>Ga0207645_10002529_pt1 | contig 14317 bp, 7 predicted proteins | sample KBSM53metaG_FD_184331 | JGI IMG/M metagenome (GOLD analysis project Ga0207645, IMG submission 184331) | Miscanthus rhizosphere microbial communities from Kellogg Biological Station, Michigan, USA - KBS M5-3 metaG (SPAdes) (version 2) | ecosystem: Host-associated > Plants > Roots > Rhizosphere >...
CCCGCGCATCTTCACGTATCGAAACACCTGGCTGATCTTCCTGGCGCAGGGCGGCTTCGTCGGCGCGATGTTGTCGTTCACCGGGCTGTGGGGCCCGGCGTATTTGACCCGGCGTTTCACGCTGGCGTCGACCGAAGCGGCGACCGTGTGCTCGGTGATGATCGTCTGCTGGGCGGTCGCGAGCCCGCTCGCCGGGCATCTCTCCGACCGGATCGGCCGGCGCAAGCCGATCTATCTGGGAGGCGCGCTCGTCGCCGCCGCCGGCTGGACGACGATGTTCTACGCGCCGCTGCCGCTGGCCGCGTTTACCGTGGTCGCCGCGGCAACCAGCTTCGCGTGCGGCGCGGTCGTCCTCGGCTTCGCCTTCGCCAAGGAATCGGTGCCGATCCAGTTCCTCGGCACCGTCTCCGGGGCGATCAACGTCGGCAATATGCTGGGGCCGACCTTGCTGCAGCCGGCGATTGGCCGGGTGCTCGATGCGCGCTGGTCGGGTGCGCTGGCCAACGGCGTGCGCGTGTATGGGGCGGACGCGTTCGAGGCCGCATTCGCGATGATCGTCGCCTGGTCGGTGCTCTCGTGCCTGCTCATCGCGTTGTCGGAGGAAACCCACTGCCGGCAGTCGGCCTGAACCATCGGGGCGCCCGGCCAGCCGCGGCGCGGCGGAAGGCCAGGAAAAAGAGCGCCGCGTCGCCGCCGGCGGCGGGCGGTAACATACGGCCAATGCGCCGTCCGCAGGCCGGCATCGCCGAATCGGCGGAAGACACGGCCGTCCGCGATCAGCTCGCGCGCATCCTCGCCAGCCACACCTTCCAGCAGGGCGATCGGCTCAAGCGCTTCCTGTCGTTCATCGTGCTCGAAGCGCTGGCGGGCCGCCGCAACGAGCTCAAGGAATACGTCATCGGCGTGCAGGTGTTCGGCAAGGAGGACACCTTCGATCCGCGCACCGATCCGATCGTCCGCGTCCAGGCGCGACGGCTGCGCGCCAAGCTGGTCGGCTATTACCGCGAGGAAGGACGCGCCGACGAGCTGATCGTCGAGCTGCCGAAGGGCGGTTACGCGCCGGTGTTCAAGCGGCGCGACACGCCGGTGCTGGTCAAGCGGTCGATTGGCGCGGCGCTCGTCAGCCGCAACACCGTGATCGTGCAGGCGTTTGCCGACCACAGCGTCGATCGCGATCTCGACTACTTCTGTCGCGGCGTGCGCGAGGAGATCATCCATCACCTGGCGCGCTTCGCCGCGCTGCGGATCCTCGCGGCCGACGCGGCGCCGGCCGCCGGCGATCGCCACGATGCGGCGCTGATCGTCAGCGGCAGCGTCCGCCGCGCCGGCGAGCAGCTGCGCGTCACGGCGCAGCTCGTCGATGGCCCCACCGGCTGTTACCTCTGGTCGGAATCGGTCGACGCGCCGATGGCGGATCTGTTCGCGGCGCAGGAACGGGTCGCGGAAGCGGTCGCCAGGAAACTGGAGCCGGAGATCGGCGAGGGGCACGCGGCGCGCGGGTCGCGGCGGCCATCCGAGAACCTGGCCGCGCACAACCTCTATCTCCAGGGCCGCTACCACCTCAATCAGCGAACCGAAGAAGGGCTGCGCAAGGCGCTCGATTTCTTCGAGAAGGCGCTGGTCGAGGACACGCAGTACGCGCTCGCTCACGCCGGCCTGGCCGACGCGTATGGACTGCTCGCCCACTACGGCGTCTTCGGCCCGGCGGAAGTGTGGACCAAGGCGGCGTCGAGCGCGGCGACTGCGGTGATGCTCGATGCCGAGTCGGCCGAGGCGCACACCTCGCTGGCCCACGTGAAGTCGACGCAGGACTGGGACTGGACCGGCTCGGAACGCGAGTTCCAGCGCGCGATCAGCCTCAACCCTCGCTACGCCACCGCCCATCACTGGTATGCGATGTCGTGCCTGGCGCCGCTCGGCCGCCTCGATGAGGCGCTCGACGAGATGATCACCGCGCAGTCGATCGATCCGGTGTCGTCGATCGTCGCCCGCGACCTGGCGGTGATCCACTTCTACCGCCGCGACTTCGAGACCGCGCTCGAGCAGTGCGACCACACCGTCGAGCTGAACCCGCACTTCGCGCCGGCCTACTGGATCCTCGGCGTGATTCAGGAGCAGCGGCAGGACTTCGACGAGTCGGCGGCCGCGTTCCAGCGCGCCGTCCACCTCTCGCCGCAGACGCCGCGCATGCACGGCGCGCTCGGCCGGACGTTTGCGCTCTCCGGGCGTCGCAAGCAGGCGCTGGAAGTATTGAAAAAGCTCGAGGCCTACGCCGAGGAGCGCTACGTCTCGCCGCTGGAGTTCGCCTGGATCCAGTTCGCCCTCGGCGCCGTCGACCTCGGCTTCCGCTGGCTGGGGAAAGCGTGCGAGGACCGGGTCTTCGATCTGCTCTCGATCAAAGTCGATCCCCGCTACGACTCGTTGCGCGAAGATCGCCGTTTCGCGGCAATCGCGCGGCAACTGGGGGTCACGGCGTGATGATTTCCAGCGACCTGAGGAGGCGCTCCACTTCCCCGCCGACATCGTCTCGAGATCGCGGTGATCAACCGCGCTTGGGGCGATACACGTGCGTCGCCTGCCCGAAGAACACTTCCGCCGACTCCATCAGCGTCTCGCTCAGCGTCGGGTGCGGGTGGATGGTGAGCTTGAGGTCGGTCGCGGTGGCGCCCATCTCGATCGCCAGCACGCCTTCGGCGATCAACTCGCCCGCGCCCGGCCCGACCAGGCCGACGCCGAGCAGCCGCTCGCTGTCGTTGTCGAGAATCAGCTTGGTCAGCCCGTCGCTGCGATCGAGCGTCGCCGCGCGGCCCGACGCGCCCCACGGGAACTTGGCGACCTTCACCGCCAGGTTGTCCTTCTTCGCCTGCGCCTCGGTCAGCCCCGCCCACGCCAGCTCCGGATCGGTGAAGACGACCGCCGGGATCGCGCGCGGCGCGAACGCGACGTTCTCCCCCGCCATCACCTCGACCGCCACCCGCCCCTCGTGCGAGGCCTTGTGCGCCAGCATCGGCTCGCCGACGACGTCGCCAATTGCGAAGATCGACGGTTCGTGGGTGCGGCGCTGCTCGTCGACCATGATGAAGCCGCGCTGATCGACCTGCACCTGCGTGCGCTCGAGCCCGGGGATCTTCGAGTTCGGCCGCCGGCCGACCGACACCAGCACGCGATCGAAGAGCTGCTCCTTCGGATCGACGTTGCCCTCGAGCGTCACCCGCACGCCCTTCGCCTCCGGCTTGACCTGGACGACCTTGGTCTCGAGCAGCACGCCCTTCATCACCTGGCCGACCCGCTTGGCCAGCACGTCGACCAGGTCGCGGTCGGCGCCCGGCAGCAGCCCGGGCGTCATCTCGACGACCGTCACCGCGCTGCCGAGCGCGGCATAGACCGAGCCGAGCTCGAGGCCGATGTAGCCGCCGCCGACGACCAGCAGCGACTTCGGGATGTCGGGCATCTCCAGCGCGATCGTCGAATCCATCACCCGCTTGTCGTCGACCTTCAGCATCGGCGGGATCGCGGGGGTCGATCCGGTGGCGAGAATCGCGTGCTCGAACTGCACCTGCTCCTCGCCGCCGCCGGTGAGCTTCACCTTCAGGTTGTGCGCGTCGACGATCTCGGCCCAGCCCTGCAGGTACTTCACCTTGCGCACTTTCACCAGCTGGCCGGTGCCGCCGGTGTTCTTCTTGACGACGTTGTCCTTGAACGCGCGCAGCTTGTCGAGATCGATCGCCGGCTCGCCGAAGTCGATGCCCCACGCCTTCGCGTGGCGCGATTCGTCGAGCAGCTTGGCCACGTGCAGGAGCGCCTTCGATGGAATGCAGCCACGGTAGACGCAGACGCCGCCGGGGTTCGGCTCGGGATCGACCAGCGCCGTGGTGAGGCCGAGATCGGCGGCGAGAAACGCGGCGGCGTAGCCCCCGGGCCCCGCGCCGACGACGACGAGTTGGACGGAGATCATGTGTGGGCAGGTGGGGCGGGAGAGGCAGGTAGGGTGGGCCCGGCTGGCCCCACCAGGCTCACCTGCGCCACCAGCCTTCTCGTCGTCAGCGCGCTCATCCCTGGAGCGCGAGAAGGAACGGTTGCTCGAGCGCCTCGGCGACCCATCGTAAGAAGCGGATGCCGTCGGCGCCGTCGATCACGCGGTGATCGTAGGAGAGCGACAGCGGCAGCATGAACCGCGGCGTGAACTGGCCGCTCTCCTTCTGGTAGACCGGCTCCATGCGCGCGCGCGAGATGCCGAGAATCGCCACTTCCGGCGCATTGACGATCGGCGTGAAATAGGTGCCGCCGATGCCGCCGAGGTTCGAGATGCTGAAGCAGCCGCCCTGCATCTCCTCGGCGGTGATCTTCCGCGTCCGCGCCTTCTCGGAGAGCTGCGACAGCTCGACCGACAGCTGAACGATGTTCTTCTTGTCGACGTCGCGGATGACGGGCACCAGCAGGCCGCGGTCGGTGTCGACCGCGATGCCGATGTTGATGTACTTCTTCAGCACGATCTCGTCGGCGCTCATGTCGACCGAGGCGTTGAACTGCGGGAACACACGCAGCGCCGCGGCCACGACCTTGAGGGCAATCGCGGTGACGGTGAGGTTGCCGCCGGCCGCCTCCACCTTCGCCGTGAACTTCTTGCGCAGCTCCTCGAGGCCGGTGATGTCGGCGAGGTCGCACTGGGTGACGTGCGGGATGGTCGCCCAGGCGGCGCTGAGGTGCTCCGCGGTCTTGCGCCGCACGGCGCGCATCGGCTGGCGCTCGACCTGGCCGAAGCGGGAGAAGTCGGGCAGCGGCTGCGCGCGCGTCGTCCCGCCGCCCGCGCCGGCGCTGAGCAGACGCTTGGTGTGCTCCTTGACGTCCTCGACCGAGATGCGTCCGCCGGGACCGCTGCCGTTGACCTGATTGACGTCGACGCCGAGCTCGCGCGCCATCCGGCGCACCGACGGCGCCGCCGGCGCCGGCGGCATGTCGCGCGCGGGCGCGGCAGGCTCGGCGGGCGCCCTCGCGCCGCGGTTGATGTCGACCACCTTGCGATCGTCCTGCGCACCCTCGCGTGCCTGATCGCGTGCCTGCGGTCTCGACTGCGCGTCGGCGTCCTGCGCCGCGGCGCGCGGGCCAACCGACTGGTCCTTCACGCCCGCCTTGTCGGGACGGGTCGACTTGTCCTTCGCCTGCACGTCGGGCTGCATGTCGGCGGTTTCGTCGCCGTCAGCCTCGTCGCCCTGGCGCGCGTCGCCTTCGGCCTCGTCGCTCTCGGGCGCCGGCTCGGCATCGCGCGCCGCCGCGCGCGGCTGCGCCTTCTGCGGTTTCGCCGCTTCGTCGCCCTTCGCCGCGGGCGCGGCTTTCTTGACCGGCTCCTTCTCCGCCTCTTTTCCCTTCGCCGGCTTCGCTTCGCCTTCCGCTTCGGCGGCGCCGCCATCGTCGACCGAGAGAATCGCCTGGCCGACCTTGACCTTGTCGCCTTCCTTGACCTTGACCTCCTTCACCTTGCCGGCGACCGACGAGGGGACCTCGATGGTCGCCTTGTCGGTCTCGAGCTCGAGCACCGACTGGTCTTTCTCGATCGTGTCGCCGGCTTTGACGAGGACGCGAAGGACGTCGCCGGCCGAAATGTTCTCGCCCAGCTCCGGAAGCGTGAAGTCAGTAGGCATGTCTACGAGGTCGCCGGATTCACCTTGTCGGGATTGATGTTGTGCGCCTTGATCGCGTCGGCGACCACCGACGCGTCGAGCTTGCCGTCGCGCGCGAGCGCGCCGAGCGTGGCGACAATCACATAGCGGTAGTCGACCTCGAAGAACTCGCGCAGCGCGGCGCGGCTCTCGCTGCGGCCGTAGCCGTCGGTGCCGAGCACGGTGATCGGCCGCGGCAGCCAGCGGTCGATGGCGTCGGGCATCGCCTTGACGTAGTCGGAGGCGGCAACCAGCACGCCCGGGGCGGCGGCGAGGCACTGTGAGACATACGGCACCTTCGGCTTCTCGGCCGGATGCAGCATGTTCCACCGCTCGCAGCGGTGCCCTTCGCGATAGAGCTCGGTGTAGCTGGTGACGCTCCAGACGTCGGCCGACACGTTGTACTTCGATTCGAGGATTTCCTGCGCCTTGATGACCTCGGGCAGGATCGCGCCGCTGCCGAACAGCTGCGCGCGCAGCTTCGCATCCGGCTTCGAGGCGCTGCGGAATTTGTACATCCCCTTGAGGATGCCCTCGCGCGCGCCCCCGGGCATCTCCGGCATCGCGTACTGATCGTTCATCAGCGTCAGGTAATAGAAGATGCTCTCCTGGTCGACGTACATCCGGCGGATGCCGTCCTCGATGATCACCGCGATCTCGTAGGCGAACGCCGGGTCGTAGCTGACGCAGTTGGGATACGCGAGCGCGAACAGCTGGCTGTTGCCGTCCTGGTGCTGCAGCCCTTCGCCGGCGAGCGTGGTGCGGCCGGCGGTGCCGCCGAGGAGGAAGCCGCGCGCGCGCGAGTCGCCGGCGGCCCAGATCAGATCGCCGATGCGCTGGAAGCCGAACATCGAATAGTAGATGAAGAACGGGATCGTATTGACGGCGTGGGTCGCGTAGGCGGTGCCGGCGGCGATGAACGACGACATCGAGCCGGCCTCGGTAATCCCTTCCTCGAGGATCTGGCCGTCGGACGCCTCCTTGTAATAGAGCAGCGTGTCCATGTCGACCGGCTCGTAGGTCTGGCCGCCGTGCGCGTAGATGCCGACGGCGCGGAAGAGCGCCTCCATGCCGAAGGTGCGCGCTTCGTCCGGCACGATCGGCACGATCAGCGGCCCGAGATCCTTGTCGCGCAGCATCTTCGACAGCAGCCGCACGAACACCATCGTCGTCGACGCCTTGCGGCCGTCGGTGCCCTTGTAGAACTCCTCGAACAGCTCCGCGGAGGGCTGCTGGATCGGGTCGACGCGGACCTTGCGCGTCGGCACGTAGCCGCCGAGCGCCTTGCGCCGATCGCGCATGTACTTGATTTCGATCGAGTCTTCGGCCGGACGGTAGAACGGCATCTTGGCGATGTCGGTGTCCGAGATCGGGATGCCGAAGCGGGTGCGGAAGGCCCGCAGCTCCTCTTCGTTCATCTTCTTCTGCTGGTGGGTGATGTTCTTGCCCTCGCCCGCCTCGCCGAGGCCGTAGCCCTTGATGGTGCGCGCGAGCACCACGGTCGGCGCGCCCTTGTGCTCGACCGCCGCCTTGTAGGCGTTGTAGACCTTGATCGGATCGTGGCCGCCCAGCGTCATCTTCTTCAGCTGGTCGTCCGACAGGTGCTTCACCATGTCGAGCAGCCGCGGATCGGCGCCCCAGAAATGCTCGCGGACGTAGGCGCCGTCGGAGACCGCGTACTTCTGGTACTGGCCGTCGACGATCTCGCCCATCCGCTTGACCAGGAGGCCGTCGCGATCCTTGGCCAGCAGCGGATCCCACTCGCGGCCCCAAATCGCCTTGACGACGTTCCAGCCGGCGCCGCGGAAGGCCGCCTCGAGCTCCTGGATGATCTGGCCGTTGCCGCGCACCGGGCCGTCGAGCCGCTGCAGGTTGCAGTTGATCACGAAAATCAGGTTGTCGAGCTTTTCGCGCGCGGCGAGGGTGATGGCGCCGAGCGACTCGGGCTCGTCGGTCTCGCCGTCGCCGAGGAACGCCCAGACCTTGGCCTTCGACGGCTGCTTCAGCCCGCGATCTTCGAGGTAGCGCGCGAAGCGCGCCTGGTAGATCGCCATGATCGGGCCGAGCCCCATCGAGACGGTGGGGTACTCCCAGAAGTCGGGCATCAGCCACGGATGCGGATACGACGAGAGCCCGCCGCCGGCTTTCGTCTCGCGGCGGAAGTTCACCAGGTGGCTTTCGTCGATCCGCCCCTCGAGGTAGGCGCGGGCGTAGATGCCGGGCGCGGCGTGCCCCTGGAAGAAGATGACGTGGCCGTCGTTGGCCGACTCGTCGTCGCTGCGGCCGCGGAAGAAGTGGTTGAAGCCGACTTCGTAGAGCGTCGCCGCCGAGGCGAAGGTCGAGATGTGGCCGCCGATGCCTTCCTCGGCCTTGTTCGCGCGCACCACCATCGCCGCCGCGTTCCAGCGGACCAGGCTCTTGATGCGCCGCTCGAGGTCGGGGCTGCCGGGCATCAGCGCCTGTTCGTCGGCCGGGATCGTGTTGATGTAAGGCGTGTTGGCGGTGAAGGGAAGCTTGACGCCGTTCTGACGCGCGTGGATGGTGAGCTCGCGCAGCAGCCGCGCGACCTTTGCCGGCCCGCCGCTCTGCAGCACATAATCAAGGGAGTCGAGCCACTCGCGCGTTTCGGTGGCGTCGAGCTCCGCCGCGTCTTTGGGTGCGATGTATCTCACGGACCAGAAATCCTTTCAGCTCGTCGGACTCGTCGGCATCCAGCCAACCATGAATTGTACCTTGGGTTTGCAGGAAGGGAAACCATGCGCCGCCAGACCGTTGCGTTGACGTGCGTTGCGCTCCCGCTGGCCGTGGTGCTCGGCGCTGCACAGGCACGCACACAGCCGCCCCGTGTCGAGGAGCCGAAAGGCGTCGATCTCGCGGCGCTCGACCGCAAAACCGATCCGTGCACCGACTTCTATCAGTTCGCGTGCGGCAACTGGCTTGCGCAGAATCCGGTGCCGGCCGACCGCCGCACCTTCGGGCGGTTTACGGAAGTGCAGGATCGCAACCTCGCCATCCTGCGGCGGCTGCTCGAAACCCAGCCGGCGAAGGAGGGCCCTTCAACAAGCTCAGGGCAAAGCGACCGCGCCAAGGCAGGCGATTACTACGCCGCGTGCATGGATGAGTCAAAGATCGAGTCGGCGGCGCTCACGCCGATCGCGCCCGATCTCGCGACCATCGACGAGCTGGTGAACCCCGACGACCTGCCGGTGCTCGTCGCCCATTTGCACGCGCTCGGCGTGCCGGCGCTGTTCCGCTTCGGATCGCAGACCGACAAGAGCGACGCGACGCGCCAGATTGCCGCAGTCGATCAGGGCGGCTTCGCGCTTCCCGATCGCGACGACTACCTGAAGGGCGACGAGCGCTCGGTGGCGCTGCGCGCCAAGTACCTCGCCCACATCACGCAGGTCTTCACGCTGGCCGGCGCGCCGCCGGAGACCGCGGCGACCGAGGCGAAGGCGGTGCTCGCGATCGAGACCTCGCTCGCGACCGCCGCGCTCGATCGCGTGGCGCGCCGCGACCCGAACGCGACCAACCATCCCATGAGCGTGAACGAGCTGCAGCGGATGACGCCGAGCTTCAGCTGGCGCAAGTATGCGACGTCGGCCTCGACGCCGCCGTTTCAGGTGATCAACGTCGCCAGTCCCGACTTCGTCAAGGCGGTCGACCAGCTGGTGGCGGCGACGCCGGTTGCCGACCTCAAGGCTTACCTGCGCTGGCAGCTGCTGCACGATTCGGCCGATCTGCTGCCGAAGGCGTTTGCCGCCGCGGACTTCGACTTCTTCTCGCGCACGCTCGCCGGCCAGCAGGAGCCGCCGCCGCGCTGGCGCCGCTGCGTCCTCGAGACCGACGCGCGGCTTGGCGAGGCGCTGGGCAAGGCGTTCGTCGAAGAGGCATTCGGGCCGCAGGCCAAGGCCGACATGCTGCAGATGGTGCAGGACATCAAGAACGCGATGCGCCAGGACATCGACGCCGCGCCGTGGATGAGCGGCGAGACGAAGAAGGCGGCGATGGCCAAACTCGAAGCGGTGGTCGATCGCATCGGCTACCCCGACACGTGGCGCGAATACGCCTCGATTCGCGTCACGCGCGACGAGGCGCTGGCCAACCGGCAGCGGGCGGTGCAGTTCGACCGGCAGCGCGACCTGAAGAAGATCGGCCAGCCGGTGGATCGCGGCGAGTGGAGCATGACGCCGCCGACCGTCAACGCCTACTACAGCCCGAGCCGCAACAACATCAACTTCCCGGCCGGCATCCTGCAGCCGCCGTTCTATCGCGCCGGACGCGACGCGGCGGTGAACTACGGCGCCGCCGGCGCCGTCATCGGTCACGAGCTGACGCACGGCTTCGACGATCAAGGGCGCAAGTACGACGGCGCCGGCAACGTGCGCGACTGGTGGACCGCGACCGATGCGAAATCGTACGAGGAGCGCGCGTCGTGCGTCGCCGATCAGTATTCCGGCTACACCGTGGCGCCAGACACGAAGATCAACGGCCGCCTCACGCTGGGCGAGAACACGGCCGACAACGGCGGCCTGCGTCTCGCGCTGATGGCCTACCTCGCCGGCCCCGGCGCCCGGGCGAAGGAGAAGATCGACGGCTTCACGCCGGAGCAGCGGCTCTTTCTCGGCTGGGCGCAGCAGTGGTGCGAGTCGTCGCGTCCGGAGGCGGAACGGCTGAAGGCGCAAACCAACCCGCATTCGTCCAACCGGTATCGCGCCAACGGTCCGGTGTCGAACATGCCGGAGTTCCAGAAGGCGTTCTCGTGCAAGGCGAATGCGCCGATGGTGCGGCCGCAGGCGTGCCGCGTGTGGTGAGACGAGGGCAGGTAGGGCGGGTGGGGCAGGTAGGCCAGGTGGGTCGAGATCACGTCGAAGGGGTCAGGAAGATGAAGCAGATGTCTCGCCGTATTGCCGCATTCATAGTCGTGACAATTGTGTTGGCGCTCCCGTTTGCCGTGGCGCACATCCGGTTGCGCGCTCAGGCACAATCTGCCGCACCTGCCTCACCCGCCCCACCTGCCCAGTCGTCGTCAGGGCTTCAACTCGACGCGATCGACCGCTCGGTCGACGCCTGCACCGACTTCTACAAATTCGCCTGCGGCAACTGGATGGCGAAGAACCCGGTGCCGGCCGATCGATCGAGCTGGGGACGGTTCGACGAGCTCCAGGAGCGGAACAACGAGACGCTCAAGAAGATCCTCGAGGCCGCCCCGGGCGCCGACGCGGGTTCGAAGAAGATCGGCGACTACTACGCCTCGTGCATGGACGAATCGGCGATCAACGCCAAGGGCGCGGCGCCGCTCGATCCGCTCCTGAAGAAGGTCGCTGCGCTCACCAGCGCCAACGCGCTCGCGCCGCTCGTCGCCGAGCTCCACACGATCGGCGTCAAGCCGTTCTTCAACTTCGGCACCGAGGCCGACTTCAAGGACGCGTCGGTGGAGATGGCGATTGCCGACCAGGGCGGGATGGGGCTGCCCGATCGCGACTACTACTCCCGCGACGATGCCAAGTCGGTGGAGCTGAGGAAGCAGTACGTCGAGCACGTCGGGAAGATGGCGTCGCTGCTCGGCGACCCGGCGGACCGGGCGGCCAAATCAGCCGAGGCGGTGATGAAGATCGAAACCGCCCTCGCCAAGGCCGCGCTCGACGTCGTCGCGCGCCGCGACCCGAACCAGATTTACCACAAGCTCTCGGCCGCCGAGCTGCAGAAGCTGACGCCGCAGTTCCAGTGGCAGCAGTACTTCACCGGCATCGGCTCGCCACCGATCTACGCGCTCAACGTCACCGAGCCCGACTTCTTCAAGGCGATGGGCCAGACGATCGCCGACACGCCGCTCGACGATCTCAAGGCCTACCTGCGGTGGCACATCGTGCACGCGTCGGCGGTCATCCTGTCGGCGCCGTTCGTCAACGAGAACTTCCGCTTCTACGGCACGCAGCTGACGGGCGCCAAGGAACTGCGGCCGCGGTGGAAGCGCTGCGTCCAGTACACCGACAGCGACCTCGGCGAAGCGCTGGGGCAGGCGTTCGTGAAGGAGGCGTTCGGCCCGCAGGCCAAGGCCGACACGCTGCGGATGGTGCACGAGCTCGAGGCGGCGCTCGAGAAGGACATCAACAGCCTCGAGTGGATGACCGCGGCGACCAAGCGGGAGGCGCTCGCCAAGCTGAAGGCGATCTCGGACAAGATTGGCTACCCGGAGAAGTGGCGCGACTACAGCGCGCTCACCATCACCCGCGGCGACGCGCTCGGCAACTCGCAGCGGAGCAACGCCTTCGAGTTCCGCCGCAACCTGGCGAAAATCGGCAAGCCGGTCGACAAGACCGAGTGGGAAATGACGCCGCCGACCGTCAACGCGTATTACAACCCGCTCGAGAACAACATCAACTTCCCCGCCGGCATCCTGCAGCCGCCGTTCTACAGCGCCAAAGCCGACGCGGCGGTGAACTTCGGTGGCGCCGGCGCGGTGATCGGCCACGAGCTCACCCACGGCTTCGACGACCAGGGTCGCCAGTTCGACGCCCGCGGCAACCTCAAGGATTGGTGGACGCCGGCCGACGCCAAGGCATTCGAGGATCGTGCGCAGTGCTTCGTCGATCAGTACTCGAGCCTCACCGCGGTCGACGACGTGAAGCTGAATGGCAAGCTGACGCTCGGTGAGAACACCGCGGACAACGGCGGGCTGCGGATTTCGCTGATGGCGTACCTCGCGCGCGCGGCCAAGGAGCCCACCGGCGCGATCGACGGCTTCACACCCGAGCAGCGGCTGTTCCTCGGCTGGGGGCAGGTGTGGTGCGACAACATGCGGCCGGAGCTGGCGCGCATGCTGGCGCAGACCAACCCGCACTCGCCCGGCCGCGAGCGGGTCAACGGCGTCGTCTCCAACATGCCCGAATTCCAGAAGGCGTTCGCGTGCAAGGCGGGGTCGGCGATGGTGCGATCGACGCCATGTCGGGTGTGGTGACGGGGGCGGAGCAAGCTCCGCCCCCACAGATGAAACAAGCTTCGCCGATAATCCCGCGCGTCGTGACGCCTGTAGGGGCCGAGCTTGCTCGGCCCCTGACAAAGATCCACAACGCCATCATCTCTTGCGATCGGTGCCCTCGCTTGCGGACGTATTGCGCGGAGGTCGCGCGCGTCAAGCGCCGCGCGTATCAAGACGAGGTCTACTGGGGCCGCCCGGTCCCCGGCTTCGGTGATCCCAATGCGCGCATGCTGCTGGTTGCGCTGGCCCCCGCCGCGCACGGCGCCAACCGCACCGGCCGCGTGTTCACCGGCGACGGCCCGCTCGGCTCCGGTGACTTCCTGATGGCGGCGCTGCACCGCGCCGGCTTCGCGAACATCCCGACGGCGCGCCGCATCGACGACGGCCTCGCGCTCTCCGACGCCTACATCGTCGCGGCGGTGCGCTGCGCGCCGCCCGACAACAAGCCGACGCGCGAGGAGATCGCCAACTGCCTGGCGCATCTCGATGCCGAGACCGCGGCGCTGCCGAACGTCCGCGTCGTCGTCGCGCTCGGGCGCATCGGCTTCGACGCCTGGCTGCAGCTGCTGCGCCGCCGCGGCGTGGACATTCGCCCGCGTCCTCTCTTCGGCCACGGCCTCGCGCACACGCTGCCGAACGGACAGCGCCTGATCGGCTGCTATCATCCGAGCCGCCAGAACACCAACACCGGCAAGTTGGACGCGGGGATGATGGACGACGTGTTCCGGCGTGCACGCCAAGCTCTTCGTTACGACAAATTGCGTTGACCGCGCGCGGTCGCGATTTTACAATTTTTTCCCGACATCCCCTCGCACGAACGTCGCTGCGCGGATTTTCACATCGATTCACGAGCGAACTTCACAACATGAAAAAACTCACGGCTCTGGCCGCGTTGTCTCTTCTGCTGTTCACGCAGCGGCCGGTGGCGCAGGGCGCCGGCCTGCGGATCTTCTTCGTCGACATCGGTCAGGGCGCGGGCACGCTCATCGTCGGCCCGCCCGACGCCACCGGCAAAGTGACCTCGCTGCTCGTCGACGGCGGCCCTCCCGGAGGTGGCACCACCAGGATCGCGCCGCTGCTCGACACGCTCGGCATCGCCCGCATCGATTACACCGTCGTCACGCACTATCACATCGATCACATCTCGGGCATCACCGAGCTGCTGCAGGCGGGAAGGGTCGGCGGGGTCGCCTATGACAACGGCAACGATCCGAGCCTGACGCCGCCCGCCGGCGGCAACACGCGCAGCGCCTACGTCACCTACGACCTCGCCGCCACCGCGGCGGGCATCCCGAGGCAGCAGATTCAGCCGGGCCAGGTGATCACGCTCGGCCCCGGCGTCCGCGCCACCTGCATCGCCGCAGGTGGACGGCTGATCAGCCGCGGCGTCGTGCCGATCACCAACGACGATCTGAACTCGGAGAGCATCGCGCTGCTGGTCGAATCGGGCAGCTTCGACTATCTCGTGTCGGGCGATCTGACCGGCGGCGGCAGCACCAGCACCGCGAAGACGCCGGACGTCGAAACCTATGTCGGCCAGGCGGTCGGCGATGTCGACGTGGTGCAGCTCAATCACCACGGCAGCACGACGACGAGCAACCAGACGTTTTTGGCCGCGGTGAAGGCGGAAGTGGCCGTCGCGCAGGCGTCCGACGACAACACCTTCGGGAACCCGCAT
>Ga0207645_10002534_pt1 | contig 14294 bp, 19 predicted proteins | sample KBSM53metaG_FD_184331 | JGI IMG/M metagenome (GOLD analysis project Ga0207645, IMG submission 184331) | Miscanthus rhizosphere microbial communities from Kellogg Biological Station, Michigan, USA - KBS M5-3 metaG (SPAdes) (version 2) | ecosystem: Host-associated > Plants > Roots > Rhizosphere >...
TCGGCGGCGCCGAAGTTCGGGACACGCGAGGTGTGGCACCTCGTGAACGACGGCGGCGGCTGGGATCACCCGATTCACATCCACTTCGAAGAGGGGCAGATCCTCGCCCGCAACGGCAGCTTCGCCAACGTGCCGCTCACCGAGCGTGGACGCAAGGACGTCTACCGGTTGCGCCCGGGCGGTTCGGTGACGATCACGATGCAGTTCCGCGACTGGGGCGGGATGTTCATGGAGCACTGCCACAACACCTCGCACGAGGACAACGCGATGCTGCTGCGGTGGGAGATCAACGGCGGCGGCGATCCCTTCCTCAAGCCGCTGCCGTCGCCGATCCCGACGCCGCACGGCGTGACCTTCGAAGACCCGGAATAGCGAGGACACGGCGATGCCGACGACGATGCGCAGCGGGTTTTCCTCGGCGGCAGTGGCGATTGCAGTCCTGGCGGGTGTCGCGTTCAACGCGGCGCCCGCCGCGGCCGACAACGCGCGCTGGGGCGCCGGCTACTTCCCCAACATCGCGCTGACGACGCAGGATGGCGTGGAGGTGCGGTTCTACGACGATCTGGTGAAGGGCAAGATCGTCGCCATCAACCTGATTTACACCACCTGCAAGTACGCCTGCCCGCTCGAGACGGCGCGGCTCACCCAGGTGGCGAAGCTGCTCGGCGATCGGATGGGGCGCGACATCTACTTCTACTCGATCTCGATCGACCCGGAGCACGACACGCCGCAGGTGCTCAAGGCCTACGCCGAGAAATATCAAGTCGGCCCGGGCTGGCTCTTTCTCACCGGCAACAGGACAGAGATCGACGCGATCAGCAAGAAGCTCGGCCTCTACTCCGCGCCCGATCCGTCGAACCCGGATGGCCACACGCCGATGCTGCTGATCGGCAACGAAGAAACCGCCCAGTGGATGCGCATCTCGGCGATGGACAACCCGAAGTTCATGTCGCGGACGATCGGCGACTGGCTGAACAGCTGGCAGACGGCGAAGAAGCCGACGAAGTCGTACAGCGACGTGCCGGAGTTCAAGCTGGACGAGGGCGCGTACATGTTCCGCAACCACTGCGCCGCGTGCCATACGATCGGCCGCGGCGAGCGCTTCGGCCCCGACCTCGCCGGTGTCACCGCCAGGCGCGATCGCGACTGGCTCGCCCGCTTCATCGTCGATCCGGAAGCGGTGCGGGCGGCGAAGGATGCAACCGCGCTGGCGCTGCGGGCAAAGTATCAGCAGGTGGTGATGCCGAGCCTGGATCTCGGCTCGGGCGATGCAACCGTCCTCATCGACTACATCGAGCGGCAGACGCTGACGGCGGGAGCTGCGCCTGCCGCGCCGACGTCGGTCACGCCGGCCGCCCCGCCAACCGCGAACCTGAGGCCGATGGTCGACGCGTATCTCCGCGTTCAGCGCGCGCTGAACGCGGACGATCTCACGGGGATCGCCGCCGATGCGCGGACGATCGCAGCGGAAGCATGGGCGATAGGAGCCAGCGCGCCAACGCTCCTCGCGGCGGCTGGCGATCTCGAGCAGGCGACAACGCTGCCGGCTGCGCGGTCGGCGTTCGGCAGGATCGGCGACGCGATCATCACCCACAAAACCGCGTCGGGCGCGGCGTTTGCGGACGATGTGCGGGTGGCGTTCTGCCCGATGGCGAACAAGCGGTGGCTGCAGCGCGGCGGCGTGGTGCAGAACCCGTTCTACGGGAAATCGATGTCCGACTGTGGCCGCATCGAGGGCGCGCCCGCGGACGCGCAGAAGTGACCCGCGCGCGGCGGCGCGTGGCGCGCACGACAGGAGGCGATCATGTATAGCCGACAGGTGAACGAGCCGGCGCCCTGCAGCGCATGCGGCACGCCCGTCAACCGTTTCTACACGCTCAGCGACGCCGACGTCCCCAACCTGTGCCCGCGGTGCTTCCGCGCGCTGCTGAAGATGATCGACACGCTGGCGCTCGCGGAGGTCCCGCAGAAGATGGTATAAGGCTGCTGATGCGTGTAGCTGGGTTCTTCCTGGTCGTGGTTCTCGCGACAGCCTCGGCGGCGTGCAGCGGCTCGCCGGTGTCGCCGTCGAACAACGCGCCCTTCAGCCAATCAGACCTGCGCGCCGGCACCGGCGCGGCGGCGGCCAGCGGCCAGACCTTGTCGGTGAACTACACCGGCTGGTTTTTCGACGCGTCGAAGGCGGATCAGAAGGGGCTGGTCTTCGACTCGAATCGTGGCAAGGACGCGTTCACGTTCACCCTCGGCGTCGGCGCCGTCATCGACGGCTGGGACCAGGGCCTGACCGGCATGCAGGTGGGCGGCATCCGCCGGCTGGTGGTCCCGCCCTCGCTCGCCTACGGCGCGACCCGCCGCGGATCGATCCCGCCCAACACGACGCTGCTCTTCGAGGTCGAGCTGCTGAGCGCGCAGTAAGAGTCAGCGCAGCAGCCGGAGGCGCAAGCCCGCGACAATCATCATCACGTGATCGTCGATGCCGCCTTCGGTGCTGCCGATGTCGGTCGCCTTCAGCTTGGCGCGCTGCATCTCGACGAAGATCGCCAGCCTCCCCGTCGCCCACGCTTCCACGCCGCCGCCGAACAGCAGGTTCCAGCCTTCGGTGCGGTGCTCGAACGTCTGCGTGCCGCCGGGAACGGTCACCGTCGAGTCGCCGACGGTGATGGTGGCGTCGGGGATCGTTTCCGAGGTGACGGCGGTCGCCTGGTGGTGATTCGTGCCGACCAGCCCATAAATCCGCGCCGCCCGGGCGCGGACGCCGAACGCCGCGGCCAGGGTGACCAGCCGCGTGTCGAGCGTGGTGTTGAAGCGGAACGTGTCGCCGCTGCCGTTCGCCGTGGCCTTCCCCGGCTTGACGAACGTGACCTGCGCGCCGACCCAGTTCTTCACCCAGAAGGTCGCGCCTGCCGACGCCGCGCCCGTCAGATCGTCGCCGCGGCAGGACGTCACGTTCCCGCACGCCGTGTCAACCGCTTTGCCGAACGTGGCGATGCCGAGGCCGCCGCCTGCCACCAGCGCGGCCGGCGGCGGCGTTTGAAAGCGCATCCGGGCGGCGCGCGCGGCCTGCGCGGCGCCAAGCCACGACGGCGGCACCGGGCCCTGCGTCAGGTGCAGGGAGGCACCGGTTCCCTCGACCTCGACGACGAAGGTGGTGACGCGGCGCATCGCGAAGAGATCGGGGATGGTGGTGCGGTTGCAGCCGGCGGCCGGCGTCGGCGGTCCGGCGCCGGCGCTCCGCAGGTAGACGCGCACGGCGGCGGCGCAGACATCGACCGCGAAGCGGACGTCGACTTCTTCAGCGGATGACGAGGGGAACCCGACGGCGACCAGCGCGTCGCCGTTGCTGTCGGCCGTTGCCGTCCGGGCGGCGTCGGCGTTCAATTGCACTTCGATCGCCGCGCCGGCCGGCGCGGTCCTCACGATCACGGTTTGTGCCGACGCCGGCCACGCCGCGGCGATCGCCGCGAGCGCCATCACGCATCGGCACAGCCACACCCATCTCGGTCTGGTCATAGTCTCGGTCACGCCTTCGAGCCGGTTCGCACGCGGTCACGGTGAGGCCTCGCTGGACGCCGACGCCGCAGAGTGCCGGGGGCGGGAATCGAACCCGCACGCCGCTTTCGCGACCCAGGATTTTAAGTCCTGTGCGTCTGCCAGTTCCGCCACCCCGGCATGTCGTTCAGTCTGTAGAACTTACCGATTCTACAGGAACGGCCTGATCGGCGATGTCGAAACCATCTTGACAGGCTGTGCGCGGCTTGCAGCCGATAACGCGCAGATGGATACTGGCGCACCGCATCTCAAGCCGACGCGTTCGGCGTCAATGCATCTGACTACCGGGAGATCCACACAAGGAGTGTGCGATGACAGTTGCCCGTCCGCAGTACCTCGTCGAAACGGCCTGGCTCGAGGCACATCTCGACGATCCCGATCTGCGCATCCTGGACTGCTCTGTCTTCATCGCCATTGATGCCAACGGTGTCCGTCTGGACATTGGTCGCGGTGCCTGGATGGAGAGCCATATTCCGGGGAGCGGCTTCGCCGATCTCTTACAGGATCTCTCGGACCGGAACAGTCGATTGCCCTTCATGATGCCCGCTGCCACGCAGTTCGCGGAGGCGATGTCGCGCTATGGGGTTGGCGATGCGACTCACGTCGTCCTCTACGATGCGTGCGGCGATCGGTGGGCGCATATGTGGGCAGCGCGTGTCTGGTGGATGCTGCGCGCGTGCGGGTTCGACCACGCGGCCGTCTTGAACGGTGGCTGGCACAAATGGAGGAGCGAAGGGCGCCCGGTCTCCACCGAGACACCGGCGCATCCTCCTGCAGCGTTCATTGCGAGACCGCGTCCGGAGCTGTGGGCAGACAAGCGCGAGGTGCTGGCGACGATCGGCGACGGTCATCAGTGCCTGGTCAACGCGCTCACCCCTGAGGATCACTCGGGGACTGCGGTGCGATACGGGCGCGCCGGCCACATCCCGTCGAGTGTCAATGTCCCGACTGTCGCGCTCATCGACCCGGACACCCACGCGTATCTTCCGGAGGCGCAACTCCGTGCGCAGTTCGAGACCGTGGGTGCGCTCGGTCGCGACCGCGTCATCACCTACTGTGGCGGTGGGATTGCGGCGAGCAGTGATGCGTTGATCCTGACGCTGCTCGGTGCGCGCAACGTGGCCGTCTATGATGGCTCGTTGTTGGAATGGGCGGCGGATCCGACTCTTCCGATGGAAACGGCCTTACCAGCCGACGTGCGTCCGGCCTCGTAAGCAATCCGGCTGCGAGGGCCGTGCGGCCCCACCTTGTTTTGGCGACGGAGGACTTTATGCCCTGGCCAATCAGGTCCGTGCTGATCGCGATCCTCTCGTGCTTTGCGTTGGTTCTCGTTCAACGCCCAGCATGGGCGCAGGCGGACGCAGCCATCAAGCGACTGTCCATAGACGATTGGTGTAAGGCCGAAAGCGCTCGCGATCTTGATGCCAAAATGGCCTTGTTCGCTGCAGATGCTGTGCTGATGCCGCCGGGCGCACAGAGCGTAGTTGGCCACCAGGCGATTCGTGCATGGCAAGAAACGGCTTGGAAGGCGAACAAGTATCAATGCTCAGGAACAGTCACCGAAGTCCAGGTGCTGGGTGAATGGGGCTACTCTCGCGGAACGTTCTCTGGATTGCTCACCCCGACGAACGGTGCCGCGCCCACGCGCGACAGCGGCAAGTTTTTCAACGTGGTTCGACGGCAGGCGGACGGAACCTGGAAGCTGACACGGGTGATGTGGAACATGAATTGACCTGAACTGAACCAGCGCTTCGTACTCCTTCGTGTCCTTTGTGCCGAGTACGCGCTGACGAAGCGTGGGGTGAACCAGGCAGGGAAGAGCGCGCGCGGTGATAATCTGGAAGCCGTGAAGAGTGGCCGGCTCGAATCGATCAACGCCTCGCGTGGCGGAGTCCCAAAGACGGCGATGTTCGAGGGGTTGATCACCGAGCACGGCCTTGACGGCGACCGCCAGCGCGATCCGCGCTACCACGGCGGGCCGGATCGCGCGATCATCGTCTTCTCGCTCGACGTCATCCGCGCGCTGCAGCGCGAGGGGCATCCGATCGCCCCAGGCACGACCGGCGAGAATCTGACGATCTCAGGCATCGATTGGCCCGCGGTGGTGCCGGGCTGTCAGTTACGGGTCGGCGACGTGCAGCTGCAGATCACCAACTACACCAGCCCGTGCGAGAAGATCGCCGGCTCGTTCGCCGGCTGCGACTTCACGCGCATCTCGCAGAAGCGGCACGCCGGCTGGAGCCGCGTCTCGGCGCGCGTCCTGGCCGGCGGCCTGGTCCAGATGGGCGATCCGGTGACGCTCGCGTGAAGGCGCGTGTCTTCATGTCGGCCGTCGCCGCACTGGTCGCGACGCTCGGCGCCGGCGCCGCGTGCCAGGGGCCCGCGACCGGCCCTCGCAGGCTGGTCGTCACATCGAACGACTACAAGGTCGGCGGCAGCTACGCGCCCGCGAACATCGATCGCGTGGACGGCATCCGCGTCGGCAATGGGCGCCTGGTCCTGACAGGCGCGCCGGCGGACGTGACCGTCGACTTCCCCGCCGCGGCCAACCCCGATAAGCCGGTGCGGCCGCGCCACTGGGCGCTCGTCACCGATGCGCACGTGGATGGCCGCCGCCTCATCACCTTCACCGAGGCGGAATTCGTGAAGGACGTGTCGATCGAGCTCCCCGAAAGCGACGCGGAGATCCACTTCGACGTCTTCGCCGCGCGCGGCGACGGCGAGGTGCTGGTGTTCGCGCTTGGAAACCGGAAGGCGGGCCAGCCGAGCTTGGTCGGCCACATCACCATTCAGCAGAAGTAATTAACAATCCAGCACAAGCAATCGGCACGAGGTCTGCAGTAAAGCCGCTCCGGACCGCGTTTTCGGACAGGAGCGGCGATTCATGGCGCAAATTCTCACCGTCGTTGCCATTTCTGCGCTGGGAGTTTTCCTACTCTGGCGTTTCGCCGATCGCATCTTCGAGCCCGAAGGCGTGCGGGTGACCATCCGGCTGGACCGGCCGGAGCCCGGCGCCCACCTCATCTGGGACATCTTCAACACCGGCCCGCGCTCCGTCACGCTGACCAAACTGATCGTCCACGGCCGCGGCAGCGCGGCGGACACGGTGCCGCTCGGCCTGCCGCGCGTGCTCGCGCCGATGGATCGCATCACGCTGCCGACCGACGTCGACTGGAGCCTGCTCGCCGCGCGATCGATCGCGGCGGCCGACTCCACGGGGCATGAGCATCACGCGTCGAAGCGCCAGCTGGTCGCCATTCAGGAGCAACTGCGTCGGCTGATCGATCGGCGCGTCTACGCCACGTCGGCGCGCGACTTCATCGCCGGCGCCGCCGACCTCGCGTTCGGCGTCGTCATTCTCGGGCTCGGGTTCTTCATGCTGATGTGGGTGATCGCAACCGGCTGATCGCCGAGGACAATCCGATGGCTGACGTGCGGAAAGAAGAGAAGCAGATCAAGAAGGACCAGCTCGGCCCGCGCGAGGTGATCGACGAGGCGAACGAGGAGATCCGCGACGGCAGCACCACCAAGCCGCAGGTCCGCCAGCCGAATCGCGACCGCGCCCGTGGCGACTGGGATCGGACCGGCGATCACCAGGACGAGGGCACCAGCCGCGCGGAGGAGTAGGCCGTCCTCAGTGCACCGCCGCCGACGGTGAAGGCGATGACAGAACGCGCGCGATCATCGACTCCAGCGTGGCCTGGTCGATGTCCAGCGGGCCCGCGATCGCCGCACCCAGCGTAATTTCAATCGCGACGACGACGCCGCCCTCTTCGTAGGGATTCACAATCCAGCTCAATCCCCGCAGCGCGACCTCACGATCGGCGTCGCCGGGATGTTTTGCCCGGTGCATCGCCTGCAGCATTCCGACGAGCAGCAGCCGCACATCGTCGTCGGTCCACTCCTTCGGCGGACGCGACCGCGCTTCGAGCGCCGCGGTCGTGGCCACGTCGCTGCCCCGCAGCCAGATGTCGACGGCGATGCTCATGCCGGCGCCCCGAGCTCCTGCTTCAGCGCATCGACCGTCGTGACCGGCTGGCGGCAGGTGAAGCCGCGGCAGACGTACGCGGCCGTGGCCCCGTCCACCGGACGCATCGCTTCGAGAAACGGCAGGCTGCCGGCAAGCGCCTTCTGTGAATCGGGGCCGACGCGCAGCTGAATCGCGAACGGCAGGTAGCTCAACGCCACCGCGCGATCGATCGCATCGTCGCCCTTGCCTTCGACGATGACGACTTGCTGGAGGCCGGCGGTGTAGGTGGAGAGCGCCGCCGCCATCATCGGCACGCCGCGTCCCATCTGCTCGAGCCGCGTGCCGAACAACTTCAACGTCTTCTCGATGCGATCGTGCCAGGCGGCGTCCTGCACCAGGTGCGAAAGCACCAGGAGGTTGAGGACGGACACTGAGCTGGCCGTCGGCTCGGCGCCGTCGTAGTCCTCTTTCATCCGCAGCAGTACGTTCGGATCCTTGCCGGTGGTGCTGAACCAGCCGCCTGCCTGCTCGTCCCAGAACAGTTCGTCTTGACGATGCTGCAGCGCGATCGCCCACTCCAGCCACATCGGCTGCGGATCGGACTGGAACAGCTCGAGCAGGCCGAAGATGAGATAGGCATAGTCCTCGGCATAGCCGTCGATCTCGGCGTGGCCGTCGCGATAGCGGCGCAGCAGGATGCCGGTGCCGGCATTCCACATCCGCTCGCGGATGAAGACGGCAGCGCGGCGCGCGGTCTCGAGGTACGGCTCGCCGGCGGCGCGTCCATCGGCGCCGAGGCCGCGGAACATCCGCGCCATGCGGGCAAACGCGGCGATCATCAGGCCGTTCCAGGAGGTGAGGATCTTGTCGTCGCGGTACGGCCCCGGCCGATCGAGCCGCGCCTGGAACATGCGCATCCGGGCCCGGTTGAGGATGTCGATCACCTCCTCGACCGTTTTCCCAGTGCGCTTGGCGACATCGTCGATCGAGCGCGCCACGTACAGCAGATTCTTGCCGGTGAATTCGCCGTGGGGATCCTGCGGGGCGTTGCCGTCCGGCTCCATGCCGAACCGCAGCTTCACCGCCTCGGCGCCGTCGCCGAGCAGTTCGTCGATCTCGCTCGTCTTCCACAGATAGAAGGCGCCTTCCATCTTGTGCGCGCCAGGCTTGTCGGCGTCCTCCGGCGGGATGCTGTCGGCGTCGTCGGCCGAATAAAAGCCGCCGCCGGGATCGGTCAATTCGCGCATCACGTAGAGCAGCGTGTCTTCGGCGACCTCGGCATAGAAGGGATCGCCCGACACCTGCGATCCCTCAATCAACGTCAGGACGATCTGCGCCTGGTCGTAGAGCATCTTCTCGAAATGCGGCACGCGCCAGCCGGCGTCGACCGAGTAGCGGTGAAAGCCGCCGCCGATGTGATCGCGCATGCCGCCGAGCGACATCGCCCGCAGCGTGCGCAGCACCATGTCGCGCGCCTGCTCGTGACCGGTTCGCGCGTGCTCGCGCAGGAGGAACAGCAACTCGGACGGTCGCGGAAATTTCGGCGAGTCGCCGAAGCCGCCGTAGCGGGGGTCGAACGCTTCGACGAACTGCTTCACCGTCGCGTCGAGCGCGGCGGCCTCGGGCACGGTCCAGACCGGCGCCGCGTGCTCCATCGCCTGCAGCCGGCTGGTCAGCGCGTTCGCCGACTCGATCACCTTGCCGCGCTCGTCTTTCCACACGCGCGCGATCTCGCCGAGGATCTCGATGAATCCCGGCCGTCCCCACTTCGACGAAGGCGGGAAGTAGGTGCCGCCGTAAAAGGGCTTGAGGTCGGGCGTCAGCCAGACGCTCATCGGCCAGCCGCCGGAGCCGGTGGTGGCCTGGACGAAGGTCATGTAGACGCGATCGACGTCGGGGCGCTCCTCGCGATCGACCTTGATCGACACGAAGTGCTGGTTCAACACGGCGGCCACCGCGTCGCTCTCGAACGATTCGTGCTCCATCACGTGGCACCAGTGGCAGGTGCTGTAGCCGATGGAGAGAAAGATCGGCTTCTCTTCGTCGCGCGCCTTCGCGAACGCCTCGTCGGTCCACGCGAACCAGTCGACCGGGTTGTTCGCGTGCTGCAGGAGGTAGGGGCTGCGCTCGTGCGCCAGGCGATTCATCCCGGCATTATGACACCGCGTTGTCACTTTGCGCTGTAATGTGATTCGAGCTGGGGTACAATCGCGGCCATGAGCGACGGAGTGCTGGTCGGCGCGCGGGTGGCGATGCTGGTCGAGGACGAGTTCGAAGACCGCGAGTTGACCGGGCCGCTCGACGCGCTGCGCGCCGCCGGCGCGACGGTCACGCTGGTGGGGCCGACCTCGGGCGCCGAGTTCAAGGGCAAGCGCGGCGTCGCCACGGTGAAGTCGGACATGGCCGCCGGCGCCGCGCGGATCAAGGACTTCGACGCGCTCGTCATCCCCGGCGGCCACGCCCCCGACAAGATGCGGATGCGTCATGCGATGGTCGACCTGGCGCGCGAGGCGATGGATGCCGGCAAGCCGGTCGCCGCGATCTGCCACGGGCCGCAACTCTTGATTTCAGCCAACGCGCTGCGCGGCCGCACGCTCACCTGCTGGCCTTCGATCGCCATCGACGTCAAGAACGCCGGCGGGCTCTATGTCGACAAGCCCGTGGTCGAAGACGGCAACCTCATCACGTCGCGCAAGCCGGACGACGTGCCCATGTTCAGCGACGCGATCATCCGCGCCCTCGCAAGTCGAAAGTCTGAAGTCGAGAAGTCGAAAGTCTAAAGTCGCCAATTACTTCATCGAACGGGCCGGCGGGAGTTGCTTGAGCCGCGCCCGCGTCGATTGGAATGCGGCACTGTCACGGGTGCCGGTCCTGCGCTTCGACACCACACGATTCAGCTCGCCGATGCGATCGCCGGGCGAGGGGTGGTTCGAGAAGAACACTTCCACCGAGCTCGGGTCGCGGCGCTGCTGCTCGCGGATGGTCTGCATCAACTCGATCATGCCGTGCGCGTCCCAGCCGGCCCTCGCCATGATTGCGGCGCCGACGCGATCCGCCTCGCGCTCGTCGTCCCGGCTGAACTTGAGGAAGGCGCCGCTGGCGACGTAGCGCGCGGCGATGTTCGCGGCGTTGGCGCCGCCGCTGTTGCCGAGCAGCGCGCCGAGCAGGGTCAGCCCGAGGTTGGTCACCATCGCGTTCGACAGCTGCCGCGCCGAGTGCCGCTGCGCGATGTGCGCGATCTCGTGGGCAACGACGCCGGCCAGCTGCGACTCGTTCTTCGCCGCCTCGATCGCGCCGCGGTTCACCCAGATCGGCCCGCCCGGCAGCGCGAAGGCGTTGATCTCGCGGTAGTTCGCGATCGAAAAGCTGTAGGGATATCGCGTCCCGCGCGCCTGCCCCGCCAGCCGACGCCCGATGCGCGAGATGTAAGCCTGCACCGCCGCGTCCTTCAGCTCCGGCGTTGTCTTCCGCACCTCCGCCTGCGCCTGCTTGCCGATCGCAATCTCGTCGGCCACCGAGATCAACTGAATGGCCGCGACACTGCCAGTGAAGACTGCAACGAAAAGCGCCGCCGCAGCCGCTGACCTCCCGAATGCTCCCACCCATCGACCCCGTCGACCCGAACCCAACCAACCCATCCGACCTACGCGACCCACCCGCCCCACCTGCCTACACGCGCGGCGTCGGCGCCGCGGGAACATCCTGCGGCCGCCCGCGCCTCAGCCGCGCGTACGCGGCCGTGAACTCGACGCCGTACAGCAGGATCACCGCCTGCACGTACACCCACACGAGGAACACGACCACCGCGGCGATCGAGCCGTTGACGCGGGTGAACCGGCTCATGTCGCGCATGTACCACGAGAACCCCTCGAGCGCGCCCTTCCAGAGCAGGCCGGTGACGAGCGCGCCGATCCACACGTCGCGAAAGCGCACCTTGGCATTGGGCACGAAGTAGTAGATCAGGCCGACGACCAGGATGAACAGCCAGGTCGTCGCGTAGCGGATGGTGAAGCTGCGCAGCACGTCGAGCCCCGGGAAACGAAGCAGGACCTCGCGGAACCAGCTCGCGCCGACGACGCCCTGCGCGCTGATCAGCAGCAGCGCGATCAGGAGGATCAGGCCGGCGACCAGCAGCATCACGAACGAGAACAGCTTGTGCTTCCAGAAGCTGCGCTGCTTCTCGACGCCCCACGCATAGTTGACCGCCGTGCTGATCGCGCCGAAGACACCAAGCGCGCCCCAGATCAGCGCAATCGTGCCGGCGACGCCGATCGTCACCGTGTCGGCGCGAAAGGCGTCGAGCTGCTTGCTGATGAAGTCGAACTGCGCCGGGAAGTAGCGGAGGACGAAAGAGAGGACGGCGTTGCGCTTGCCGACATCGGCGGTCGAGCGGCCGAGCAGCGCCAGCGCGAGCAGGAAAAATGGAAACAGCGACAACAGCGCGTAGTAGGCGATCGACGCCGCATACGTGAGGTTGTCGCTGTCGTAGAAGCTCTGGAAGCCCTTCCAGAAGGACAGAGCCGTGAGGCGCGCGATATCGCGGGCACGGCGCCCGGTCGCGCGGATGGCGTTCACGCGTTCATTATGTCAGGGCCGCAGGCCCGGCCGCCCCGAGGCCGCCCATGCCTGGGTCGCCTCGGTTGCGAGATACGCGGGCACGCTGGCACCGAGCCAGAGTCGCAGGCCGTGGGCGGCGAGGCGTCGGAGCGACGGCGTCGTCAGGATCACGTACGCCGCCGCCACACCCGCCGAGGCGAGAACCACGTTCGCGGCCGTGCGAGCGTTGGCGCTCGTCATCGCGTGCTAGCTGTTGCTGCCGCGCCGCGAGCTGGTCGAACCGCTCGAGCCGGGGCCGGTCGACGGCGTCGAGGCGCTGTTGCGCGTCGTCGACGATTCGGGACCGGTGCTGCGGATGTCGGAGCCGAAGCTCGAGCCGCCCGAGCTGTAGCTCGAGCCGGTGGACGCGGTGCTGCCCGCGCTCGCGGTCGACGGCGTGACGCCGCTGCTCGCTTCACGCACGTAGCGCTGCGCCTCGTCGGCGCCCTTGTTCACGGCATCCTTCGCTTTGCTGTAGACTTCGCGGCCCTTGTCGGCCCATTCGTTGGCCGCTTCACGCCCGCGCTCGGCCCACTGCCCGGCGCTCTCGGACGCGCGGTTGTAGCCCTCTCTCGCCTGGTTGGCGAGGTTGCCGGCCTGCTCGGAGATCTGCCCGCGCAGTTCCGAGCCCGCCTTCGGGGCGAACAGCATGCCGAGGCCGGCGCCGAGCACCGTGCCGGTCAGCAGTCCCATCACGAAGCTGCCGCCGCCGCTTTCGTTGTTGTCAAAACGATCGTACCCGTCTGCCATGTCGCCTCCTCAAAAAACGGTTCCAGGTTCTAGGTTCTAGGTTCTAGTTCTTGTTCGCGGTTCTCGGTTCTTGATCACGCCGCTTGCCGCGTGTGCAGGAAGCCCTCGAGCGCGACGCGCACGCCGCGCACGAACCCGACGATGCGGCTGGTCTTCATGCGCACGTTCGAGCGAACCCGATCGGCGGTGTCGTCGATGCGATCGATGGTGTGGTGAATCGCATGGTCGACGCGCACCGTCTCTTCCTTCACCTTCGCCGACACCTCCTTGACGTCGTCGAGGATGGCGTTCACGCGCAGCATTGCCGGGGCCACCTGGCGCGCCTCGAGTCCCTCGACCAGCGCCATGACCTTGCGATAGGCCATGAAGCCGCCCACGCCCATGCCGATGATGACGAGCGCTTCGAGGACGCTGACGACCGCCATGATCCCGAGCAGCAGATTGGTTGTTCCCAGTTCGCCTGACATTGGTTTCCTGTGCCTCAGAAGGGAGACGTCTGGTGTGCTCCCGGATACCGCGGCGCGGCGTTCTCGCCGATTGCGTCGTTCAACAGCTTCCAACCCTCGTTGGCGACGCCCGCCGCTTTCTGAATGGTGGCGCGGAAGCTCATGAGCTCGCGCGTGAAGTCTTCGAGCGCCGGCTCCAGCTGCCGTCGCACGCGTCGACCTTGCTCGGTGAAAAACAGATAGCCTGCCACTCCACCAACGACCGCACCCACGAGTGTGGCCGCCATTACACGCGAGTTGTCCATCACCGCTTCCTCCCCATCGGTAGAACAGCTACAAGTTGTATGCCACGACAGAGGTTGAGGCTTCGAGCGCAAGAGCCGCGCGATCCCGAGCGTTCGCGGTCGGGCGACGTTTGATTTCCAGACGGTCACCTCGACCGCGTGTCGATTCCTCTACCGTTGTTTCCCCGCCGCTGCCGTGGTTTCCTGAAAAACGGCAAGCGCGACGCCGTCCCAGGGATCGCCGCTCGGACTCCCCTGGGAATCGCTGCCCAGCGGCATCGCCACGGTCATGCGCGGATCCAGCTGGTACTTGCCGATGAGGTAGTCGCGCGCCAGCGACGCGAGCTGCCGCGATTGCAGATGCTGTTCGTCTTTCGAGCCGGCCTGGCTGTGGCCCTCGACGATGAGCGCGGCGCCCGGAAACCGATCGAGATAGGTGGCGATTGCCGAATCGAGCCGGTTTTTCCCGCCGTCGCTCAGACGGATGGCGCCCGGCAGCTCGGGATCGGGCTCGACGAGGACGCTGCTCTGCAGCCAGGTGCGCACGATGCCGCGCAGCGAGGGCACCGCGACGAGCGCGAGGCCGAGGAACATCAGGGCCTCCAGCGGCGAGTAGATGAACACGTCGAAGCCCTTCTTGAGCCCCTGGCCCAGCACCAGCAGCCCGAGCGAGCCGGCCAGCAGCGCATGGAAGAGCTT
>Ga0207645_10002535_pt1 | contig 14293 bp, 12 predicted proteins | sample KBSM53metaG_FD_184331 | JGI IMG/M metagenome (GOLD analysis project Ga0207645, IMG submission 184331) | Miscanthus rhizosphere microbial communities from Kellogg Biological Station, Michigan, USA - KBS M5-3 metaG (SPAdes) (version 2) | ecosystem: Host-associated > Plants > Roots > Rhizosphere >...
CGAAGACGCCGTGTTCTCCTATAATCGGGTTATTATTTTTATTGCGATCATTATTGGCATTCTTACCGCCGTCATCCAATATTTAAAATACAAGCAGACAGATTCGAAATTTTTTTGGAAAAAGATACTCGCTCCTACGATCATCGCTTTGGTCATTTCAACCGGGGTGCTTGCGTTCGGCAATATCAATTACCAGGAACATGGTCCCGGGTTTTTAGGAGCTATCTGGTTTGCCATTGCCTGCAGCATTTACGCGATCATTGCCAATACAGCCTATGTCTGGATCGGGATGAAAGGCAAATTGAAACTTTCGGGTGGCTCCGTTTCGCATTTCGGTTTTGGGTTGATGTTGTTGGGCATTTTGATTTCCTCATCGAAGAAAGAAATAATGTCATGGAATACGAGTGGAATTTTTGTTCAACTGGGTGAAAAGAATAAGATCACTGGCGAACCGGGTGAAAATCTTACGCTGGTGAAGGGCTTACCTACCACGATGGGTAATTATAGCGTAACCTATGAAAGTGATTCCATGCATCCCCAAAAACCTCTTTGGTATTATAAAATTCATTTTAAAAATAAAACGGGAAATGAACAGTTTACTTTGATGCCTAATGCATTTGTAAACTACAAAGGTAACCAGGGCCTGATGGCAAATCCGGCTGCGCGGCATTATTGGGATCATGATATTTTTACCTACATCACTTCTCTACCCGATCCTGAAAAAAATAAAGACACTGCGTCGTTCAAACCGCAGAATTTAAAAAGAGGCGATACTGCCTTTTATTCAAATGGATATTATATACTTGAAGATCTGGCCACGCAAACCAATATTCCTGCTGGTGGCCTGGCGCCCGACGATAAAGTGTATACTGCAACGATCAAAGTATTTTCAAAAAATAATACATCATACACCTCAAAACCTTTCCTGATCAACAAAGGGGGCAGTCTCTACCCGATCCAGGATACAGTTACTTCAGAAAATCTCATTTTCCAGTTGAATAAAGCCGGCGATAATGCCGCGGAATTAGGAGTTAAGGAATCGAACTCCATTATGAAGTATATCACGCTGAAGGCGTATAAATTTCCCTTTATTAATCTCCTTTGGGCAGGTGTCATTATTATGGTTGCCGGCATCACTATCAGCATTGTAAGGCGGGTTCAATTGAACAAGTCGGGCAGGGAGATCGAAAATTTAACTTTGTAGACGGCAGCGGGAAGGTTACTTTCTTTGTCTCTTAGTATAAATTGCAGGGCATATTTTGTAAATTTAAACAATGAATTTTTGCAGCAAATATTGCAGATTCCCTGGTTGCATATTCCTGCTCCTGTTTCTTAGTTTATCTTCAAGATCACAGACAAATCCCAAGGAGAGTAAGTGGGGGCCGAATGATACTTTGATAGTCCCCGCTATCATTTATGAAGGTGAAAGTTTACCGTATAAGGAGATGGAAATGGTTTGGGTTTCGAACCTGCCTCCGGATAAACTAGCCAAATTTATTGAAGAATGGAGCAGGTTGAGGAACGCTGTATATGTCACCTATCCCTATGCAAGGATCGCCGGTGCGACGATCAATGATATGAATGTCCATCTTGAGGGTGTCAATTCAAAAAAGAAAAGGAAAGAATATATCAAGTCAAGGGAAAAAGAACTCAGGGCGCAGTTTACAGAACCCATGGAAAATCTTTCTGTTTACCAGGGCAAGATCCTGATGAAACTCATTAACCGGCAAACTGGAAATAATTGCTACGATATCATCAAAGAATATAAAAACGGTGTTACGGCAAGATTGTACCAAACCGTTGCTTTCTTTTTTGGCAGCAGTTTAAAACAGGATTGGAGCCTGAAAGACAAAACAGATCGTCAAATTGAAAACATTGTCAGGGAGATTGATGGCATCTGGTATAACAATCCTTATAAGCCGGGACTTCCGGCCTCAAAATAAATTGTGAAGGATTCACACCGTCTTCTTTAGTGCAAAATTTCTTCCTTATTTTTATCATTCATTCAAATATAACAGGTAACCAGCCTGAAAAACACCTCGTAAAAACAAGTAGCCAGTATGAAATTAGACCTTCTTGCAGTAGGCGTACATCCTGACGATGTGGAGCTCGGTTGTTCGGGCGTTATCATCAATGAAATTCAAAGAGGAAAAAAAGTTGGCGTCGTCGATCTTACACAAGGCGAATTAGGTACGAGGGGAAGTGTTGAAGCCCGTTACCGTGAATCGGCTAACGCCGCTGCTATTATGGGCGTGCATATCAGAGAAAATTTGAAAATGCGGGATGGGTTTTTTAAGAATGATGAAGAGCACCAGTTACGATTGATACAAATCATTCGTAAATATCAGCCTGAGGTTGTTATCGGGAACATTCTGCACGACCGTCATCCTGATCATGGCCGCGCTGGACAAATGATCAGCGATTGCAGTTTTTTGTCCGGACTTACCAAGATAATCACCCGCGATGAGAACGGAAATTTGCAACAGAGATGGCGTCCGAAATATGTTTTACATTATATGCAGGACTGGTATCATGAGCCCGATATATTGATCGATATCTCCGATGTGTTTGATCAAAGAATGGAAGCTATTGAAGCCTATAAAACCCAGTTCCATACTTCCGTCAATAGCGACGAAGGTCCTCAAACTTATATCTCAACTCCCGACTTTTTGGATAGTATTGTAGCCCGTGCCAGGATGTTTGGAAAGCGTATCGGGGTAAAATATGCCGAAGGGTTTATCAGTGAAAAAAAGATAGGGATCAGGAACCTGGATGCATTGATTCTCAACGAAACATGAGCCTTATCGAATTTTTAATTTCCAGTTGACTTTGGTCAACGGAATTACAAGGTCTTGTCCTTAATGCCGTTGCACTTAACTACTCTTTTTACTGTATAAACTTTATCTCCCGTAAGGCTTGCTTTTAATACAATTTATTTTTTTCTTTACCGTTAGTTATACTGAAATCTAATACTTAGGAGAAAAAACCACCGTCACTATGAATAAACCATTCTACAACGACCAGCATGCCATTGCTGAACAGTTCATCTTTCTTGATACACACATTTGCCAGATGGCGCAACTAGCCCATCAAAAGATCAATACGCTTAAATTATCTTATGTTCACGCGGCATACTGTAATAGTCGCAACGAGCTGTATGCGCTTGTAAAGAGAACTCTGCTTACTTATGTAACCAATGATTTTGTCCTGGAGCAGGAGAAGTTTTTTGAGACCTATTGCGAAAACTAACGACAAGAGAACGGACGACCCCCGTTAATTTATTCTGAAAACAAGCTATCATCCTCTTCCCCATTTTCGAGCAAATTGAGATCTATGGCATCCATTCCGGCAATTCCTTCAACGGAACCACGGATATGGGCTGCACTCAACAAAACCTTTTCAAGTTGTTTTTCCCGTGCCTTCCATAATCTTTCCATGGCATCTCTTTCTCTTTGTATAGAAAGTTTCATGGCTAAAAATCCCTCACGGATCGCCTTCCATTGTTCGGCAAACTCACTGCTGGTAAGATATCCGTAAAGCAAATGCATTTTGTCGCCTTTATTTTCATTGCTTTTTGCCGTGTTAAACACTCTTACTACTCCCTCTCTCAGCACACTTGCCAATGCTTTCACTTCTGAAAAATCGCAGATCCAAACTCCATCTCTGATCCCAAAACAATCCATTTCTCTTGGCATTGTCCTGGTAACAATGACGGCAATGTCTGCGCCCTGGCTTCGCATATCAGCCTTCAGTTTTTCGATCCATTCATTAGCAAAAGAATTTGTTCGTTTACTTTCATAAATGATCTTGCCACATTCCTGTCCAAAATTGCCACGTACAATTTGAATACAATCAGCTCCACGAACTCCTTTGCCTACCTCAAGAATAAGGTCGAACGGGAAAGTTGACTGGAGCATTTCCTGAAGCGCGAGCTCCTGTACTTCTCCCTGCAATTGCATAGAGCCCTGCTCTGCCTTTCGTCTCATTTCTTCCGCTAACTTCCGTTGTGCTTCCAGTTTCTCCTCCATTTCCTTCATCCGCAACCTGTATTCTGTTTCAATAGTTGCTATTCTTTGCTCTTCTAGTTTCCGGATCTCAACCGACAATCTCTCCCTCTCCATCTGCAATTTCTTTTGAACCGAGAGTTCGAGCTCTGCTTCTCGATTTTTTAATTCCTGTTCCTTTTTAAAAAGTTCCAGTTGTTGTTGACGGGCTTCCTTCAATTTTTCTTCATTGTCCTGGTTGGTTTGCGTCAGCAAGCGAAGCTGGTTCTCATAATCCAGCGCAATTGATCTGCGAATATTTTCTTCCAGGTGTTGTTGCATTCGTCTTTTCTCCTCTTCCATCTTTACCTGAAATTCCTCATCTTTCCTTTTTTGCCATTCAATTGCTTTCTGGTTAAGTTCCTTTTTAATTTGATCCCGGATCGACTCATTTGGCTCAAATTCATTCCCACATTTAGGGCATTTTATCGTGGTCGGCATTTGCTAATAATTTTGGTAAATTTAATGAAGCTTTCGCTAAAAAATTAAGTCATCTACAGGGTAAATTTCAACAGCTCATTTTTTGAATGCTTCTAATATATTGTCAAATCGTACCCAATAAATGTCATCGAGGCCATTCCCGGGATTTGATAACCCTTTTTTCAGATCCGGCACAGATTGCTTTTTATTAAACGGAGATTTATAGGTAGCTCTTGATGAGGTAAAAAAAAGATATTTTTTATCCCAGGTTACAAACGGGCAATAATCAAGAGAGGTACTATTGATATTCATAAGATTGATAGCGGCCTGCCATCGGTCATCTTTTTTTACACTCAGATAAAGATCTCCGTGGCCCATGTCATCGCTCCGTCCAAATGCCGAGAATAAGATATAGTGCTCATCGGGATCTACAAATGCATTGAACTCATATCCCTTTGAATTGATCTCCTCAGGAAGACTGACAGGTGGAAGATAACGTCCGTTCTTAAACTCACACATTACAATATCCTCTTTACCCTTTCCCGTTTGTAATTGAGTCGTGAAATACAAATTCCCATTTTTTGCCATGGACGGATAAAATTCATCCCCATCAGAATTAACTAAGGAGTCTAGCGGGATTGGCTCCTTCCATAGGTCATCCTTTTTTTCGGTGTACCATATGTTGTAGTCGTTTGTTGAGTCACCCCGACTTGTGGGCCTGTTCGATGAGAAAAATAGCCGCTTGCCATCAAGCGTAAAACTCGCCTCGAGATCGTTGTAAACACCCGAAAAAAATGCGACAACAGGCTCAGACCATTTCCCGTTTCTCTTCATCGAAGTCATCACCACACTCACAAGATTTAACTGCTGAACAGTAAAAAAAATTTCATCACCCACAGGAGAAATGGTGAAATCCCTGTTTGCACATCCGTTGCTGATCACACCAGGAGCAAATATTTTGGGAGCGTCGCCTGGCAAAGGCTGCTTTAAATAATCGATTCCTGGAATTGTTTGCGAATGAGAAAAATGACCCGGAAGAAAAGCAAGCAGGAGCAAAAGATTTTTCATAAACTATGATTTACTGGATAAACTATCGATCGGTGTTGTCACGCAAGAGCATTCCATAAGATCTCAACGGGGTGTAGCGCCTTTACTCCTGTGCCATCTTTGACCTGGTGACGGCAACTTGTGCCTGCGGCAGCAATCAGCGTACCTTCTGACCTGTTTCGAACGGCAGGAAACAAAACCAGCTCGCCTATTTTCATCGACAGGTCATAATGTTCTTTTTCATAACCAAAAGAACCAGCCATGCCGCAACACCCGGAAGGGATCACTTCAACAGAATAATTGTCGGGTAACGATAACATTTTAACTGATGGCGCGACCGACGATAAAGCTTTTTGCTGACAATGTCCATGAAGTTTTATGGCTCTTTTCTCTTTGGTAAATTGTTCTTTATTGATGTTTCCTTTTTCAATTTCTGAAGCAATAAACTCTTCGATCGTAAAAACATTTTTTGCTAACCGCTTTGCCGCGTCAACCTGATCATCGTTGGCAAGATCAAGGTACTCGTCACGGAAGGTCAGGATAGCTGAGGGCTCAATACCGATCAATGGAGTTTCAGAAGTTATCACGGGACTCAATAAAGCAATATTTTTATTAGCGATCTTTTTCGCGTCCCTCAATAACCCCTTCGATAACCAGGCACGACCACTTTCTTCATGTTGGGGAATAATTATTTCGTAACCCAATTTCTCCAGTAATAAGATCGCCTTGATGCCGATCCCTGTATCATTATAGTTTGTGAACTCGTCGCAGAACAAATAGATTTTCGACTTTGGACTTTTGATTTTTGATTTTTTGTGTGCCTGATACCATTTCTTTAACGTCGTCTTGTGCATAATCGGCATTGAACGTTTCGTCGCGAAACCTGAAATTTTTTTTACCAGGTTGCTTACGCCCGGTGCTGTCATCATAAAATTATACACGCCCGGGGCCATAGCTCCCAGCCTTGACGATTTATCAAAATTGGCGATCAGTTTTGAACGAAAGGGAATGCCATTCGCATCATAATAGTGTTGCAGAAATTCGGCCTTCAGTTTTGCCACATCTACATTGGATGGACATTCGGATTTACAACCCTTGCAACTCAGGCACAGGTCCATCACGTCATAGATCTCTTTGCTGTCAAAGCGATTTATCTTTTCAGAGTTCGTTAAGATCTCACGAAGTATATTGGCCCGTGCTCTTGTTGTATCTCTCTCATTTTTCGTGGCCATGAATGAAGGACACATAGTGCCTCCGGATAAATGAGTCTTTCGGCAGTCACCTGAACCATTGCACTGCTCTGCATGCTGCAAAATATCCTGGTTATAAAACCTGAAAATAGTTTTGAATGAAGGTGTTTTCTGTCCCGGCGTATACCGCAACATTGTATTCATCGATGGCGTATCGACGACCTTATGCGGATTGAAAATATTTTCAGGATCCCAGGTCCTTTTGATGATGCGGAAAAGTTCATAATTTTTTGATCCCACCATTTGCTCAATGAATTCGCCCCTCAATCTTCCATCACCATGTTCACCGCTCAATGAGCCATTATATTTTTTTACAAGTGCGGCGATCTCCTCAGCAATGGTCCTGAATAATTGATTTCCCTCTTTCGTTTTTAAGTTAATGATGGGGCGCAAATGCAATTCACCTGAGCCGGCGTGTGCATAGTGAACAGAATACAAACCGTGTTTTTTCAGGATCTCGTTAAAATCCCGGATATACGCCGGAAGGTCATAGACATCAACTGCGGTATCTTCAATTACCGGAACCGCTTTATCGTCACCCGGCAAATTTCCCAATAACCCCAACCCCGCTTTGCGAAGCGTCCATATTTTTTTTGAATCATCTCCAAATAACAGCGGGAAATGAAAACCCAGACCGGAAGTCCGCAGATCCGTTTCAAGGTTCTTTGCGATCTCAATGATCTCTTCCCTGTTTGTTTTTGAAAACTCGATGACAAGGATGGCACCGGGGTCACCCTGCACGAAGAATCGATTTTTTTGTTGCTCTATATTATTTTTTGTGCACTCGAGAATATAATGATCGATCAGCTCACTTGCCGTGGGTTTATATCGCAATGCAATGATATTGGCGCGTAATGCCTCATCGATGCTGTTGAAGTGCACACAAAGTAAACCCGTCTCCTTTGGAGGAAGCGGAACAACATTCAATTTCATTTCGGTAATAAATGCAAGGGTGCCCTCTGAACCGGCGATCAGTTTGCAAAAATTAAAATCTTCACCACCGGCAGTGAACGGTGCCGAGTCCAGTAATATATCGACGGCATAGCCGGTGTTCCTTCTCTCAACCGACTTTTTTGGAAACTCCTTCTTTATCTCTACCTGGTTTTCATAGTTGCTCAATAAACTCCGGATGATTTTATAAATATTTCCTTCAAGGTTGTTGCTCTCACATTTTTTATGAAAATCATCAAGCCTTAATGCTTTGAATTCTGTTTCAGTTCCATCAGTCAGCAAGGCTTTAACCTCGAGCAAATGTTCCCGCGTACTCCTGTATACAACCGAATTCGAGCCGCAGGAATTATTTCCCACCATCCCTCCTAACATAGCGCGGTTGGCCGTTGAAGTTTCAGGGCCGAAAAAAAGTCCATGAGGTTTTAAATACATATTCAATTCGTCGCGAATGACTCCCGGCTGCACCGTTACCCAACCTTCTTCTTTGTTTAATTCAAGGATCTTTGTAAAATATTTTGATACATCCACAATAATTCCATCTCCTACAACCTGTCCCGCGAGCGAAGTGCCCGCCGTTCTTGGTATGAGTGAAGTTTTTTCATCCCGCGCAAAGGCGATCAGTTTCTTAATGTCTTCAACCGTTTTCGGAATAGCGACAGCGAGCGGCATTTCGCGGTAAGCCGAGGCATCGGTCGCATAAAGGATCCGCATCGTTGAATCATCATAGAATTCCCCTTCCAATTGCGCAGCTAAGTGGTGCAGTTTTTCACTCGCGATCAACGTCTTTTTCTCCATAGATGGCCAAAAATAATCTCTTTCATGCAGCTACAAAATGATTAATGAAAATGTTCTTCGACTTCAGTAAAATTGTTTATAAAATGAAGATTTTTTAAGCTGGCTTATTTATTTTCTGATAAACATGCCAGCAGGAAAAAATATCTTCCGAAGCGATTCCCAGTGATTTAAAGAGGGTGATCTCCTCTTTATTTTCTCTTCCTTTTTTTATTCCCAATAAGACTTCTCCTAAGTCTCCCATGATATGGCTGTCGGTGATCACTCCTTCCTTTTTTGGGATGAGAAAATCGCCTGCTTCATTTAATATCGATTCATAACAATCAGTGTATAATTTTGATTGCAGTACAGCGTTCGTGTCAAGTTCTCTTGATTCGGGTGTACTTGAGCCCACGGCATTGATATGCGTTCCTTTGTTGATCCAATCTCCCGGTAATACGGGTTGAGATGAGGAGGTTACGGTGCAAATAATATCCGCATTTTTCACTGCTTCTTTTACATTTTTGTGCGCCACAATCGGAATACTATACTTGTCTGAAATTTTGCTGGCAAGGCTGCCGGCATTTTGTTCATTCCTGCTCCAGATATTTATTTGCCTGATGTCTCTGACCAGCACTATCGACTCAATATGTTTTTGCGCCTGTTCGCCCGAACCAATGATAGAAAGTGATCCTGAATCGTCTCTCGAAAGTAGTTTCGTTGCCAGTGCACTTACGGCTGCTGTTCGAAGAGCCGTTATTTCAGAAGCGTCAAAGATCATGAGTGGTTGTCCATTGTTTGCATCAAACAGGACCACCACTCCCTGGTGAGAAGGATATCCTTTGTCTTTGTTGCCATGAAAAACACTGATCAGTTTTGTGCCCATCACCCCGGCTGTTTGATTGTAGCCCGGCATCATGCCGAGCAGACCCCTTCTGCCAGGGAGCCACATGAAAGACCGCAAGGGCTGCGCAGATTCTCCTTTTGCTAATGAACGAAACATTCTTTCCATCGCTGAAATGCATTCCTGCATGGTTAGCAAGGAAGCAATTTTTTCTTTATTGATATATGGTATATCCAAGGTTTGTCGGTGTTGGTCTGACCTCAAAAATTCGATCTCACGCAAAGGCGCAAAGGACGCAAAGTACATTTAAGTCTTAGCGGGTTTGCAAACATCGCGTCTTTGCGTAGAATTTAAAATTGCCAAATTTAGTGGATTAGCCATCGGGACACCCCAAATAAAAAAGACCCAACAACTGGGCCTTTTCTTATTATACTTTGGTAGTTACAAATTTAGCTTAGTGGCGCTTTGCTCAACTATCTGTTGAAGTCGCTTTGAAGGTTCATCCTCAGATTTCACAAGGTCAGCAAGGGTTATCTTATCCAGCAACTGGTCCATTGTGTACTGTATCATTTTCCAAAGAGAACGCGAAGAACAATCAACTGAATTCACACATAGATTCAACATCCCCGCATGAGAGCCACAAAATTTTTTGTCATATAATGCCCCGCCTAAAATTTTCAAAACATCATTGATTATAATTTCTTTAGCTGGCTTTGCTAAAATATAACCTCCTTTGTAACCAGGAGTGCTATTGATGAATCCCTCCATTCGCAAAATGCGCGTCAGCTTCGCCACATAGTGCGGGCCTATGCCTTCCGCTTCGCTTAATTGCGGAATGCTCATGCCTTCTGCGTCTTTGCAGCCTGCAATACGCAGTAGTATTCTCAATCCATATTCTTCCTGGGCGGTTATTTTCATACAAAGTTTATTCGTTTAAAGATTCCATGCTCACATGATATCTTCGCACCAAATAATTTTTTAAGTTGTTCAACTCTTCTTCTGAATATTTTTTGGTACACACTTTATCATAAGCTTGTGCCAGCTCCTGCGCAATTTGCCCGGCACTTTTTCCTTCGATCTGGTAACGCTGGTGAATATGTACCAATTCTCCGTTCTTGAACAATGCAATATTTGGAGAAGAAGGCGTTAGCCCCAATAAATATTTTGTACGGAAATGATCAACGGCGTCTTTCTCCATTCCTGCAAACACGGTGTAATATTCATCAGGTATTACATCATTCAACAGGGAAAAAATAGCTCCTGGTCTGGCCCCACGTGCGGCGCAACCGCAGACGGAGTTTAGTACAACCAGCCGTACCTTATCATCCTGCTTATCCAATGCTGCATCCACATCGGCGGGAGTCAGCATTTCTTTAAAATTTATTTCCGTCAATTCATCCCTGAAGGGTTGTGCTACTTCAGCAGCATAGGTTGGTGCTGAATTGTTCATTAAACTTTTTAGACTTATTTGTGCCATAATTTATTTTTAAGTTTTTCTCCGGATCACTCTGCTTTTTCTTCGGCGTCTCGGTGGTGATCCTTCAAAACCACGGAGAAACGGAGTTCACAGAGATGCACAGAGATGATTTATAAAAAACCCAGTTCTAATTGTGCCGCCTCGCTCATCATGCTTTTATCCCAGGGCGGATTCCAGGTGACAGCTACGTGCACATCATTGATCCCTTCGATCTCACGCAGCTTTTGATCTACTTCCACCGGCAATGTTTGTGCAGCCGGGCAACTTGGTGCCGTCAGTGTCATGACGACCTGGACATTGTTTATCGGTAATACATTTACTTCGTACACCAAACCCAGGTCATAAATATTCACCGGTATTTCCGGGTCGTAGATCGTCTGCAATTTTTCAATTACATTCTCTTTTATTTTCTGCTCGTTGATCACAATATCAATAATCTTTAATTATTAATGGCTGCAGCCTGTTTTAATTTAAAAGCCAATCCAAAATTTTTCATTTGCTTTACCATCGCCAGTAATCCATTCGAACGGGTCTGTGCCAAATGTGTTGTCATCCCGATCTCATGAATAAAATTCAATTTTGCCTGTATGATATCGTCAGGCGTTTGTCCTGACAATACACGGATCAGCATGCTGATCAATCCCTTTACGATCACGGCATCACTTTCCGCCTGATAAAAAACCTTGCCATCCTTATAGTCAGCCACCAACCATACCGTGGATTGGCATCCTCTCACCCGGTTCTCATCGATCTTGTATTTCTCATCCAGTGGTGACAACTTCTTTCCCAAATCAATAATGTATTCATACTTGTCATCCCAGCTATCAAACAACGAAAACTCTTCCTTGATCTCTGCTTCTATATCTTCTATTTTTTTATGATCGCCCATTTGAGTCTTTTATTGCTCATTCTTCAGTTTGTCGTGAAATGTGAGACGTGAATCGCGAGAAATCCTCACGACTGACGATTGACGACTCACGATAACATCTTTATCGCTTTCTTCAAACCAACCACCAATTCATCGATCTCTTCTTTCGTATTATACACCGCCAACGACGCCCGTACTGTTCCCGGTATCCTGTAACAATCCATCAGCGGCTGTGCACAATGATGCCCCGTTCTTACTGCAATGCCGTAATTATCCAATAGGATCCCAAGATCCTGCGGATGAAGCTTATCGACAATAAAGGAGATCACACTTACTTTCTCTTTCGCTTCTCCAATGATCTTTAACCCCGGAATTTGTTTTAATTGTCTTGTGCCGTACAGCAGCAATTCGTCTTCGTACTGTTTAATGTTTTTCTTTCCAACTCCATTTACAAAATCAATCGCTGCTTTGAACGCAATAATGTCGGCAATATTAGGGGTACCAGCCTCATATTTATAGGGGAGATCATTGTACGTTGTTTTTTCAAAGGTCACCTCCTTGATCATCTCTCCCCCACCCTGGAATGGCGGCATTGCTTCAAGCAATTCCTTTTTTCCATACAAAACACCAACACCGGTTGGCCCATACATTTTGTGACTGGAGAACGCAAAGAAATCACAATCCATTTCCTGCATGTCAATATCCAGGTGAACGGTTGATTGTGCTCCATCTATTAAAACAACAGCACCCACTTTGTGAGCCTCATCAATAATTTGTCTAACAGGATTAATTGTTCCCAAAGCATTGGATGCATGATTAACAGCAACCAGTTTGGTTTTCGGCCCCAACAATTTTTTATACTCTTCGATTAGTAAGTCGCCTTTTTCATTAACAGGAATAACTCTTAACGTGGCGCCCTTTTCTTCAACAAGAATTTGCCAGGGAACGATATTTGAGTGGTGCTCAATATTAGAAACGATTATTTCATCACCGCTCCTGATATTTTGTCTTCCCCATGTCTGTGCAACAAGATTAATTCCTTCCGTCGTTCCCTTTGTAAATAGCACCTGCTCCCGTGTTTCCGCGTTAATGAACTCCTGCGCTGCATCACGGCTCTTCTCCATAGCAAGAGTAGCTTCTTCCGCCAGCGTATGAATACCGCGATGAACGTTTGCATTATAATGTGTATAATAGTTTACCAGTGCATCGATGACAGACTGCGGTTTTTGGGACGTAGCTGCATTATCAAAATACACCAGTGCCCGACCTTTCACCTCGCGGTTCAATATCGGGAACTGCCGGCGAATGGCATCAACATCCAGGCCTTTTTGTATCGTCGCGGGTTCAATCATGACCATCAAATTCTAAACGTTCTGAAATAAGTTTATCAACGTATTCACGTATCGGTTCGGGGCGAATGTGTTCAAGCACATCGATCGCAAACGCATGGAGCAATAAAGATCTTGCAATTTTTGACGGAATGCCTCTTGATTGTAAATAGAATAAACCCTCTTCATTCAGTCTTCCCACCGTACAACCATGCGAGCATTTTACATCGTCAGCAAAGATCTCCAGTTGCGGTTTCGTATTTACACTGGCATCATCTGAAAGCAAAATGTTTTTATTGGACTGATAAGCATTTGTCTTTTGGGCCTGGGGCTGCACAAATATCTTTCCATTGAAGACACCAGTCGCTCTCTCGTCGATAATGCCTTTGTACAATTCGTTACTAAAACAGTTCGGTTTTACATTGTCAACCACGGTGTGATTGTCGACGTGAGTTTGGCCTTTCTGCAAATACAAACCGTATAAATGCCCCTCGCAATATTCTGCGTCCAGGACAAGATTCAGATTGTTTCGGATAATGCCGCCATTCAGAGAAATAGTAACGGTATGTGTATAGCTTTTTGCAATTTGACGGATATGAGTTGTGGTGACCTGGTTTGTGTGCGCTGAATCATTTTGAATTTTATAATACTCTGCCCTTGCATCCCTGTCAACAATGATCTCCAGGACCTGGTTAGTGAAGCTTTCATCAAGTCCAAGTGTTCCATAAGTTTCGACGATTTGCACCTGTGCATTTTCCGATACATACACAAGGCTTCTCGGTTGTGATAAAACATTCCCTGATCTTGAATCAGTAACATTATAGATGTAGACAGGCTGTTCAACGATCTGTCCCTTCTTCACAAAAAGAAATACTCCATCTTTTACAAAAGCAGTATTCAACGCATTAATGCCATCCTTCTGGTATTTGCCGCTGTGACCCAGGTGTTTTGAAATAATTTCCCTGTATTCACTTTTCACTGCTTCTTCCAATGGCATCACAAGAATGTGACTGGAACGAATGGTGGACAAAGGGAAAGAAAATATTCCATTGACAAACACCAGTTCCGTTGCTTGTTCATAACCCGGCAAACGAATTTCTTCTAATTCTTTCCATGAAACCGGTGTGGCCTGGTTAAGTTTATATTCTTTATTAAACAAAGGGCTTATGCGGGTATATTTCCATTCTTCATGCTTTACTGGAATACCAAGCCTGTTAAAAGAGTCAAACGCTTTTTTGCGAATAGCTTGTAAGCCGCTTGTCGCATTTTCCGCCTGTAGTTGATAGAATTTGTT
>Ga0207645_10002536_pt1 | contig 14292 bp, 10 predicted proteins | sample KBSM53metaG_FD_184331 | JGI IMG/M metagenome (GOLD analysis project Ga0207645, IMG submission 184331) | Miscanthus rhizosphere microbial communities from Kellogg Biological Station, Michigan, USA - KBS M5-3 metaG (SPAdes) (version 2) | ecosystem: Host-associated > Plants > Roots > Rhizosphere >...
GCGCCGTCGCGAATCGCCTTCAACGCAAGGCGTTCCTGCCGATTCGGATCGTTGACGACCTTGCAGTCGTTGCCAAAGATCATCGTCGGATAGTCACGTGCATTGAATGCCGGCCACATCGGCAGGTCGACATGGTTCGGATTTCCACTCCGCGCGAACGACGCGAACGCCGCGCTCATTCGGTGCGCCAGGGCGTAACGATCCTGCATGGCGCCAGTCATCGACGCAGCCTGATCGATGTTGTAGAGCGCGAACGGGATGTCGAGCGTGTGGTATGCCTTCATCTGGCCGTTGTGGACGGGTGAGCGCCAGTTGAAGAAGTAGAGATAGGCCGGCGCCTTGCCCTGCGCCGTTTTGAGCTCGTTCAGGAGCTGAGCGTTGGCGCGGCGCGTGTTGTCGGCGTTCATGATCAGGTAGACATCCGTGTTGGTGATGCCCTGATGCGTCTTGCGGTACAAGGCGATCATCTCGCGCGCCTTTGACTCGTCGTTTCGTACGATGCGACGAACCCGCGTGAGCATGTCGTCTTCGGACGTGACGAGCGGGGGCGGCGGATCATTCCACGCATCCTCCGTCTCGGTCGATCCCATCATCAACGGCACATCGGCCGACACCGCAGGCGCATCGGGCGACCACTGATCGCGCGGCAACGAGCCGCCGTCCACGACTGGGCCGCCGGCGAGCCCCTGGATGCGTGGTTCGCTGAAGAACGCCTCCTGCAGTTGTTTCCATGGCATCTCCTGAAGCCGATCGAGCTGCTTCGGTGTCAGCCCCAGCTTCGTGAGGTACTGCTCTGCCGCCCGTGTCGCGGCTCCGCGTTCAGCCCCTCGGACCTGCGCGCCGCTCATCGCAATCGCCCGGTGAAAAAGACCTTTGGCTGAGGGCATCGCCATCAGCGTCGTTACTTTGCTGCCCCCGCCAGACTGGCCAAACACCGTGACGTTGCCGGGATTCCCGCCGAATGCCGCGATATTGTTCTTGATCCATCCGAGCGCAGCGACGATGTCCTGCATGCCGACGTTGCTCGAGCGCGCCCACTTCTCGCCCGCGTCGAAGTTGGAGAGGTGAAGGAAACCGAAGAGATTGAGACGATGAGTCACCGACACCATCACGACGTCTTCCTTGCGCGCGAGGTTAGTGCCTTCGTATAAAAGCCAGTTGCCGGAACCGCCGGCAAAGCCGCCGCCGTGCAGCCACACCATCACGGGCCTATTGCCAGTCAGCGCCGGCGTGAAGACGTTCAGGTTCAGGCAGTCCTCACCCATCGGCTCCTGCCGATCGAGCGCAAAGACCTCCGAGATCGGTCCATCGGGATCCTGAGGAGCGCGGTTGCCCACCTGGAAGCAATCGCGCGTGCCGGTCCACGGCGCGTGTGCCGCTGGCGGCATGAACCGGTTCGCGCCTTCTGTGGACGCAGCGTACGGCACTCCCCAGAACTGGTTGACGCCGAAACGCACCACGCCGCGCACCCGGCCCGCGGTGGTCGCGACATCCTTGGTGAGCGGGAGGCCGCGGATGTCCTGCGCCCCGACCGGGCTTGCCCAGCCGTCCATCAGCAGGCCAGCGGTTGCCAACGTGCTGAAGCCAAGAAACGCGCGGCGATCGAGCTCGGTCATGGCGTGCTCCTCACGAAGGGGACTCGGAAAATCGGTGCGTATTTTACTTCGCCGCGCCTTCCTTGATGAACGTTCCGCGATTCAGCTCGTCGAACGCCTGCTGAAGCTCCGCGCGCGTGTTCATCACGATGGGCCCGTACCAGGCGACCGGCTCTTCGATCGGCTTGCCCGACACCAGCAGAAACCTGATTCCCTCGTCGCCCGCCTGCACCGTGATCTCGTCGCCGCTATCGAACAACACGAGCGATCGATTGCCGATGTTGTTGGGTATCGCTTCCCCGTTGCCTCCGACCATGTCCGTCTTCACCGGCTGCGGATCCGACGCATCCCGGAAGCTTCCGGCACCAGCAAAGACGTACGCGAAACCGTGGCGCCCCAGTTCGACGGGCAGATGCTTGCGCACACCCGGAGGGATCGACACGTCGATGTAACGCGGATCCGCTGCGACGCCCTCCACGGGTCCCTTCTTTCCCCAGAACGATCCGCAGACGATGCGCACTCTCGTTCCGTCATCGTCAACGACTTCAGGCACGTCCTTGCCTGCGACGTCTTGATATCGCGGCGCGGTCATCTTGAGCGACGAAGGCAGATTCGCCCAGAGCTGGAAGCCGTGCATCCGTCCTTGCGTATCGCCCTGCGGCATTTCCTGGTGAAGGATGCCGCTGCCGGCAGTCATCCACTGCACGTCGCCAGCGCCGAGACTCCCGCGATTCCCCAGGCTGTCACCGTGCTCAACCGTCCCGGCGAGCACATACGTGATCGTCTCGATTCCGCGATGGGGATGCCACGGGAAGCCCGCGAGGTAGTCGTCCGGCTTGTCGTTGCGGAAGTCATCGAAGAGAAGAAACGGGTCGTAATCGGAGGTATCGCCAAAGCCGAACGCCCGGCGCAGCTTGACCCCGGCGCCTTCGAGGGTGGGCTTGGACAACGCAACGCGCTTGACGGGTCGGATGGACACGGGGCGGCTCCCTTCTCTGACGGAATCTTCGAAGTATATGACGCTCATAACGGTGTTTCTGTCCCATACTGGCGGGCTGACTGAACATTGTTTAGAATATTGAACAATGTTCAGTTCTACCGAACGCAACCAGGATGAACCTCTCAGCCGAGAGGAACGCCACCAACATGCGCGCGCGACCACACGGCGAGCGATTCTCGACGCCGCGCTCTCGCTGTTCGTCAGCGACGGCTACGCGCAGGTGTCGATTCGCAATATTGCCGCGAAGGTCGAGTACAGCCCCGGCGCGATCTACAGCTACTTCAAATCGAAAGACGAGATCTTCTTCGCGTTGGCAGAAGAAGGCTTTCGACTGCTTGGAGCGTCGCAGCTTCAGCAAACACCGAGCGACAACCCGCTTGACGACATTCGAGCGGCTGCCTGGCGCTTCTACGAGTTCAGCAAGGTGCAGCCGCAGTACTTCGCGCTCGTCTTCCTCGATCGACGAGTACCACGGATCGGGCGTGAGTACGAGCGCTTCGCTTTCATGTCCGATCTGAAAAGCCGGCTGCTCGCGCAGATGCAACGCTGCATCGACGAGGGCATCTTTCCATCCACAGTGGATGCGGACGTTGCCCTTCGCCTGATCTGGGCCCCGATCCTGGGAATTGCGGCACTGCGCCTCTCGGAGCGGCTGAGACCGGAGGATGCGGACGACTTGATCCTCGACGCGATAGATACAACGATTGCTGGTTTGCAGGCCGGGGCGCCAACCCATGCGCGCCGCTTGCCGCCATTCGGCCCGGCTTCTCATTCGAGCGTCGTGCACACGAGCTGAATTTCCGGAGTCCCTGACATAATGCGCGGAACGATCTTCATAGCCCTGCCCTTGCTGTTTGTGGCCACGATCGGCTGTGGAACAGGCGTCAAAGGCGAATCATCATCGGACGCAGGCGAACGAGCTCCAGCCATCGCGATCAACAGCGCGTCGGCCGTCGAGAAACCCATTCGTCGATTCCTCGAGGTCACCGGCACACTGGCCGCCCAGGAAGAAGCCGAAGTCGCAGCCGAAGTACAGGGGCGTGTTGTCGCAACACCCGTCGAACGAGGCACGCGCGTCGCGGAAGGTGACACCCTGATCAAGATCGCCGCAGCCGAAATGGAGGCTCAGGCGGCGGAGGCTGAAGCAAACGCGGCGCAGATCGTTGGCCGGCTCGGGCTTGCCGACGGATCGGAGTTCACCGTCGACAAAGTGCCCGAGGTTGCCAACGCGCGCGCCAACCTCGATCTGGCCGAAGGCGACTTCGCGCGCGCGCAGATGCTGTTCGATCGCAAGCTGCTGTCGAAGGCCGATTTCGATCAGCGCAGCGCCCAGGCAGAAGTCGCGCGGCGGCAGTACGACATCGCTCGCAATGGCGCGCTGCAGCAGTATCAGGCACTGCTTGCCGCACGGGCGCGTTTGAGCCTTGCGCACAAGGCACTCGCCGATACCGTGGTCCGCTCCCCGTTTGCGGGTGTGGTCGGTCAGCGTCTCGTCTCTGTCGGCGCATATGTGACGCGCGGAACCAAGGTCGCGTCGGTGATGCGCACGAATCCGCTGCGCGTCAACCTCACCGTCCCTCAGCAGTATTCGGCTGATGTCGCGATTGGCCGGCCCGTCTCGCTTGCGGTGGATGTGGCGCCGGGCAGAACGTTCGAAGGGCACGTGCGCTACGTGTCGCCCGCTCTTCAATCGGACTCACGCACGCTCATCGTCGAAGCACTCGTCGCCAATGACGATGGAATGCTGAAGCCGGGATCGTTTGCAACTGCCCGAATCGAGCAGGGTTCAGATCGTCCTGGCATCCTTGTTCCGAAAGCCGCGGTTCGCACGGTGTCCGGCACCTCACGTGTGTACGTAATTTCCGGCGAACGCGCCGAGGAACGTATCGTCACCATCGGCCAGGCAGCCGACGATCTGATCGAGATCACGACCGGGCTCAAGACCGGCGAGATCGTGGCCACCACCAACGTCGAGAAGCTCTCCGACGGGGCTCACGTGACTGCTCAGAAGTAGGTGCTCTCATGCAATGGCTCGCTGAGCTCTGCGTTCGTCGTCCTGTTTTTGCGTCCGTTCTCATCCTCTCGCTGACTGTTGTTGGCGCGTTCGCGTTCGGCCAACTGGGAGTCGATCGACTGCCGCAGGTGGACTTCCCGACCGTCGCAGTCACGACGCGACTGCCGGGCGCGGCGCCGGAACAGGTCGAGAGCGAAGTCACCGACAAGATCGAAGAGGCCGTCAACACCATCAGCGGCATCGATCAGCTCAGCTCGAATTCTGCGGAAGGCATCTCGCAGGTCATCGTCCAGTTCCGGCTCGAAAAGAACGCCGACGTCGCCGCGCAGGAAGTTCGCGATCGCATCAACCGCATCCTGCCACTGCTGCCGCGCACGATCACGCAGCCGACGATCGAGAAGCAGGACCCAGATGCGGCACCTATTCTGACGATCGCCGTCACAGCGAAGAAGCCAATCCGTGACGTCACGGAGTACACGGACAAGGTGCTGCGGCGACGCCTCGAGAGCACCGACGGCGTCGGACAGGTGCTCGTGCTCGGTGGGCGCAAGCGCCAGATCAACGTCTGGGTCGATGCCGACCGGCTGCACGCGTACAACCTGACCGTCAACGATGTGTCGCGAACGCTGCAGGCACAGAACGCAGACGTCCCTGGTGGCCGCATCGATCAAGGTCCGCAGTCCATCACGATGCGCACGCGCGGACGCGTGGACACACCCGACCAGTTCGGCAATCTCGTCCTGCGGCAGGTGGAAGGCCATCCGGTTCAGATCAACGACGTCGCTCGCGTGGACGACGGTGTCGCTGATGTCACGACACTCGCCAACATCAACGGTGACCCCACGGTCCTCCTGCAGATCCGCAAGCAGTCGGGCACGAACACGGTGGAAGTCGTCAACAACGTCAAGGATCGGCTCGACGAACTGAAGCAGGCGCTGGCGCCCGGCTATGAGCTTCGAATCGTCCGTGACCAGGCGGAGTTCATCGAGGCGTCCTTCCGCAGCGTCGAGGAACATCTCGTCGTCGGTTCGTTCCTGGCGGCGTTCGTTGTCTTCCTGTTCCTCGGCAACTTCCGCTCCACGGTCATCGCTGCGATCTCCATCCCGACCTCAATCGTCGCGACGTTCGCCCTCGTCTGGTACATGGGCTTCACGTTGAACATGCTGACGATGCTGGCGCTCACGCTCGCCGTTGGCATCGTCATTGACGACGCCATTGTCGTGCTGGAGAACATCTATCGGTTTATCGAGGAGAAGGGCATGCCGCCGATGCAGGCGGCCGTCGAAGGCACGAAGGAGATCGGACTGGCCGTGCTGGCAACGACGCTGTCGCTTGTGGCGATCTTCGCGCCCGTCGGGTTCATGAGCGGCATGGTGGGCCGCTTCCTGAAAAGCTTCGGGTTGACGATGGCGTTCGCCGTCATCGTGTCGCTGCTCGTCAGCTTCACGCTGACGCCGACGATGTGCGCGCGGTGGCTGAAGGTGAAGCCACGCGAAGAGGACGAGTCACGTCACGTCCACGACTCGAAGCACTCGGTGATTTTTGGACCGATCGATCGCGTTTACACGCGGATGCTGGAGTGGTCCATGGCCCATCGGTGGGTCATCGCCACGCTCGCTGTGCTGGTGCTCTTTTCGAGCGTGCCGATCTTCCGCATCGTCAACGTCAACTTCACGCCGCAGGATGATCAGTCCGAGTTCGATGTCAGCCTGCGCGCGCCAGAAGGCACGAGCCTCGAAGCGACCGAGGTCCTCTCTAATCGTGTGGCGAGCGCCATTCGGGAGTTGCCGGAAGTCGTCTACACGATGGTCACCGTCGCCGGCGATTCGGCGGGAACGCTGAACACTGCCAACATCTACGTTCGACTCAAGCCGATCAACGAGCGCGAGCGCGATCAATTCGTACTCATGGACGAAGTCCGGAACAACATCCTGCCGAAGGTGTCGCCGGAAGGCGTGAAGACGGGACTGCAGGCGCCCGGGATCGCTGGCGGGGGTGGCGGGGGTGGGCAGGGTCAGGGCGACGTGCAGTTCGTGATGCAGGGACCCAGTCTCGCTGAACTCGAGCGCGCGAGCAATGCCCTCGCCGAGCGCGCGAAGAGCATCACCGGCCTTGTGGACGTGGATACCTCGCTGCGAGTTGGCAAGCCCGAGATCTCGGTGCGCCTCGATCGGCCGAAAGCGGCGGACCTCGGTGTGCAGGTCTCTGACGCGGCGGAAGCGCTGCGCCTGCTCGTCGGCGGCGATCAGGTCACCACGTACAACGAAGCTGGCGAGCAGTACGAAGTGCATCTGCGCGCCGAAGGCCGCAACCGCGACACCGAGGCCGCGATCGGACAGCTCACCGTACCATCGACCCGGCTTGGGAGCGTCCCGCTCGACAACATCGCGACCTTTGCGCATGGCGCTGCGCCGTCCGACATCCGTCGGCTCAATCGTCAGCGTCAGGTCACTTTGTCGGCGAACATGCTGCCGGGCACATCGCAAGCCAGCGCGCAGCAGGAAGTGCTCGCGGCTGCGTCGCAGCTCGGGCTCGGGCCCGAGTATCGACTCGCATTCGCCGGGCGTTCACGCGAGCTCAATCGCACCGCCAGCGCGTTCCTCCAGGCGCTCGCGCTGTCGCTGATTTTCATGTACTTGGTGCTGGCGGCGCAGTTCGAATCATGGCTCCATCCGGTCACCATCCTGCTATCGCTTCCGCTGACACTGCCCTTCGCGCTCATTTCCATCCTGATTTTCGGCCAATCACTGAACATCTTCTCCGCGCTCGGGATGCTCGTGCTTTTCGGCGTCGTGAAGAAGAACTCGATTCTGCAGATCGATCACGCCAACCAGCTCCGGGAGGCCGGGCTCGACGCCCATCACGCGATCGTGCAAGCGAGCCGCGATCGTCTGCGGCCGATCCTGATGACGACGCTGGCGTTCGTGGCCGGCATGGTTCCGCTGGTCGTTACGCAGGGTGTGGGCTCCGCCACCAATCACGCGATCGGTTTCGTCGTGATCGGGGGCCAGACGCTGGTGCTGGCGCTGACGCTCGTCGTAACGCCGGTCACCTACTCGCTCTTCGAAGACGCCCGCGAGCAGCGGGTCGTCGGGCGGAGTTTCAGCTGGATTCGTTCCAAGCTCCCGCTTCCGGATCCTGTGACACCTGTCTAAGGCGGGTCTGAAGACCCGCCTCTACTGCTTCACGTAGATCTCTCCGCTCTTTCTGAACTCGACCGACTTCTCTTCCATCCCTGCCTGTCGTATCTGCTGCGTCAACTCCATCGAGCAGAACTTTGGACCGCACATGGAACAGAAGTGCGCAACCTTGGCGCCTTCGGCCGGCAGGCTCTCGTCGTGGTACGCGCGGGCGGTCACCGGATCCATCGCCAGGTTGAACTGGTCCTCCCACCGGAATTCGAACCGTGCCTTCGAGAGCGCGTCGTCCCATGCCTGCGCGCGGGGATGGCCTTTGGCGAGATCGGCGGCGTGGGCGGCGATTTTGTACGCGATGACACCGGCCTTCACGTCGTCGCGATCGGGCAAACCAAGGTGCTCCTTCGGCGTGACGTAGCAAAGCATTGCGGTGCCGTACCATCCGATCATCGCCGCGCCGATCGCTGAGGTGATGTGGTCGTAGCCCGGAGCGACGTCGGTCGTCAGCGGTCCGAGCGTGTAGAAGGGCGCTTCACCACACCATTCCATCTGCTTCTCGACGTTTTCCTTGATCAGATGCATCGGAATGTGGCCTGGGCCTTCGTTCATCACCTGGACGTCGTACTCCCACGCGATCTGCGTGAGCTCGCCCTGCGTTTTCAACTCCGCAAATTGCGGCTCGTCATTCGCATCCGCGATCGAACCCGGACGCAAGCCGTCGCCCAGCGAGAACGACACATCGTAGGCGCGCATAATCTCGCAGATCTCGCGGAACCGCGTGTAGAGGAAATTCTCCTGGTGATGCGCCAGGCACCACTTCGCCAGGATCGAGCCGCCGCGCGACACGATGCCGGTGACGCGGCGCGCCGTCATCGGGATGTAGCGGAGGAGCACGCCGGCATGCACCGTGAAGTAGTCGACACCTTGCTCGCACTGCTCGATGAGCGTGTCGCGATAAACCTCCCACGTGAGATCTTCAGGCCGGCCACCGACCTTCTCGAGCGCCTGATAGATCGGCACGGTGCCGATCGGGACCGCAGAGTTGCGGATGATCCATTCCCGCGTCGCGTGGATGTTCTTGCCCGTCGACAGATCCATGACGGTGTCGGCGCCCCACAACGTGGCCCACTGGAGCTTCTCGACTTCGTCCTCGATCGAGGAGCGCACGGCGGAGTTGCCGATGTTCGCGTTGATCTTCACCAGGAAGTTGCGCCCGATGATCATCGGCTCCAACTCCAGGTGGTTGATGTTCGAAGGAATGATGGCGCGGCCGCGCGCGACCTCGGCCCGGACGAATTCCGCCGGCAGCCCTTCACGCGCCGAAATGAATTCCATCTCGGGCGTCACCTCCCCGCGGCGGGCGTAATACAGCTGCGTGCCGACGTGGCCCGTTGCGCGGCGGGCCTCTATCCATGGCGCGCGCAATTTTGGCAGACCGTTACGGACGTCGTGTCCCTGCGGCCCGCTCGTGTCGTAGAGCCGAATCGGCGGTTCCCCGCCGCTCAGCGTTACCTCCCGCATCGGAACGTCGAGCGAAACAGACGCTCCGCCCGGTGTCAGCGTGGTCGTTCGTGTTTCAACGACCTTGCGAGAGTTGGGATAGGCCGAGGTGAAATCGATCATGAACGCGCTCCAGTCGGGCTGAAATCGGCTGGGCGGCAGCAGGGCGGGATGATGGCCGCACTCCCTACGCCGGTCTCAACCGGGTCCGCCTTCGCACGAGGCTATGGCGAGACCCCGCCGCAGCGCTTGCGCGGAGGGCGGGTCAGGTTCCAAGGGTCTCTCTCAATCCCGATTGGGGATACCCCTGGCGGACTTGGGGGATTATACCTGCCACGAACGGTGGATAATGTGCATATGTGGAAAGTCTTGCTGTCCAGCTTCATCGTCGTGGGCGTCATCGCGGTCCATGCGCAAGCGCCAGCCACACCGGCCAAGCCACAAGAGGGAACGAGCCAGCCAAAACCTGCGCCGCCTGCAACGACACCCGCGCCTGCGCCCAAGCCCACGGCACCTGCGACCACGCCACCTGCGACCACACCACCTGCGACTACGCCACCTGCGACCACGCCACCGGCGACGACGACTCCGGCCGCGCCGCGGCGCGCGCCCGCGACGAACAGTCGTGCAGGCATGGCGATCACGGTCACCGATCCCAAGGGATTAACCTTGCCGGGCATCCAGGTCGGCGTGACCGGAACCACGACGCGGAGCGGAGAGACAGACGCAAGCGGAAACATCAACTTCACCGGCCTGATGGCAGGAACCTACCGTCTGAGGTTCGATGGTGAAAATTGGATCTCGTTCGAGCGGGAAGTCACGCTCAGCGCCGGGAAGGTCCAGGATGTCGACGTCGCGTTGAATCCCGCTCCGGAACCGCCGCCACCACCTGCACCGGCGCCTGCGCCTGAGCCAGTGGCGCCGGCAACGAAGGTGGGACCCAAAGGCCAACCGCAGACCGTCGCCATACTCGATTGGCTGGACAAGGAGTTCGTGGGACGGGATCCACGCCGTGAATCAATCTTGGCGTGCAGCGGCAATGAGCGCACGACGATCCTGCAGCTGAATGAGCCGATGCCACAACGTCTGTATGAAGAAGCCGACGTGGTGTACTACGTGCTCGGCGGTGAAGGGAGCGTCTCGCTGGACGGGAAGAACGCGCGAATCACGACCAACGGCTTCGTTTCCGTACCGCGCGGCACCCCGCACAGCTTCGAAAAGCGTGGTAACCGGCCGTTGATGTTGCTCGCAGTCCTCGGGGGCGAGCCCTGCGAGAAGGCCAAGTAGAAACGGGTCCCTGATCCCGATTGGACCAAGAACCAAGCACCAAGGACTAGATTTATCGAGGCCGCCCCTGCGAGTCTGCGTCGAAGGCGTAGCCAACAAAGTCCGGCTTCTGGTCCGAGCGCAGCAGCAGCGTCGTGAACATGAACGACATGGCGTAGCGCCCGTCGGCAACGCGCGTCACGCTCAGCGGCTGCTGGTAGACGACGTGCCAGTCCCAGATGTTGTCCCACACATCGATTCCGATCTCGATGAAATCGGGATACTTGCGCGTGGACATCAGCCACGTGCGTTGCTGCTCGCGCACGCGGGAGACCCCTCGCCATCGCGATGAGTAGACCTGATCGAACTGTCGCTCGAAGGTTTCGCGGAGGCGATTGATCGCCGTCGTCGATTGCTCATCGTCAACGGCGGCATCAGCCTCCGCAGCGGGCGCCATCATCGACGCCAACCCCGCGACGAGTCCCCCACCCACGAGATCACGGCGTTGCACCATTTCGGCCTCCTGTCTCGTTATTGAGTCACCATGAGCGTGGCGCGATATTCGTCCTGCGCGATGGTGCGACTGCTGAACGGATACGGCTGAAGCTCGACGAGTGTGATTCGCACCCCGCCATAGGGAGCGCTCGCCTGGCTGGAGTCCCCTGTGTGCAGTCCCAGCAGCGTTGACGCATCTGCACCGGACGCACGAATTTCGACGAGCGCATCGCCACCCTGAATGCAGATCGCGTCCGCCGGACACCGTGAATCACCAGTGACCCGAACGAACTGGAATCGCACATCAGTGTTGTCGACGTCAGCAAGTTCTCCGGGAGCCAGCGTAAATCGCTGATTCAGCGACACTGTCGGTCCTGTTGGACTGTTTTCGTCACAGCCTGTGACAAACAGGAGACAAATCAGCAGGGTCGCGGCACGCATGGCGGGGTCGACAGCGAAGAGCGTACCAGGCCGCAAAGCGGTTCGGATCACGGTTCGTAGACGAAAGAGAACGCTGTGGCGCCATCGCGAAGTCCCTTGCCGATGTCCAGCCTGAACAGGCCGTTCAGACCCGGCAAGGCAACTCGCAATCCGCCTCCGACGTCGACGTCGCCTCTCATCTCAGCCACGGCCTGGCGATCGACGCGAGCGGCGTCGGCGAACACCGCGGCCCCGATGTGAATCACCGATTGCACAGTCCACCACTGTCGAGCCTCGCCTGACAGATACGCAATGCGTCGGCCCAGCCGATCGGATTGCAGCATCCCGTCGTCGACGATCGGATGCGCGCGAAGAAGCGCCTGGCGCACGTTGCCGGTGTCGCCGGCAAACCAAAGATCAGGCGGGGTCGCGACTGTGGTTGTCGCGCCTCCGGCGCGTGCAATGAATACGGTCCCCTGCTGCCGATCGCTCGAGCGCAGGCTGCCCGCGGCGCCGATCGACCCGAACCGTTGCTCACCCAACCAACTCGAGCCGTCGACGTGAAGCGTGATGCGATCGTGCGCGGAGGCGAGGCGAAGTCCTGCTGACGCAACCCCGTAGCTGCCGTAGTCTTTCCAGGCATCGACGCCCCAGCGAGCCGATATTCGCGCCCACGGCATGATCCAATTCGAGATCGTCATACCGGCACCGGCGCGACGCGAGAGCGGGAACGTGTCCTCGGAAAACGGCTGCTGCTCGCCGAAAGCATCGATTCCCCAGAGCCCACCCCAGGGAGCAGGCGCGATCATTTCGAGGTTCACACGCGGCCTGCCCGGCCAGAATCGCCAGCCGGCACTGAGCCGCTCTCCGCCTCCAGTCAACGCGCCGATCGACAGGCTGACTTCGCTTCGTGCCAGGGCGACGAGACCCATCGAGGCGTAGCTCCACAGGTCAGTCGGTACTAGCGGGCGTTCGACAATGTGCGCTCGCAATTCGGCCAGACCGGAGCGCGGCACGAACTCGAGCCGTGTGCCCGTCGCGGACGGCAGCTCCTTCAACCGTCGCGCACTCAGGTCGAACAATCCGGGCGTGAGCAGCGCCTGCGACGGGACGGCTAACAGACGCTCGACCACCCGCTGCCTCGTGCGCGTGAGACCGCCGACCGCGACCAGATCAACGCGTGGCTGCTCGATTCGGTTCCACGCTTCGAGTGCACCTGTGGGATCGTTCTGAACAAAGCGACTGGTCGCGAGCAGCTGCCAGGCGTACTTGTCGGTCGGATCGGTGGCAAGGGTAGCCGCCGCGAGCTCGGTCACCTCCGGCCACCGGCGCTGCAAGAGACGCAGTCCCGCGAGCTCGCGAAGCGCTTCCGATCCTCCGCACGACAACGCGGTCGTCAAGTTCCGTTCGGCCGCGTCGAACTCACCGGCCTGCGCGTGCTGGACACCGGCCGAGATGAGACTCGCGCAGGAGGAGGCATCGGCGGTATCGGCCCGAGGCGGTGGCTCCGCGGCGCGAGAAGGCTCGCCGGGGACGATGACGGCCATCCATCGGCTCGCCGACGACCATCGCTGCGCGAACCGCGCGCGTTCCATGACCTGGAAGGGCGCGCGCGCTGGATCGTGAAATACGATCGCCCGGGGCGTCGAGGCGACGACGACGACATAGTGGAATGCGCCGGGGCGATCCTCGATGAGCGTCATCACAGGCCGGCCACGAGCCAATTCGGCATCGATGACATCCTCCCGTCCATCGATCGCGAGCGCGTTCCAACCGCGTTGCCGCAGATCGTCGATGAGCCTCGTGGTCCGAATGCCGCCGGCGCTGCGATCGACCAGATGGGCGAAGGAGTCGGCATTGAGGCCGCGCTCTCCCCAGTAGCGCAGCACCATCGCCGCGGCGGCGCCTCCGCAAAGCGCCTCTGACTGCGAGATGAAGGGAACGTCGAGAATCGGGAAAGGCTGTTGTGGTGCCTGGGCGTACGCCGAGGTTACGAGAGACACGCACACGAGGACGACGGCCAGGCACGTCGTCCTCGTATGGGAACTCCGGTCACGATCCCGAAAGCGATGCGGGCACACTCAATCCAGTGCGACGATCAGCAGGATGAGCACCAGCAAGCCGATGATGATTACCGTCGTGGAGATGGTGATCTTCGACTGGCCACCGGCCAGGGCTTGTTCTGCCTGCCGTGCCTGCGCGGCCAGCGCGCCAAGTTGCTGACTGTCGATGGTTGCGACGGCACTTGCCGCCTGGCGCAGATCGATTCCGGCGCGCGCGGCTGTCTCTTTCACGGCGGGATTCTCGAGCACGCGCAGCACGTCAGCCCGGTCGGCCGCGGCTCCAGACACGTGCTGTTCCAGCGCCGAATCGATCGCTGACTGTGTCGCAGCGTGCGAACCTTGAGCGTGAACGCGCGGGACTGCGGTAAATACTGTGATCAGGATCACAAGAATAGAAACAGGCGTGCGCATGCGTGAGTAGCCTCCTCGAGCGAACATTGTAGCGAACCAGCGATGGCAAACGCTGTGCAAAATCACGACCAGGAGAAGTTCGAGAAGTGGTTGGCGACGGCCGAACGTCGGTATCTTGCCGATTTGCGGGTTCGGGAGATCACGCGCGCGCTGCGAGCGTTGTCGTCCGCGTACGTCGAGCGACGCGAGCACGGCAGCGGCCAGCGCGTCCGGGGAGCACTCGATACTGCCGGAAAACGAGCCGCCTTTGCACTCTATTACGCGCCGCTTCATTTCATCGCGGTGGCCGAAGCCGTTCGGTCCCTGCGAGCCGCGGACTCTCCGCCAAACACCATCATCGACCTCGGTTGCGGCACGGGCGCGGCTGGAGCCGCCTGGGCGATCGCGGCTG
>Ga0207645_10002537_pt1 | contig 14291 bp, 7 predicted proteins | sample KBSM53metaG_FD_184331 | JGI IMG/M metagenome (GOLD analysis project Ga0207645, IMG submission 184331) | Miscanthus rhizosphere microbial communities from Kellogg Biological Station, Michigan, USA - KBS M5-3 metaG (SPAdes) (version 2) | ecosystem: Host-associated > Plants > Roots > Rhizosphere >...
CTTCTTCTTGCAATCGCGTGCATCAATTATGTAAATCTCACAACAGCCAGGGCCAGTAAAAGAAGTAAGGAAGTAAGTATCAAGAAAATAATCGGCGCTGATCGAAAAAGTTTATTTGCTCAATTTATCATTGAATCCGTCGTTACCGCTATTATCGCTTTAATCATCACAATCGTGCTGGTTAGACTTTCACTTCCGGTATTTGACCGTTTTACAGAAAAAAATTTCCCGCTTACGTTTTTATCCCCGCTGCTATGGAAAGTTGCCGGAAGCACATTGTTCATCACAATCCTATTGACGGGTATTTATCCCGCCCTTTTGCTTTCGTCTTTTAAACCATTAAATATGTTGCGTGGAGTAAATATTTTAAAGGTAAAAAACTCTTCGCTCCGTAAAATATTGGTGACTACCCAATTTACTATCGCTATTATTTTAATAATAGGCACAATAGTCACGCTCAGGCAGCTTAACTATATTCAAAATAATAACGAAGGATATAACCGCAGCCAGATTTTTTCAATTTCGGTTCCTTCATCATGGCGCCGGGAACATCCGGAATCGGATAAACAAAGTTTCAATGCTATTTTGAAAAATGAGTTAAAACGCAAGGCGTATATTGAAAATGTTACCGGGGCTAACGATGCCATTCAGAATTTAAAGATGTCTATGGGCGGAGGCATTGATTGGGTAGGTAGACAGGCGAACGATAACCGGCTTTTCACACCGATGTCAGTTGATGCTGATTTCAATAAAATGTTCAGACTCGAAGTAAAAGAAGGCAGGTGGTTCCGGGAAGATAACCTGGCAGATCAGAAAAACTTCATACTGAATGAAACTGCTGTCTCTGAACTGGGTTTAAAGAAACCGTATATCGGCCAGTACTTTTCAGTATTTGGCGACACGGGTAAAATAATTGGTGTTGTAAAGGATTTTCATTTTCGTGATTACCGGCAGAAAATCGGCGTTGCCGTAATTTATAGCAAACCTGATCATAAAGGGACTTTCTTCGTACAAGCGAAAGTGTCTGATATGAAACAGGCATTGGCAGCCGCACAACTCGTTTGGAAAAAATTCTTTCCGCAGGAACCGTTTGACTATACGTTTATGGATGAGGAATTCGCTCAGATGTATAAATCCGATATCAAAACATCGACGCTGGTCGGAATATTTTCGGGTATTGCAATATTCCTTTGTTGCCTGGGGTTATTGGGACTCGTTTCTTTCATGGCCGAACAGAAGACAAAAGAGATTGGCATTCGGAAGGTATTGGGTGCAAGCGTTACCAGCATTACAACATTGCTTTCTAAAGATTTTATCAAAATGGTTTTGATTGCTGTAGTCATTGCTTCACCCATAGCGTGGTGGGCAATGAATAAATGGCTGGAAGAATTTGTTTACAGGATTCATATAAGCTGGTGGATGTTCGCTGCGGCAGCGGTGTTGACTTTGCTTGTTGCCCTATTTACGATAAGTTTCCAGGCGATTAAAGCAGCGAGGGCAAACCCGGTGAAGTCATTAAGGACGGAATGATAGAGTTGTGTTTAACGTGACAAAGAAATTTATTGATAACCCTTGCCGATGAGGAACGGCCCGCTTCATTTCAGTACATTCCCTGGCAATGACCAATAAACTGGATTTTTTATTCTGAATTATTTATGCAAACGACATAAGCATAACGTCCATTCTTAAAATAAAGCCATGAAAAGCATTCTTAAAAAATTTTACAGTCTTTTTTTATCAATTTTTGTTGCAGCGATCCTGTTCGGCCAGGAAGGTAACCGCATTCCATATGGCAATAACCCAACGGCCGGTCATTATTTCCCTGTCGGCGATGCCAAATTATATTATGAAGTTTACGGTCATGGAAAGCCGTTAGTCATGATGCACGGTGGTGTGTATGGTTATATCGATGAATTTGAGCCGTTCATCTCTAAACTGGCAGAGAATTACCAGGTAATATGTATCGCTACCCGCGGACACGGAAAATCGGAAATCGGCCATACGCCGTTTTCTTACAATCAAAGAGCGGAAGATGTCTATAAGGTCGTCCGCAGCATTACAAAAGACAGTGTAATTGTTTTGGGTTTTAGTGATGGCGCATTTGGTGCATTACGACTAGCTGCGTTGCATCCCGAACTGGTGAAAAAACTGATATCCATCGGTGGCGGCGATTATCCCAAAGACCGCAAAACAGAAAAATATAATTATACTTCCGGAGGATTGCTAAAATCGGATTCGGCATTCTTCGCAAGCCGTGTTGCATTGATGCCTGAACCCAAACGATGGAGTGAGTGTCTTACCATGCTGAATAAAATGTACAATGAAGACTTTGTGAGTACTGAAACTTTCTCTGCCATCCAATGCCCGACATTAGTTATGAATGGAGATCGCGATGGAGACAACTCAATAGATGCCGTTGTGAAATGTGCAAAGTCGATCAAAGGGTCACAATTGGCCATTATCGCCGGTTGCTGGCATGTTGTTTTCTTTTGCAATTTCCCGGCGGTGTGGGCAGCGATCGATCCTTTTCTCAAAAAAGAATGATCAGCGAGGAATAATCAATAAACTTACATTTGTCAGTTAGTTTTCGATTTAAAGTCTCAACCGAAAGAGGCTCTTCACGTACTATCCGTACTTATTTTCATGTATCAAAACCGTACAGTGTCTGTACGGAAACGAACGCCTTCGTATATATTTTACAACTACAGCATTGTAAATCACTTACATGGCTTTCCGGCACTTAATTGGTCATCATTTCGCCTGATTGCCTGCCTTGATTTTATATACCGTATTTATTTTAAAATAATTTTTTGATGTACCGGATTTTGAGTAACCATTTTGCTTTTGTTGAGTTTGTGTAAAGTGTAACTCTTTTCTGCCACACACGTTGTAACAAAAGCAAAGTAGTTTAAACCGGCAACATCTTTTTTACCATAATAACACAGATCATGATCCGGAATTTTTTTAAAGTCGCGTATAGGAACCTTCTTCGCAACAAAGGATTTTCGTTTATCAATATAACGGGCCTTGCCGTGGGCATGGCCAGCGCCATTCTCATTTTGTTATGGATACAAAATGAGATGAGCTATGATCAGTATCATGAAAAGAAAGACAGGATCTATGAAGCATGGAACCGGGCCCGGTTCGACGAAAAATTAATGTGCTGGAACACCACGCCAAAAATACTGGCCAGGACGATGGAACACGACATGCCGGAAGTGGAAAGAGCGGTGCGTGTGCATTGGGACAACGATTTCCTTCTTACTGTCGGTGAAAAGAAAATCATGAAGAACGGGAATATGGTCGATACCGGTTTTTTCCAGATGTTCAGTGCGCCGCTGCTGAAAGGAAACCCGGCTACCGCATTAAACGATATGCATTCGATCGTATTGACGGAATCGACGGCGAAGAGTCTTTTTGGTAATGAACCGGCGATGGGCAAAGTGGTTAAAGTGGATAATACCGACAACTTTACCGTGACCGGGATCGCTAAAGATCCTTCCAATAATACCCGTTTCAAATTCGAGTACCTGTTACCGTGGTCCTATCTCACTTATCGTCACGAAGATGATTCAAGCTGGGGAAATAATAGTACCAGGACATATGTGTTACTGAAGCCGAATGCAACGGCGGCGTCGGTGAATGCAAAAATGAAAGTATTGAAACAGAAATACGACGATGAGGCCAAACAAATCAAATGGGAAATGTTTATCTACCCGATCAGCCGCTGGCGCCTCTATTCAAGTTTTACAAATGGCGTGGAAGATAACGGCGGACGGATCACGTTTGTTAAGCTGTTTGGCACCATTGCGGCATTCATCCTACTCATCGCCTGCATCAACTTTATGAACCTGAGCACGGCACGCAGCGAAAAAAGAGCGAAGGAAGTAGGCATACGAAAAGTAGTCGGTGCACAAAAGACATCACTGATCAGCCAGTTTATCGGCGAATCAATTCTGCTTGCATTTCTCGCCGCGGTTGTCGCGATAATTATTGTAGAAATCAGCCTGCCCGGTTACAACCATCTTACAGATAAGAAGCTCTTCGTTGATTTTTCAAATGCATATACCTGGCTCGCCGGTGTTGGATTTATCGTGATCACGGGATTACTTGCCGGCAGCTATCCTGCTTTCTTCCTGTCTTCTTTCCAGCCGGTGAAAGTCTTGAAAGGCACTTTTAAAAAAGCAAATGCATTGGTAACGCCACGCAAAGTACTTGTGATATTACAGTTCACGTTTGCTATCGTCCTTATCATCTGCACGATTATCGTCAAACAGCAGATCGATTATGCGCAGGACAGAAATTCCGGTTATGATAAGGATAATCTTGTGTTTCATTATCTCACCGGTGATCTGAAGAAAAATTATACGCTGGTAAAAAATGACTTGCTCTCGTCTGGTATTGCCACCGCAATTACAAAAACCAATTCGCCTATTACAAATATTTGGAGTGATGGCTGGGGACAGGAATGGGAAGGAAAAGATCCGAACGACAGAACAGATTTTCACCGGTATTATGCGGACGACGGCCTGGCAAAAACAATTGGATTGAAATTTATTACCGGCCGCGATTTCGATCTTAAGCAATTTCTCACAGATTCCACGGCCATGCTGCTGAATGAATCGGCATTAAAAGTGATGAAGTTTAAACAGCCCGTAGGTAAAATTGTAAAAGACAACGGAAGAGAATGGCACGTCGTAGGTGTGGTCAAAGACTTTATCATCACCAACCCGTATGAACCGGTACGACCCACTCTTATTTTCGGCGCCAAATCAAACTGGTTTGAAACGATGCTGATAAAGTTTAATAAAAACAACTCCACGGCTGCCAACATGAAGGCGGCTGAGGGAATTTTTAAAAAATACAACCCGGACTTTCCATTCGACATGAAGTTTGTTGACCAGGATTATGCCCGCAAGTTTGAAAACGAGCAACGGCAGGGCACACTCGCCGCATTGTTTGCAGGCCTTACCATCTTTATATCCTGTCTCGGGTTATTTGGACTGGCAACGTATATGGCAGAAAACCGGATCAAAGAAATAGGAGTCCGTAAAGTGTTGGGTGCATCGGTAACCGGCATCACGGCTTTGTTGTCTAAGGATTTTATAAAGCTGGTCATCGTATCATTTGTTGTCGCTGCACCGATTGCGTGGTGGCTGATGCATAAATGGTTGCAGGATTTTACCTACCGTGTAAATATACAATGGTGGGTATTTGCTGCTGCCTGTATTTTATCGGTAGCGATTGCATTGATAACGGTGAGCTATCAATCGATAAGGGCTGCGTTGGCAAACCCGGTAAAGAGTTTGAGAACTGAATAATTCTGTGAATGGCGAAGTGCGTGCCGATAGATCGGGAAGTGAAATCGTCATATTTGAAATAATTCAGTGTGCTTGTGTTTGAAAAATTTGTAAATCAACAACCAAACAATAAAGGATCACTTATGCAAAAAATAAAAACAGGGTTGGCGATCGCTTTACTATTTGCGTTTGCAAACGCCTTCGCCCAAACTGCTACTGCATTACGTCACTTCGATAAGGTGATTGTAAGTCCGCATATCGCGGTTACGTTTGTAGAAGGGAATGAAGAATCAGTGACGATTGAAAAATGTGAAGTACCAATGGAAAAATTGAACATCAAAGTTAAAAACGGTACACTGCGCATATATCTTGAAGGTGCAAAAGATATTGAGAAAAATGAAACCACCTGGGAAAACGGCTACAAACACAAACGCCCGCTGTATAGAGGAACTATTGTTACAGCAACGGTAACCTATAAAAATCTCGACAACCTTTCTATACGTGGTGAGGAAACACAGCTTTGTAAAAGTCTGTTGAAAGGAGACAGGTTCCGCATTAAAATCTATGGCGAATCAAAAGTTTATCTGGATGAAGTGGACCTTGGCCAGCTGCAGGCGACAATGTATGGTGAAAGTCTTTTGGAAGTGAAATCGGGTGCGGTGGCTGACCAGAAATATCTTGTATATGGAGAGAGTAAAATAAACACACTCGGCATTAGCAGCTATACATCCAAAATAACTGCATACGGGGAAGCTGATTTCAAGGTGAATGTGGCGGAAGAAATAAAAATTACTGCTTTCGGAGAAGCAACTTTGGCGTATAAAGGAAATCCCAAAATAAATAAGTGGTTCCATCTTGGAGAGATGCAGATTAATCGACTTGATTAAAAATATTAGACCGGAGCGGGGAAGTCCAGGGTTATTGTAACTACTTTCCCGCTATCAGTCTTACGGCCTTTACCACTTCCGGGCTCAGTGAAAACTACATTCCAGACATAAACACTAAGCCATGATAAAAAATTATTTCGTTACCGCCTGGCGGAATATGCGGAAGAATAAAGTTTTCTCCGCTATCAATGTCGCGGGCCTTGCCATTGGCATGGCCGCCTGCATTATAATAATGGTATTTGTGTTTTATGAAAAGAGCTTCGACCGGTTCCACACAAAAAACATTTATCGTCTCAATGAAGTGCAGAAGTTTGAAGGAATGGTGGCTTCACAAAAAGTGGCGTTGTCCAAGTTCCCGATGGGACCAACGTTGAAAAATGAGTCATCGGGAGAATAACGAGTGACCGTATTCAACACTCATTACTGATCACGCATAAACAAAAGCCATGATAAAGAACTATTTCAAAATCGCCTGGCGAAATATAAAACATCATAAGGCGTATTCAGGCATAAATATTCTTGGATTGGCAATAGGAATTGCTGCGTGCATGCTGATTCTCCAGTATGTAGCGTTTGAGCTTAGCTATGAAGATTTTCACGTCAACAAAAATCGTGTTTACCGCGTGCAGCAAGACCGGTACGACAATGGAAAACTGAGCACACAGTGGGCAGCCGGTGCTTACGCCGTTGGTAATTTTTTCAAAGATGCAATTCCCGAGATAGAAGATTACGTAAAACTTGTCGAGAACGGCCGCGTGGTTGCGGAAAGAGATAATCAACCATTGAAAGTTGAAAAGGTATTTTTTGCGAGCGGTTCTTTTTTCAACGTGTTCACGTATCCCTTAATTGCGGGTGATAAAAACACTGCGCTGAAGGAACCTGCAACGGCTGCATTATCTGAAACAACAGCGAAGAAAATATTCGGCAACACCGATGTTATTGGTAAAACACTTGAACTGAACCGCAACAGTAAATACAAAATTACTGCTGTATATAAAGATGCACCGGTTAATACACAATTAAAACCGGATATGCTTCTCTCCTATGCCACCTTCGTGAAATGGAACACCGACACTTCGGGAAGAGGTCCTGAAACTGCCTGGCTTTGGGATGGTTGCCTCACTTACCTCTTATTGAGAAAAGATGCAGATCCGGCTGTTGTTCAAAAAAAATTTGTACCTGTTGTTGAAAAGAGTGTCGATGCGGAATTGAAGAGATTCAAGATCGGCGCTTACGATCCGCTGCATCCGGGAGTGGTTTATAAAATGCAACCATTAACAGATATTCATCTTTACTCCCACTATATGATGGAGCCTGGCGTAACAGGAGATGGAAAAACAACTTATCTATTATTGGGCATTGCGTTGTTTATTGTTGTCATTGCATGGGTAAACTATATTAACCTCGCAACAGCAAGAGCCATCACGCGTGCAAGAGAAGTCGGCGTAAGAAAAGCAATAGGTTCACAAAGGCGACAATTGATTGCACAATTTCTATCTGAATCTGCTTTACTGAATGGTCTTGCTTTAATACTCGCCCTGGGGATTGTTGTTGTTGCCATACCTGGATTTAATAAAATTTCCGGCCGTGCGTTATCGTTCTCATTGTTTGGTCAAACACAGTTCTGGCTCGGATTAGGTATCCTGTTTGTTATCGGCGTGTTCCTATCCGGTTTATATCCTGCATTTGTATTATCAGGTTTTAAACCAATTGAAGTATTAAAAGGAAAAATGAGTGGAACAAGACAAAGTGCATTACTGAGAAAATCATTGGTTGTTTTCCAATTCACCGCTTCCTTGTTTTTATTAATCGGCACTGCTGCAGTTTACCGGCAGATTCAATTTATGCGGAAACAATCATTGGGTATTTCCATCGACCAGACATTAGTGGTCAACGGACCGCTTGTTGGCAACGATTCAACGTATATGAATCGATTGACAGCATTTAAAGATGAATTACAAAATAAATCTTCGGTTGGCAACGTAACGGTTTCTACAAGCATCCCCGGTGAACCGGTTGGATGGAATGCCGGCGGTATAAAACTGGTTGGCCAGGAACAGGGTAAACAAAACCAATATCGCATCATCGGAGTTGACTACGACTATTTAAAAACCTATAAACTTAAAATAATTGCCGGCCGCGATTTTTCAAAGGAATTTGGCACAGACAGGAAATCTGTTGTTTTTAATAAAAAGGGCATTGAACAATTAGGTATTAATAAACCCGGAGAGGCGATCGGAAAAAAAATTGACTTTTGGGGTGAACAATATGAAATCATAGGCGTAACAGAAAATTTTCATCAGCAATCTCTGCGAGAAGCATTCGAACCACTTATATTAAGAATGATTCCCGATGCCAGCCAGTTTGTTTCCATAAAAACATCTTCAGCACAGGTAAACCAAACCGTCGCCAATGTAAAAGAGGTGTGGAACAAATTTTTTCCCGGTAATACCTTCGAATACTTTTTCCTCGACGATCATTTTGATGAGCAATATAAAGCTGATCAGCGTTTCGGCCAGGTATTTACTTTATTTACCAGCCTTGCCATTCTTGTTGCATGTCTTGGTTTATTCGGTCTTGCATCATTCACCACGTTACAACGTACAAAAGAAATTGGAATACGAAAAGTATTAGGCGCTTCTGTGGGCACTATTTTGAGCTTGTTGTACCGTGAGTTTGCCATATTACTGGCAGTAGCGTTTGTAATAGCAACACCACTTGCATGGATTTCTGTTTCCAAATGGTTGCAGGGTTATGCATTTCGAATCAACATACATTGGGCGTTTTTTGTATTGCCCTTTATTGCGATAATGTTTATTGCATTTATTACGGTAAGTTTTCAATCGGTAAGAGCTGCATTGGCGAACCCGGTGAAAAGTTTAAGAACAGAATGAGTCGAAAAGACGGAAGGTCTGAAGCGTTAATCAAACACGAAACATCTTCCGGCTTCCGACTTTCGCTATAAAGAACTTATAAACCATAAAGGTCTTATCTATGATAAAGAACTATCTCAAAATTGCCTTCAGAAATATCGTCAGGCATAAAGCATTTGCTGCGATCAATATTGCAGGATTGGCTATTGGCATGGCCTGCAGCATTTTTATTTTATTATGGGTGCAAAATGAATTGAGTTTTGATCGCTTCAATAAAAATGCAGGAGAAATATACAGGGTACTCGGCAGAGCCGGCGATTTCCAGGCAGCTATAAATCCGGCGCCGATGGTGGCCGATCTGCAGGTAAAGATCCCGTCAATAAAAAATACGGTCAGGCTGACTCAACCTTCTACCAATGTATTTGAAGTTGGTGTGCGTAAGTTCGAAGAAAAAAGAGTTTTCTATGCCGACTCGACCTTTCTGCAGGTATTCAGTTATAAACTCGTAAAAGGGAACCCGGCTACAGCAATGGACCGTCCCGATGCAGTGCTGATTACACAGGATATGGCGGAAAAATATTTCGGAACCGAAGATGTACTGGGAAAGGTTATACGCAAAGACAACCAACACAATGTTATTGTGACAGGTGTATTGGAAAATGCACCGTCAAACTCACACCTGCAATTTGATTTTATATTGCCGATGTCATCTATAGCTCAGACCAATCAAAATATAAGAGATAAAATATGGGATAATTTTGATTTTTACGCGTATGTTCAGTTAGATAAAACCTTTGTTCCCTCTGCAGCAAACATTGCAAAATTCAATGCGCAGATGAACAAAATTTATAAGGAACATATCGATGAAAAGAACTTAAAAGTTGATTTCTGGCTGCAACCGCTAACGGCCATTCACCTGCATTCCCATTACAACATTGATTTGCCCGGTCACGGCAACATACAATATGTAAATATCTTTTTTGTTGTTGCTTTTTTCATTCTTGCTGTCGCCTGTATCAATTTTATGAACCTTGCCACGGCACGCTCTGCACGCCGTGCCAAGGAAGTGGGATTAAGAAAAGTGGTCGGCGCAGGCCGTAAACAATTGATCGGCCAGTTTCTTGGCGAATCGTTATTGATCGCGTTCATAGCCCTGCTCATCGCAATGGGTATCGTGTGGTTATTGTTGCCCGCATTCAATGAATTGGCCGGTAAAAAACTTTCAGTGAATCTTTTTGACGGAAAAATTCTGACCATACTCATAAGTATCGCATTGATAACAGGATTAATCTCGGGAATTTATCCCGCCTTATTTCTTTCAGGCTTCCAACCGGTGAAAGTGTTAAAAGGAAATATGAAAACCATGGGTGGCAACCTGATTTTCAGGAATGGGTTGGTGATTGTTCAGTTCGTTGTTTCCATCGTCTTACTGGCAGGCACAGCCGTAGTTTACAGGCAGCTGAATTTTATAAAGAGCATGAACCTTGGTTTTGAAAGATCAAACCTCCTCTATCTACCCATGGCAGGCGAAATGTGGAGTAAACAACAGGCGCTGAAAGCTGAGTTGAAACAAAATCCGTTGACCGCCAATTTTACAATTACCAATGATCTGCCCACAAATCTTACAAGCGGAACGGTGAATGTTGTTTGGGAAGGAAAAGATCCAAACTCGCAAACTGTTTTTCCAACGCTTATGGTAGATGAAGGGTTTTTCAATGTGTTCCAGATGAAGATACTGAGTGGCAGAGCCTTTTCACCGGAATTCAAGGCAGATTCAAACAATTTTATATTGAATGAAACTGCTGTAAAAATAATGGGTATGAAAGTTTCCTCGGCCGTTGGCAAACCGCTAAGTATGTGGGATATGAAAGGAACGATCGTCGGCGTTGTAAAAGATTTTAATTATAAACCCATACAGCAACCAATAGAACCTATGATCATCGGGTTGAATCGCTGGGGCGGAACAGCTGTTGTACGAACACAGCCCGGCAAAACCGAAGCCACCATAAAAGCGCTGGAAAAAATAAGCAAAGATCTGAACCCGGCTTATCCATTCTCTTATGGTTTTCTTGACCAGGACCTGGCGAATCTGTATAAAGGTGAGCAAAGAATGGGCAGTCTCTTTAATGTATTTGCCATACTAGCCATTTTTATTTCCTGTATGGGATTGTATGGACTATCTGCATTCATGGCAGAGCAACGTACAAAAGAAATCGGGGTGCGAAAAGTATTGGGCGCTTCTGTGTTTAATATCGTGCATTTATTATCTACCGGTTTTACAAGACTGATATTAATTGCCGTGGTGATTGCTGTACCGATTGCCTGGTTTGCTATCAATAGCTGGTTAAAAAGTTTTGCGTATCGTGTCAATGCAGATTGGTTGATTTTTCTGATAGCATCAATCGCTGCATTGGCCATAGCGTGGATAACGGTGAGTTATGAATCGATTAAAGCGGCGGTGGCAAACCCGGTGAAGTCACTCCGAACGGAATAATGTCCCGACCCGATAGCTATCGGGATGGTGCGGAATGAAAAGTTGAGAACGGAATAGTTTAGTGAATGTTGAATAGTGTTGCGATAGTTGTCGGAAAGTAAATGTTGTGACAATTGAAAATACTGATCAAATGGTTAAACGGCTCTCACCGGGAGAGTAGCAATAACGGATAATGTCAAAGGAGGCTAACATAAACGATTAATAATTTTTTCCCGATGATAAAGAACTATCTCAAAATCGCATTTCGCAATATCGTACGGCATAAAGCATTTGCTGCGATCAATATTGCAGGATTAGCTATTGGTATGGCCTGCAGCATTTTTATTTTATTATGGGTGCAGAATGAGTTGAGCTATGACCGCTTTCATAAAAATGCAAAAGATATTTACAGGGTTGTATCCAGCCTTGGAGATTTTAAAGTGGCGGTAAATCCTGCACCGATGGCCGTTGAATTGAAGACAAAAATCCCCGGCATCAAAAAATTTGTGCGTTTAAGCAATGTTTCAAAAACCGTATTCCAGGTGGACAACCGGAAATTTGAGGAACAGAAATGTTTTTATGCCGATTCCACATTTCTCGAAGTATTTACATTTCCGCTGGTCAGGGGCGATGCCAAAACTGCAATGATGCGCCCTGATGCAATACTGATTACACAAGATATGGCAAAGAAATATTTTGGCGCCGGGGATGCAATAGGGAAAGTATTAAAGAAAGACAATAACAGCAATGTTGTTGTTACGGGGGTGCTTGCGAATATCCCATCAAATTCACATCTCCAGTTTGATTTTATAATGCCGTTATCTGCTATTGCACAAACGAACAATGATATAAAAAACAGTGTGTGGGACAACTTTAATTTTTACGCTTATATACAGTTGGATAAAAAACCCGATGCTGCCGCCGTGTCAAAATTCAATAAGCAGATGGATGAAATTTACCAGTCACATATTGCCAAAGAAAAACTGAATGCCCTATTTCAACTGCAGCCATTAACCAACATTCACCTTCATTCCAACTACCAGGCTGACCTGTCCGGGCATGGAAACATACAGTATGTCAATATATTTTTTGTCGTCGCCCTTTTTATACTCGCCGTTGCCTGTATCAATTTTATGAATCTCGCCACTGCAAGATCTGCACGACGTGCCAAAGAAGTTGGTCTGCGTAAAGTTGTAGGCGCCGGTAAAAAACAATTAGTTGGTCAGTTTCTTGGTGAATCATTGCTTATTTCTTTTCTCGCATTATTAATTGCGATCGCCCTTGTATGGTTATTGCTTCCTGCATTTAATGAATTGGCCGGAAAGAAACTTGTTATTAATATTTCGGATGGTAAAATACCTGCCATTCTTATCGGCATCGCATTGGCAACAGGATTAATATCGGGCAGCTACCCCGCATTATTTCTATCCGGTTTTCAACCGGTAAAAGTATTGAAAGGTAACATGAAGACGATGGGTGGAAATTTAATCTTCCGCAATACCCTCGTCGTTATCCAGTTTGTAGTGTCAATTGTTTTACTGGCCGGTACCGCAATAGTATACAGGCAATTGACCTTTATAAAAAACATGAACCTGGGTTTTGATAAATCGAACCTGCTGTATGTGCCCATGACCGGTGAAATATGGAATAAACAAGCCGCTTTAAAAACTGAATTAAAACAAGATCGTCTTACTGCAAACTATACAATTGCCAGCGACCTGCCTGGAGAAATGATGAATGGAACCATCGGGGTTGACTGGGAAGGAAAAGATCCAAAATCCCAAACTGTTTTTGCTACGCTTTTTATAGATGAGCGTTTCATAAATCTTTTTCAAATGAAGATATTGGCCGGAAGAAGCTTCTCTGAAGATTTCAAAGCCGACACCAATAATTACATACTGAATGAAACGGCATTGCGGGTAATTGGTTTAAAGCCAACTGACGCTATTGGTAAACCGCTTACTTTATGGGGAACCAAAGGCAGTATTATCGGGGTTGTAAAAGATTTTAATTTCAAACCCGTGCAACAACCTATTGAACCAATGATTATCGGTTTGAACCGATATGGCGGTATAGCTATAGTAAAAACTCAACCCGGTAATACGGAAGCAACAATTAAGGCTTTGGAAAAAATGAATACGCAGTTAAATCCTGCCTATCCCTTCTCCTATGGCTTTCTCGACCAGGATTTAAACAATCTTTATAAAGGTGAGCAAAGAATGGGCCGCCTGTTTAACGTATTTGCCATACTGGCTATTTTCATTTCCTGTATGGGATTATATGGACTATCTGCATTTATGGCCGAACAACGTACAAAAGAAATTGGCGTACGCAAAGTATTGGGCGCATCGGTGTTTAACGTGGTGTACTTATTATCTACTGGGTTTACACGATTAATATTAATTGCGGTAGTGATTGCTGTTCCCATTGCCTGGTTTGCCATCAATAGCTGGTTAAAAAGTTTTGCGTACCGTGTCAATGCAGATTGGTTGGTTTTTCTCACAGCATCACTGGCTGCATTGGCCATAGCGTTGTTAACGGTGAGTTACGAATCGATTAAAGCGGCGGTGGCGAACCCGGTGAAGTCGCTGCGAACGGAGTAAGTTCCGATCCCGATAGCTATCGGGATGGTTCGGGAAGAAGAATTTGAGAACGGAATAGGAAAGTGAATGGTGAATATCGTGCCATTCGCCGATGCTGACGCTGTTAAGTGTTCTGCATGTGGGGGTAGAGAATTTAAGTCAGAATTAAAATAATA
>Ga0207645_10002541_pt1 | contig 14284 bp, 10 predicted proteins | sample KBSM53metaG_FD_184331 | JGI IMG/M metagenome (GOLD analysis project Ga0207645, IMG submission 184331) | Miscanthus rhizosphere microbial communities from Kellogg Biological Station, Michigan, USA - KBS M5-3 metaG (SPAdes) (version 2) | ecosystem: Host-associated > Plants > Roots > Rhizosphere >...
CTGGGCCTACATCGGCTTTAGCCAATACATGCTTTATTGGTACGCCAACATCCCCGAGGAGACGCAGTACTTCATTGTCCGAAATACCGAATCCTGGAATGTGCTCTCCTGGTTCCTGGTCATCTTCCGGTTCTTCGTGCCGTTCGCTCTCCTTCTCCCGCGGGCGACAAAAACGAACCTCACCTGGCTCTGCTGCATCGCAGGGTGGATCGTCTGCATGCAGCTGCTCGACATGTACGTCATCGTCCTGCCCGCACTCCACGGCACCGGGGTTCATCTTAGTATTCTCGATTTTCTGCCGCTGATCGGAATCGGCGGTACCCTGGCCTTTTTCTACCTGCGGATCGTCGGCAAAACCTCCCTCTTTCCGGTGCGTGATCCGCGCCTCATTGAATCGCTCCGCGTGACCAACTAGCCGTGCCTAACGACGACGAAACACTGGCTCATCCCGAACAGCCGCGCTTCCTGCTTTCCGCCTGGTTGTGGGCCGTGGTCCTTTTTGTTTTTTTTGGCGCGATCGTCGCGATCACTTTCGGTACGATGCAACGTGGCTCGTCCTACGAAGAGGAACGAGCCAAAGCGCGTGCTGAGAAGCTCAAGACTGCAGAGGAAGAATGGAACAAGACCTCGAGCAGCTATGGGTGGGTCGATAAGGAGAAAGGTGTCACCCGCATTCCGATCGAGCGCGCGATGGAGTTGGAACTCGCCGACCTGCAATCAAAAAAGCCCGCGCCCGCCGGTCCGATCGCGACTCCGGCACCTGCCGAGGCGCCGGCGCCATCCACTGGCGTGCCACAACCGGCAACTTCGCCAAACCCGGCGTCCGCGCCTCCGGTTGCCGCGCCGAATTCTCAACCCGAAGGTTCGCCGGCGGTGACCCCGCCACAACGACCGATTGGCACCCCTCCGCCTTTGGGCGGGAAAAAGGCGGCGCCAACCTCGCCGAGTCCACCAAAAGGGTAACCAATGAGCTTGACCGAGTTTTTTGCCAAGCTGAAGCGTTACGACCAGAACGCGACCGTCATCTTCGATGATGAGGAGCCGATCGGTCGAGCGACGGACCTGGTCATGCCGCGAAAGCGTTGGTTTCGAGGTCCAGCCTCGCCTGACCCCAGGGGCGAAAAAAGTTCGCCGCCGACGCATTCCGCGGCCGTATCTAAACCTTCATGAGCATGCCCGCCGAATTAACTCAGGAGCCGCCGTTAGGCGATGTGGAAGTCACGACGAGCGACGTCGAACGTGTCGAGCGGGCGCTGATTGATGCTTCGACGCGGCTCCCGGTGCTCGTTTTCTATACGTCAGCGATCGCCTGGCTGCTGCTTGCGACGCTTCTCGGGATTCTGACTTCGTTCAAGATGCATTCGCCCGATTTTCTATCCGGCCCGCCTTTCCTCACGTGGGGCCGTATTCGTCCGGCGCATCTAAATGCTTTGATTTACGGGTGGGGTTCGATGGCCGGGATGGGCACAGCCATCTGGCTCATGGCCCGGCTCTGCCGCACAACCTTACGGCATCCGCTTCTGCTCATCGCCGGAGCGGCCTTTTGGAACCTCGGGGTCTTGATGGGAATCGGCGCGATTGTCGCCGGCAACACCACCGGCTACGAATGGTTGGAGTTTCCCGGTTTCTCCGCCTTCACGCTGTTCATAGCTTACCTGCTCATCATGACCTGGGCCTTGATCATGTTTCGCTACCGGCGGCGTGGCCATGTTTACATCACGCAGTGGTATTTATTGGGCGCGTTCCTCTGGTTCCCGTGGCTCTACGCCGCCACGCAAATAATGCTTTTTATTTTTCCCGTGCAGGGTGTGATGCAGGCTGCGGTTAACTGGTGGTTTGCCAACAACCTGCTCTTTCTCTGGTTCGGCTCGATCGGCCTCGGCACGGCCTATTACATGATCCCTAAAGTGATCGGACGTCCGGTTCACAGCTACTACCTGGCTGCAATCGGCTTCTGGAGCTTCGCCCTCTTCTCGAGTTGGACTGGGATGCAACGCCTGATCGACGGTCCCTTCCCGGCCTGGATGATCACCGCGAGCATCGCCGCTGCCATCCTCACGATCATTCCAGTCGCCACCGTCGGGCTTAATCATCACATGACAATGCGCAACCACTTTCCGCTGATGCGATACAGCCCGACGCTGCGCTTCACGGTTTTTGGCGCGATTGCCTACACCGCTTTTAGCATCGTCGGCGTCCTCATCTCCCTTCGCTCAATGGCGCGGATCGTCCACTTCACCGAAGCAAGCATGGGTTACACCTACATGGGACTCTATGCGTTTTTCACGATGGTGACGTTCGGCTCAATGTATTACATCGTGCCGCGTCTCGTTGGCCGTGAATGGCGTTATGCTTCGCTGATCAAGCTGCATTTTTGGGCATCCGCCTACGGTATCGGTTTGATGGTGCTGCTGCTGCTGGTGGGCGGTTTCGTACAAGGGCTCAACCTGAACGATCCGACACTCGCTTTCAGTGAAACCACGCAGACCATCCTGCCTTATCTCCGCGGTTGCACACTGTCCTGGATCCTATTGATCGTCTCGCACTGCGTTTTTGCCTTCCACTTTGGTTTGATGCTCCTTGGCTTTGGCCGGACCGCGAGTGTGCCGACATTCTTGAATCCGCTCGAACCTAACCCCGGGGGAGGACACTGATGAAAGGGTTACAGCCGCTTTTCCTCGGTATCTTCGGCATTTTCGCCTTCTCGTGGCTCGGCATGACGGTGGTGCCAAATCTTCAGATTGGCAGTCTTAATCCCCAGACCGATGAAGACGGTGGCGACGCCTATCCCGTGCCTCCTTCGGGTATGGTAGTGCGCGGCGCGCGCGTCTACGCGTCGAATGGCTGTGTCTATTGTCATTCGCAACAGGTGCGCCCCGAATACGGAGGCTCCGATATTGAGCGCCATTGGGGCGAGCGGCGCAGTGCACCACGTGACTACATTTTTGAGCCCATCGTTTTTCTCGGCAAAATGCGCATCGGTCCCGATCTCGCCAACGTGGGTCATGAGCCTGCGGTGGAGGAAAAGAAAGCTGCCGCATCATCATTGGGGCCGGCAGCGGGTGCGTCCCCCGCCTCAGGTCAACCCGCGGCGGCTACAGTTGCTACTGCTGGGGCGACTCCGCCGACCGCCGTTGCTGCCAGTCCGGCAGCCGTTGCCTCTCCGGCGCTGGCGGCCACTGCCGCGCCCGTTTCACCTTCCCCCGCGGTCAATGCTGCTGCGCCGGCAACGGTGCCAGCTACCGGCGATCAGGCAGCGGTGACAGTTCCAACCTCTCTGCCTGCCGCGATCGCTAACGTTGCGGGCCTGACCGCGAGCGGCGAGCCGCTGCCCAACACCGCCGCGTGGCATCATCGGCACCTCTACAATCCGAGGAGCATTACCGACGATTCGAATATGCCCGCATATCGTTTTCTCTACGAGAAGCGTCGGATTAGCGGCACCGGTTCCTACGACTCCATTAACTTCGCCGGTGACGAAGCCGAAGCACCCGGGGAGGGTTGGGAGATCGTTCCCAGCTATGACGCCAAATGTCTCGTCGCCTATCTCATGTCGCGCGACCAATCGCATCCCTTGAAAGAAGCGAAGTCGCCCGTAACGCTGGCGTCCGCCCCGGGCAAGGAGGCGCAAAAATGAGCGACCAGATTCCAGAGAATCTTCCGCGCCAGGGGATGGATTACGGCGAGACGGAGGAAGTGCAGGATACACATGCCGCGATCTATCGGGAAAAGGTCGAGCCGCGTATCGGGCGGGAACCTCTCTCGCTGTGGTTGATCGGGATTTATGGGCTGGCGGTCTTTTTTGGTGGCGCTTATCTCGGTCGCTACGCCGGCGATTTTAGCGGCAACGGACTTGATTACCTCGGGGGCGCACCCCGGGTCGCAACCAAGGGCAGCGGCAACGCTGGAGCCCAGCAGACTGCCGAACTGACCCCCGCGGAAAAAGGAAAGAAGATTTTTTCCGCTAACTGTGCCACCTGCCACCAGGCGAATGGCCTCGGCGTCCCCGGCCAATATCCTCCGCTCGCCGGTTCGGAGATTGTCAACGGGGGTGCTCGTCGTCCGACCATGATTGTTCTCAAGGGTTTGCAAGGCCCCCTCACGGTTAAAGGCCAGCACTACGGCTCGGCTGTGATGCAGCCGTGGGAGAAAACGCTGAACGACGAAAAGATCGCCGACGTTCTGACCTACGTTCGTCAGGAATGGGGTAATACTGCCGGACCGGTCAGCAAAGAAGGCGTTGCCGCGTTACGCAAGGAATTGGCCGGCCGCACAGAATCTTGGACTGAACCCGACATCCTCGCCGTGCCGACTGATGCGGACCTTTCGGGTGGCGCGCCGCCGGCACCGGCGGGCGGAGCGCCGACCCCGGGCACGAATCCTCCCTCGCCGCCACCGAAATCGTAAGCAGGCGCGCCTAACCTAAAGCGCCTCCGCCAGCAACTCCCCATGTGTTTCGCGCAAGCGGCGTAAAATCGGCGATCTGATGGCCGTGACGGGTCCGTGAAGCGATAGCCTCTCTTTCGTGTGGGGTTGCGCTTCACTTGCTCAACCAACGGCTTAGCATTTTTTGAGCGAAAACGTATTTCGCCGTCAGCGTGGCGAAACGTAACTCAGCGCTCAAGGAAAGAATCGGAAGCTGCTCTCCTACGAAAATGGGGTCTGTTACGGGGTCGGTTGCCCGCTCGCCGCCGGAGTGGCTACGGGCTCCCCTGCCGGAACGACGCCCGCTGGTGAGGACGCTGTCCCCTCCTTTGGCGCGACAGTGCCTTGCGCTTCCGGATTCAACTTCGTTTTTGCATCGGTCGCGGCGTTCTGCGCGGCCGCTTTGGCCGGGATCGAAACGGGAGCCTTGCCGGGCGCCGCCGTCTTCATTAACTCGCGGCGGACGGCAGAGTCAGGGGCGCCCCGATGAGCATAGAGCACCGAAAGGGCGAGAACGATGATGAAGAAGATGCTCGCTAGCCAGGTGGTGATCGTTGTCAGCACATTGGTCGTTTGCGCGCCGAAAATGTTTTCCGTCACTCCTCCGCCGAATGCCGCGCCGAGTCCCTCACTCTTCGGCCGCTGCATCAGAATGACGAGCATCATGAGAACGGCGACGAGCGCCTCAACGACGAGGAGGAAGTTGATCAGAATGGGCATCGGGACGGGCAATATGACCAATGCGGAGGGTTTGTCCAGACGGGTCCCACGCGATCCAATGGCCCGATGAGACGCATGAGTTTTATCGTACCGGAACCCGGCGATGCACCCAGACGCTATTCACAATTCCGAGGCCGAACATGATCATGAGTGCAAATGAACCGCTGTAACTAATTAGCGGCAACGGCACACCGGTGATCGGCAGGATTGAAATGGTCATCCCGACGTTCTGGAAGATGTGGGTAAAAATGAGAGTGGTGATTCCGATGACCAGCAAGAGCCCAAACAGATCGCTCGCCTTGTAGGCCACAAAAAGACAGGTCATCAGCAACAACCCGAAAGCGCTGAGTAGGGCGATGCCGCCGACGAAACCCCATTGTTCACCGATCGCGGAAAAGATGTAGTCATTGTGGACCGCCGTCGCAGGCAGAAAACCGAGCTCGATTTGCGTGTTCGGCGCCTTGAAGCCCTTGCCCGCCCAACCGCCCGATCCGATCGCGATGAGCGACTGATTAATCGCCCACGCCGAGCCCTGCCGATCGATGTCGGGATTGATGAACGCGGTGATCCGTTCCTGTTGATACGGCTTAAGCCCGATGTAGGCGACCGGGATGAACGCAAGCACGATTAACACGATGCAAATCAGGTAGCGCAATGGAATTCCGCCCACGAAAAGCAACGCCAGCACCACCGGTCCCCAGATGATGGTTTCGCCCAGATCGGGCTGCATCAGGACTAACAGACAAGGAGCAGCGACGATTGCGCCGCAGAGCGCGAGCCGCAGCATCGGATGCATCTGGCGGAATTGGCTCAGGAAAAGCGCGAGCACCATGATGCCGGCGACGACCGCGAGCTGCGCCGGCTGGAAATTTATCGGTCCAAGATGCAGCCAACTGCGGGCACCGTAAACCTTGGTGCCCATAAATCGGGTCAGGATAAGGAAAAAAAGGCCGGCAAGATACATCGGCAGCGCACCCCATTTCACCCATCGGTAATCGATCAGGCTCGCGACAATGAACACGAGAAAACCGACACCGACCCAGTTCGCTTGTTTGCGCCAGAACTCGGCCGCGGCTGGATCCTGCCTCATGTAGGTCGCACTGTAGATTGCGATCACCCCAAACACCGCAAGCGCAAGCATGTTGACAAGGAGTAACCAGTTCAGGCCAAGCAGTTTTCGAAGAAATGGAGTCATTTACCAGGCAGCGATTTTTTCTTCTGGAGGATTAAAGATGGCAAACCGGAGCCAGAAGTCCAGTACCCGACTAGATCGAGGTGTAAATAAATTTTATGTAATTGATAGCGTGAGACTTACAGCAACATATATCGGTCGCACAATTGCTGAAGCTTGTCAGTCCGCTTAGCGTTGCCTAAACTTGGTGCCGCTTCCTCTCTTTATCGAAAATCCCGATGCCGAAAAAAGCGAAACGAAAAGTGTCCCGGCCGACGCTGCCGATGCAGCGGCATCTTAATTTGCGCCACGAAGGTCGCTGTTTTGATTTGCGGGAAATTTTCGAACGTGTGAATGCGCGTCATTTTCGCGGACGCTTACGCGGCTACAAAGTGGTTTGGGGTCGACGCCGCAAAGAGCGGCCGAAAGAATATTTCATCTTCGGATCCATTCAGGAGGAAGATCGCGTGATTCGGATTCATCCGCTGCTCGATCAGCCCTTCGTCCCGCGATGGTTTCTCGAGTATGTGCTCTACCACGAGATGCTGCATTCAGTGGTGCCCGACGAAACGAATTCAGCCGGTCGTCGTCGCATTCACACGGCGGAATTTTATCGCCGCGAACGAGCTTTCCCGCGTTATCGTCGGGCGCGTCAGTGGGAAGACGAAAATCTCGCGCGCTTTTTGCGTTGAGTGGCGACGCCACCTGCCTAACGAACCTCCGCCGCTGCAGGGCGATCGTTGAATTCAGACGGCGAGGGTGTCGTTGCTACGTTCTTCTTGATGAGGTACCAGAGCGCGGTCGCGAGCAGGAGGGAGGTCAGTTTCGCGCGCCAGTTGTTCAGGATCAGCTTCTTCATGGTAACGATGGAGTAAAATTTCGCCGAGCCGCTGCCGGAATGTCTCCGGCGTAAAATTCCGTTCAATCCGGCGCCGGTGGCAGATCGAAATGGCGCCCGTCTCTTCTGAGACGACGACCGCGACGGCATCCGATTCTTCGGTAATGCCGAGAGCGGCTCGATGCCGCAAACCAAGACTGCGATCGAGGGTTTCGCGCTGGCTAACTGGAAAAATGCAGGCTGCGGCGGCGATTCGACCGTTGCGCAGGATCACGCCGCCATCGTGCAGCGCGGATTTCGGCTGAAAGAGTGTGAGGAGCAATTCCGTCGAAAACGCTGCATCGACGACCACGCCGGTTTCTTCATAGATCTTGATTGAAGTATCACGCTCGATTGCAATCAAGGCGCCGAATTGCTTGTTTGAAAGTTGCGTCACGACCTCCGCCAGGTCGTGCACTGTTTCGCGCTTTTCGCTTGTCAGGGAAAAGATAGGGTGACCGCCCAGTTCGGCCAAGGCGCGGCGCAATTCCGGTTGAAAAATGACCACCAGTGCCACGGCGAGGAAAACCGAAAAGCTGCGAATGATGAAGCTGATCACGACCAGGTTCAGGAGTTGCGAGATTAGAGTCAGCGTCAGAAACACGATCGCCATACCCGTCAGCACTTTGGCCCCGCGTGTCCCGCGAAAATAGAGATAGCCGTAATAGATCACCACACTCAGGAGGAGTATCTCGACGGCGCTCCGCCACTTATCGAACCAGAGCTGGGCGAATTCGTGAATGGTCATCGGGTGGCGGCTAGAACGGCTTCCGCGGTGCGGAGAGCATTGGCATTTGGGAGCACGTCGTGGACCCGCAAGACGTGAGCCCCGCGGGCACGCAGCAGCGCAGTGAGCGCGACGGTCGCGCTCGTCCGGTCCTCCGGCAGACCAGAGACTTTTCCGAGAAACGATTTGCGCGAAACGCCGACGACCAGCGGGCGACTTTCAATCTGCAGACGGGGGAGATTCGCGAGCAACTCGAGATTGTGCGCGACTGTTTTCCCAAAACCGATTCCCGGATCGAACGCGATGCACATGGGATCAACTCCTGAGCGTACTGCCTGTGCAAATTGCCGTCGAAAAAAATCGGCCACCTCGCCGACCACGTCGCCATAGGTCGGATTAAGCTGCATCGTCTGCGGCGTGCCCTGCATGTGCATGATGATTACGGCCACTCCCTTTTCCGCCGCGAGCGCGAACATCCCGGAATCGCCACGCCCGCCGGTCACGTCGTTGACGATCGCGGCGCCGGCCTCGATCGCGGCATGCGCCACCCCGGTTTTGGATGTATCGATCGAAATATGAGCCCGGATGGCCGGCGCGATTTGTCTGATCACCGGGAGGACTCGTTCCATCTCTTCGTTAGGCGAGATCGGTTTCGCGCCGGGGCGGGTCGATTCGCCGCCGATATCGATGATCGCGGCGCCGTTGCGCGCCATTTCGACGCCGTGTCTAATCGCCGCTTCGGTCGCAAAAAATTCTCCGCCATCGGAAAATGAATCTGGCGTCACGTTGAGGATACCCATGAGCAGCGCGCGGTTGGTCAGGTCGATGACGTTTCCATCGACTCTCCAGCGAGTTGCGTTCATCACTGTTCAGACTATCACAGTCGCCACTTTATTCGACCGGGCCCCGTGGCCACTCCGGAGCACAGTAGGGCGGCAGCACACTAAATGGCGCTTTCAATCCCGGCTGTTTCCCCGATGCTTCGCAGCGCAAAATGACAAAGCCAAAAGATCTCAAATTCCAAATCCTCTCGCTCATGCGCGCCCCAAAATACCGGCCGCTCGACTTGGCCGAGTTCTCCCGCGCACTCGGATTCAAGAGCGAGAATCGAACCGGCGTGAAGGAAGCGCTGCGTGGGCTGGAGCGCTCCGGCGAGATCGCCCGCATCCGCAAGAATCGCTACATCCTTCCTGAGGCGGCGGACCTCGTCACTGGAAAGTTGCAAATCCATCAGGCTGGCTTTGCATTTCTCGCCCGCGAAGGTTCCGACGAGGGCGACATTTTTATTGCGGCGGAAAATACTGGCACGGCGATGAACGGCGACCGCGTCGTTGCGCGGATCACGCGTGATGCCGATTACGCCCGCGCTCGCGGCGGGAGCAATCGACCCGAAGGCCGCGTCATCCGGATTCTGGAGCGCGCCCACGACACGATCGTGGGCACCTTGCAGCAGACGCGCAACTTTTTCTACGTCGTACCAGACGATCCCCGGATGGTGCACAACGTTTACGTGCAGCCGCGCGCGATCCCGGGGGCGTCCCGGCGACCCGAACCGGCCGACAAAGTGATCGTTAGGCTGGAACCGTGGGAATCGCGTCACGTGAATCCTGAGGGCGAAATCATTGAGCTTCTCGGGCGGGCTTCCGATCCCGGCGTCGACATGCTCTCGATCATCCGGAAGAACAATCTTCCGCTGCAGTTTCCGTCGGAAGTGCTGGCCGAGGCGGACAAGATCCCCGATGCGGTCGACCCGAGCCGTTTTCAAGAGCGCGAGGATCTACGGGGCAAATTCATTGTCACGATTGACCCCGACGACGCACGCGATTTCGACGATGCGATCCACGTTGAACCACTCCCTGGTGGCGAATGGGAACTCGGAGTTCACATCGCGGACGTCTCTGCCTATGTCATGCCGGGTAGCGCGCTCGATCGCGAAGCGCAGCGGCGCGGAAACAGCGTTTACCTCGTCGATCGGGTCATCCCGATGCTGCCGGAGCGCTTGAGCAATGGCATCTGCAGTTTGAATCCGGATGTCGTTCGCCTGACCCGTTCCGTCTTCCTCCGACTAGCGAAAGACGGTGCGCCGCGCAGCGCCCGTTTCGCCCGCACCCTCATCCAGAGTGCGCGGCGGCTCACTTACAAGGAGGCCTACGCCATTCTGCAAAAGGCACCTGATGATGAGCTCGCACGCCGTTTACACGCGGCTTGGAATCTGGCAACATTACTCCGCCGTCGGCGTTTCGCCCACGGCTCGCTCGACCTCGATTTCCCGGAAGTGAAAGTGATCGTCGATCGAAAAACCGGCCGACCGCTCCGGCTCGAGCGGATTGAGAACGACGACTCCCATCAGCTGGTCGAGGAGTTCATGCTGGCCGCCAATGAAGCGGTCGCGGCCGAGTTGAAGAATCGGCTTATACCGACGGTTTACCGCGTCCACGAGGATCCCGACCCTGAGAAACTGGCCGAGTATCGCGAGTTCGTGATGAGTTACGGATTTAATGCCGGCGATCTGACGCATCGACGGGAACTGCAACGCCTCCTCGAATCCTTTGGGGGAAAGCCCGAAGAGCAGGCACTCAAGATCGGGCTGCTGAAGAGTTTAAAGCGCGCCCGCTATGCGACGCAACCGCTCGGTCATTTCGGTCTCGCGAAAAACAACTATACTCACTTTACCAGTCCGATTCGGCGTTACGCCGATCTCATTGTCCATCGCACGCTCGGGGAACGCGACGGTAAACGCGGCGCCCGCCCGTCTGCCGGCGAACTAACCGGAATCGCCGAACACATCTCGGCCACTGAGCGCGTCGCCGCTGAGGCGGAGAATGAGTCGGTAAAAATGAAAAAGCTCGAGTTTCTCCAGCTGCAGTTAGCCGAAAAAAATCCGCAGGTTTTCCGCGCGGTCGTGATCGAGGTGCGCAATTACGGTTTGCTCATCGAGCTGCCTGACGTCCTGCTGACCGGGCTGGTTCATGTCTCGTCCCTCAATGACGACTTCTATGTCTTCGATGGGGTCCGGCGGCGTCTGGTCGGCCGGCAATCGAGGCGGTGCCTCGCGGTGGGCGATGTCTTGGAAGTGGTGGTCGCGCGAATCGACGTCTTCAAGCGCCAGGCTGATTTCGCGATTGTGAACGAGCGCCCGGTAAAACGTGGGCGCCGCAGCCGTTAGATTTCAAAAAAATTTGCTTCCATTTTCGCTGCGGGTCGGCCTAACATCCTCGGCGTCAAACATGGATAGCATCATCGAATCAAGAGAGTTGCAGATCGAGCGAAAGCTTTTTTCGATCGATCTGCGCGAAAACGGCCGAGGCAGATTCCTCCGCATCACGGAGGACAGTCAGGGCCATCGCAACGTTATTATCGTGCCGATGTCGGGTGTCGACGACTTCGCCGACGCGATCGATGATGTGCTCGCTTCCGAACCGGCGAACGAGAACAGCAGTTAGTGCGTTATACCTGCCAGCGCCGCTTTCGGCAGCCCTTTTGGTGAAGAGAGAGTCCTCCAGACGTGGTGTAAACGGTTGCCGCAGGCTATCGCCGTTATTTCTCCAAAAGTTCGGCTGAGTCTCGCTCCACCGGGACCCGCAAGCCTGGACGGGCATGCAAACGGGCGCTTCGTTGACACCCCAGGCATGCGCTTTAGTTTGCGCTTCGCGTCCAAAGTTTAAGACGCGAATTCCGAGCCCACGATTCACGGCTTCCGCATGGCCAAGAAAACTAAATCCCGTTCCAAATCTGCGCAAAAATTCGTTCCGAAACCCAAATCGGCCAGGGCTCCGCGGTACGTTTACTATTTTGGCGACGGCAAAGCCGATGGCGCGGGCGGCATGAAGCCGCTTTTGGGTGGCAAAGGCGCCAACCTTGCTGAGATGACGCGGATTGGTTTGCCGGTCCCGCCCGGATTCACGATTACGACCGAAGTCTGCACCTATTTTTCCGAAAACAAGCGCACCTACCCTCGCGGACTCGAGGTGCAGGTCGAGGCCGCGCTCGCCAAGGTGGAGAAATCTGTCGGCAAGAAACTGGGCGACAAAGATCGGCCGCTGCTCGTCTCAGTCCGCTCCGGCGCACGCGACTCCATGCCCGGGATGATGGACACCATCCTCAACCTCGGGATGAACGATACCGTGGTTGAGATCGTCGCGCAGAAGTCGAACAACCCGCGCTTCGCCTGGGATTCATATCGCCGTTTTCTGCAAATGTACGGCGATGTCGTGATGGGAGTGCAAAAGCGCGCAGGCGAGGATCACGATCCTTTCGAGAGTGTGATCGAGCACCTCAAGGATGAACACTACGGCAACCACAATTTCCCCGACGTCCAGCTCACGGTCGATGATCTGAAAAAGCTTGTGCAGCGCTTCAAGGATTTGATCAAGGAGCGCACCGGCAAATCGTTTCCGCAGGATCCCCGCGCCCAGCTATGGGGCGCGATCGGCGCCGTTTTCGGTTCCTGGAACAACGACCGCGCAGTCGTTTATCGGCGCAAGTACGGTATTCCCCACGATTGGGGCACGGCCGTTAACGTACAGACGATGGTCTTTGGCAACATGGGTAATACCAGCGCTACTGGCGTCGCCTTCACCCGCGATCCGGCAAGTGGTGAGAAAGTCTTCTACGGCGAATATCTCATCAACGCCCAGGGCGAAGATGTTGTCGCCGGCGTGCGCACGCCGCACCCGATTGCCCAGCTCGCCACCGAAATGCCCGCAGCCCACAAGGCGCTGATGAAAGTACGCGGGATCCTCGAACACCATTTTAAGGACATGCAGGACCTCGAGTTCACGGTCGAAGACAACCGCCTCTACATCCTGCAAACCCGAAACGGCAAACGCACCGGCCTGGCCGCTGTCCGCATCGCGGTCGAGATGGTTGGTGAGAGACTGATCACAAAAGAAGCAGCCATAAGGCGCATTCCCGCTGACTCGTTAGGCCATCTCCTTGCCCCAATTTTCGATCACAAATCGATCGCCGCGGCGAAGAAAATCGGGAGCGGCTTGCCGGCCGGGCCGGGGGCGGCATCGGGCCACGTCGTACTGAGTGCCGAAGAAGCGGTACGACGCGCTGGTCGCGGTGAGAAAGTGGTCCTTGCCCGAATCGAAACCTCCCCGGAAGACCTGCGCGGTATGATTGCCGCCGAAGGGATTTTGACTTCGCGCGGCGGCGTTTCTTCGCACGCCGCGCTCGTCGCGCGGCAGATGGGTAAGGTCTGCGTCTGCGGCGCTTCGGGGATAGAAATTGATTATCAGCGACGCACGCTTTCCGCGAGTGGCGTCACCTTGAAGGAAGGCGATTACATTTCCATCGACGGAACTGCGGGAGAAGTCTTTGCAGGTGAAGTGACGACCGCGCCCTCCGAAATCGTGCAGGTGCTGGTCGCTCGCTCGCTCGCTGGAAAAAAGAGCGCGATCTATCAACAGTTCGCCAGGCTGATGACTTGGGTTGATCGCGCGCGAAAGCTCGGGGTGCGAACCAACGCCGACACGCCGGAACAGGTTGCGAACGCCGTCGCATTCGGCGCGCAGGGGATCGGTCTTTGCCGTACCGAACACATGTTTTTCGAAGGCAACCGGATCGACGCGATGCGCGAAATGATCCTGGCCGAGAACAAAGAAGCGCGCGTCAAAGCGCTTGCGCAATTGCTCCCGTATCAGCGCGAGGATTTCATCGGCATTTTTCGGGCGCTCGACGGGCTGCCGGCGACGATTCGTTTTCTCGATCCGCCGCTCCACGAATTTCTCCCGCACGAAAAGGAGCAGCAGCTCGATCTCGCGCGCAAAATCGGCGTACCGGTGGAAAACATCATCCGCCGCGTGCGCGAACTGCACGAGTTCAATCCGATGCTCGGCCACCGCGGTTGCCGGCTTGGGATTGTTTATCCCGAGATTTCCGAAATGCAGGCGCGCGCGGTTTTTGAAGCCGCCGCTGCGGTGCAGAAGAAAGGCAAAAAGGTGCGGCCGGAAATCATGATTCCGCTCGTTGGTTATCCGCGGGAATTGAAGCTCCAGATCGAGATCGTGCATCGCGTTGCCGCCGAAGTGGCGAAGGAGAAAAAGACGAAATTCAATTATCTTGTCGGAACGATGATTGAGATTCCGCGTGCTGCGCTCGTGGCGGACGAGATCGCGAAAGATGCGGAGTTTTTCAGCTTCGGAACGAACGACCTGACGCAGACCACCCTCGGGATGAGCCGCGACGATTCCGGCGGCTTCCTGCCCGCTTACGCCGAGCTGGATATCGTGCCTAACAATCCCTTTGCCTCGATTGACCAGAAAGGGGTGGGGCGCCTGATGGAGATCACGCGTGACCTCGGCCGCAAGACGCGGCCGAAGATCAAGCTGGGAATTTGCGGCGAGCACGGCGGCGAACC
>Ga0207645_10002542_pt1 | contig 14280 bp, 15 predicted proteins | sample KBSM53metaG_FD_184331 | JGI IMG/M metagenome (GOLD analysis project Ga0207645, IMG submission 184331) | Miscanthus rhizosphere microbial communities from Kellogg Biological Station, Michigan, USA - KBS M5-3 metaG (SPAdes) (version 2) | ecosystem: Host-associated > Plants > Roots > Rhizosphere >...
CAAGGCGCTGGTCTACTCGGTGACCTTCCTCGGCTTCATGTCGTTCATCGTCTGGGCGCATCACATGTTCATGACCGGCATGGGCACGACGATGAGCGCCTTCTTCCAGACGACGACGATGATCATCTCGATCCCGTCGGTGGTGATTCTGACGGCGCTGCTGCTGTCGCTGTGGGGCGCGTCGATCCGGTTCACGACGCCGATGCTGTTCGCGCTGGCGTTCCTGCCGATGTTCGGCATCGGCGGCCTGACCGGGCTGCCGCTCGGCCTGGCGCCGTCGGACATCCACCTGCACGACACCTACTACGTCATCGGCCACTTCCACTACGTCGTCGCGCCGGGGACGATCTTCGCGCTGTTCGCCGGGATCTATTACTGGTTCCCCAAGGCGACCGGGCGGAAGATGAACGAGGTGCTGGGCAAGATCCACTTCTGGGGCTCGCTCATCTGCATCAACGGCGTCTTCTTCCCGATGTTCCTGCAGGGGCTCGGCGGCATGAACCGCCGGATGTACGACGGCGGCGCCCAGTACGCGCACAACGCGCCGCTCTTGAAATACAACATCGCGATCGGCTTCGCGGCGTGGGGGCTGGCCCTCTTCCAGCTGCCGTTCATCTACAACTTCTTCAGCAGCATCAAGTGGGGTGCGCTGGTCGACCGGAACCCGTGGGAGGGAACCACGCTCGAGTGGTCGGCGCCGTCGCCGCCGGGACACGGCAACTTCCTGACCGAGCCGATCGTCTACCGCGGACCGTACGAATACAGCGTGCCTGGGCATCCACGGGATTTCGTCCCGCAGTTCGAGCCGGAGAAGGCGTAGCGCGATGAACATTCCCTATACCGTCGAAGAGCGGCCCGATACCGGGCTGGCCAACGGCAAGCTCGGCATCTGGCTGTTCCTGGCCTCGGAAGTGATGCTGTTCGGCGCGCTGTTCTCCACCTACATCATCCTGCGTGTCGGCGCCCCCGAATGGCCGCACGGCGAGCTGAACGTCTGGCTCGGCATGGCCAACACGTTCATCCTGATCGGCTCGTCGGTGACGATGGTGATGGCGTGGGCGTCGTTGAAGCTGAACGACTGGGGCAAGCACCGCCTCTATCTGATCCTCACCTTCGTGCTGGCCGGCGTCTTCCTCGTCAACAAGTATTTCGAGTACGCGGATCACGTCCGGCGCGGCGAGCTGCCGTCGCACAGTACGTTCCTGGCCATCTACTACACGCTCACCGGGCTGCACGGGATCCACATCATCGGCGGCATGATCGTGATGGCGTATTTCATGGGGCCGGGCGCCCGGATGTGGAAGACCAATCGGGATCAGTTCACGAACCGGATTGAATACACCGGGCTGTACTGGCACTTCGTCGACCTGGTCTGGATTTTCCTGTTCCCGGTCTTGTACCTGCTGTAGGAGCGCGCATGCATTCGGATCCGGAAGCAATCAAGCGGCAGGTCCGCACCTACATGATGGTCGGCGCGGCGCTGTTCGTCTTCACGGTCATCACCGTGGCGGTCAACCAGGTACACCTGGCCGTGCCACTCGCGATTACCGTCGCGCTGATCATCGCGACCATGAAGGGTTCGATGGTCGCGGCGGTGTTCATGCACCTCAGCCACGAAAAAATGTGGATCTATGGCGCGCTGGTGCTGACGGTGCTCGGCTTTCTGATCTTGATGACGGTGCCGTCGTTCACGACCAGGGACTCGATCGGCACGCCGACTCACGTGGAGGCGCCGGCCGCCGCGCACGCGCCGGCCCACTGACATGTCGCTGCGGATGTTTCATCTGGTGTTCATCGCCGTCTCGGTGATCCTCGCGGCATTCGTCGCCGCCTGGGCGGGGCAGCAGTATCGGACGCTGAGCGACGTCACCTACGCGGTGACTGCAGTGGCCGCGCTGGCAACCGGCGTCGGGCTCGGGTTCTACGGCGCGGCGTTCCAGCGCAAGGCCAGAAAGCTGAAGCTGTAATGCAGGGCATCCGCACCGCGCTGATGACGCTCGTGCTCGCCGCGGTGCCGCGGCTCGCGCTGGCGTGTCCGGTGTGCTTCGGCGACAACGACTCGCCGATGGCGCTGGCGATGAACAAGGGCATCCTGGCGATGCTGATCGTCGTCGCCGGCGTGCTCGGCGCGTTTGCCACGTTTTTCATCTACCTGATCCGGCGGGCCAGCCAGATCGAGCGGTCCGCGATCGCGGCGCCGCACGATCGCGTCGCCGAACAAAAAGGGACGGTCTGATGCAGGAATTTCTCCGGATGCCCGTGCAGGCGTCGGCGCACGCCGCCGAGATCGACCAGATGACCGTGCTCGTGCACTGGCTGATGGCGGTCCTGTTCGTCGGCTGGGGCATCTATTACGTGTTCGTCCTGTTCCGCTTCCGCCGCGCCGCCAACCCGGTCGCCAGCTACACCGGCGCGAAGGGAAAGATCTCGAAGGGCACCGAGGTGGCGGTGGCGCTGATCGAAGTGCTGCTGCTCGTCTTCTACGCGATTCCCGCCTGGGCGAAGCGCGTCAAGGCGTTTCCGTCCGAGAACGAGGCGGTCGTCGTCCGCGTCGTTGCCGAGCAGTTCGCGTGGAACATGCACTATCCCGGGCCGGACGGCCGCTTCGGGCGCACCGACCTGGCGCTGATCAGCGCCGAGAACCCGCTCGGCCTCGACCGCCGCGACGCGGCGGCGAAGGACGACATCACGACCATCAACCAGCTCAACCTGCCGGTCGACCGGCCGGTGCTGATTCACCTCTCGAGCAAGGACGTGATCCACAGCTTCGGGCTGATCGAGATGCGGGTGAAGCAGGACGCGGTGCCCGGCATGACGATGCCGGTGTGGTTCATCCCGAGCCGTCCGGGCGAGTACGAGATCGCGTGCTCGCAGCTGTGCGGCCTCGGCCACTTCCGCATGCGCGGCTTCGTCACCGTCCAGTCCGCCGCCGACTACCAGAAATGGTTCGGCGATCAGCAGCGCGAGCTGACCAGCGCGGCGCGATAACGCACTTCGCGTGCAAGTTCGAAGTCCGGAGCGCTACGCGCTGTAGGTTCGAAGTGCCCTGACTTCGAACTTCAGACGTACCGCGTCAGTTCCGCAACTTACAGCGTCAGTTCCTGACCGATGCCGCGCTCGACCGCCCGCCGGTAGGCGAAGTCGGCGGCGGTCACGTCTTCCACCGCCATCCCCAGGCTCTTGAAAATCGTGATCTCGGTGTCGCTGCGGCGGCCGGAGCCGTCGCGCACCTCGCCGAGCTCGGCGACGATGTGGTCGGCGCCGAAGCGGCCTTCCTGCATACCCATCACCACATCGCCCGACTCGACCAGCGCCGCCGCGCGCGAATCGACGAACAGCCGCGCGCGCGCGACCAGCGCCGGATCCATCTCGCGCTGGTTGGGGCGGCAGGCGCCGACCGAGATGACGTGAGCGCCCGGCTTCACCCAGCCGCTCTCGATCACCGGTGTCGGCGACGCGGTGACGAGCACGACGATGTCGGCGCCGACCACGGCCTCGCCGGCGTGATCCACTGCGCGGATCGGAGTCGAACCGGCCAACCCGCTTGCCTCGGCGACGAACTGGTCGCGGTGCGATCTGTTCGGGCTCCAGACGGTCACCTGACGCAGAGTGTTCACGCGCGAGAGCGCCTCGAGGTGGCTGCGCGCCTGGACGCCGCTGCCGATGATCGCGAGTGAGCCGGCGGTCTTGCGCGCCAGGAGGCGCGAGGACACCGCCGACACGGCGGCGGTGCGCGCTTCGGTGATGTAGCGGCCGTCGAGCAGCGCCAGGAGCGCACCGGTGTCGGGGTCGAGCAGCATGATCGTCGCCAGGTGCGTGTGCATCCCGCGCGCGGCGTTGCTGCCGAAGACGGTGACCAGCTTGGCCCCGAGCGCTCCGAGGGCGGAGCCTGCCGCGCCGGAGTTGGCGGCATCATCGTCGTGGCCGCGAACGTAGGCGGGCATCGTGCCGAAGAACGCGTCCGGGGCAATCACGATCGTCGGCCGCACCGGCTGCACCACGCGGCCGCTCGAAAAGCGCTGCAGCGCCGAGGCCATCGTGTCGATGAGATCATCCATCGACAAGACGGCCTTGACGTCGGCTTCGGTCAGGAGTCGGAATCGAATCGACACGCGGCCTATTTTATTGAACTGCCGCGTGCGCCGTCGCGCCGGCCCGCTCCATGCGCACCGCCTCGGCGATGGTGTTGACGTGGATCGACACGATGGCGTCGACCTGAGGAGCGTAGCCGCCGCTCATCGCCACCGCGACCGGGAGGCGGCGGGTGCGACAGGCGTCGAACACGAGGCGGTCGCGCGCCTGGAGGCCGGCGATGGTCAGCTTCAGGCGGCCCAGCCGATCGCCCTCGTACGGGTCGGCGCCGGCGAGATAGAAGACGAGATCGGGTCGATGCGCGTCGAGCACGCGCGGCAGGTGAGCGGCCAGCGCCGCGAGGTACTCCTCGTCGCCGGCGCCGTCCTCGAAGGTGACGTCGAGGTCGCCGACTTCCTTCCGGAACGGAAAGTTGCGGGCGCCGTGCATCGAGAAGGTGAACACCGCCGGCTCGTCCCTGAAGATCGCCGCGGTGCCGTTGCCCTGGTGCACATCGCAATCGACGACCGCGGCGCGCGCGATCGCCCCCTCGTGCAGCAGCACCGCGGCCGCGACGGCGACGTCGTTGAAGACGCAGTAGCCCTCGCCGCGATCCCTGAACGCGTGATGCGTGCCGCCTGCGAGGTTCGCCGCCACCTTCGCCGTCAGCGCCTCGCGCGCCGCCGCCAGCGTCGCGCCGACCGAACGCCGCGACCGCTCGACCATCGTCGGTGACCAGGGAAATCCGATCCGCCGCTGCGCGTCGGCCGGCAGCGTGCCGCTGGCTATCTGCTCGACGTAGGCGGGGTCGTGCACCAGGCGCAGCGCGTCCCACCCGATCGCGTCGGGCACCGACAGGTCCTCTTCGCGGAGAATCCCCTCGCTGACGAGGCGCTCGCGCAGCAGGCGGTACTTCGCCATCGGGAAGCGGTGATGCTCGGGAAGCGGCAGCACGAAGGTGTCGGAGTAAAAGGCTTTCATCGCGCCAGTGCTACAGTTCTACCCAATGCTGCGGCTGAAAACAATCGACGCGCACGCCGCCGGCGAGCCGCTGCGGCTGATCGTCGACGGCTTTCCCGCGCCGCGCGGCAGGACGATGCTCGAGAAGCGGGAGTGGGTGCTGAAGCACGCGGATCACCTGCGGCGGGCGCTGATGCTCGAGCCGCGCGGGCACGCCGACATGTACGGCGCGCTCTTCACCGAGCCGGTGTCGCCCGGGTCGCACGCCGGCGTGCTGTTCATGCACAACGAGGGCTACAGCACGATGTGCGGGCACGGCGTGGTCGCGGTGACGACGATCGCGCTCGAGCGCGGGTTGCTCATGCCCGGCGGCGACGGCGCGGCCGTCGTCTATGACTCGCCCGCTGGGACGATCCGCGCTCGCGCGCGGCTGCGGTCGAGTGGGTCGGGTGGGTGGGTTGGGTCTGGGAAAGAGGGTGCAGCGGGTTCGGACATTTCAGAGCAGCTGCGGGTCGAGAGCGTGGCGTTCGTCAACGTGCCGTCGTTCGTGCTGCACGCCGGGCTGCCGGTGATGCTCGGATCGCGGCAGATTCGCGCGGACGTTGCCTTCGGCGGCGCTTTCTACGCGATCGTCGACAGCGAGGCGGCGGGGCTGCCGATCGACGCGCACCACCTGCCGGAGCTGCGGCGCGCGGGGATGGAGATCAAGCGCGCGATCGAGCAGGTGCACGCGATCGCCCACCCGCTCGAACCGGGGCTGCGCGGCATCTACGGCACGATCTTCACCGGCCCGCCGAGCGACCACCGCGCCGACCTGCGGAACGTCACCATCTTCGCCGACGCCGAGGTCGACCGCTCGCCGTGCGGCACCGGCACGTCGGCCGTGATGGCGGTGGTCGACGCGATGGGCCTCCTCGGCAGCGACAAGCCGTTCGTGCACGAGAGCCTGATCGGCACGCGCTTCAACGGGCGCGTGGTCTCGCGCACCGAGGTCGGCGAGTATCCGTCGATCGTGACCGAGATCGAAGGCTCGGCGTGGATCACCGGCGAGCACACCTTTCTCGTCGACGAGACCGATCCTCTCCGAGAGGGGTTCCGGCTGTAGAAGGGCGAGGTTCGAGGTTCAGCTACCGAGAAACTGTCGCGCGAGGCGGTCGAGCAGCTTCGACAGCGTCTCGCCGTCGAGCGCGAAGGCGCCGAGCTCGGGCGCCCACGCGAGCTTATAACTTCTCGACATCGCCGACACCCAGATCTGGCGGACCGGCGCGTTCGGCGAGACCACGAACTTCATCTCGGCCGGCTCCTCGAACACCAGGTTGAGGACGCCGTTCTGCAGCTCGACCTCGAAGCCGTCGCCGGTGTCCGCCAGTGGCAGAAGCGAACGGCGTGCGTCTTCGAGCGCCTCGACGCTCCGGGTCCGGAACTCCTGATCGGACAACGCGTTCATCGGCCTATTAAACCTTTGCCGGGGGGCATCCGTCTAACCGTGTCAGTGAATCCAGAGAGCGGAGAACAAGGAGAAGGTCATGCGCGAATTCAGTTTCTCGGCGTCGGCGGAATGGGTGGTTGGCCTGCTGCTGGTCGCAGCGATCGTCGCGGCCGCATTCGTTTAGTTCGAAAGTCGAAAGTCTGAAGTCGAAGGTCCGCGGCGAGCGCGACGTTCGATTCTGGATTTTCGATTTTCAGTTTATTTGCTGCTCGAAAACTTATCCGCGGCGGCAAGGTAGCTGCGGCGCGCCCGCGCCGTCATCCCGGTCTGCTTCATCTTCACCGCCAGCTTGTGAACGCGGTTGTCCAACTGGGTCGGCGCGAAGCCGATCACGTACTGGCTGTGGAGCTCCTGCGCGACTTTGGTGAAGGTCGGCGCCAGCTCGCTCGATTTCTTCAACTCGAAATAGCCGCCGCCGGTTTCATCCGCTACCTTGCGCAGCCCCGCGTCGGGGCGCGTCCGCACCCGCTGGCCGTTCGGCCCGCCGATGTAATTGCTCTCGAGGCCGATCGCATAAATCATCACTTCGTCGGCGCGCGCGCGGTCGATCACCGTGCCCTGGCCGATGCGGCTCGATGTGTCGTCGCCATCCGTGAACACCAGGACCACGCGCCGCCCTTCGACGCTCTTCAACTCGTCCAGGCTCGCGGCAATCGCATCCCACAGCCGCGTGCCGTTGCCGTAGTCGAGGTTCTTCACCTCGGTCACCAGCTGATCGCGGTTGCTGGTGAAGGTCGAGCTGAACTGAATCTTGTCGTTGAACGCGCCGACCTTGCCCTTGTCGTCGGGCAGCAGCCGGATGAGGAACTGCTCGGCGGCCTCGCGCAGAAGATCGAGCGTCAGCGTCATGCTGCCGCTGGTGTCGAGCATGACGACGACGTTGATCGGCTGGACTTCGTTCTGAAAGAAGATGATCGACTGCGGCTTCTCGTTGTCGAAGACCTCGAACTCCTCCTGCGTGAGCCCCGGCACCAGCCGGCGCGTCACATCGGCGACGGTCACGAACAGCGAGACGACCTGCGTCCCCGACTTGAACGTCGCGCCGGGCTGAGGCTGCTGCGCGGCGGGCGCCGTGGACAGAATCGCGGCGAGCGCCGTGGCGCCCAGAAGACGTGCGGTACGGGGCATAGGGTGAGCTTAGCGCAATGCCCGTGCCTTCGCGAGCGCGGCAGCAACCGCGGAATCCAGGGCCGCGGCCATCAACTTGTATCCCTGCGGAGACGGGTGCAGGTCGTCGGGAGAGGACACCAGGCGGTCCGGCGCGCCCGGCGCGGCGACCGCGGCGCGCGTGTCGCAGAACACCATGGAGTCGGCGTGCGCCGCCGCGTGCTCGTGAATCCAGTGATTGATCGCGTGCATCGCCGCGTTCTGCGCCGGCGTTGCCGTGTTGTAGGGAATGATGCTGCCGGCCACGATCGCAATCGACGCGGCGCGCGCGGCGTCGTAGATCGCGGTGAGCTGGCGCTGAACGTCGCCGGCGCTGCGCCCCTGGTAGACGTCGTTGACGCCGGCGATCACGATCACGACCTCCGGCTGCGCGGCGACGACGTCGCGCGCGACGCGCGCGGCGATCTCGTCGCTGCGTTCGCCGTTGACGCCGCGGTTCAGGACGCGCCAGTCGGGATGCGCCTGCATCAGCCAGTAGGCGAACTGGCTCTGCACGTCGCCGGCGCCGTCAGGGGGCGCCTCGACCGGGGAACGGAAGCCGGGCGTGCCGGCCGTCGTCGAGTCTCCAAGCGCGACAATTGTGCTCATCTGTAGAGTCCGGGGTCGAGGCGGACCTGCGTCATGGGAGGAAGAAAATGGTCGCCAGATTGGCGACTTGACCGGTCGGATATCCCGGGATAGACTGTGCCATCATCCTGAGATTGAATCTCATTTTGGATCGGCCGCTCCCATGCTGCAGGCGTTCGTCATCACCCTTCGCGAAGGACTCGAAGCGTTCCTGATTGTCGCCATCAGTCTGGCGTACCTGCGCAAGAGCGGGCGGCGCGAGCTGATTCCGGCGGTGCACTGGGCGATTGCGCTGTCGCTGTTCATCAGCATCGGCGCGGCGTACCTGTTCCAGCGCGCGGCGAATCACGCGCTGTGGGAGGGCGTCCTCGCGATCATCGCCGCCGTGTCGGTGGCGTCGCTGACCGTGCACATGTGGCGCACGGCGAGGCGCATCAAGACCGACATCGAGGGCGAGCTGTCGAGCGCGGCGCTGAGGACCGGCATGTCGGCGTTTGCGGGCGTGTTCCTCTTCACGCTGCTGATGATCACGCGCGAGGGGATGGAAACGGCGCTGCTCGTCGGCACCCTGCTGTTCCAGCAGACGCCGATGAACATCATCGCCGGCGCGGCGGTCGGCACCTTGTCGGCCGCGTTCGTCGCCTGGCTGTGGTCGCGCTACGGCCACCGCGTGAACCTCGGGCTCTTCTTCCAGGTCACCGCCGTGTTCCTCCTCGTCTTCGTCGTGCAGCTGGTGATCTACGGCTTCCACGAGCTGACCGAGGCCAACATCTTCCCCTATAGCGAGCCGCTCCACTGGGCGACCGAGCCGTACGGCCCCGACGGACGATACGGCCAGTACCTCACCTACCTGCTGGTGATGCTGCCGCTCGCCTGGCTCGCGTTCAGCAGCCTGGTGACGCCGCTTCGCCTGCGGCAGGCCGCGGCCGAAAAGCGCACCATCGTAAAAGTCTGACGTCGAGGGGTACACTCCAGGGCGTGGCCAAGCCGCCCACGGTGGTCGACCTCGCCTGGACGTCGGACCTCATCTTCTCGGGTCACAGCGGCCGGACGTCGATCACGCTCGACAGCGCCGGCGTCGCCGGCCCATCGCCGGTGCAGGCGCTGGCCTTTGCCGCCGCCGGCTGCATGATGATGGATGTCGCGCACATCCTCGGCAAGGGGCGTCATGCCTTCACCGCGCTGCGGGGCCAGCTGACGGCGGAACGCGCGCCGGACGAACCGCACCGCGTCGTGCGGATGACGCTGCGCGTCACGGTCGCCGGCGACGTCCCCGCGGACGCGGTGGAGCGCGCGATCGCGCTGTCGCGTGAGAAGTACTGCTCGGTGTGGCACTCGATGCGGCAGGACATCGATTTCACCACCGCCTTCGGCATCGAGGCGGCAGCGCCGGCGCGGTGATGGCGGCCTCGCCCCAGGCGCCGCCGGGTTCAACCACGCGACGTCGGCGCGCCTACATCGACTGGGCGCGCGGCCTCGCCGTGCTGATCATGATCGAGGCGCACGCGGTCGACGCCTGGACCCGCGCCGCCGACAAGCACAGCATCGCCTACCGCGACGCGACCATCCTCGGCGGCTTCGCCGCGCCGATGTTCCTCTGGCTCGCCGGCCTGGCGGTGGTGTTGGCGGCGGCTCGCACCGCGGCGCGGACCGGCAGCCGCCGGCAGGCGGCCGACGCAATCGTCCGCCGCGGGTTGATCATCTTCATCCTCGCCTTTCTCTTCCGCGTCCAGGCCTTCATCGTCAGCCCCGGCAATCATCTGGTCACGCTGTTTCGCGTCGACATCTTGAACATCATGGGTCCGGCGATTGTCGCCGCAGGATTGGCGTGGGCGGCGGCGCGCACACCGGCGGCGCGGGCGGCCGTGTTCGCCTCGCTGGCGATCGTCTTCAGCATGGCGACGCCGATCGTGCGCCTGTCGCCCGCGGTCGACCGTCTGCCGCTGTGGCTGCAGTGGCATCTGCGGCCGGCCGGCGACATGACCGTCTTCACGCTGCTGCCATGGGCCGGGTTCGTCTTTGCCGGCGCGGCGGCCGGCGCGCTGCTGGCCGGAGCGCGCGATGCGCGCGCGGAGCGCCGGATCCACACGGCACTCACGATCTGCGGCGCGGCGCTGATTCTGGTTGGCTTCTACACCGCGGCACGTCCCTCGATTTACGCCTCGTCGTCTTTCTGGACCAGCTCGCCGACGTGGTTCGCGATCCGCGTCGGCATCCTCATGGTCGCGCTGTCGTGGCTGTATGCGGTCGAGCAGGCCGCCGGCGCGCGCGAGGCGCTCGATTCGTCCGCGCCGCGCACCTGGTCGCGCGCGCTGTTGTCGTCATGGCAGGCGCCGCTCGAGCGGCTCGGGCAGCACTCGCTCTTCGTCTACTGGATCCACGTCGAGCTGGTCTACGGCTATTTCAGCTGGCTGTGGTGGCACCGGCTGCCGCTGTGGGGCGCGGTCGCCGGCTACATGGCGTTCTGCGCGCTGATGTATCGCGCGATCGAGTGGCGGGACCGCGTGGTCGATTTCTGGCGCACGCGCCCGCGCGGGCGGCCTTCTTTCAGCGGCGTCGGGGTAAGACAGGCGCCTGGCTAACCGCCGAGCGCGCGGAGACCGCAGCGACGGCAGAGGCCGCAGAGACGGCAGCCCTGAAGGGCTGCGCTACGATCGAACGAAGTGCGCGGCCCTCAAGCTTGCCCTGTACAAAGTAAAGCTCTGCGTGCTCCGCGGGCTCTGCGGTTTCACAGGCGCCGCGAATGTGGACTGTCGTCGCAAGCCGATCAAAATGCCATCAGGTAGGTGATCTTGCCGATCAGCGCCCGGTCGATGAGATCGCCGGTGCGGGTGTCGCGGCGATCGTTGTAGACGAAATAGAAGTCGCTGAGCGGCCGGTGGATGATGTTGAACCGGACGTTCGAGCTCCACTGGCGCGCGTCGGTGTTGTACTGCAGCAGCGCGTTGAGGAACACCCGTGTCGAAAAGCTGATGTTGGCGCGGCCGGTGATCAAGTCGGTCGTGTACGCGCCCTCGCTCAGCGAGATCACGTTGCGGCTCCAGTTGACGCTCGTATTCAGCTGCGCGTTGAGGCGGAAAGCGGTGCCGGCGCCGTAGTTGTGCTTGTAGCCGTCGTAGAACGTGCCGAGCGCGTAGCGCCAGTTGTAGGAGACGCGCGCTGCCCGGTTGGAATTCCAGAGGATGAAATCCTCGTCGTACTCGTAGCGCCCTGGCGCGACCGAGATGCCGCGGTTGCTGTTGATCGGGAACGGCGCGGTCAGCACCTCGAGGTTGGTGTTGCGTCCGAGCTCGATGAACGAGCTGTCCTGCAGCGTGAACGGCAGGTGCCAGTCCATGTAGCGCGAATCGAAGGCGCCGCTGTCGGCGCGGGTGATGTTCACCACCTGGTAGTGCGGAAAGGTCTCGCGCAGCCAGCTCGACACGCGCTTCGGCCGGAAGTGCAGCCCGAGGTAGTTGTCGGCCCGTCCGATGTTGGTGCGCGGAATGAACCCGAGCTCGTCGTTGAAACGGGTGCCGACCATCGTGTACGCGCCGCGCGTCTCGAGGCGGTCGCCGCGGTAGGCATACGAGCCGCGCGCGAAGGTGTCGGCGCCGTTCGAGCCGACCACCGGCTCCGGCGAAAACGTCTTCGCCACCATGCCGTTGATGCTCAGGTTGCTGAAGAAGCGGAAGTTCGCGTCCGCGCCCGCCAGCCGGTTGTAGACCGGGCCGGCGACCTCCTTGTTCAGCACCATCACCCCGACATCCGAGTTGGCGAGGACGTTGCGCCGCGCGCGCAGCGCGCTGACGTTGGTCGCCGGCGATCCGCCGTCTTCCCGCTGCTGGATGTTCATCGCCCCGATCGAGAGTCCCGCGGCCCGCCCGGTCAACCGCGTGCCGCCGAGAATCGGAATCGCGTCGCCGGTGTTCGACAGGCCGATAGTGCGGCTGAAGAACAGGATATTCTCGCCCAGCGAGTTGCTGCGGCCGCCGCCACCGCCGCCGCCTCCACCTCCCCCGCCGCCGCCGGCGCGCTGGTCGCCGACACCGAACTGATAGATGCCGGCGTTCTCGAGGAAGAAATCGCGCTTCTCGGGGAAGAACAGGCTGAAGCGCGTCAGGTTCACCTGCTGCTCGTCGGCCTCGACCTGTGAGAAGTCGGTGTTGACGGTGAAGTCCCAGGTCAGGCTGCTGGTGACGCCGTACTTCGCGTCGAAGCCGGCCTGCAGGTCGCCGTCGACCGGCCGCCTGCCGATGGTGTTGCCGCTGGTCAGCATGTACGGCTTGAGGCGCAGATCGCTGCCCGGCCGCACGCCGCGCAGCCCTTCGAGCGTCCCCGCCATCGACACGCGCGTCAGCTCGTAGATGCGCGGGATCGGCATCCAGTAGGTCTCTTCGTTGCGCCGCCGGATGCGGCGCATGAAGTTGATGCCCCAGGTCTGCGCCTCCGCGTCCTGGAAGCGCAGCGTCCGGAACGGAATCGCCACCTCGGCGTACCACCCGTCGCTGACGATGCGGGTCTGGACCGACCAGAGGCCGTCCCAGTTGACGTTGGTGTCGCGCCCGTCGTTGACCATCTGCGCGTCCCACTTCGCGCCCATCGGGTTGATGGCGAACATGTAGCCGTTGCGCTCGTCGTGGAAGGTGTCGAGCACCACCTGGAACATGTCGGTGCGCGCCGTGTCGAAGTCCTTCTTCAGGTCGCCGACGATGATCTCGCCGGGCGAGCTGTCGCGGGCGAAGATGCCGAGATAGAGCGCCTGCTCGTCGTAGACGACGCGAACCTCGGTCTGCTGGGTCGCCGGTTCCCCCTCGTCCGGCTCGTTCTGCAGGAAGCCGGCGGCGACGGGCGCCTCGCGCCAGGCGGCTTCGTCGAGCGCGCCGTCGATGGTCAGCGGCGACGCGGTCTTCACCGCCTCGATCCGGCGTTCCCGGCGCACGGTCTCGTAATCCAGCTGCGCGAACGCCACGGCCGGCGCCAGCCAGGCGAGCAGACCGAGGACGACCACGCGATATCGCCCGTATTCAGAAATCATGAGAGCGGGCAATTATAACGGACGTAGAATGCCGACCAAGGCGCGCGTGTGAAGAGACAAGAAGCGCGCGGGTCGCGACCCACCCGACCTGTTGAGGAGGAGTTATGAATCGTCGTGAATTTGCCCGGCTGCTTGCCATCGGGGGCGCGGCCCCGTTCGTGTCGCCGAAGACCGCCTGGGCACGGCCGGCCGATCTGCCGCCGACGCCGGCGTCGCCCGACGAAAAATTCTGGACTGCGGTGCGCGATCAGTTCGTGATGCCGAAGGACCTGGCGATGCTCAACGCCGCCAACCTGTGTCCCTCGTCGGCGCCGGTGCTGGAGACGATGTACAAGTTCACGAAGGACATGGATCAGGATCCGTCCTTCGACAACCGCGCCAAGCTCGGCGACGGGCGCGAGAACACGCGCAAGCTGCTGGCCGAATTCCTGCGCGTCACGCCGGAGGAGATCGTCATCACCCGCAACACCAGCGAGTCGAACAACCTGGTGTCGACCGGCATCGACCTGAAGGCGGGCGATGAAGTGCTGCTGACCGCCGACAACCACCCGAGCAACCACACCGCCTGGCAGGAGAAGGCGAAGCGGTTCGGCTTCACCGTGAAGGACGTGCCGGTGCCGAACCCGCACCCGGGCGCCGAGCACTACATCGACGCCTTCACGAAGATGATCACGCCGCGGACGAAGGTGATCTCGTTTACGCACCTCACCAGCACCGTCGGCGATCTCTTCCCGGCGAAGGAGATCTGCCGGCTGGCGCGCGAACGCGGCATCCTGACGCTGGTCGACGGTGCGCAGACCTTCGGCCTGATGGACGTCGATCTCAGCGACATGCAGCCCGACTTCTACAGCGGCAGCGCGCACAAGTGGCCCTGCGGGCCGAAAGAGAACGGCGTCCTCTACATCAACAAGGCGTCGCAGGCGAAGATCTGGGCCAGCATCTTCAGCGCCTACCCGGGGCGGGTCGGCGTCTCGAAGACCTTCGAGGGGTTCGGCCAGCGTGACGAGCC
>Ga0207645_10002546_pt1 | contig 14261 bp, 9 predicted proteins | sample KBSM53metaG_FD_184331 | JGI IMG/M metagenome (GOLD analysis project Ga0207645, IMG submission 184331) | Miscanthus rhizosphere microbial communities from Kellogg Biological Station, Michigan, USA - KBS M5-3 metaG (SPAdes) (version 2) | ecosystem: Host-associated > Plants > Roots > Rhizosphere >...
CCAATCGCACACAGCGTTGCTGGATTCTGGACTTTCCTCGTCTTTGCGAAGCAACTGCAAATTCGGCTGGCCGCGCAATGGCGCCAATATCTTCCGCGTCTTGGAGTGATGGTATTGCTTGCCAATTTGCCTGATTTCGACTTTCCCATAAGCCTCGGATTGCTCGGAAACGCCAGTCTGCACCATGAGTTTACGCACAGTTTGGTAGCGGCCGTCCTCGTGGCGCTGGCTGTAAGCTGCGTGTGGCGGATCGCACCAAGTTTCTGGCGAAGTGCGATGATTTACTTCGCGGCAGACGGCTCACATTTTTTGATTGACCTCTGCACGGGCCGGACGCCGGGGGTGGACCAACAGCGGCGCTGGCATTCCCCTACTCTGGCCGTGGCCCAAAAATTTCAGCTCGCCCTTAGTATTGATTCCCGGTGTCCGCCACGAAACTCTTCGCGCAATTTTCAGCATGGACATTGCTTGGTCGAGTATCTATGAACTACTGATCTTCGGTGCAATCACGGGAATTGTCTTTGTATTATGGAAACGAAAACTGAAATCGCGGACATTAGGGAAACGAAAACTGAAATCACGGGCAAAAAGTCCGACATCGGAGGTCTCGGAAGATCTTCTTACCGAACTACAACGCCAAAAATGAAGCGTTCCCACTGGGTAGTCTTCCTCGTCGTTTGTTTTTTGCTCGGACTTCTCGTATTTGCAACCGCCCTCCATGTAATCGGCACCGACACCAGCAAGGCCCGGATAATAAATGCGCCGGCGGCTGTCGAAACCGCGCCGGTCCGCCGGCAGACGCTTGAAGAAGTCATCGGGGGTAGCGGCGCGGTCGAGCAATCGACCACTGTCCAGCTTACGGCGCAACTTGACGCTCAGGTCCTCGAGGTCCCAGTCAAGCAAGGCGATCTCGTGAAAAAAGGCGACCTTCTCGTTCGATGCGACGATCGGCTGATTCAGGCAACCATTCAGGCTAACCGCGATTACGTCGAGGCCAATAGGATCAAGATCAGGGACCAATCGCGGCAAGTCGATCGCTACACGGCGCTGCAGACTAAGAATATGGGGACGCAGCTGGACCTGGAGAAGAGTGAGATGGCCTTGGCCGATGCTAGAGAAGCCTTCGCCAAGTCTACACTTTCACTTCGGCAGGCGGAGATTGATCTTGAACACGTGAAAATGCAATCTCCCATCGACGGGATCGTGCTCGAGCGACTGGTAAACCCGGGCGAGTGGACCAAGCCGGGCCAACTGGTAATCAAGCTGGGTTCTCTCAACACTGTCCTCATGGCGCCGAAGCTTACTGAGGACAAAATGCATTCCGTAGAGTTAGGCCTCCCCGCCGAAACGAGCTTCCCCGCCTTTCCCGGCACGGTCTTTCGGGGCAAAGTGTTCAAGATTGACCCGAACATTGACCCGCTCACACGGACCTTCACGGCGTACGTGGAAATCAATAATCCCGACTTTCGGTTGAAGCCCGGCCTATCTGGGTTCGCGCGCATCCGACGTACGGCTAAAGATGCTCTGGTCGTTCCGAGCATTGCGGTCATGGACCCTTCCGGCGAGCAGCCCGTGGTTTATGTCGTAAATGATAGCAATCGGGCGAATCTGCGCAAAGTGCGTTCCGGGGTCGTCGCAAATGGATTGACGGAGATTACCAGCGGTCTTAAAGAGGGCGAAAGGGTCGTAACAGTTGGCCTGTTAAACCTGAAAGAAAATGACAAAGTCCATACGACTTCGAGATCGATCCTCAAATAACGTCGCTGCCGGTCTGGCGGCGCTGCTGTTCATCCTGCCATGGACGTCGGAGGCGGGAGACGCCTTAGAGGGTCCTCCCACGCACCCGCTTACGCTTCACGACTGCATTGCTATCGCATTGGGCGAAAATCCGGCTTTGGAAGCTAGCCGGTACGATGTGTTCTCTGCCGCACAGGAAGTTCGCGCTGCCCAGGGAATGCTGTTGCCCCAATTGACTGGGACGGCAGAGTACGAGCTTTTCTCGGGCAGTCCGAGCAATAAATTCGCGATAGTTAACCTAGGAAATGTAAGTCCCGGTGGAGTCGGAGTGACTTCGAGAACGGTCGGTTGGACTGGAGTCGAGCTATACGGGGCTCGTTTGACGTATCCACTCTTTAAGGATGGAAGTATTTTAGGTTTGAACAATGCGCCCACGATCGCGGAAAAGAAGGCAAAGAAACAGGCTCTTGCATGGACTGTCAATCTGAGACGTGAAGATGTAATCTACCGGATCAGCGATGAGTTTATTGCGACTGTTTCGGCGCGAAACCGAATGGGGTTAGCCGAACGCAGGGTAAAGCTACTCGGCCAGTCAGTCGATATCACCAATGAACAGCAAAAGCAGGGGCTGAAGTTACCGATCGACCTCAAGCTTGCAAAGGACCAGTACAGCGCAGCGCAGACTCTTGTGAAGCTTCTTCGCGAGCAAGCTACGGCAGGGGCGCTGTCGTTGTCCAAATCTCTTGGCCTATCGTCACCGTCCAAACTTTACCTATCGAACACCCTCCCTGATCCACCTGACCCCCCGCCCAGCACCGAGCAGTTGCTCGGCGCATGCCTTAGCCACCATCCATCGCTCCAGGTGCAGCGGGCGGTTATCGATCAGGCAAAGCAGGATTACCGGCTGGAACGATACCGATTGTATCCGTCAGTTTACCTTGACGGATCAGCGAACTATATCGACGATTTTAATCCCTCTAACAACGCCACCGTCTATACGGGCGCAATTGCCATCAGCGTGCCCATTTTTGACTTCGGGGCGCAGCTTGCCACCGCCCGAGCGAAGTTGATGAAATACAAGGCTGAAGAAGCCAGGCTGCTTTCAACAGCCGACGATGTAAACTATGAGGTTCTCAAGGCCTACGAATCGATCTACGTCCTAAGCCAAAACATCCTATCCCTTCGAGAAGATGTCTCTAAAGCCGAGAGGGATGTGCAAGTGCTCGAATCCCAGCAGCAGCAGGGTATTGCTGAGCCGCTAACTGTGATTGAAAAGGAGCTGCATCTCATCTCTAAGCAAGATAATCTGAGGGGGATCGAAGCGCGACAGCTGGCGACCTACGCGTTACTGCAGAAAGCAGCCGGTGGCGCGTGGAAGTGGATTCCATGAAGCAGTCCCAGCGGATTGTAAAAAACGCGGTTTTCGGTATTCTGGCTTCTTTGATCTCTGGCCTCGTCTATCTGGCGACGGTCATGATCATTGCTCATAAGGTCAGTGTCGTCGAGTTTGGTAAATATTCCTTCGTCCTGGCATTTGCGATATTTTTTCAACTTGTCGCCGATGCTGGATTGCCCCGCATGATGATCCGGGAGATCGCCAAAAATCCCGAAGGATTCGCGCCTCTGGTCGGCGCTGCGGTGTCACTTATCTGGCTCGCATCTGGAGTGATCTGTCTCTTGGTCGCGTTGATTGTCCCATTCCTGCACTTCGGAATGGATGTGAAGGTATCCGCTTTGGTCATGAGTTTTGCAACGCTGGCGACGTTCCATGCCGCCGGATACAGTGCCGTACTGCGCGCCTTCGAAGATAATGAACTAAACTATCTGGGTTATGTGCTGCATAAGATTCTTCTATTGGGTTTAATCCTCCTGGCCATAAGGTTTCAGACAGGATTGGTCGGCTTCGTCAGCGCCCATCTTGTGTCGAATCTGCTACTCTGGTATTTCTACCATATCGTGGTGTCACACCTTTACTCCCGCATTACCCTGCGCATTGACGTGCCGCTCTGGAAATCGCTCATCGTCGCCGCGCTGCCGATGGGCGGCGGCGTCATGCTTCGCCAACTTGCCCTCCAGCTTGACATCCTTATTCTTACCTGGATGACAAACTTGACGACGGTCGGCTTATTCAGTGGTCCTTACAGAATCAGCATGGCTCTGCGGGTGATTCCACAGACTCTCTCACTGCCGCTGTATCCGCTCTACTCACGCACCGCGCACCTGTCGCCGGAACGCTTCAGGGAAGCTTACCAGTGGAGCATGAAGTTCTTTGCGCTTATCAGTATTCCCTTCGCCGCTTTTTTTGTCGCGTGGTCGAAACCGATCCTTCGGTTGGCTTTGGGCGATAAGTTTATGCCCGCCCTTCCCGCGATGCAGCTTCTCGGCCTTGGGCTGGTCCCGTTCTTTCTCTCGACTCTGTTTCAGTACCTTTTCGCAGCGCTCGATCAGCAGAGGCGCTTTCTCATAAGTACTTGTGTGGGCTCAGCTTTGCGCATTCTCCTCCTGATTATCCTTATACCGACATTTGGGTTTGTTGGACCCGCCATCGCGTTCGTTTGCGCTGAAACAGTGATTGTTGGAATTTGGATGTTTCAACTGACGCGGCTTGGTTTCCCGGCGAACTTAGGCAATGTCATCTGGCGACCGCTTGCGGCTGGTCTTGCGATGGCGTTTATTCTTTTGGCTGTGCAGGAATCGCCGCTCCTCTGGCAGCTCTGCGTCGGAGCGCTTTCGCTACTTCTTTACGGGGTCATTCTAATCGCGCTGAAGACCTTTTCAATCGAGGAGATCCGCCATGCGCGCGAGGGGATTGCCTTTGTCTCTCCGTTTATCGAGTCCTGGGCGAAGAAACTTAAAGGCGACACATGAAGAAATGGAGAAGACTGGCCGCATGGGCGCAGGCCAGGTGGGGAAAGCTGGCCGTATTGGCCGAAAGAGGTGCAAGGGTCTGGGCGACGCATTGGGTGCTGATCGTGGGCAGTTTCTTGGTTTTTTGTTCGGTCCTGCTCAAATGGGTTGAGTTTCCTCTTAGCCAGAATCTTTCTGGTTTGCAGTTGCCCCTGCTCCGAAACGTGGGACTCATTGCACATGTTTATCTTCTCTCCTTTGGCATCCTCGGGATCGGTGTTCTGATAACGGGACTTGTTTTGCTTCGGCTCTCCGGCCCACTCCTAGCCCTCGCCGCAGCAATCCTCATCACACTTAGCGCCGTCGTGCCGTGCCAGATTGCTTTTCAACAGCCGGCTTTGCTTCGCCGCCTGACCGACGAGGATCAAGAGGTACCGGTGATCACACTTTTTGCAAAAAATTACCTCCCCAGGAATTTGGGTCCCGCTGAAAACATTCCGAAGCAGCTGGTTCTTTACACCGCGTGGGGCCGCTTTCTCGCCGCGTGTTCTTTCCTCCGGATTGGTTGGTATTGCTTTGGGTTCGGATCGGTGTTGGTTGCGGCGTATTCAATTAGCCGCTTTCGCGGCGAAAGAATGCCAATGGTGCTAGCACTGATTTGTCTTCCAGTGGGAGCGCTACTCGTCCTAGTAACGCCACCAGTTATCGGGCAGCATTATTTTACGGCCGCCTCTATGGCGAAGGCTCAGGGCGATAACGAAAGAGCAATCGCTGAGTACCGGAAGGCAATGCAATGGGATCAGTGGCATGCACAGGATATCGATACTTATGCAACAATTGGCGAGCTCCAGAAGCAGGCCGGGTCCGCCGAAGATTCGCCAGAGCGGCATATTAGAAGAGCGATAGAATTGAAGCAGGCGAGTGAATACGAACTGGCCATTTTCGAATTCAATAGGGCTGCAGATGGCAGCGGTGCGCTGGCGGTAGCGGCGAAGCGGGAATCCGCGCGGACCCGGGCGGATCTCGGCGTGGCGCTGTATCGCGTCGGGAGCATCGGAGGCGCGGTAACTAACTGGGAGCAAGCCCTTGGGGAAGATCCCTCGCAACTTTACGTCCTCCCTTACCTGGCCCGCGGTAATTACGATATCGGCCGCTATCAAGCCGCGCTCGATGTAATCGCTCGTCTCGTTAAGGTCGTCGCCAATCACCCTTCCCTGTTGGCTAATGCCTATTCACTGGGTGGTGATTCTTATGCCAAGCTTGATCGCATTGCCGATGCCCGCCGCTATTATAACCTCGCTGTTTTGGCGGATAACATTGTGAACTACTGGGCACTATCGAGGTTGGCCGGCGACTAGACTTTATGGAAACTTCATCGCGGCCATCGGCATATGGCCAACATGCGCTGCATTGGTCAGTCGCCCTGGTGGCGGTCTGTGGGTTGCTGCTCGGCTATTTCGCGTTTCGGACTTTTGTCAGTCCGTTGCCGCGGCAGTATCAATTGGACTTTGGCGAGGCCCGATGGATCGAGCCCCCTCAGTTTGGTCCTGTAGCGTATTTCCGAAAGAACATTTTTTTGAGTGCTGTGCCCCAGCAGGCTTGGCTGGAAGTCGCAGCAACGGACAATTTCGAGGTACTAGTCAATGGAGGCAGCGTCGGGCATGAAACTCACGTGAAGACGCGAGTGGCAGGAATCTATGACATTAAAAAGCGCCTGAAGCCCGGGACAAACGTCATCGCCGTGTCAATTTCTCGAACGTCCTACCCCGGCTCCGCACAACTCCTCGTTAGAGGCGCTGTTACAGAGCCGGGCGGCAACGTTATCCCAGTCATTTCGGACGAAAATTGGAGAGTTACCACGAAGACCGGGATCGTGCAGGGCTCAGAGGAGTGGAGCTCTCCACGGGTTGACGAAGCGCTTTGGCCGAACGCGAAGCGCGCCACGCTCGTGGAACATCCTATCTACATTAGCTGGGTGGACTTAAATCCTCTTTTGCTGCAACTCCCGCCGTCTGGCAATTGGATTTTGGGCGAAAATGCTGGGCGCCAGGCGACGTTTTCGACCTCGGTAAATGCGGAAAAAGCGCACCAAGAGACGTGGATCCAGGTAGTCGGTTCAGGAAGTCTCGATCTTCTGGTGAATGGACACCTGATTACCCCGGCTGACATTTCTTCATCGGAAGGAGACCAGCTTCCCCATTTGCTTTTGGCGAGCGCCAAGCAACAACAAAATGGCGAACAGGTGCGCCCGGCAAACAAGCCCACCTTGCCCACTACGCCCGCCCCCGCGACGCCTCCGCCTGTAGCATACAGCCCCCGTTCCTCCTCGCAAACAACACTGGCGCCTACCCCTTCTTCGTCCGGCGCGACTTCCCGCTCGCGAGCACATTCTCCGACTTCCTCCAAGTCGACCACCCCTTCCTCTGAGACGCGTTCGCCAATCACATCCTCCACTGCCCCTTTGCCCTCTGAGAAAGTAACTCTTGATGCGTACGACATTAGCCATTGGATCAGGAAAGGTCCGAATACGATCGTGGCAACAGTCCGCAGCGTTGATCGTCCAGCCAGTCTTTTTGCTAACGGTTTCCTGGTTCGCAAGGACGGCAGCGTCCAACGGTTTGAGACCGACTCTAACTGGCAGGTGGTAGAGCAACTATCCGCCCAGACCAAGAAGAGCCAGCGCGCCATAGAATCTGGTAAGGATGGGTCCGCCCCGTGGGGCTACCTCCCGCAAAAGCTAGCCAAGCCGGTTTATCGCTCGGGCTTCTATGATGTTGCCAAAACTTGCGCAGTATTCTTGTCTGTGATGATTGCGACTGCAGCCATATGGCTGGCGGCGTCGGCTTTTGTGGCGCGTGCGACAGGAGAACCCCTCCGATATGCCCTGTTTCGTGATGCATTGTTTCACGCCCCCATCACGGTAGGTTTGGTTTTTCTGCTCCTTCCCGGCTACGACCTTCGATTTCCAACGGATTGGTCATTTCACCCAACGTTCGTGGTCGGAGCGATCCTCGCACTTCTCGGGGTTCGCTTGTTTCATTTCTTCCCGGACAGGCAGGCAATGGAGGAAATCAAGACGCGTATCGCGGGAATAGACAAGAGCTTATTGCCTCATGCGCTGCCCTATCTGCTGCTGGCAATCATCATGGGCCTGGGCTTCGGGTTGCGCTGCCATGATCTCGGCTTCATGTCCTTTGATCATGACGAGATGGGTCTGATTTCAAAATCACATGGAATTTATAAACTCGGCTTCCCATACACCGTTTTTGCGGGGCAAGTCCGGCCGATCACGACGTATGAGGCGGTGCCTTATCCGCTCGCTTTGTCTGGCTTGATCTTTGGCTATTCCGAGTGGTCGATGCGGCTGCCGGCCTGTCTTATGGGCACACTTTGCATCGGGATCATCGCGCTGATGGGCCGTCGATTGTTCGATTGGCGGACCGGCTTGATAGCCGGACTGGTGTACGCCTGCATGCCATTGAATATCCGCTGGGCACACAACGCCTTTTACCCGCAGCAATGCCAGTTCATGGCGCTGCTCGCATTCTGGTTGTTTTACGAGGCGATAAGTGTTCGTCCACTGCACCGCAAATATCTCACCGCCGCCGCGGTGGCCTTCTGCATGACTTACGTCTCGTGGGAGGGGAGCGCGTTTATTCTACCCGCTTTGTTTGTCGGGTTACTGGTTGTCCGCTGGGGCGAATGGTGGTGGCTAAAGGAATTCCATCTCTATCGGTGCCTCTTCTTTATGGCTGCTGTGGTGATCGCCCAGTATTGTTCACGAACATTTTTTTCGTATCCCTATCTGATGTTGGGTTCCGGGCTGTCCAACCTCGCAGGTCCGTCTCTCTTTTTTCTAACGCCTGCGTACCAGCCACTCTATTATATCGATAACTTGTGGTTGGCAGAAAATCACGTGTTTTTTACAGTCATGGTCTTGATCGGGATCTTGTTCTGTTGGGGAAACCGCCAATTCCGTTACGTTGTCGCGGTCCTGGTCACTCTAACTATTTGCCACACAAACTTTCTTGCTGCTCTCTCGCCGCGTTATTGCTACTATTATCAGCCCCTTCTCGTTCTTGCGGGGATAGCTGCTGCTGTTCTGCTCTACGATCGGCTCATTTCACTTGCCCGGCAGGAAGGCGACTCCCCGATGGCTCGGGGCTTTGCGCATGCGGCAGGGCTGGGTGTAATCGCTCTGCTCTTTCTCCAAAGCAATGAGTGGCTGTTGAAGGAGTACACCCTTTCCGCCAGAGGGGATGAACCGGGGCTGATGACACGTATGAACACTTATCGTTACGACTACCGCGGTGTCGCGCAATTTGTGACTAGTCAACTCCAGCCAGGCGACCTCGTCATCCCAGGCATCCCGCACGTGATTGAATATTACTCTGGAAGGCCAGGCGATTATTTTCTAAACACCCTGTTCGCTTCGAAGGTCTCATATAATCAGACACTCGCGGAACCGAGACTTTCCGACAAGTTTCGTGGTTTACCCGCTCTTCGCAATTTGACGGAGCTGCAGGAGGTAACTCATCGGGGCGGTCGTATTTGGCTTATTGACGCCCCTTCTTCTTCATCGACGAGATTGCAAAGCCCGGATGTCGCCGAATATTTGGATAAAAACTCGAAGGTCGTTTTTGAAAGCTACCGTGCAAAGGTATTGCTTATTCAAGGCGCGAAACAGCCCACGGCCGTGGCTACATCCCCTTAAGTCTAGACGCTAGAGTAAGCTCTGCTGATAGCTTTCCTTCCGGCGGCCCGAATCGAAAAGAGCGCTGAGCTGAGGGGACCTTGGACTCGCGCTCGCGCTGCTTCCAGGTCACGAGCGATAGTATTGACTTCGGCGGCGTGGTTGTTGACCGCATCCTCGAATAGTTTTGTTGCGCACTCGTAGAGCGCGAGGTCGAACGCGTTCTTCTCGGCGATTAAGTCGAGAGTGGGTTGAGGGAGATCGCGTTTCTTGGGCCGAGCGCGAGTCACGTTGAAGCTCGAGTAACGCTCTAGCTTCCAGCCGAAACGCAGTTTCATCAGCGCAAGGCTTTCTTCAAAATGCTCCGATAGACCAACCACGCTAAAGTATCTAAAGAGGTTCTCCTTGGCCTGTTCAAGAATCTCCTCCGTGCAAGGTGAGTTATACTCGGCTCCCGCGAGAATCTTGGATTGGACGTTTTCTCTTCGTGAACGCCTGACAAAATCCTCGAGGGTCCAATTCTCTCGCCTGAATTGCCAGTACGCAGGATGCAACACATAGCTGCGCATGAAGTAAAAGGCGGAGATCACGCGGTCGATGGGCTCGCGCAACACGGTAACGTAGGTCGCTGGCTGGGGGAGGATCTCATGAAGACCAAACAACATGTGACCCTTGAACATACGCGTCCTCTTTAGGCGTCGCGCAGGGAGTTGCCATAGGTGCGACGCAGACCACCTGAAGAAAACGGGATCGACTGAGTACATCTCAAAGAGAGGATACTCCCACTCGATTAGCCGATTGAGCGTGGTGCCCGCGGTCTTTGGCACGTGAAGAAAGATAACCGCCTCTTCAGCAGCAGCGGCTCGGGTCATTCGTCGGTTCCCTATCGGCCCCAAACTTTAAGAGAGATTGCCTCTCGATCTGATCTTATTTGCAGAACAGTCATCATCGTTCACGATATTTACCTTCAGCTATCAGTTTTTTCTTGTAGGCGTCGTAACCAACCCGTCTGGCCTCTTCCCAGGCCCTTGCGACGGCAGTTGAAGTTTCCACGCTCATGCCATCCCCGTGCCACAGTTCCCAGTATTCGCCCTGGGCATGAACCATATTGAGAACTGCCATCTCGATTGAACCCATCCTCTCATTGGGACGAGACAAACGGGCGAGACTCTGAAAGCCGTGATGGGCGCGGTCACGGTACTTTTGCACAAAGTCGTAGCTCATCATGCCGGTGTCTTCTCTGCGTCCCGTGAGCTGGCAATTCTGAATAGTAAATCTCTCCGGGTATTTGCTCAGCCCATAATCGACGATGCGTTCGAAGAACTCCGGAGGCAGGTCGAGCACCTTTGATACGTGCAGTGATATCTCCTGTTTTGGGAACGCCCTGGCCCATTCATCGGTGTACTTCTTGTAGACATCAAGCAGCTTCTCTTGGTAGTTTCCAAGCGCTGCCCATTTCGCAAGATCTTCACGCGTTTTTGGCAGATGCATTTCGGCACTCATGAAATTGGCGCAGGTAAGCACGACGCTTACGCACAAGGGATCGCCCGCATAACGTTCTCCGAACTGCTTAATCGCCCGCGAAAAGTTTCGTTGATAAATCGGATCCCACGGGACTGGAATGAGAATCCCCTGGCCAAAATTGCCTCGATGGGGATTCGTCACGCGTGTTGCAAAAGACTGCGCGCCCTCTTCATAGACAGAAGCCGGCGTATTAACGCCAGGCTGGAGGCAGAGCTGATATTTCATTCCAATGCCACGGAGCACGGCCACCATTTTGTCGATCGCGCTAAAATCCGGTTTGCCAGCTTCCTTTTCGACGTCCTTCCAATGAAGATGAATGCATACGCCGGTTAGTTTGGGGTTTGCGCGCACGTCGGCCGCGAAATCGCTCAATTTGTTGCTATCTTCAGCTAGCGGTTGAGTAACCCATAAACCTGTCCGGATCGGCGGCTCCCGCTCAGCAAAGACCGGGAACTGACCCACGGTTGCAACGGCTAGACCACAGATCGACGTTTGGATGACGTTGGAGAATTTGCGAGGCCGCATCTGTTTTTGAATACTGGCTTTTCCAATCACTTTCCTTGGCCGCTCCTCAGATGTTTGTCGAAAAACTCCTTAATCATGGGTTGAAACCTCTGGCCTCCGACCCCGTGTCCTCGTCCGGTGGCAATCTCCAGGGTCACATCCACTCCAGCTGCCTTGAGCGCCGCGAAAAATGACTGGGTCAAACTAACGGGCACCGTAGGATCGTTCTCACCTTGAATGATCAGGAAAGGCGGATCGTCCTTCGAGACGTAACTGACCGGGCTTGCAGCCATCGCCTTGGTTTTATTCTCTTCCACGGGAACGCCGATTAACGCTTCGAGGGCAGGTTTGACCTTGGGGTTCATTTCGGCCCCCGAGGGTCCTGTCGCGTCGCGGTAGAGCTGCAAGAGATCCCCCGGACCTGAGACAACACAGACGGCCTGCACCCGACTAGAATAAGACATATTATCCCCATTTCCCTCTAGTTCCTTCACCCCGCCGGAAGTACCAAGCAGTGCTGCCAGATGCCCGCCTGCTGAAAATCCCCACACGCCGATCCTATCGGGATCGAGATTGTACTTGGATGCATTGGCACGAAGCCAGCGGACAGCCGCTTTGCAGTCTTCGATCTGTGCCGGAAAAGGCGCAACGTCGGTAAGGCGGTAATCGATGCTCGCCACGGCGTATCCATCCTGCACCAGGGTAACAGCTGGGCACCGCTCTTTTCTGCCTCTGCTCCAGCCTCCTCCATGGAGCCAAACGATCACTGGCAGCGGACCCGAGACTTTCTCCGGGCAATAGAGGTCGAGGGCGAGAACTGCGCCGTTGACGCGTTTATATACCAAGTCGCGCTGAATCGCGGCATTGGGAACCTCCGTAGGCTGACGCCTCGCCATTACCGGGTGCGCAATCTGCCCACCCAGCACGGCCGCGGCGATTGTGACAGCTAGCCAGTACCGATGGCGCGGCTCGAGCCAGCTCATAAGATATTTCATTCTCATAGGGCAGATGTGATTTTGCTCGCCAAAAATCGGCTGGCGCCCACAGTTGAATAACACAACCTCTTCACTCGCCCGGGCTTGGGAATTGAGTCTAAAGCAGCCAATGCTTGTCTCATTACGTCCTCCTTCTTGTGCAAGCTATCTTCAAAACGCTTTCTGGCAAACTCATACAGCTCCATATCAAAGCGATTGTACTCCTGAATCATATTCACCACACTCGGCTCGAGCGCGGGACGAACCTTTGACACTTTCCGATTCTCGTAATAAGGAATTTCCCAGCCAAAGGCTTTCGCCACAAGTATCAAGCTCTCTTCGAATCTTTCACACAGCCCGACTACACTGAATGACTTCGTGATATTTTCCTTCGCGATATCCAGGACCCGCTGGTCGCAGGTCACATCCTTGACTCCAGCAAGGACTCTGCACTGAAGGTTCTGGCGATTGGGTGTGAGCCGAACAAAAGCCTCAACTCCAAGCCGCTCACGCTTCAACTTGCGGCGCATGGGATTAAGCGGACGCCGCAAAGCAAAGGAGTAAGCCGATAGCAATCTGGCTACTGGGTCACGGAGCATTGTGATATAGGTAGCGCCTTGGGGGAGAAATTCATGAATGCCATAGACCATATGCCCGCGCACGACCCGTAACTTCCGCCGTCGTTGCTCGGAGAACGTCTCAAAGCGTTCGGGGGTGGCACGAATCCCGAGGGGATCGATCGTGAAAATCGAAAGAGGGCTATATTGCCATTCGATGATCCGATTTAGAGTCGTTCCCGCCGTCTTGGGAATGTGAAGAAAAATGAGCGCCTCCTGATCCATCTAAGGTCGAGTGTTACCGAATATGCGCTGGCGAAAAGCCATGCGCAAATGTCCGACCTATCCGAGTTACTCGAATTAAGAGAAGCTTACGGCTCAAATAAGAGCGGATATGATGGAGTATTCGGCTCGCGCAAATCTCAAGCCCTTCGTGCCATGCCAAGCGAGGGTTTTCCGCTATCGGATGTTGGAATCACTTTCACTGGTTCTTCTTGAGATATTTGTCGAAAAACGCCTTAACAATCGGTAGCAACGTTGGGCTTTCCAAGCCCACGCTGTGTCCTCGTGGAGTTGTCTCCAGGGTTGTCTCCACCCCGGCTGTCTTGAGCGCCGCGGCTAATAACTCGCCTTGACTGACGGGCACCCCAACGTCCTTCTCCCCATGGATGATGAGAAAAGGCGGGTCATCTTTCGAAACGTAAGTAATTGGGCTCGCCGCGATCGCCTTCGTTTTATTTTGCTCGGCCGGCCCGCCCAGTAACGCATCGATGTAAGATATGGCTTTGGGCTTCGTCCCGGTCGACGGGTCCGATGCGTCGTGGTAGAGACGCAGAAGATCTGACGGACCGGACACATCGCACACCGCTTGCACGCGGCTCGAATAAGACATGTTATCTCCACTGCCCTCCAACTCCTGTACTCCGCCAGAAGTGCCAAGCAGCGCGGAGAGATGTCCGCCCCCGGAATGTCCCCCGGCGCCGATCCGGTCGGCATCGAGATTGTACTTGGCCGCGTTAGCCCGAAGCCATCGCACGGCCGCCTTGCAGTCTTCGATCTGCGCGGGGAAAGGCGCCTCGCCAGAAAGACGCAATTCGATGCTCACCACGGCGTAACCGTCGCTCAGAAAACTGATAACCGGAATGTGTTGCTCTTTCCGGCCGTGGCTCCAGCCTCCGGCAAAGATCCAAAGGACAACAGGCGATGGGCCGGAGGCCTTCCGAGGACAATAGAGGTCAAGCCTAAGCTCTCTACCGTTGATGCGTTTATAAACCAAGTCTCGCTGGATCACCGCATCAGCGATCTCCACAGAGCGACGCCTCGCCAAGGCCGGTTGCGTTGTCGTACCGCACAGGGCAACCGCAAGGGTGATGATGGCTAACCATGCGTTACGGCCAAGCCTGAGACGAACCTGCTGATTTTTCG
>Ga0207645_10002548_pt1 | contig 14251 bp, 15 predicted proteins | sample KBSM53metaG_FD_184331 | JGI IMG/M metagenome (GOLD analysis project Ga0207645, IMG submission 184331) | Miscanthus rhizosphere microbial communities from Kellogg Biological Station, Michigan, USA - KBS M5-3 metaG (SPAdes) (version 2) | ecosystem: Host-associated > Plants > Roots > Rhizosphere >...
AGTGCTCCATCCAGCGCCGCCACCAGAAGGTGATCGAGGAAGCGCCGTCGCCCTTCATCAGCGACGCCACCCGCAAGGCCATGGGCGAGCAGGCCGTGGCCCTGGCCAAGGCGGTCGGATACGACAGCGCCGGCACCGTGGAGTTCGTGGCGGGCCAGGACAAGTCGTTCTACTTCCTCGAAATGAACACCCGCCTGCAGGTGGAGCATCCGGTCACCGAGATGATCACCGGCATCGACCTCGTCGAGGAGATGATCCGCGTCGCCGCCGGCGAGAAGCTGCGGATCTCCCAGTCCGATGTGAAGCTCAACGGCTGGTCCGTGGAAAGCCGCATCTATGCGGAAGACCCGGAACGTGATTTCATGCCGTGTCCCGGAAAAATCGAGGGGCTGCGCCTGCCCGAGGGGCTCGGTCTGCGAAACGACTGCGGTGTCTATGAGGGCGCGGAAGTGCCGATTTATTACGATCCGATGATCGCGAAGCTGATCACCTGGGGCGAAAACCGAGTCGAAGCAATTCTCCGCATGCGCCGCGCGCTGCGGGAATATCAGGTGCGCGGCATCAAGACCAATATCGCTTTTAACCAATGGATCGTGCGCCATACCCGTTTTATGTCCGGTGATTTCAATACTGGATTTATCAACGAAGAGTACCGAGTGACTGACGGCGAGGAAGTCTTGCCCCATAAAGAGATTGCTCTGGCTTCTGCGGCGATTGCCGCGCTGCACCGCGAACAGGAGCAGAACCTGGGATTGCTCGCGCAGGGCGCCGCCGAACCGTCCAAGTGGCGCGACCAGGCAAAGCGCGACGCCTTGCGCCGCCACGCCGCCGTTATCGGCCGCGGTTGGTACCGTCCTCGAGGTTGATCGCGTGGGATTTGTCGCCAAGCTCGGCGATCAGAGCTACAGTGTCGAAATCGAAGAGATCGGCAGATCGCTTTATCGCGTAGCGGTGGACGGCAACGAATTTCTGGTCGACGGGAAAAAGACCGGCCGGACAAACTACTCTCTCATCGTTGATAATCGTTCGTTCGAAATCGAAGTGGATCATACCGAGGATCAATACCGGGTGCTCGTGGACGGGCGGAATTATCATGTCCATCTGGTTGACGAGCGCAAAATACGCGTCGGCGGGACCCAGGCAGGCCTGGAGTTGCAAGGTCGGCAACTTGTTTCCGTGCCGATGCCCGGTAAAATCATCGCTGTTCTGGTAGGTGAGGGCGACCCGGTCGAAAAGGGACAGGGATTGGTGATCGTCGAAGCGATGAAAATGGAAAACGAAGTGCGCAGCCCCGTGACCGGCGCAGTTCGGGAGATCAAAGTGAAGCCGGGCGATACGGTGGAAGGCGGTGCGGTGCTCGTCGTTGTCGAATAAAAATTATTTTTTGATTCATTTCCGCGCGAAAATGTTGTCAGCCAATTCCAATCATGTTATAGCAGCCCACCATGATCCCTAAAAAATGTTTTTTCACCAAAGGAGTCGGTGTTCACAAGGAAAAATTGGCTTCCTTCGAGTTGGCTTTACGGGCAGCGGGATTGGCCTATTGCAATCTGGTGTTGGTCTCGAGTATCTATCCGCCGGGCTGCAAACGGATTTCCAAGGAAGAAGGTATCAAGCTCCTACGGCCGGGTGAAATTGTTTTTTGTGTTTACGACAGGGAAAGCACCAATGAGCCAAATCGGTTGGTGGCTGCTTCGGTGGGGGTTGCCATACCGGCGGACCAGGAGCAGCACGGCTATCTTTCAGAGCACCATTCTTTCGGCGAGACCGAAGAGCGCGCAGGTGAGTACGCCGAGGATCTAGCCGCGAGCATGTTGGCGACAACGCTCGGCATCGAATTCGATCCTGACACGGCTTGGGACGAGAGAGAGAATCTGTTCAAAATGTCCGGGAAAATTGTCCGTACCTCGAACATTACGCAGTCCGCCATCGGCAATAAAGACGGGCTTTGGACCACGGTTTTTGCCGCCTGCGCTTTCGTCAATGAAGACAGCTGACGGCAACCATTTTAGTCATTAAGCGCTGGAGTTTACTCCTGTAAACCATCACTCCGGCATTCCATCACTCCGACACTCCACATTTATTCTGCATCTCGCTCCAGACGGTTCAGGCGATAGCGTGCGGCATAAGCTGCCGCGATGCTCGCCCCATAAAGAAGCATCAGCGGTGCCATCAGGAGCACCTGCGAGATCAGATCGGGCGGGGTCAAAACGGCGGCTAACAAAGCAATGGCGATCACGCCGTAGCGGGAATTTTTGATCAGAAAACGATGGTCGATGATGCCGACCCGAGCGAGAAAAAAAGCCAGCACGGGGAGTTCGAACATGATGCCGAAGGCGAGCACGAGACGGGAAACCAGAGATAAGTAGTCACCGACCTGCAATAAAGGCTGTATATGAATCGCTTGGTAGCGCTGCAATAGAAATCCAAGGCCGAAATGAATCACCACCAGATAGCAGAACGCCGCGCCGGCTGCAAAGAAAAATGAACCGAAGAACACGAAACTGCGCGTATAACGCTTCTCATGTTCGTAGAGACCCGGCGCGACGAACTGCCATGCTTGCCAAAGCCAGACCGGCGATGCAACGATAATCGCCGCGACAAACGAAACTTTCATCCGGGTGAAAAAAGCTTCCGTGACGGTCGTGCCGATCAGGGTTAGCCCCTCTATGTGAAGTTGTCTTACGGGCGCGGCGAGCAGGGCAAAAATATCGTCGACAAAGGCGTAGCAAACGGAAAAAGCGACTGCTATTGCGAGCGTGCTCTTGATCAGTCGAGAGCGGAGCTCGGCGAGATGTGAGGTAAAGGGCATCTGGACATCGCGTGAATGCCCATTCCCTTGGCTGTTGCTCACGTCTTTTCGGGAGTGGCTGATGTTTTGGCTGGAGGAGATTCTGCCGATTCTGCCGAGCTCTCCACGACGTGATCGTCCTTCAAATTGCCAACTGCCGACGCGTCATCGATATCCCGTTCCATATTGCGAAATTCGTCTTTCAGCTCGTCCGTCGCCCGGCGAAATTCCGCCAATCCTTTGCCTAATGCGCGCGCCAGCTCCGGCAACTTTTTCGGGCCGAGCACGATAAGTGCCAAGCCGAGAATCAAGAGCAGTTCCGGCATCCCAATGCCAAACATGCAGTTAAGTTATGCGATTTGTTTCGGCTTGGCAAGTTTGGCGGCAATCTCAAGCGTTCGTCCCTGCTCGCGGCGCAACGCATCCGGCGATCGTGATCGATTGTCGGGTGATTCAATAATTAGCCGGAACAGACGATTCCGGCGGCGCGGTTCTTTGCAGCGCCAGACTTCAGGTGTTAGCTTGTTGCCATGGGAAAGCCTGCGGTGGTTATCGATCCCGCGTATTTAAAGCATTTGCCGGGCGACTCGCATCCCGAAAGACCTGAGCGGATCCAGGTGCTGCTCGATTTGGCCAACGCGCTCGACCGTGAGAAATTCAATCTGCTCGCACCGAGAGCGGCGACTCGTGCCGAGATTGAAGGCATACATGAACCGGAGCATGTCCGACTGGTGGAGTCGACTTCTTCACGTAATCACTATGCCCTGGACGGAGACACGATCACTTCCCGCGACTCTTTTGCGGTGACCGTCCTGGCAGCGGGCGGTTTTCTGAGGCTGCTCGATAGCATGGCGGCGAAAGAAAGCTCCAGCGGCTTCGCATTGGTGCGCCCGCCCGGCCACCATGCGTCGTTTCGTCGCGCAATGGGTTTTTGCTTGTTCAATACCATCGCGATCGGCGCGGCGTATCTCAAGAAGCAGTACGGCGCAAAGAGAATCCTCATCGTCGATTGGGACGTACATCACGGCAACGGCACTCAAGATTGCTTTTACGACGACCCGTCCGTGTTGTTCATTTCGACCCATCAATATCCGTTTTATCCAGGCACGGGAGCGATCAACGAAGTCGGTGCCGGACCAGGAGAAGGGTATACGATTAATATTCCGCTGCCCGCGGGCTGCTCCGATCAAGAATATATGGAAGTTTTTCAGCATGTCGTCGTCCCCGCAGCGGAAAATTTTCAGCCCGAGTGGATTCTGGTTTCTGCCGGCTTTGATCCCCATCAGCACGATCCGCTGGGTGGTATGAGGGTCACTGAAGAAGGTTTCGCCGGCATGGCCGGCGCGCTGTCTTCGGTCGCAAAGCGCTTTTCCGAGGCGCGAATCGCTTTGACGCTCGAAGGCGGTTACGATTTGGCCGGATTGCGCAATTCCGCGGCAGCGGTCCTGAGCGCGCTAGAACAAGGAAAAGCACAGCAAAACGGAGTTTTGCGTTTATCCGAGAGCCGCATCGAGCCGCTCATTCGGCGCGTTTTGAAGGTTCATGAAAATTATCAATAAACCTAATTGCTATTGACCGTCTGCGCCGACTCATCTATTTTACCTCTTTAAATCGTTACAAGTCGGTTACAAGCTTAGACATGCAGGAGCAACGCAGAGTTGTTGTGACGGGGCTCGGCGTGGTTTCCCCACTGGGAACAGGCGTCGAAAAAAACTGGCAAGCTTTGATGGCGGGCCGCTCGGGCATCCGTCCGATCACGCGTTTTGCCACGGAGGGATTTAGCGCAAGAATTGCGGGAGAGGTGCCAGACTTTCGAGCAGAAGATTTTATTGAGCCCAAAGAGATCAAGAAGATGGACCTCTTCATCCAGTACGCCATTAGCGCCGCAGCGATGGCGATGCAAGACAGTGGCTTGAAAATCGAAGGTCAATTTGCCGAGGACGTGGGAGTCATCATCGGCGTCGGTTTATGCGGCCTGGACACCATTGAAACCACGCACAAAGCTCTGCTCGAAGGCGGGCCGCGAAAGATCTCGCCATTTTTCATTCCGAAAGTTATTTCCAATCTGGCGGCCGGCCACATCGCGATCCGACATGGCGCCAAGGGGGTAAATTGGACCCCGACGTCGGCTTGCGCTTCAGGAACACACGCCATCGGCGAAGCTTTCCACTTGATCCGTCGGGGAACACAGGACGCGGTCGTTGCCGGCGGCGCAGAAGCAGTCATTACGCCCCTGGCGGTCGGCGGTTTCGCTTCGATGAAAGCGCTCTCAACGCGCAATGAGGAGCCCGAACGCGCCAGTCGACCGTTTGATAAAGCTCGTGATGGCTTCGTCATTGGTGAGGGCTCGGGAGTTTTGATCATCGAAGAGCGCGAGCATGCGCTTCGACGCGGCGCGAAAATCTATGCTGAAGTACTCGGATATGCCGCCAATGGCGACGCTTACCATATGACGTCGCCCTCGCCCGAGGGCGAAGGTGCGGCGCGTTGCATGCGGCTGGCGCTTAAAGATGCCGCACTTACGCCGCACGAGGTGGGCTATATCAACGCGCACGGAACTTCGACCGAATACAATGACGCTAACGAAACCACCGCGATCAAAAACGTGTTCGGCGAGCATGCCGCAAAAATCGCGGTGAGCTCGACCAAATCGATGACCGGTCATTTGCTGGGCGCCGCCGGCGCCGTCGAAGGCATCTATACGGTTCTCGCACTCCAGCAAGGTATTTTGCCGCCGACCATTAACTACGAAACTCCCGATCCTGCGTGCGATCTCGATTATGTTCCTAACACCGCGCGCAAAGCTGAGATCGATGTCGCGCTGTCGAATTCGTTTGGGTTCGGGGGAACCAATGCTTGCGTAATCTTTCGGAGGGCCCAGTGAGCAGCGCTCAACGACGCAGCGTAATACTGGGCACCGGATCAGAATTGCCGAGCAAGGTCGTGACCAATCACGATCTGGAGAAAATGGTCGAAACTAGCGACGAATGGATTACGGTCCGAACCGGAATCAAAGAACGACGGGTACTCGAAGAGGGAAAAGGAAATGCCGACATGGCATTTCGCGCGGCTCGACGCGCGCTCAAGGACGCGCAGATGCAAGCCACTGACCTCGATGCCATTATCATGGGCACGGTCACTCCCGATTATCCGTTTCCGAGCTCGGCGTGTGTGCTCGAGGATATGCTTGGCGCGCGCAACGTTTTCTCTTTTGACGTGGGGGCAGCATGCTCCGGCTTTTTGAACGCGCTGTCAGTCGCTGATTCGTTCATTCGGACCGGCCAGATCAACAACGCGCTTGTGGTCGGCTCCGATGCTCTCAGTCGTCTGCTCAATTGGCAAGATCGCGGCACTTGTATCCTGTTCGGTGATGGTGCCGGCGCCGTGGTATTGGGAGCTGCGCAAAATGGCTCGGGCATCTTAAGCACCCGATTGCGAACCGATGGGTCCTACGTCAAAACGCTCTACGTGCCTGCCGGCGGTTCGCTGAAACCGGCGACCCCTGAAACGGTGCAGCGCAATGAGCACACGATCACGATGAACGGCAAAGAAGTGTTTAAAATCGCCGTCCGCTCGATGGAAGAAATCAGCCGCCAGGCTCTGATCGAAGCCGATGTTCAGGTGAGTGAGGTAGCGCTGGTGATTCCGCACCAGGCCAATCGGCGAATCATCGTCGCTCTGGCGGAGCGGCTCGGGATTCCCATGGAACGGGTGATGGTGAATCTCGAAAAATATGGCAATACCTCTGCCGCCTCGATTCCTGTGGCGCTCGATGAGGCGAAGCGGCAAGGTAGAATCAAGCCCGGTGATATCGTCCTTCTGAACGCCTTCGGCGCGGGATTCGCCTGGGGCGCCGCCGTGATCAAGTTCTAATCGTCACTTCGACAAAATCTCTAAGATCTCGTTCGATTTGTATTAACGCCGGGGAGCGTAGACGACTGTCTCGCGATTGCGATTTCAAGCCCTTCGACGCTGCTCAGGATGGACTCCGGCGAGAAATCTTTCTTTATCTAGCGAACGGCATATTTGGCGATTGTTTGCTCGCGCAATTCGTCAAGCGCCTGGGAATGTTCGAGTGGATAGTGAGGCGGATTGCGCAGCGCTTTCAAATCAGCCGGCAGCGCAGCGAAATCGGCGATAAATAGCTTTCGGCTTTCAGTCAAAGTTGGGATCGGCGCCGTCCTCCGGCCGTTATGCATAGCGGGCTGCAGCAAAGTCTCACCATCGATTTGCTGATCACGCAATCCGATCGTATCTCGCGCAAAATTTCCGCGGCCGTCGCGTGTCCGGAAAATCTGTTTTCGGCCAGGACAGGAAGCTTTGCCAGTGCTCAGTTTTAACACTGGCGCGCAGTCGTACTCGACGAGCTTGTAGGCCATATCCATCCATGGTGCGTCGGCAGAGGTGCCCATACGGGTGCCCACTCCGTAGCTGTCAAACGGCGCATCGGCCGCCGCCAGTTCTGCAAGATCGTATTCATCCAAACCGCCGCTGCCGATAATTTTGACGCCGGTTAAATTCGCGTCATCGAAGATTTTCCTGACCTGTCGGGCAAGGCCGGCTAAATCGCCGCTGTCGAGCCGCACGCCGATGAGTGTTTCTCCGCGGGCAGACATTTCTTTTGCAATTTGGACGGCATTGCGCGCGCCCTGAACCGTGTCATAGGTATCGATCAGCAGGATCGCGTTGTGCGGGAAGCTCCGAACGTACGCGCGAAAGGCATCGATTTCGTGCTCGAAGCTCGAAACAAAAGAATGCGCCATGGTGCCGACGATCGGAATTCCGTAGGTCTCTCCTGCCATCACGTTGCTGGTACCGACAAAGCCCGCGAGATAACTGGCGCGAGCCACCTTCATGCCGGCATCGGTCCCGTGGGTGCGGCGAAGCGCAAAGTCCACCAGCGGGCGCCCACCGGAGGCGTGAACGCACCGGGCCGCTTTGGTGGCGATCATCGTTTGAAGATGAAGTTGGTTGATAATCAAAGTTTCGGCGATTTGGGCCTGGATGATCGGCGCCGAAAGCTCCAGTAACGGCTCTTCTTTAAAGACGATCCTGCCTTCGGGAATGGCCCAAACGTCACCGGTAAAGCGAAGCTCGGAAAGATAGCGTAGAAATCCTTCGGAAAATAGCTTTTGCGCCGAAAGATATTCGATTGCGCGCCCGTCAAAGGCAAAGTTTTCCAAGAAACCGAGAACGTCGTCCAGGCCCGCGCATACGAAGTAACCCCGATCCGGCGGGTAGGAGCGTACAAATATGCTGAATGTCGCTTCCGCGAAGCGCTTTTCGGCGAAGTAACTCTGCGCCATCGTCAGCTGATAAAGATCGGTCAGTAAGCTAAGATTGTTTTGCTCAGGCATAAAGGAGACAGTTTCCACGCTGTGATTGATGGGCTCATGCGTGCCTAGTCCTATGTTCAAGAAGTCTAATGAAAAGCCCCAAACGAGTAAAGCAAACGCGATTCCCAGAGTTGATTTATCCAGCCCCTTTTGTTAAGGATTTTTCACTGGTAGGTGAGATGAATTGGCGGCAATAGGAGGACATTGATGTTCAGCGACAAAGTTGAGTTGAAAGATTTTGAGAAGCAGGATCCAGAGTATCAGGACCTCTTGCGCCGGGTGCTCGCGATCCAAGCGGATTGCGAAATCGGCGGCCCCAATCTTTATGTCAAGGACATTTTACCCAATGCGCCGACAAAATTGGATCAGCTGATCGTGGCGCGCACCGCGGCCGAGGAAATGGATCACTTTCGAAAGATGGCTCGTCTGGCGGGCGATATCGGTGTCGACGTTTCGTATACGCTGAGCCGGCCCAACCAGGAACGGTACGTGGAAGCTTTCCGCGGCCAAATTACCACCTGGGAAGATTACGCCGTGTTCGGTTTTCTGATCGATCGAGTAGGTCGGTTCCAACTCGAGGAGTTCCTCGGTTGCACATATCTGCCCCTGGCCCGCGTCGTCGAGGATCCGGATATTATCCGCGAGGAGGAGGGTCATGTGGATTTCGGCACCAACGCGAGCGCCGAGTTTGCGGCCAAGGGGGGAGAATCCAAGGAAAGAATTCAAAAGGCTATCGACTACTGGTACGTCAAAGGTCTGGACATGTTCGGCAACTCGAAGTCTTATCGTTCCGAGCGTTACATGTTCTGGGGATTGAAACGGCGGCCAAACTCAGTGGCGCGCCAGCAGTACAAAGATGAGATCGATGCTTTGATTTTGAAGATGGGTCTTACACTGCCGGACCCGAACAAGGGCAGACTATACACATAAGCGAGAAATGACGATGGAACCGGCACCCAATACCGAAGCATTAGACCAGCAGTTCAAAGAATTTATTCAGGCGCTCAAGAAAGCGGTGGGGGCGGGCATACCGCATCTCAAGGACGATCCGAAGATTGTCGACCAGTCGATCGCCGACTGCAAAGAGATTTTGGATGTGGTGATGGAGGGCAACGTCAAAGAGTGGCTCTCGTAATCGACTGAATCTAGGCGGTCAGAGCGGGCCGCTTCCGATCCGATCTTTGTCAAAGGCGCCTTAACAATACAGGCGCCTTTGTTTATCGACCGCCGAAATTTGATCAGGAGATAGAAAATTGAACGTCGTTGTTTGCGGCAAAGTGATTCCCGCAAGTACCGTGACCATCGAAATCGATCCGAACACCAAGCGCATGGTGCGCAAGGGCGTGCCCCATGAGCTCGATCCCGCGGCGGCAAGCGCGGTCGAGGAGGGTTTGCGCTTGACCGAGAAGCACGGCGGGACCGTGACCCTGATTACCATGGGAACTAGTGATGCCACCATCGGCATCCGTAATGCGTTAGCTATGGGGGCCGCCTCGGCGGTGCATATTCTCGACAATGCGGTCGCCGGCTCCGACACCTTGGCGACGGCAAAGATTCTGGCGGCGGCGATCAAAAAACAAGCGTTCGATCTTGTGCTTTGCGCGACAGAGAGCAGCGACAGTTATTCGGGAATTGTGGCGGGACAGATCGCGTACTTTCTTGGCGTGCCGCCAGTTACCTTCGCTAAAGAGATCACGGTCGAGGGCGATCAAATCAGTATTAAACGCCAAAGTGAAACCGGCTATGACATCGTCGCCGCGAAGCTGCCGGCGCTGGTTTCATGCAGCAGCGGTATCAACGAGCCGCGTTATCCTCAGCTCAAGGGGATTATGGCCGCGAAAAAGAAAGAGATTAAAGTTTACACCGCGAGCGATCTGGGGCTCGGCCCCGATGAGGTGGGCGAGAAGGGCGCCCGTGAAAAAGTGCTTAGCGTCGGCCGTCCACCGAAGCGTCAGGCCGGTAAGGCAGTCACGGATGAAGGCGAAGGCGGCAAACAGATCGCAGATTTTCTCGCTGAAATAAAGGTGATTTAAGTGGCGGAAGCAATTTGGGTCTACGCTGAAACCAGTGACGACAGGGTAACCACGACTTCGCTTGAGATGCTGGCCAAGGCATCCGAGGTCGGCAAAGCGGAAGCGATTTTGCTCGGACCTGCACCGCAGGATGCCGTGGAAATGCTCGCCAAACACGGCGCAAGCAAGATCTATCGCTCGACGGATTCAATTTATCGCGAGTATCTCACGCTGCCCGCGGCCGAGACCGTCGCCGGTCTGATTGAACAGCATAGACCCGCGGTGCTGCTTTTTGCGTCGAGTTATGCGGGGCGCGATCTCGTCTCTAATCTGAGTGCGCGGCTGGATTGCGGCGCGATTACGGATGTCGGGGATTTTCAGCTCAAGGACGACAGTGTCGAAGCGACGATTCCCGCGCTCGGCGCCAGCTATCAGAACATCAGTACGCTCGTGCGTCCGGGCACGAAGCTGCTCGTGGTTCGTCCGAAGTCGTTTGAACCGAAGCTGAACGAACAGCCGGTAAACGTAGAAGAAGTTGCTGCCGCATCGGCTGAAGGATTGCGCAAGGTGCAGATGAAGGATCGCGTGGTCGTCAAGCGCGAAGGACCATCGCTCGAAGGCGCCAAGATCGTCATTTCCGGCGGACGCGGACTCAAAGGCGAAGAACAGTTCGCGATACTCAAAGAGCTTGCCGACGTTTTAGGCGGTGCCGTCGGTGCGAGCCGCGCGGCGGTCGATGCCGGATGGGTTCCCTATGCGATGCAGATCGGACAGACGGGTAAAACCGTCAAACCCGATGTCTATTTTGCGATTGGAATCTCGGGTGCGGTTCAGCATCTCTCAGGTATGAAAACCTCCAAATACATCGTCACGATCAACAAAGATCCCGAGGCGCCGATCTTTCAATATTCAGATTTCGGAATTGTCGGTGATCTCTTCAAAGTCGTGCCGCAGTTGATCGAAGAAATTAAAAAGCGCAAAGGCCTTTAAACGTTTGCTGCGCATCGGGACTGAGCGAGTCCTGATTCCACGATTCGGCAGATTTCACCACGAGATTGAGGCCGCGAGTCGATCCGCATCATTTCACTAACTACGCTTGAAAAATCCTTCGCGTTCGAGTTCCTCATAAAGGCTTGCATCCACGAAACTCCCGGGCGTAAATTGCAGCGCTTCTTTGTCCAGTCCTTTCAGCAATCCGCGGACGCCTGCGAGATCGACGCGTATGGTTTTTTGTAAGTGCTTTTGCCCGTAACTTCGATAGACTTCGTTCAGGATTTCAGGGTCGTCGACGCGAACATATTTGGCGAGAATCTTTAGCGCAGTAGTTTTGTCACTACGGGTTTCCTGGACGGCTTCATAATAGGCGCGAAGTACGCGCAATACAGCGTCGCGGTTGGTCTTGATGAAAGAGCGGCGGGTGCTGAGCGGCGAATTGACGTAGGGTATGCCATATTCGGCGGTATCGACTAATTCTCGTAAGCCCATCTTGATGCCGCGCAGATTGCTCGGAGCGGAAATCATACCGCCGTCGACGAACCCTTTGCTGACAGAAACCATCAATTCAGGCATTCCGCCACGGATTCCCAGGACGGTTAGGTCTTTGTTTCGCTGCAACCCCCAGCGCTCGAGCAGTAAGCTCAGGACAAGGTCTGGAGAATCGCCGAGATTCGTCACGCCGATTTTCTTCCCTTTGAGGTCCTCCGGTCGCGAAATTTCCGGCCGGGTCATCAATGAGAAGACCGCGACGTTGATCGTGTTCGCGATGATGGCGAGATCGGCGCCTCGTAGCGTCGAACGCACCACGGCGGGCGGAGAGGCGCGCACGAATTGTACCTCGCCCGCGAGCAGCGCCTCGATGGCAACGCCGCGGATGTATGTGATCTCAACATCAACGCCGTACTTCTCGAAGAGTTTCTTGTCCTTTGCCACCCAGAGGGGCAGCATCGCGCCGCTAATCGAGCTATAAGCGATCCGCATCGGTGCGGCGTGGGCGACGTTGGTAGCGTACGACCACACCACAGCCGCACCAATCCATATCAGCAGCTGAAAATATCGATCGAATCGGAATCGACAGCCGCTGGAGCAGTTGAGGCGCTGCCGTTGTCCTCTCACGGGCTGACAGCCGCTCCACTGAGCACGATAATTTCTACGGTCAAATTTGTCCGCACGAAGAATTTGCGCGCTCTCGAACGGTGTACATCACGCGGCGATGCTGGTCGCATCGGCCTTCAATCCCTGCACTACATACGCCATGTAAATGCAGTCGGCCATGACCCGGCGCATATTGTTCTTCATCAACTGAGCGTCGATGCAGGCTTCCTGAAGCTCCTTGGTATTGGCATACTTCTTTAAAATCTCTTTTCGAAGCACACCGTGCTCGACATCGACATCGGCGTGCAGTTTATAAAATGTTAGCGCGTCGTCGGGCACCCAGGAGTAATGCTTGCGAAAGATTTCGAGATCCCGAGCCATCGCTTTGGCCGTGTCATCACCCTCGGAAACTGCGACACCGAGGAGCCATGAAGTTTTGAACGCCGCGTTGGCGAAGCTGTCCACGGCGAATTTTACGCCGTATAGGGGCTCGGAATCACGAACGAAATCCCGGTTCATACCCAAGCCGACGCAGACGTCGAGCCAATACTCGGGGTGCGGTTTGTGCTCGCCGCCGATGAGATCTTCGCCTTCTTCTTCGATCGCTTTGGGGAGCCACATCCGGCGGACCTCGACATGCGGACAGTTGTACAGGATCGAATATTCCTTGATGGGTACCTGCTTGGTGAAATAGTACCGCTCCTTGGCCCAGCCCTGAAGTTGCTCTCGAGTACATTTGCCTTCGCGAAAGATCGCTTCCCACGGATGCGGCGGGCGCTGGTGATCTTGCTTGTTCACCGCAAAAAACGTTTCGATGAATTCGTCGGGCGTGAGTTTGCGATCGAGGCTGAACATTGCCGCTCCTTTCGGTGTACTAGGGCGCAGCATGCTGCGCCCTAGCAAAGATTTTGCGCAATCAGGTCTCCGCGCTTTCTCGGTAATGGCCGATGGCGTCCATCAAAGGTTTGTCCGACATCACAAAAAAGATCGCCGGATCTTTGGAGGTATTTTCATGACGGTGAAAATTCCATAGCGGTACGACGAAAGAATCGCCTTGCTCCCACTCATAGCGTTGGTCGCCAACATAGCTAACGCCGCTACCGCGCCAAACATAATAAATCGTCGAGCTTGTGTGACGATGGCTCTTGGTCTTCTCTCCGCCACGGAGCATGTGGATTTGGCAAGCCATCGTGGGCAAGGTCGGCCCGCCGGTAATGGGATTCGTATAATCCAACACGATGCCGTCGTAGGGATCGCCGGGCTGTTCGCCGACTTTGTTCAAGGCGTTCTCGGTATCCGCCCATTTGTAACAAAAGGCGGGCGGCTGAACGGAATCCTGCTTCATCCATGCCGGCCGAAGAGGCCCGACCGTGGCAAGGGTGTACCCCTCCGGCTTGCTCACCGGTTGTTTTCGGCGCGGGTCGGGCTCGTGAAAATCGGTTTCCAACAATCTCACCAGCGGCGCATCCAGACCATCGAGCCACATCATGGTTTCGCCGCGATTTTCATGATCATGCCAGGTCCAGCTCGGTGTCGTGACAAAGTCGCCCTCGCCAATCTCGAAGGATTCCCCCTCGACAATCAACCGAGTCCCATGCCCTTTCACTATGAAGCGAATCGCGCCGGCCATATGGCGATGAGAGAGAGCGTCCTCGCCTGGCTTGAGCATCTGCAGGTTCAACACCAACGTGCGCGACGTGCCGTTTTTCAGCGAGGGATTCCACATCTGAATCACGCGTCGGAATGAGATATCGAGTCCGACCACTTCGCCCGCCTTTTCCATCGCGGCAAAAAGTTCCTTGCCTTTCCAAAAACACGGCGCAAAAGACGGCACCGGCTCCCGGTAAAAATCCCCCTGCGTATTTTGCCAGTATCCTTTAAAGTTTTTGCTCTGGAGTTCTTCTTCGAAGGCTTTGAGTGCTTCGGACATGAGCGACCTCCGTGGCTTAGTTGACTGTTATCTAGCGCGTTTGGGACAAGAGATGCAAGGCGGAGGCGCTGTGGCTTACTCTCTCTACCCA
>Ga0207645_10002552_pt1 | contig 14232 bp, 13 predicted proteins | sample KBSM53metaG_FD_184331 | JGI IMG/M metagenome (GOLD analysis project Ga0207645, IMG submission 184331) | Miscanthus rhizosphere microbial communities from Kellogg Biological Station, Michigan, USA - KBS M5-3 metaG (SPAdes) (version 2) | ecosystem: Host-associated > Plants > Roots > Rhizosphere >...
CTCTGATGAAGCAATTTATCGTTGTCGTTCTGGCAGTCCTGACAACCTTGAGCCCGGCCCGAGCTAACCTGGGCAGCGGCGGCGACACAATTGACGATTTATATGGAAATCTGATCCAACGACATCTACTCGATGATGGGACAGTCAGCGTCCTTTACCATAAGGATCGATATCTTTACTTCGTGATTTTCGCCAACGGTCAGAGCGTCTTGGAACGATATTCGCACGCCAATGGTACCGATCTTTCTGAAAAAGAGATCGCAAGATTCCTAAAGGCGAATGCCGCCGGCGCGACGTGGTTGCCAGATAACAAGGCGAAAGAACGTCGATTCACACGCAGCGATGGCCGGGCTAAGGCAACGTATGCGACGACGAACGGCCGCCCGACACTGACAGTGCGGGAAATGGGCAGCAAAGGCGACGGTGGCGATCAGTGATTTGTTGTCGGTGATTATTGATTCGATGCACCAAGGCTACGGCGCGACCCGGCTTCGCTAATTTCAACTTCGTGAAGGCTATGGCTTGGCAGGCACCGAACGCTTTCTCAACACCAAAGCTGCAACCAATCCGACACAAAAAAAGCCGATGATCTGGATAAACATGTAGCTGACTGTGTAAAGACAGGGGAAGCCATACCAGTTCCAATAAGAAACATTGGTGGCAATGGCGGCGAGAATTCCGGCAACCAAAACGAAACCGACTCGGCCGGCGAAACTCGCGATGGTTGTCTGGGCCAGGAGAAACACAACGAGGATCGCTTCGACCAGTTCGGTGGCGAATTCGATCGTCAAGGCTTTTGCGAATGCGAATGGTCGTGCGTAATTGTAAATCAAGAGACCCGATGGACCGCTAGCCATCTTTGCTGCCTCTTGTTTCATCGCTTCGTTCTTTTCCTCCCGAGTCGCGTTCGGCCCAACACCGAGGCCAGGAAAGAAGTAAAGGCCCGACTTGTCTGCGATGTTCGATTGCATGGCGGCGAGGACGGCTTGCTCATTCGGAATTTCACTGATGCCAGCTTCGCCCAGAGGCAACGCCATGTGGGCGATTGATGTCCAGATAAACATGGCGACCGCACCAAGAATACCAGCTAGAAGAATTTTCATAGATCGGGAGGATGAAGTAAGAAGGAAGAATTAAGAAGGATAAAATGACGCGCGATTTTGCGCAGCGGCTGGCTGGCGCTAGAGCGCGAGCATTGTGCCACGACAGTTCGAACTACCGCAGTGGCAGGCGAATTCTTTTTTTGATTCTTCGGTGATGGGTTCGTCGATTTCCATCGCATAATCGTAAAAGAGTTCCTCGCCACGTTCGATATCGCGGATTGCGTAGATGAAGATGCGGTCGTCTTCCTCGATCGCTTCGCAGTTTGGATCGCAACAATGGTTGATCCAGCGCGCGTCGTTACCGCCGATCTCGGGATTGATTACTTCGCCGCTATCTAGGCCGAAATTAAATGTGTGCGGATTGTTCTCTTCGTTGGGAGCGTCTTTCCAGGAAACGCGTTGGCCGGCGTACTCGATGATCCGGGCACCCCTGGGAATGAACCGACTGGCGTAAACGCCGCGGCCATGGACGCCAGACTCGCGAACTTCAATCCGTCGGGCTGGCTTTCGAGATTTGGTTTTTTTGGGCATAGCAACTCAGATTCGTCAGGTCGAAAATCGCTCGCGCACTTCGGCTGACACGCGCGTCGGCCGGCCGGTCTGCACATCGATCGGGCACCAGAGCGTGCGAGCTTGCGAAAAAAGCTGGCGGTTGCTCTTGCGGCGGATTTCGGTGAAGCGTTCGAACGTAAGCCGCGTGGCTTTGCCGACCCATGTGCGAAGCACGATTTTATCATCGAGAGTGGCCGGCGTTTTGTAGTCAATCTCGTGGCGCAATACGACCCACCCGATCGCCGCCTGAGCTTCGGAGCTGGCAAGCGCTCGCCAATGCGCGGTGGCGACATCCTGCACCCACCGCAGGTAAACGGTGTTGTTCACGTGATCTTGCTCATCGATATCGCCCGGAAGAACCGGAACTGTCATCTCGAAAGACGCGGAAGACATGAGAAAGTCAGAAGTTAGAAGTCAGAAGGAAGAGCGCAGCCGAAAACTCAGAGAGAAAAATCCTTACAACGTAGCACTGTCTTGCATACGATTCCCGGCAGATGAACGAACGGGAGGCAGAGATTGCGTCAGCCGTGCCCGCTGACCTAGATTCGTTGCCCCGGCTCGACGGATTTCGCTTGCGCGGGCTGGAGATGACGCGGCTGGAAACTTTCATCGACGCAGCCTTCGCCTTCGCAATCACGATGCTGGTGATCGCCGCGCAGCAAATCCCGGACGATATCGAAACGCTTCTGGCCGCTTTCAAGAATGTCCCCGCCTTTATCGCGAGCGTCATCGTGGTCGGGATCTTTTGGCGGGGCCATTGGTTATGGAGCCGGCGTTACGGCTTGGAAGATGGCAAGTCGATTTTCATCAGCTGGACAATGATGGTCACAATCCTGATCTATATATATCCGCTCAAAGCGATTTTTGGTTCCATGTGGTTTCTGCTCAGCGATGGCCACGTTGGTCATCCTCTCGGGCTGCGTCGCGATGCCCAGGCACGCGCTCTTTTCGCAATCTTTGCCCTCGGCTTTACCGCGATCGCCTTGGAGATCCTGCTGCTGAATTTGCGAGCCTGGCAATTGCGAGAGCCGTTACGATTGAACGACCGGGAAAAGTTAATCACGCGACAAGAGATAACGGGATGGAGTGTGCCCGTCGGCATCGGGCTCGTCTCACTAGGGTTAGCTCTTACCTTGCCAATAGAGCACGTCGCCTGGAGCGGCTGGATCTATTTCTCGATGGTCATCCTTGTCCCGCTGCACTCTGCCTACCGCGCGCGGAGAATGGCGCCTAGGGGAGAAGGTGGCGGAAGGAAGAAATGAGAATGAAGAAAAGGCTCAAACGGCGAAACTTTCACCGCAGGAGCAGTGGGCGACGGCGTTTGGATTCGTCACTTTGAAGCCGCCTTTCTGCAAATCTTCGCTGTAATCAAGGACTGAGCCGCTCACGAACAGTGCGCTCTTTGGATCGACAACCAAGCGCACGTTGGAGGTCGGCACGAGGATATCGCGCTCTTTAGGGCCATCCACCAAATCCATAACGTATTGCAGGCCGGAACAGCCGCCGCCGACTACGGCCAGGCGTAATGCACCGGTGGGCTTGCCCTTTTCCTCCAGCAGCGATGCCAGTTTTTGCGCGGCTTTCTCGGTCACCTGGACCAGGCGCTCGTTGCCGATCTTGTAATTAATTGTCGGGGATTCGGTGGTCATTCAAAAAGGATAATCAGAAATACGTTTTGGTCGTTTAATCTTGCGCCTCTGCATGGAGCAATTGAGCGATTTCATTTTGCACGCTTTCCAATTGGTCTAGCCGCAATCGTGGGTCCGGTACGATGAAGACATCGCCAGTTTCGCCGTGCTCGTAAATCAAAACACGCCGGCTTGCATTTTCCTCGGTCTTTATCTGTTTTATTACCCGCTTACGCTCAAGCATGGCCGCCAGGACATAGCACGCATTCGCCGGAGGATTGTCCGATGCAATCAAACGGCGGAAGAGCTGCTCGGCATTTTCTTTTGCCAGAGGTTCAGCCGGCGGCGCCGGCAGAGGCTCGTAGCGCGATTTCCAAAACGAGAACGGCTGAATATTCTCGTTCCGGCTACGCCACGCTTCTTCGCTCAAATCCTCGCGTCGATAACCATCCGCGTCGTGAAAAAGCAGGGTGTAAAAACATTCTCCGGGTGCGAACGGGCGATGGGTCACGGCGCAGGCGTCCGCCCGATGCTTGATCGCCCATTCTTCTGGCAACGGATTCATTGCGCAACTATACGTCGCGCGGTGAAAAGATGAAAGCCGGGCGCTTCGCGGTTGGAAGCGCGAAGGTAGAACAGATAGAGGCCAATGGCAGTGAACAGGAGGTTCGGGGTCCAGGCCGCGATCCACGGAGCGACGCGATCGCCTTCACCGAGCGCGAGGAAAAGCTGGACCAGGAAGTTCATCGAGAAAACGAGAACCACCGCAGCCGCAACACTTGATAACACGCCCCGGCGTGAGTACCCAATTCCAAGCGGGGCCGCGATACAAACGACTACCAGGCACGTCCAAGGCAGGGCGAGACGATATTGGAGATGAGTGCGGAACGGCGCAAGCAGCGTGGCGGGAAAATCGGAATTGAAATGCAGATACTCCCGTAGCTCTGGCAAACTCAGGAATTCTGCGCGCACGTTTGCGCTGCCCAGCCGGAAAGGAGTCTCGCTCCAATGTTCGACCTTCAGCCAAGGATAAATCTGTTCGTCGACGATATTTCCCGAATGATCGTAATGAACGACTCTCGCATTCTCCAGATCCCAGGTTTTGGTCTCGGCACGATAAAAAGCGCGCGTTGCCGTGTAACTCGTAACGATGTTGTCGTTCGCATCCTGTTGGAGCACCTGCACGTTGTTGAACGCCTTGCTGCCCAGGCGAAAATTCTGAATAAACCAGGTGCGCAAGTCGGTTCGATTCCGAAAGATTTGTCCCTCAATAAAGGGGTCCGGACGGCCGCGCGCTTCTGAGAGGACAGCTTTGCGCGCCAGTTCCGCGTGCGGCGCAAGCGAGTAGTTCAGCGCCATGCTAACTCCCACCGTGAAGAGACCGATTGCTATCAACGGAAGGAGAACGCGCGGCAGACTTATACCTGCGGTCAGCATCGACACGATCTCGTTCGCCCGCGACATTCTGCCCAGCGTAAAAAGGAGCGCGAGCAAAAGGGAAACCGGGAGAAGAATGATGAAAATCTGAGGAACCTGGGTGGCATAATAGTGGGCGACCAGACCAAGTCCGATATGTTCCTCGATAAAGGTGGAAATATTGTCGCTGATATCGAAAATGAGCCAGATCGAGATAAAACCTGCGATGCAGTAGAGATAGACCTGCAGGAAATTGCGAACGACGTAACGATCGAGAAGTCTCACGAGATTTTCGAATTTCGATTTGCGATTCGCCGATTACAATAGCATTTCCCCAAGCGATGATCGCGTTGAAAGATTCCCTCGGCACCGAATTTGTCGAACGTGTTCGCGCATTTTTTTCCGAGAATGGGACGCTCTCGAAGGCGAAGAATTTCGAGTTCCGTCTCCCACAGCAGGAAATGGCGGCGGCGGTGGCGACGGCACTCGAAGAAGAGCGCCATCTGGTGGTCGAAGCGGGCACCGGTGTAGGCAAATCGCTGGCCTATCTCACCCCGGCAATTCTATTTGCGATCGAGCAGCACAAAAGAGCAATCGTCTCGACCCACACAATTAATCTTCAGGAACAGCTTCTTTACAAAGATATCCCTATCTTAAAGAAGATTTTGCCGGTGGAGTTCGAGGCCGCGCTCATGAAAGGGCGGCAAAACTATCTGTGCCCGCGGCGATTGGAACGCGCACTTCAGCAACAAAACGAGCTTTTCACTGGGCCCGAGCAAAATGAGTTGACGCGACTCGCGGAGTGGGCGCGAACGACCCGCGACGGCTCTCTCAGCGACTTGCCGATCGAGCCCGACCCGAAAGTTTGGGTCCAGGTCTGCAGCGAGCCGCACATCTGCACGGGAAAAACCTGCGGGCAGGGTCCGGGCTGTTTTTATCAGCAAGCACGCAAGCGGCTGCTGGCAGCCGATGTGTTGGTGATCAACCACACCCTGCTGTTCATTCTTCTGGTAAGCCCAGAGGTGCAGGAAGAACGTGAAAGCGGCTATCTCTTTCCAAACGACTTTATCATTTTTGATGAGGCCCACACGGTCGAACAAGTTGCCTCCCGGCAGATCGGGATCGGTATCTCGCAATACGGGCTAAGATCGACAATCCAGCGACTTTACAATCCGCGCACGCGCAAGGGGCTCTTCACCGTGATGCGTGACGCGGCCGGCGTCCGATTGGTGGCGGACCTTGTCGATGAGGTGGACAAATTTTTCGCAGCAGTCGAATCATCCTGCGATTTTCGAAAGGGCCGTGAATTTCGTGTCCGCGTGCCGGAGCTTGTTCCTGACACGATTACCGGACGCCTGACCGGGTTGCAGGCGCGTATCGCCGAAGTCGCAAAACGCGCCGACGATGAATTTCTGAAAGCCGAATTGCAGGAGCTCGGCCGGCGCATTCGCGATGCGCGCGACGGCATTGCCATCTTTCTCGAGCAAGGCGCTCGCGAATACGTTTACTGGGTCGAACGTACCGGCAAAACGTCCCAATTCCTCTCACTGAATGCGGCGCCAGTGGACATCGCGCCGGTCTTGCGCCGCATGATTTTTCGCGAGGATTGTTCGTGTGTGATGACAAGCGCGACGCTCTCAGTTGGCCGTCCTGATCTGGCATATTTCCGGCGGCGCATCGGAGCAGAGGACGCCGAAGCGTTGTTGCTCGGAGGTCCGTTCGATTTTCGCAGCCAGATGAAAATGTTTGTTGTGCAGAAAATGCCCGACCCGCGAGACGCGGGTTACGAGAAGGCGCTCGAGCATTGGATCGCGCATTTCGTCGAAGTGACAGAGGGACGCGCCTTTGTCCTTTTTACGAATTATCGCGGCATGCAGACGGTGGCCGATCAAATGAGAGAATTTTTTTCGCGAAAGAAATTCAATCTTCTGGTGCAAGGCGGCGGCGCTCCACGGGGCCTTTTACTTGAGCAATTCAAGGCGACACCGCGCAGCGTCCTCTTTGGCACGGACAGCTTTTGGATGGGTGTGGACGTTCCGGGCGAGGCGTTATCCAATGTGATCATCACCCGGCTGCCTTTCGCGGTGCCGGACCATCCGTTGATCGAGGCGAAACTTGAACTCGTGGAGGAACGGGGTGGCGATCCGTTCGCCGAATATTCGTTGCCGGAAGCGATCCTGAAACTTCGACAAGGCGTCGGTCGCCTGATCCGAACGAAGAGCGATCACGGCATAATCGTCATTCTGGACAATCGAATCGTAACCAAGCCGTACGGGCGCGCATTTCTCCAGGCATTGCCGAAATGCCCGGTGAAAATTATCTAATATGTTCGCTTGAACATTAAACTCGATTGAGTGTAATTTGAGCGCATGAAGCGCTCTTCAGCGTCGAGTTCCACCACAGCAAAGGATCGAGAAGCCAGGATTCAGCAGATTTTAGCGATTCTGCACAAGTGGGGGATTCATACTCTCGGCGAGTTCGCTGCGCTCGATAAAGACCAGGTTGGCGTGCGACTTGGTGTCGAAGCGGTGCGAATGTGGGAACGCGCAAACGCGCAGTCCAATCGGCTGCTCAAACTGGTCCGACCGCCTGAGTCATTCGAGGACAGCTTCGAATTTGAAAACGAAATTGAAACAGCGGAGCCGTTACTCTTTATGCTCCGCCGTTTTTTGGAGCAGCTTTCCTTGCGACTGAGCTCGCTCTATCTCGTCGCAAAAGAACTGACGCTGCGAATTACTTTTGCCAATCCGCCCACCGTACAGGAGGACGGATTCGTTGGGGCGAACAAGCAGATTTACGAACGCGCTTTCAAAATTCCGCAGCCAACCAACGATATCGATCTTCTCTTCCGCATGCTCCATACGCATCTGGAGAATTTTAAATCGCAACATCCGATCACTGCTATCTCGCTGGAGGCGCAGCCGACCCAATCTCCAAAACAGCAATTTGGATTATTTGAAACAACATTGCGCAATCCCCATCAACTATCAGAAACCCTCGCCCGCTTGATTGCTCTACTGGGGACCGATCGAGTCGGCACGCCGGTCTTGGAAGAAACGCATCGGCCCGATGCGTTTCGGATGGAACCATTTTCGTGGCATGCTGCAGCGTCCGCTGTCGCCAGCGGAGAGCTTCCTGATGCGCTGAGGACAGCGCACACTGCAACAGCGCTGCGAAGATTTCGTCCAGTTGCATCTGCTTCTGTTTTCATTTCAGACAACTGGCATCTTCAGAGCGAAAAAATTCGCGGCAAAGTCGTCGACCAGCGCGGTCCCTATTTGATTTCTGGAAATTGGTGGGACGAAAACTCTTGGGAGCGCGCCGAATGGGATCTGCAACTCGAGAACGGCCATCTGCTTCGCGCTCATGCAAGCGAGGGAAATTGGGAAATTGATGGGATCTACGATTAGCGACCGCTTTAACGGTTCAACGCTTCAACGAAACATGTCCTACGTCGAACTTCATGCGTGCAGCGCATTTAGTTTTCTGCGTGCCGCTTCGTTGCCGGAGCAATTAGCCGAGGTTGCCGCCGAATTATCAATGCCGGCGTTGGCGTTGCTCGATCGGAACGGCGTTTACGGGGCGCAACGCTTTTCGGTTGCAGCACGCGAGCAAAATATTCGGCCAATCATTGGTTGCGAATTGGAAATGGAAGACGGTTCGATTCTGCCCCTGCTCGTCGAAAACCGAACAGGCTACAAAAATTTGTGCGAACTGCTCACTCAAGCGCATTTGCGGAGCGAGAAAGGGAAGTGCGCCGTGCGGTGGGATGAGCTGCCGCAATTTGTGGAAGGACTAGTCCCACTCTTTGGATCGGGGAGCGCATGCGTCCTCGCATGCAACATTCGACGTCTCGCCGAATGTACAACGAACGCCCATGACATCCTCCACGTTAAAGAAGTTTCCGGCGAGGGCGCCGGAAACAGCACGCGACGCGCGTGCGCTCCCCAGAATTCTGCGGATCGCGCACAGTTTTTGGTCGATGTATTCGGGCGGGAAAACGTTTTTGTTGAAATTCAGCAGCATTTACTTCGCGGAGAGGAGCGGATTAATCGGCAACTTGTCGATCTCGCGCGCGCTTATCGATTGTCGATCTTGGCGACAAATGGGGTCCATTACGCCAAGCCTTACGGACGCGAAGTTCTCGATGTTTTCACCTGTATTCGCGAATACACGCACTTGGATGCTGCGGGAAAACTGCTGACGCAAAATGCCGAACGGCATCTAAAGAATGATCGCGAAATGCGCGAACTCTTTCACGATCTGCCAGAAGCGATTGAAAACACATGGCGCCTCGCGGAGCGGCTCACGTTTTCCCTCGAAAATCTGGGCTACGAATTTCCGGAATATCCGGTGCCGGCCGGTCACACGATGGATTCATTTTTGCGCACGATCGTCTGGTTTGGCGCGCAACAACGTTACGCTGCGATCAGCGCAAAAGTAAAACGGCAGCTTGAGGAAGAACTCGCGCTCATCAGCAAGCTCGGGTTCCCGGGATATTTTTTGATCGTCTGGGACATCGTGAATTTTTGCCGCGAACACAACATCATGGTCCAGGGCCGGGGCAGTGCTGCAAACAGCGCGGTTTGTTATTGCCTCGGTATCACGCCGGTTGATCCGGTGGAAAATCATCTCGTCTTCGAGCGTTTCCTGAACGAGAGCCGCAAAGGTTGGCCTGACATCGACCTGGATCTTCCCAGCGGCGACCGGCGCGAAGCTGTGATCCAGGAAATTTATTGCCGTTACGGCAAACATGGCGCGGCCATGACTGCAAACGTGATCAGTTATCGCGGACGCAGTGCCGCCCGCGAAATTGGCAAGGCGTTAAATTTTTCGCCGAGCATTTTGGATCGCTTCTCACATTTATTTGCCAATGGCGATTTTTCACACACGATGGAATTGGAAGCGCAAATCGAGGCGGCTGGTTTACCGAAGGATCATCCGCGCATGCCCGCGTTCGTCCGGTTGTATCACGCGATCTACGGCTTGCCGCGACATCTCGGTCAGCATTCTGGCGGGATGATCATTTGCCAGAATAAACTCAGTTCGTTCGTGCCGCTGGAGAACGCGTCCATGCCGGGGCGGGTGGTCGCGCAATGGGACAAGGACGACTGCGAAGATCTTGGGATCGTAAAAGTCGATTTGTTAGGTCTCGGCATGATGTCCGTCATGCAGGATGCGTTCGAGCTTTGCCGCGAACGTGGGCGACCTCTCGATCTCGCTCACATTCCCAAGGATGATCGCGCGACCTTCCAGATCATGCAGCACGCCGACACGATCGGTGTTTTCCAAATCGAAAGTCGCGCGCAAATGGCGACGCTGCCGCGGATGAAACCGGAATGTTTTTACGACGTTGTTATTGAAGTGGCGATCATCCGGCCGGGACCGATCCAGGGCGACATGGTGCATCCGTATTTGAACCGGCGGGCGGGTCGCGAAGAAGTCACTTATTTTGACGACCGATTAAAGCCGGTGCTCGGCCGGACACTTGGCGTGCCGTTGTTTCAAGAGCAGATGCTCAAGATCGCGATGATCATGGCCGATTTTTCCGGTAATGAAGCCGAGGAGCTGCGGCGGGCGCTCAGTTTTCATCGTTCCGAAGAACGAATGCAGAAAGTAAGCGTGAAATTGCGCGCAGCCATGGAGCGAAAAGGGGTCGCGCCGGATAAGATCGACAAAATCATTCACTCAATCACGTCATTTGCGCTTTACGGATTTCCGGAATCGCACGCGATCAGTTTCGCCATTCTTGCTTATGGGAGCGCGTATTTAAAAGTGCATCGTGCACCAGAATTTTACGCGAGCCTGCTCAATAACCAGCCGATGGGCTTTTACACCCCGGCAACGATCGTAAAAGACGCGCAGCGACATGGGTTGAAGATCAAACCGGTTTGTGTTTTGCGATCCGATTGGCGTTGCACAGTTGTCGATGACAACACAGTGCGTTTGGGCTTTTGCCTCGTGAACCGATTGCGGCAGGAACACGCCGAAGAACTCGTGCGCCAACGCGAAAATCGAGAGTTCGGGTCGTTGGACGATTTCAAACGGCGGGCGCAGCTTTCGAAGGAAGAATTGCGCACATTGGCGGAATTAGGCGCGCTCAACTGTTTCGCTCAACATCGGCGGGAAGCGATGTGGAACGTGGAAGAGACGATTCATGACGATTTGCTGGGGAGCGCGGGCGCCTCGCCCGCTGTGTCACGCGCCTCGCGGGATACTCTTCGGGAGCTTTTCGGCGGGGGCGCCGAAAAGAGCGGGCGGGGCGCCCGCGCTCCCCTCGCACCGATGACCTTACCTGAGCGAGTGCGGGCCGATTACGAGACGATGAACCTCACAACCGGTCCGCATCCGATGAAGCTGTTGCGTGAAAATTTCCCGAATATTTGGCGAACGATCGACCTCGTGCACGCGCGACATGGTTCGATCATTCAGATTGCCGGGAACGTGATTTGCCGCCAGCGTCCCGGCACGGCAAAAGGATTTGTTTTTATCAGTTTGGAAGACGAGACCGGCGTTTCAAATGCAATTGTTGAGCCAGAGTTGTTCGAACGGTTTCGGCTCGTCATTACAGAGGAAGCATTTCTGTTGATCGAAGGCGAAGTGCAGAATTCGGATGGCGTGGTTTTAATTAAAGCTCGCGAAATCAGATCGCTGGCGCACGAACAACTCATCGGCAGTGAGTCGCATGATTTCCGGTAAAGTAGCGCAAGCCTCCTGGCTTGCGCAGCAACCGGGACGGTCGCGCTACTCCCCCGCGTGATGGGGCTCTGGCACTTTGGGCTCGGTAGGCCTTTCGGCAGGCTTCTCATCCGCCTCGAGCCATTCCGTGTGAAAAACACCAGGCTTGTCCACGCGCTCGTAGGTATGCGCGCCAAAAAAATCGCGTTGCGCTTGCAACAGATTCGCCGGCAAACGCGCGGAGCGGTAACTGTCGAAGTAAGCGAGCGAGGCAGAAAACGCGGGCGCAGCTACGCCATGTTTAATCGCCGTCGATAGAACAAGACGCCATTTCGGCTGCGCTTTTCTAATCGCCCTCGTGAAATATCGGTCGAGCAGCAGATTGTGCAGGGCGGCATCGCGCTTGTATGCCTCGACAATTCGGTTTAGGAATCTCGCGCGGATGATGCAGCCGCCGCGCCAGATGGTCGCGATGTCGCTGAGGTTGAGGTTCCAGTCGTAGGTCGTGCTTCCAGAGCGAAGCAGCTCCATTCCCTGCGCATAAGAAACGATTTTAGATGCATAAAGCGCGTCGCGCACTGAATCGACGAGCCGCGCACGATTGCCTTTGAATGTTCGAGCCCTCGGGTGCGGCAAGATTTTCGACGCGGCCACCCGGTCTTCTTTTCGCGATGAGATAACGCGCGCCTCAACCGCTGCGTTAATTGTAGAAATGACGACGTATTGGCGGATTGCGGCTTGAAGCGTCCAGATGCCGGTTCCTTTTTGTCCCGCCTTGTCGAGTATCATGTCGACGAGTGGCTTGCCTGTGTCGGGATCAATCTTTCGGAAAATCACGGAAGTGATTTCGATGAGATAACTTTCCAGTTCGCCTTTGTTCCATTCAGCAAACGTGTCGGCCAGTTGCGCGGCATCCATTCCGAGGACGTCTCTTAGAATAGCGTAAGCTTCGCATATTAACTGGATATCGCCGTACTCGATCCCGTTGTGCACCATCTTGACGTAGTGACCGGCGCCGTCCGGTCCCATGTATCGGCAACACGGTTCGCCATCGACTTGAGCGGCGATCTTGCGGAAAATTGGCGCGATAATTTCCCATGACTCGCGCGACCCGCCCGGCATCAGCGAAGGGCCTTTGAGCGCGCCTTCTTCGCCGCCCGACACGCCCATGCCCACGAAATGAATTCCTTTGCTCTCTAATTCCTTTCCCCGCCGTTGCGTATCGGTGAAAAGTGAATTTCCTCCATCGATGATGATATCGCCCTTTTCGAGCAGCGGGACGAGTTCATTGATGACCGCGTCAACGGGAGGCCCAGCCTTCACCATCATCATTGCTATGCGCGGCTTTTTCAGCGCACCGACAAACTCCTCAATCGTGCGCGTTGGCTGAATGTTTTTTCCTTTGGCACGGCCGGCAGCGAATTTCTCGGTAACTTCTGTCGTGCGATTGAAAACAGCGACGGAAAATCCCTTCGATTCCATGTTGAGTGTGAGATTTTCGCCCATCACACCCAAACCGATCAGGCCAATATCACATTGATTGGTTGTCATTTTAGTATCTTCTTTTCTGACGTCTTTGGAGAATAATCACTTTAACGAGCGTTTGGAGTGCATGGCAAATCCCGTTTGCGAAGTTTTATTGACCGAGGCGCTGCTTAAAGCGCCAGAGAACGCTGGTGACCCGGCAATCGGCGGAGTCGTTGACTTCTGGGGCGTTGTTCGCGGGATTGAAGACGGGCGAGAGATCGAGGGGATAGAATACGAAGCGCATCGGGAAATGGCCAAGCATCAGCTAAGGCAGATTGCGGACCAGGCAAAGGAAAGCTTCCCGCTTAAGCTCATTATCATTCACCATCGACTGGGATTTATTGGCGTCGGACAATCCTCACTTTTCGTGCGAGTGGCGAGCCAGCATCGCGCTGAGGCATTCCGGGCGAACCAATGGATGGTGGATGAGTTGAAGAAAAGGGTTCCGATCTGGAAACGACCACGGTTCAAAGTCGGGAATCTGCGGCGCGCCTTGCAAGGCGAGGCGGCGACAGCGAAATGAATTGGGCGAATCGTTTAACACTTAGCCGTCTTGTGCTGACGGTGCTTTTTGTTCTGGCGTTAAATTCCTCCTGGCAATATGCGCGCACCTGTGCCCTTGTGATTTTTGTCATCGCCGGTCTGACAGACTTTATCGATGGGGAAATCGCTCGCCGTTACGGAGTCGTCACAAATTTTGGCAAACTAATGGATCCGCTGGTGGACAAGATCATGATGGCAGCGGCCTTTATTTCGCTGGTGCCTCTGAAAGCTGTGCCGGCGTGGGCGGCCACAACAGTCGTGGCGCGCGACTTTTTGATTACCGGTCTGCGCTTGATGGCCAGCGCCAAAGGCCGGGTTTTGCCCGCGGACTCGCTCGGGAAGCAAAAAACCTCGTGGCAAATCATTACGGTGATTTTTTTCCTGGGTCTCTTTTCGGCGAGCGAACTGCGACTTGCTGACGAAAGGTCCATGTGGTGGCTGCACGCGTGGAATCAGGCGGGCCCAATCCTGGTGTGGATCACGGTGGCTTTGACGCTTTACTCGGGACTTGGCTACGCCTGGCGGAATCGTGAAGTGATCGCGCCGGATCAATAGCGGGCAAGGGAATTCGAACCCGTTTTCACCCTTTGTCTGATGCCGCGCGATTTCAGCGCAATCTTGCGCGACAGCACATATTAGTTTCATAAGGGAATTTTCGCCGCCGGTTTGCCAAATTTTTCCGCCAAGATCTTTACGCTCAACTGGTTGCGGCACCGCTGGGTTCTCTGCGGTAGTTTGGGACGACTGGAAAGCCTGATCAAAAATTATATATCTGCTGGCCAAAG
>Ga0207645_10002553_pt1 | contig 14225 bp, 14 predicted proteins | sample KBSM53metaG_FD_184331 | JGI IMG/M metagenome (GOLD analysis project Ga0207645, IMG submission 184331) | Miscanthus rhizosphere microbial communities from Kellogg Biological Station, Michigan, USA - KBS M5-3 metaG (SPAdes) (version 2) | ecosystem: Host-associated > Plants > Roots > Rhizosphere >...
CGCCGACACGTCTTACAACCCGGCGGACATCGGCGCGGCCATCGCCAGCGGATCCTTCGACACCGCCGGGATGGTGATTGCACCGTGCTCGATGAAGACGCTGGCTGCAGTCGCAAACGGCTTTTCCGACAACCTGCTTTCCCGCGCCGCCGACGTCACGTTGAAGGAGCGTCGGCGCCTGGTGCTGATGGTCCGAGAAACGCCTCTGAACCTGGCACATCTGCGCAATATGGTCGCGGCAACCGAAATGGGAGCAGTCGTTTTTCCGCCGTTGCCAGCCTTCTATCACCGGCCCAAGACGATCGACGATCTGGTCGACGACACGACAGAGAGGGTGCTGGCGTTGCTGGGACTGGAAGGCGCCGCCCCTAAGGCCTGGCGCGGACTCGCGGCACGCTGACGATCAGGTGGCTTGGAACTCCCAAGCCCGGCGGGCGCCGAATACGGCGTTCGGATATTCCGGGCGGCCGCGGCTGCCGTTGTAGCGTCCGAGCGCGAGGTACAGGTCACCGCGCTCGAGGTTGAGGTAGTGGCGCAGGATCACGCACCCGAAACGGAGGTTCGTTTGGGTGTGAAATAGCCGGCCCGTGTCCCCATCGCCGATCAGCCGCGCCCAAAACGGCATCACCTGAGCGAACCCGCGCGCGCCTGCGACGCTGACCGCGTACTTGCGAAATCCGCTTTCCACTTGCACGAGGCCGAGCAACAACGAAGGCTCTAGACCGGCACGAGTGCTCTCGTACCAGAGCGTCTCGAGGAATTCGACCCTTGTCACATGCTCGGCGGTCCGCTTCTTCAAACGCTCGCTCATCGCACCGAGCCAGCGCAAATGCGAGAGTCGTTCCTCGATGCTGGCGAAACCCGGCTTGGGAGGCGCTCGATTTGCGATTGCGGCCGACAAAGCCGACCGTACCGAGTCGGCAAGCGGTTCCTCGACCTGCGCTCCGGCCCGCACGGGCTTGGGCCAGCCGGTCACCATGGGTGACAGCACACCCGCGGTCAACAACGCCCGCCGTTCTCTCCCGGGTCGGGAGAGGCCCGGCTTCATGCGTCGAGCTTGGCCTTCAGGAAGGCCGGCGCCTCGGCTAGCGGCAGCGATGTCGGCGCGTCGTCACGACGCCCTTGGTATTCGATCTTGGCTTCCTTCAGACCACGTTCGGAAAGAACGACGCGATGCGGTATGCCGATGAGTTCCCAATCGGCGAACATAGCGCCTGGCCGCTCGCCCCGATCGTCGAGGATCACGTCGACGCCGAGCGCTTGCAGCTGTGCGTGGATCGCAAGCGAGGCCGTCCGCACTGTCTCCGAGCGGTCATAGCCGATCGGGCACACAACAACGCTAAACGGTGCCAACGCTTGTGGCCAAATCATTCCGCGCGCGTCATGGCCCTGTTCAATTGCAGCACCGAGCAGCCGGGTAATGCCGATCCCGTAGCAGCCCATCTGGAGCAGTTGCGGCTTTCCGGTCTCGTCGAGATAGGTCGCATTCATGGCCTCGCTGTACTTCGTGCCGAGAAAGAAAACGTGGCCAACCTCAATGCCTCGCTGAAGCGCGAGCGGGCCGCTTCCATCGGGCGATGGGTCGCCTGCCACGACGTTGCGGATATCAGCGACTATGTCGGGCTCCGGGAGATCGCGGACCCAATTGACACCCGTCAGATGAAAGTCGACGACATTAGCGCCGCACACAAAGTCGCTCATCGCTGCAACCGTGCGATCGGCAACCACCTTGAAAGCGCCGATGTTCCCGATCGGGCCCAGGTAACCCGGCGGGCAAGCGAAGGCCCGCCGAATCTCGTCCGCCGTCGCGAAGCGAAAGCCGCTGTCCAGGCCGGGCACCTTCCCTGTCTTGATCTCGTTGAGCGTGTGATCGCCTCGAATCAACAGCAGCCAGATCGTCGTTTGCGAACCCGAGTCGATCGACGCCAAACGATCCGTCGCAAGGACTAGCGACTTGACCGTACGCTGCAACGGGACACCGAGTAGCGCAGCGACCTCTTCGCACGTCGCCTTGCCGGGCGTCGGCGTCTGGCGCATCGGTTCATTCGGAGGGCGGCGACTGACGCCGGGTGGACGCGCTTCGGCAAGCTCGATGTTGGCCGCGTAATCCGAACTCGGGCTGTAGACGATCGCATCCTCGCCAGTGTCGGCGATGACCTGGAATTCGTGGGAGCGATCGCCGCCAATCGCACCGGTGTCCGCCGCAACGGCGCGAAAGGTCAAGCCCATGCGCTCGAAGATGCGCACGTAGGCGTCGAACATCCGCTGGTAGCTGAGGCCGGCCGAGTCGACATCGCGATCGAAGGAATACGCGTCCTTCATCGTGAACTCGCGGCCGCGCATCACGCCGAATCGGGGCCTGCGCTCGTCCCGGAACTTGGTCTGGATGTGATAGAAGTTGCGCGGCAGCGATCGGTAGCTTCTCAGTTCCTGCCGCGCGATGTCGGTGATGACTTCTTCACTGGTCGGCTGGACGACGAAGTCGCGTTCGTGGCGATCCTTCAGCCGCAGCAGCTCAGGGCCGTACCTCTGAAAGCGACCGCTCTCCTGCCAAAGTTCCGCCGGCTGGACAACCGGCATCAGCAGTTCGATGGCCCCGGCGCGATTCATCTCTTCTCGCACGATCCCTTCGACCTTGCGAATCACCCGCAGGCCCATCGGCATGTAGCTGTAGATGCCTGCGGACAGCCGCTTGATGAAACCGGCGCGCAGCATCAGTCGGTGACTGACGACCTCGGCATCCGCAGGGGCTTCCTTCAGCGTCGAAATGAAGAACTGGCTGGCTTTCATAGGCGGCAGGTCGCCAACTTGCGATCTGGCGCGAGGGTACGGGAAACCCGATGCTTTGATTCCCGCAGAGCCAGTGCAATAATGGATTCAACGAAAGAATTGAGGTTGATTATGCTCGACCGTGAAGGGTTCAGACCCAACGTCGGCATCATCCTGCTCAACCACAGAAACCAGGTGTTTTGGGGCAAGCGGATCCGCACCCACTCCTGGCAGTTCCCGCAAGGGGGCATCAATTACGGCGAAACGCCTGAGCAGGCGATGTACCGTGAGTTGCATGAAGAGGTCGGACTTCAAGCCGATCACGTGCGGATTGTCGCGCGCACGCGCGACTGGTTGCGCTACGAGGTCCCCACCCACTTCATTCGACGCGACGCGCGTGGCCACTACCGCGGCCAGAAGCAGATCTGGTTTCTGCTGCAGTTGACCGGTCGTGACAGCGACATGAACCTGCGCGCGACGGACCATCCGGAATTCGACGCTTGGCGCTGGAACGAGTACTGGATTCCGCTCGAGGTTGTGATCGAATTCAAGCGAGACGTCTATCAGATGGCTTTGACCGAACTCGCCCGCTTTCTCCCGCGCGGGACTCAGCACAACCGCTACCTGCGTTCCGGAATGCGGCCTCATCATCGTGAGGATGACGGCGAGCGTCGCATGAACACTGGTTCCGAACCAGCGGCGGAAGCGGTCCAGGTGAAACCCAACGCCCCTGCTGAACCGAGACTCTAGGTCTATCGAAGCGTGAGACGGCCGCTTCGAGCGGTTCAGCTCAACACCAAGTTGTCGCGGTGGATGAGCTCGGGCTCACCGGTGAAACCAAGCAGCCTTTCGAATTCGCTTGAGGGTCGGCGCGCGATCAGTCGCGCTTCACTGCTGCTGTAGTTGGCGAGCCCGCGGGCGAGTTCAAGCCCATCGAGTCCATGAACTGCGATCACATCGCCGCGATGGAAGTCGCCTTGCACCTCGAGGACACCGATCGGAAGCAGGCTTTTGCCACCCTCACGGACTTTCAGCCTCGCGCCGTCGTCGACAACGACGGCGCCTCGCATCTGCAGGTGGTCGCTCATCCATTTCTTGCGCGCCGCGCGCTTCGGTGTCGCCGCGAGCAGCGCAGTGCCGATGGCCTCGCCAGACGCCAGACGCAAAAGGACATCGCGCTCGCGGCCCCATGCAATGATGGTGCTGGTACCGCTGCTTGCCGCCCGTTTCGCAGCAAGAATTTTCGTGAGCATCCCGCCACGACCAAGTGCCGACCCTGCTCCGCCCGCCATCGCTTCAAGCTCGGGAGCGCCCGCCTGGGCCTCTGATATCAGCTGCGCCGCAGGATCTTTGCGCGGATCCGCTGAAAACAGTCCTTGTTGATCCGTCAGGATCACGAGCGCATCGGCATCCAGGAGGTTCGCCACCAAGGCGCCCAATGTGTCGTTGTCGCCGAACTTGATCTCGTCGTTGACGACAGTGTCGTTTTCATTGATGACCGGTATCACGTTGAGCCCGAGCAGGGTCAGCAACGTCGTTCGAGCGTTCAAGTAGCGCTCGCGATCGGCAAGATCGGCATGCGTCAACAAGATCTGTGCGCTGTGAACTCCTAGTTGCCGCAGCTGCGATTCGTATATCTGCGCGAGGCCCATCTGGCCAACCGCAGCAGCGGCCTGAAGTTTGTGAATGCCTTTCGGCCTGGCAGCCCAGCCCAGCCGCTTCATGCCCTCCGCGATCGCGCCGCTCGAGACCATGACGATCTGGCGACCCTCGGCCGCCAACGCCGCCATCTGTCGACACCAGTTTCCGACGGCCAGAGGGTCGACACCACGTCCCTCGTTCGTGACGAGGCTCGAACCGACCTTGACGACGATTCTTCGGGCGCGCTTCAAAGGGCCGGTCATGGCGTTGTCGCGCTTCCCGCTTCGGTTTCGAAGCGAGGATCGGGTGGCGCTGTAGGCGCGTTTCGAACGTTGGCGACATGCTGGTAGACAGCACGCATCAACGGCTCGCAGCCTTCTCGAGTGAGCGCCGAGATCTGGAAGACAGGACCTTTCCAACGCGATCGCCGCACAAAATCCTTCACCCGCGCTTGGCGCACTTGCTCCGGGATCATGTCCAGCTTGTTGAGGACAACCCAGCGTGGCTTGCTATGCAATGCAGGGTCGTACTTTCTCAATTCGGCAACGATGGAACGGGCCTGCGCAACGGGGTCAACGGACTCGTCGAACGGCGCCAGATCGATCACATGCAACAACAGCTGGGTGCGTTGGAGGTGTCTCAAAAACTGGTGACCCAACCCGGCGCCGTCGGCAGCCCCTTCGATCAAGCCAGGAAGGTCGGCAACGACGAAACTCTGCTCGGGCGCGACGCGCACAACACCGAGATTCGGGTGCAGCGTCGTGAACGCATAGTCGGCGATCTTCGGCCTCGCGTTCGAGACCGCTGCAATCAGCGTTGACTTGCCCGCGTTCGGCATGCCGAGCAACCCGACGTCGGCTAGTACACGCAGTTCCAGCTTCAACTTGCGATGTTCGCCCGGCCAGCCCGGCGTCTTTTGACGCGGCGCGCGGTTCGTGCTGCTCTTGAAATGCAAATTGCCAAAACCGCCATCGCCCCCCTTGGCGATCAACACTGGTTGATCGGGCACCAGCAGTTCGGCGATCAAGTCTCCGGTTTCAGCATCACGAATGATCGTACCGACAGGCATCCTGAGCCGGACGTCGTCAGCAGCGGCGCCATATTGATCAGCCCCTCGACCGCTTTCACCATTGCGGGCTTCGTGCCGTCGTGCATACCGGAAGTCGATGAGCGTATTGAGGTTTCGGTCGCCGACGGCGTAGACACTGCCGCCCCTTCCGCCGTCTCCGCCGTTTGGACCGCCAAATGGAATGAACTTCTCTCGGCGAAAGCTCATGCAGCCATTGCCGCCGTTTCCAGCGACCACATCGATGGTGGCTTCGTCTACGAATTTCATAGCGCTGAAACTGCCCAAATCCCTGACCGTCAGACCACCTCGATCCTATGTCAGCCCCGAAAACAAAAAGCCCCGGCTAGCCGGGGCTTTATTTCGTCTGATGCGACGTCCGTCAATCCAAATTGACGCTGACAGTCTGCCGACTCTGAGCACCCTTCACGGCGAATTTCACTTCACCGTCGGCAAGGGCAAACAATGTGTGATCGCGCCCGGTGCCCACGTTTGCGCCCGCATGAAACCGTGTGCCCCTTTGCCGAACGATGATCGACCCGGCAGTGACCTGTTGACCACCGAAGACCTTCACACCCAGCATCTTCGGCTGAGAGTCGCGGCCGTTTCGAGTCGATCCGCCGCCCTTTTTCTGTGCCATTTTTTACTCCTGCCAGCTTCCCTTAGACGTGGACCGCACTGATCTCTAGTTCGGTAAAAGCCTGACGATGCCCCTGACGCTTCTGGTAGTGCTTGCGACGCTGCATCTTGAAGATGCGCACCTTGTCATGTCGGCCATGCGCGATCACCGTCGCAACCACCGTTGCGCCTGTCAGCAGGGGGCTTCCGACCGAGACGTCCGCACCACTGCCGACTGCTAGCACCTTGTCGAGGGTGATCTGTTGGCCTACGTCAGCAGACAACTGCTCTACCTTGATTCTTTCGCCGGTGGCAACCCTGTATTGTTTGCCCCCGGTCTTGATGACCGCGTACATATCAGTCCTTCGCCTACTCTGTCGAGGATAGCCTTTCAGTATACCACCTGACCGCGCCGGTGCTGGCTTGTTCCGACAGTTCGCAACAGGGAAGCGGCTACCGCACAGGTTGCGCATCTCCGCAGTCGGGAGTGCGTAGAGGTCTTCCTATAATTGGTTTTCAGAGAGTAGAACGTGCAAGTTTCAGTCTCCCCAGCATCAAGTCCTGCGCCGAGCGCCGTGCGACTGATGACTGCAGACATGGCGCGTGTCGACGAGGTGATCCAGCGGCGCCTGGCCTCGGACGTGGCGATGATCAATCAGATCGCCCACTACATCATCAGTGCGGGAGGCAAGCGCATCCGCCCGATGCTGGTACTGCTCTTCTCGAGTGCACTGGGTTTTAGCGGCGCTGAGCGGTTCGAACTGGCAGCGACCGTCGAGTTCATCCATACCGCGACTCTCCTGCACGACGATGTCGTGGACGAGTCGGCGCTGCGGCGTGGTCGCCAGACCGCAAACGCACTTTTCGGCAACGCCGCAAGCGTGCTGGTAGGTGATTTCGTGTACTCGAGAGCCTTCCAGATGATGGTCTCCGTCAATCGGATGCGCGTCTTGGAGGTGCTTGCCGATGCGACCAACGTCATCGCAGAAGGGGAGGTACTGCAACTGATGAACATGCACGATCCCGATTTGGCCGTTGACGATTACCTCCGCGTCATTCGGTTCAAGACCGCCAAGCTATTTGAAGCGAGTGCACGACTCGGAGCTGTGCTTGCTGATTCGAGCCCTTCAGTCGAGGAATCGTGCGCGGCTTACGGTCGCTCTTTAGGTACCGCTTTCCAACTGGTCGATGATCTCCTTGACTACGAAGGCGCGACAGCGGAATTGGGCAAGAACGTAGGCGACGATTTGCGGGAGGGCAAGCCGACTTTGCCGCTCCTTATCGCGATGGAAAGGGGAACTACCTCGGAAAGAGACCTTATGAGACATGCGATCGAACACGGGGGAAGTGCACGTCTCAACGAGATTGTCGAGATCGTCCGCGCGACTGGTGCCCTCCTCGCAACGCGTGATGCAGCCCGCGCTGAAGCGGACAAGGCAACGTCGACTTTGGATGCCTTACCCGCCTCGCCGTTCAGGGAGGCTCTGCTAGAATTGTGTGTTCGGTCGGTAGAGCGTTCCTCCTAGGCGCCTATGCCGAAAATCGGGGTGTAGCTTAGCCTGGTAGAGCGCTACGTTCGGGACGTAGAGGCCGGAGGTTCGAATCCTCTCACCCCGACCAGCTCTCACGGTTCGAGGCAAGCCGTTTGGTCGCAAACGAGTGGGATGAGCGGTGCGTGAATTGTTGACGGCGCCTGCAACCGTCATCGTTTACACCCTCATATGAATCAGCGATGATCCGCCGATTCCACAACATGAACTGAGTGCCCCAAGCGTGGACACATTGGCCGAGGCTCCGCATTCAGCCCTCTCCGGCGTGGCGAGGGTTCTGGTCCATGCAGGCAAACTCAACGTCAAGACCGCTGAAGAGTTAGTCAAAACCTCGCGAGATAAGCGGGTCAGCTTTGTTTCCTCGGTCATTACGGCTGGCGCTGTCTCGCCAGGAGACCTGGCTCACACGTTGTCGGCGGCACTGGCTCTTCCTCTGCTGGATCTCGCAGCGGTTGACGCACAACGGCTGCCTCGCAATGTCATCGAAAGCAAGCTGGCCGCCCAGTACCAGGTCGTTGTGCTCGGAAAGCGCGGCAACCGCATATTCATCGGCGGCGCAGATCCTACTGACCAAGAGGCAGTTGAGCGGATCAAGTTTGCGACGCAACTCGCGCCTGAGTGGGTCATCGTCGAGCATGACAAGCTCGCGAAGATGCTTGAAGGAAGCGCGGCGAGCGCCTCGGAAACCATCGAGGCGATGTCCTCCGGCGACTTTGAGTTCGATGTCACGGACGAGGCGTCGGCGGCTCCGGATGCAGGAGAAGTTGCAGCAGAGGTCGAGGATGCTCCCGTCGTCCGCTTCCTCCAGAAGATGTTGATCGACGCGATCAACATGCGGGCCTCCGACCTGCATTTCGAACCCTACGAATACCACTATCGCGTGCGTTTTCGAGTGGATGGTGAGTTGCGTGAGATCACTCAGCCACCGATCGCGATCAAAGACAAACTGTCGTCCCGGATCAAGGTTATATCGCGTCTTGATATTGCCGAGAAGCGAGTGCCTCAGGACGGCCGAATGAAGCTGAAGTTCGGCGCCAAGGCGATCGACTTTCGCGTCAGCACCCTGCCGACTCTGTTCGGCGAGAAGATCGTCGTCCGTATCCTCGATCCATCAAGCGCCAAAGTCGGCATCGAGGCACTCGGCTATGAGAAGGTGGAAAAGGATCGGTTGCTGAGAATCATCCAGCGGCCTTACGGCATGGTGCTCGTCACCGGTCCAACCGGCAGCGGCAAGACCGTTTCCCTCTACACGTGTCTCAACATCCTCAATCAGCCGGGTGTCAACATCTCGACCGTGGAAGATCCGGCCGAAATCAACTTGCCGGGCGTCAATCAAGTCAATGTGAATGACAAGGCCGGACTGACGTTCGCGGCGGCGCTCAAGTCCTTCCTCCGGCAGGATCCCGACGTCATCATGGTTGGCGAGATTCGCGATCTGGAGACGGCCGACATAGCCATCAAGGCTGCTCAAACGGGGCACATGGTCATGTCGACGTTGCATACAAACGACGCGCCGACAACGTTGACGCGCCTGCTCAACATGGGAGTCGCCCCATTCAACATTGCGTCGAGTGTCCTGCTGATCACTGCGCAGCGCCTAGCGAGACGACTGTGCGAAAACTGCAAAGCGCCTGCAGACTATCCGCGCGACGCGATGTTGAAGGCAGGGTTCAAGGCCGAGGATCTTGACGGCAACTGGAAGCCATTCAAGGCGATCGGTTGTTCTTCTTGTACCAATGGCTACAAGGGTCGAGTCGGCATCTATCAAGTGATGCCCGTCTCCGAGGAAATTCAAAAGATCATTCTCAACGAAGGCACTTCGATGGACATTGCCAACCAAGCGCAAGCCGAGAATGTTCGCGATCTTCGGCAGTCCGGCCTCATCAAGGTCCGTTCTGGAATGACGACTTTGGAAGAAGTCATCTCGGTAACGAACGAATAACTTACGACCTCAGAACGGAACGAGGCAGCGACTCCTCGAAACAACATGGCGACAGCTACAGCAGTCACTGCGAGCAAGGTCAAAGACATCGTCTTTGAATGGGAGGGTAAGGACAAAAACGGCAAGGTCGTTCGCGGCGAGATGCGCGCCGGTGGCGAAGCAATGGTCAGCGCCAGCTTGCGCCGCCAGGGCGTGATGGTGAACAAGGTCAAAAAGCGCCGGATGTCGGGCGGACGATCGATCAAGCAAAAGGACATCGCGGTTTTCACTCGCCAGTTGTCCACCATGATGCGCGCCGGCGTCCCGCTAATCCAATCGTTCGACATTGTGGCCCGCGGCAGCACGAACGCTCGGATGACTCGCTTGCTGACGGATATCCGCACAGACGTGGAAACCGGCACAAGCCTGTCGGCCGCCTTTCGAAAGCATCCGCTCTACTTCGACGCCCTGTACTGCAACCTTGTTGAAGCCGGCGAAGCTGGCGGCATCTTGGAGACGTTGCTCGACCGTCTTGCTCTCTATCAAGAGAAGACGATGGCGATCAAGAACAAGATCAAGTCGGCGCTGATCTATCCGGTTGCGGTGCTGGTAGTAGCCTTCGTCGTCTTATCGGTCATCATGATTTTTGTGATTCCAGCGTTCGAGGACGTCTTTAAGTCTTTCGGTGCTGATCTCCCGGCGCCGACTCTCTTTGTGATTGGAATGTCGAAGATCTTCGTAAGCTATTGGTATCTCATCTTCGGCATTCTTGGTGGCGGCACTTATTTCTTCTTGCAGTCTTGGAAGCGCTCGGTAAAGATGCAAAAAGTCATGGATCGCCTGCTTTTGCGCGTGCCGGTGTTCGGGGAGCTGGTCAACAAGTCGTCGGTTGCGCGCTGGACTCGAACGTTGTCGACGATGTTTGCTGCCGGCGTGCCGCTTGTCGAGGCACTTGATTCGGTTGGCGGCGCTTCGGGTAACGCTGTGTTTCAGGAAGCAACGGAGCAGATTCAACGGGATGTATCGACCGGATCTGCCTTGACCACGTCTATGCAAACGACTGGCGTGTTTCCAGTGATGGTGCTGCAGATGTGCGCAATCGGTGAGGAGTCTGGCTCCCTCGATGCGATGTTGGGAAAGGCCGCGGAGTTTTATGAGGACGAGGTTGATGAGGCTGTGAAGGGACTGTCCAGTTTGATGGAACCCTTCATCATTGTCATTCTGGGCGTGTTGATCGGCGGCATTGTGGTGTCGATGTATCTGCCGATCTTCAAGCTGGGCCAGGTGGTCTAACCAGCACTGATGGACCTGTCGATATCGGAAGCGCTCCTTTCGCCTTTCTCACTGGCGGTGCTAGGACTATGTATCGGCAGCTTCCTGAACGTCGTTATCCACCGCCTTCCAATGATGCTCGAGAAGGGTTGGCGACAAGAGAGCGCTGACTTGCTCGGTGTGAAACTGGAGGAAGAGCGGGAAGCCATCTCGCTGGCCCGTCCGGCATCGCGGTGCCCTCAATGCAAGCGCCCAATCAAGTGGCATGAGAACTTGCCAGTCTTCAGTTACTTGGCCCTTCGGGGTCGCTGTGCTGGCTGCGATACGGCGATCTCTGCACGGTATCCACTGATCGAGATTGCAACCGGCGTTCTATTTGCACTGGTCGGCTGGCGTTTCGGCGCAACGCCGCTTGCGTTGCTCTGGTGTGCATTCGTAGCAGTCCTGGTCAGCCTGGCTGCCATCGACTGGGACACGACGCTGCTTCCAGACAGCATCACGCTTCCACTGCTGTGGGCCGGCCTTGTGGCCAGCGCGCTCGGCTGGACAATTGAACTGCCTAGCGCTCTATGGGGGGCAGTCGCGGGCTATCTTTCCTTGTGGTCCATCTACTGGTTGTTCAAGCTGTTAACCGGCAAAGAAGGCATGGGATTCGGCGACTTCAAGTTGCTGGCAGCGTTGGGCGCCTGGCTGGGCTTCAAGATGTTGTTGCCCATCGTGCTCGCCGCCTCCATCTTCGGTGCGGTGGTTGGCATCATGATGAAGTTGAGTTCCGCGCTGCGGGATGGTCGCTACGTGCCCTTCGGCCCATTTCTCGCCGGCGCGGCGCTCGTTGTAATGCTGGCGGGCCACGCAAAAGTCTTGAGTTGGCTCGGCTGGGCTTGACAGAATCGGGGCGTGAGCTCTGTCAAGACGCTGCGGGTAGGCCTCACCGGGGGCATCGGAAGCGGCAAAAGCACGGTTGCCGCGATGCTCGCCAAGCTGGGAGCCGCTATCGTCGACACCGACCTGATTGCCCGCGAGTTGTCTGCTCCAGGCGGGGGCGCAATCGCAAACCTCGCATCTGCCTTCGGCTCGGAGGTCATCGATGCAAATGGCGCGCTCAACCGTGAGCGAATGAGAGCAATCGTCTTTGCGGATGAGGGCGCACGTCTGCGACTGGAAGCAATCCTTCATCCGATGATCAGCGCGGAGTCTGAACGTCGTGCTCTCCAGACGATCGCATCCGCAATCGTTTTCGATGTGCCGTTGCTCGTCGAGTCCGAGCGTTGGCCCGGCCTTGTCGATCTGGTATGGGTCGTCGACTGCGAAGAAGGAACTCAAGTGAAACGGGTGATGGGGCGCTCAAGGTGGGATAGGACAACTGTCGCTCGGGTTATGCAACAGCAGGCGACTCGGACCGTACGACGAGCCCGAGCCGACACAGTCATCTACAACGACGGAATCTCGGTGGACGTGCTCAATCAGCACGTTGCAGATCTGTGGGCAAGGTACGTCCCTGCAGAGCAGATGTAGTCCTTCGCCGCGGACTCGCTAAGTACCCGGTCGGTGTGAAAGAATTGCTCAACCTGATTTGAACCAGCCGATCCGTTTGCGCGGAACGATGCTGAAGCCGAAAAGTGATCCTGTACGAATATCCCTTTCACGAAGGCATCCGAACGATGCTACGGCTGGAGCATCTGTTCGACAGACTGGGTCAGTTGATCGCTCGCGACGCGCCTGTCGATCACCACTATGCCCTCGCGACCCTTTTCGAGATCATGGACGTGGGGTCGCGTGCCGATTTGAAATCGGATCTCCTGAAGGAGCTTGACAAGCACAGGTCGCAACTCAACGGCTACAGAGGCAATCCGTCGATTTCTGAAGAGGCCTTGGACACGGTGGTTCACCGGATCGACAGTGCGTTTGGGAGTCTCAACGAACTGCCTGGCAAGGCTGGGGCCTCTCTAACCAGCAATGAATGGCTGATGAGCGTGCGCAGCCGAGTCAGCATTCCTGGAGGCACGTGCGAATTTGACTTGCCGGCCTACTACGCATGGCAGAAACACCCACCCCAGCGTCGCCGGGCCGACTTGATTGGTTGGGTCTCCACCCTGATGCCCCTGGCCGCTGCGTTGCAGGTGCTGTTGGGGCTTCTGCGTGAGTCGGGAAAGCCGCAAAAGGTCGTGACGACCGGCGGGCAGTATCAGCAGAGCCTGCCACCCGGTCGGAGCTACCAGCTCATGCGGGTGCGCCTGGCTTCGAGCGACGAGTTAATCCCTGAAATCAGCGGACACCGACTCATGGTCATGGTGCGCCTGATGAGGCAAGACTCCGACGGGCGTCTGCGACCGGCACTTGAAGATGCGAGCTTCGAATTGAGCCTCTGCGGTTAGCTGCAGGCTAGCCGCAGCCTTTGGCGCGTGCTGAGTGCTTGAGGACAGTTCCGATTCGCTCGTGTCCACATGACCAGCCTCCGTCGACCGACCTGAGCCTTCGATTGCGGCACGCAATCAAGCGCGTGTGGGCACGTGACCCACGGACCGAACACACCGATTCCACTTGTTTGCCGGCTGACCGCCCCTATAATGCCTGCTAGCACTCTAATCGGTCGAGTGCTAAACGGTCAGGGCGCGTAGCGCCAAATGATATGAGATGAGTGCTTACTTACTAGCACCCCCCAACCAAGGAGAATTTATGAAGCTTCGCCCGTTGCACGATCGCGTGATCGTCAAACGCCTCGAGCAGGAAACCCGGACCGCCTCGGGCATCGTGATTCCTGACAACGCCGCCGAAAAACCCGATCAAGGTGAAGTCGTCTCAGTCGGCCCTGGAAAGCGTAATGAACGCGGTGACTTGGTGGCCATGAACGTTCGGGCCGGCGATCGCGTGCTCTTCGGCAAATACAGCGGACAGACGGGCTCGCTGCAACTGTGGGTCGAGAACGTGGTCTATATGAGAGACCGGGATCCCAGCAAAGCTCCAGACGCCGTGGCGTGGAACCGGCAAGTCTACCGGTGGCGCGTATGGGACAACCTGATCGCCAACATCGATCGGAACCAGGGCAACCTGCTGCTCGACCCGGCGTGGAACCTCATCCTGATCGATCACTCGCGGGCCTTCACCAACGACCAGAAGATGCCATTCGCGATGATCAAGATCGATCGCGAGTTCTACCGGAGGCTGAAGACGCTTAACGAGCCGATGCTCAAGGAGAAGCTGGGCAATCTCCTGTTCGACGGACCGAAGCCGCTGCTCGAGCGGCGCGACAAGATCATCCAGCACTTCGACGAGCTGGTCGCCAAGTACGGCGAGGCTGGTGTCTTCATACAGTAGGAACTGACGATGTCGGGTCCTCACGGAACTGACGCAGCCGGGTCCTACCGAAACTGACGATGTCGGGTCCTAT
>Ga0207645_10002554_pt1 | contig 14222 bp, 9 predicted proteins | sample KBSM53metaG_FD_184331 | JGI IMG/M metagenome (GOLD analysis project Ga0207645, IMG submission 184331) | Miscanthus rhizosphere microbial communities from Kellogg Biological Station, Michigan, USA - KBS M5-3 metaG (SPAdes) (version 2) | ecosystem: Host-associated > Plants > Roots > Rhizosphere >...
CGGCCAGAATCTTACCGTCCGGTGAGCCCTTCCAGATAACGTTTCGCGTCACGCCGTAGAGTTCCGCGAGCGTGTACAGTGGCGCGAACGGCACGTCCTCCATGAGAATGCGGCCCGCCTGATGCAAAATCGCGATGCGCTTCTTGTGATCGCCGGTGCGTTGTTCCTCGTCGATGAGCTTGTCGAATTCCGGATTGTTGTAGTTGATGCGCTTGGAACCGCCGGTGCGGAAGTATTGCTCGAAATAAACATCGGCGTCGCTGCCGTTGCTGCCGGCGTAGTAGAACGGCAGCTTGCCGCCGTTGACGCCGTCCTTGCCCCAGTAAATCGCGTACTCCTGCGGCACCAGCTCGACTTTGATGCCGACCTTGCCCAATTGATCGGCGATCACTTCGCAAACCTCTTTGCCTTTGAGGTGACGGTCCGGGGCCAAATAGAGCTTGGTCTCGAGGCCGTTCGGATAACCGGCTTTGGTCAGCAGCTCGCGCGCTTTTTTCGGGTCGTAAGGATAGCGCTTGATCTTCGGGTCGAAGCCTACCCAATTCGACCCCAGCGGGCCGTTCACCACCGCGCCGCGGCCGTCGTAGATGTGCTTCAGCATGACGTGGGGATCGAGCGCGTAGTTGATCGCCTGGCGCAGGAGCTTGTTGTCGAAAGGTTTCATCTGCACGTTCATGCCGAGAAAATACATGCGAAAGCCGACCACCTCCTGAAGCCGAACGCGCGGATGTTTGGCGATGCGGTCGACGTCTTCGATGGGCACATTGCTGATCAGATCCGCCTGGCCGGCCAACAGTCCGGCCACGCGCGCCGCTTCTTCCTTGACGCCTTTGATAATGACCTCTCGGATCTGCGGCTTGGGACCCCAGTACTCGTCGTTGCGCCTGAGCACCAGGTTGCCGCCGCGCTGCCAGCTCACGTATTTGTACGGCCCGGTGCCGGCCGTGGCGTTGTCCAGATCGTCGCCGTACTCCTTCGAGAGAATAAACCGAGTCTCCAGCCGCGTGAGCAAGAGCGCATTGGGACTCTTCGTCGTAAGCACCACCGTGTAATCGTCGGGCGTTTCCACCTCGACGCCTTGCACGTAGGCGCCCTGCAGGCTGCGCTTGTCGTTCTGCAGTTTGTCGATGGAATAGGCGACGTCCTTCGAAGTAAACGGCGCGCCGTTGTGAAAGCGCACGCCTTTGCGCAAAAGAAAAATCCACTTGCGCCCCTGAAACTCCCACGACTGAGCGAGCACGCCGACGTATTCATTTTTGTCGTAGTCCATCTGGATCAGCGGCTCGATAATGTGCCGCCAGATTCCGGTGATACCGCCGCCGCTGTAGCCGTAGGGATGGAGCGAGTCAAGACTGACGCCTTGATAGATGACGACGCGATCCCTGGTTGCCGCCGACGCCTTTGACGCGAGCGCGGGCGCGAAGAGAGTTCCCAATCCTAGCGCTGCGCTCTGCCGCAAGAATCGGCGCCGATCAATCGGAGTGACGTGTCTACCCATTCGAGTTCTCCCGCGCTAAGTTCAGCCCTTATATTCAGCCTGCGAGGAAGCTGTCAATCCAATTCCGACCAACACGCAGGCATTCTTCTTAATTTTTTAGCGCAGGCAAAACCTCTTTTCCCAAAAACTCGATCTGCTCCAGCCAGTCGGAATAGCGAAAACGCAGATCGAACACGATGAGATCGGCGCCGGCCGCTTCGTAGGCTTGCGCCTCGCGCGCGATGTCCGCCGGCGTTCCAGCGAGAATGAAACCGCGGATATCGTCCAGCGTGGAAAAGACTCCGGTGGGCGGCTTGACCCAGGTCGGAAACTTGTCCGCCTCGGTGATCAACGCGCCGATGTTGATCGGCGCCAGCGCTGTGGCACGATTCGCGGCGACGCTGGTAAACGGCATGACCGCAGCGCTGATCATCGGCTTGCCGGCATTCTCACAAAGCTCGCGGATATAGGCGACGAGCCTTTCGAAGGTGGCGAGCGTGGTGCGGGCCGGCATCCAGCCATCGCAGTATTCGACCGCGCGGCGGCAAGCCGCCGGAGTTCCGCCGCCGTACCAGATCGGGATCGGCTGCAGCGGTGTCGGCTTGAGCGCTACGTCGGAAAAATTGAAATATTCGTTTTTGAACGTGACCCGCTCGCCAGCCCATAGCCGGCGGCAGATCTCCACATTGCTCCGCACCAGCTCGGCGCGTTCCTCGATGCCCGTCGGATACCCTGCGGCGGCGAACTCGTGAGGAAAGCCGCCGAGACCGATTCCCATGATGATCCGGCCGCGGCTGATTTGACTCAACGCGGCAAAAGCCTGCGCCAGATGGATTGGATGGCGGTGGCAGATCGTCATCGCAGTGCCGAGCGCAATCCTGTTTGTGGCTGCGGCGAGCGCAGCGAGCGTCAGCAACCCGTCGATATGCGTGTTGTTCGTTCCCTCGATGCCGTGCGGCTCGAATACCAGATGATCTCTCACCCAGAGGGAATCGAAGCCGTAGGTCTCGGCGCGCTTTGCGCCTTCCAGACATTGTTCAATCGACGCGTGCTCGCAGAAATGGGGCAGCAGCAAGCCGAATTTGAGTTTGCTCGGCATAGCCATCGGTGAATTTTCCTTTTGTTGCACACTCCGATTCGACAGGCTAACGAATCCAGATTTACTCTACGTTATCTCATGCCCATAGAACCCGACAAAATCATCTACTCGATGGTCAGTGTCAGCAAGTACGATGATAAATTTTCTGGTGTCCCTGGTGAAACTCGTATAGCCGCGCGTTACACTTGCGCGTGATGACGCCTCTGAATAATTAGACGATGATCAAAAGCTCGACAAAGAGATTCCCTAAGAAAAACTATTTCGGCTGGTTTTTGTTGATCATCGTCGCATGTATTCCCTTCCTCGCCATGGGCGAACCTGGAAAGATAGTAAGCGAGCCTTATCGACGTTGGATCAGGGATCCGCGAGTCATTCGTGACTACTTCGAATCGCATTCGGTTCGCAAGCTGCAACTTGGGGCCGGTAGTCACGCCCCGACGGGCTGGTTGAATACCGATATTGCACCTACGCCTGACCAAGTCTATTTGGATGCGACTAAAAGATACCCGTTCCCGGATGCATCTTTCCAATATATTTTCAGCGAGCATATGATCCAGACGATGCCTTGGGAAGGTGGTGTAGCCATGCTGAAGGAGTGCTACCGCGTACTGGCGCCGGGTGGAAAATTGCGTGTCGTAACGCCCAACCTTACGAAATTTGTTCAATTGTTGACCGAGAACCCCGATGCGGAAGCGAAACGATTCATAGCTGCGAAACTGCGGGTGACCGGCTGGCCTGAGACGCCCGCGGTCGGAGCGTATATTTTTAACCGACAACTTCACGACTGGGGTCACCAGTTCCTCTACAATGCGGCAATCCTACGGAAAAGTCTCGTGCTCGCGGGATTTGAACAGATTGCAGAATATCCCGTTAACGAGAAGACCGATCCCGTTTTTCGTGAAGCAGAAATGCGTACACGCAACGAGGGTTCGGATCTTTGGCTGGTCAACCGTTGGGAATCGATGGCTTTTGAGGCGGTGCGTTAGTTCTTACAGGACAGAAAACTTGATTCGCCTAGTTGAACTTGTCGAATCCTGTGACCCCGAGTATCGTTGACCGCAAAACTCTTCTTTTCTTGCGTAATCTCATCTGCCGGGTTAGCGTCGATTCATGAGCACCGAGCCTAACAAAGTTATCTACTCGATGGTCGGCGTCAGCAAGTATTACGACAAACGCGCCGTCTTGAAAGACATCTATCTCTCCTATTTCTACGGTGCGAAGATCGGAGTAATCGGGCTCAATGGATCGGGAAAATCTTCCCTGCTGCGCATCATGGCGGGCGTGGACAAGGACATCAACGGCGAAGCCGTGCTTTCACCAGGCTATACCGTCGGCTATCTGGAACAGGAGCCATTGATCGATGATTCGCGGACGGTGCGCGAAGTCGTCGAAGAGGCTGTTCGAGAGACCGTTAAGTTGCTCAAGGAGTTTGAAGAGATCAACGCCAAATTCGCCGCAGAAATGTCCGATGACGCCATGAACAAGCTCCTCGAGCGCCAAGGCGAAGTTCAGGAAAAACTGGATCATCTCGAGGCGTGGGATCTCGATGCCCGGCTGGATATGGCGATGGATGCGCTGCGCTGCCCGCCCGCGGAAACTCCCGTGAAAATATTATCCGGTGGCGAACGGCGCCGGGTCGCGCTTTGCCGGCTGCTTTTACGCAAACCGGATATTCTATTGCTCGATGAGCCCACCAATCACCTCGACGCCGAGTCGGTGGCCTGGCTTGAACAGCACCTGCAAAGCTATGCCGGCACGGTTATCGCCGTGACCCATGACCGATATTTTCTCGATAATGTCGCCGGATGGATTTTGGAGCTGGACCGCGGCCAGGGTATTCCCTTCAAGGGCAACTACACCGCTTGGCTGGAACAGAAACAAGAACGGCTGCGGCGCGAAGAAAAGTCAGAGAGCGAGCGCCAAAAAACTTTGGAGCGCGAGCTCGAGTGGATCCGCATGTCTCCCAAAGCTCGGCGCGCCAAGGGCAAGGCCCGCATCACGGCATACGAATCGCTGCTCGATCAGGAAGCGCAGAAACGTCGTGAGGACCTCGAGATTCCGATTCCGCCTGGACCGCGTCTGGGCAACATCGTGATCGAGGCGGAAAGCGTGAACAAAGCATTCGCCGACCGCCTGTTGATCGACGATATGAATTTCAAGCTCCCGCCCGGCGGTATTATCGGCGTCATCGGCCCGAACGGGGCCGGCAAGACCACTTTGTTTCGCATGATCATTGGTCAGGAGAAACCCGACCGCGGCAGGATCCGACTAGGCGAAACGGTGGTCTTGGGTTACGTCGATCAAAGCCGCACACTTAGTCCCGACAAATCCATCTGGGAAGAGATCAGCGGCGGAGCCGATCAGATGAAGATCGGCAACCGCGACGTCAACTCGCGCGCCTATGTCGCCCGGTTCAATTTTTCGGGCACGGACCAACAAAAGAAAGTCGGCGGTCTCTCCGGCGGCGAACGCAATCGCGTTCATTTGGCAAAGATGCTCAAGGAAGGCGCCAATGTCTTGCTGCTCGACGAGCCGACCAATGATCTGGATGTGAATACTTTACGCGCGCTCGAGGAAGCGCTGGAAAACTTCGCCGGCTGCGCCGTGGTGATCTCCCATGACCGCTGGTTTCTCGATCGCATCGCCACGCACATCTTGGCATTCGAAGGTGATAGCAAAGTGGTCTGGTTCGACGGCAATTACTCGGAGTACGAAGGCGACCGCAAAGAGCGACTGGGTGCCGCTGCCGAGCAGCCGCATCGAATCAAGTACCGCCCATTGACGAGAAAATAAAAGCAGCTATATCTCTCCTACACCGGCGTAGACTTTCATCATCGCGCTGGCCGAGTTGTCTTCGAAACAACCGGATTCCCGTGGTAGTGCCTGAAACCTCGGCTTCAGCCGAGTGATTCGGAGGATCCCCATGAATCCAAAGCGGCAATGGTTGGCTTCTCTGCTGACTCTGCTGTTAACGATGCTCATCGGCCAAAAAAGCACGGCGGCGCCGATCACGGTCGGATATCCTCAATTGAGCGGCGGCTCGATGCCGCTCTGGGTGATCGCCGAAAACCATCTCGACCAACAATATGGCATCGATGTAAAACCGATTTACATCGCAGGCGGCGCGATCCTCACCCATTCGCTGATCGCCGGGGATGTGACGATCGCACTCACAGGCGGAGCAGTCGTGGGCGCCATCCTCGGCGGAGCCGATCTCACGTATATCGGCATCGGGCTCTCGACCTATGGATTTACCGTTTACGCCAAGCCGGAGATCAAAGACATCAATGACCTTCGCGGCAAGGTTTTTGGTGTCATCACCAAGGGCGCGTCCTCGGATCACGCCGCCATCGCACTTTTCAAGCGTTACGGGATTCGCTACGGACAGGACGTGCAGATTCTTTATTTCGCGCGCCAAGGAGACCTCCTCGCATCCTTACAAAAAGGCATCATCTCGGGTGGCGTGTTCTCATCGCCGACGACGGTCATGGCCAAACGTCTGGGTTTTAAAAAGCTGGTGGACATCGCGTCGTTCAAATATCCCTACCCGCACAACGCCATCGCCACTCGAAAATCCTTCATCCGGCAAAATCCCGAAGCGATCAAGGGCTTTCTCAAAGCCTATCTCGCATCCGTAAAAATCATCCACCAGCAACCCGAAGTCGCCAAAAAGGCACTCCGTGATTTCCTTGGATCCAAAGATCCGGAGATGATCGACGACTCGTATGAAAGCCTCAAGGATCTTTTCTTAAAAGTTCCTTATATGCCCGACGAGGCGATTCGCACGGTTCTGTCGCTTTCGGACAATCCGAAGGCGGCTACAGCCGCACCCAAAGATTTCTACGATAACAGCTTGCTGAAAGAGCTTGAGGACAGCGGCTTCGGCAAAGAACTTTACAGCCACTGATGCAAAATATGACGGTTCGAAGCCACGCACGATCTTCGTTCGCGCTGACACGCTGACTCAGGGCAAACAATATCCGCGGTCGAGCGGGAAGCAATTCGGCTTGAGCACCATCGCCCAGTCCTCGCGTTCGATCACTCACCCATCAGTTTTTTCATCTGCGCAACAATCTCGGGCGGCTGGACGACGACTTCCTTTGCCAGAGTCGCAAGTTCTTCGCCGCTGATAAGCTCGACTTCGGTATTTTTTTGCTTCGCTTCAGTTAAAAGCTCCGGGCTTTTCAGCGCTTGGCTAAAAGCCGCGCGCAGGGTCTTCACGTGGTCGTCAGGGGTTTTGGGAGAAGTCATCGCCGGCCACAGGCCGAAGCTGCCGGCGCTGAGCATCACATCGGCGAGTCGGCGCAGCGGCGCGCCGGTTTTATATTGATCCATTAATTCATAGAGCGTCGGCACGTCGCTCAATCTTCGATCTTTCTTCTTGCCGGTCTGAATCAGGATTCGCGCAAGTCCCTTTTTTTGCCAGGTCAGAAACGGCTCGCGGCCAAAATAAACCGGGATGCTGATCGCCCGGCATTGCACTTCGCCGCGTTCGACCGCCAGTTCGATCTCGGCGCCACCCTGATAACCGGGCACAATCGTGAACTTCGCACCGATGGTTTCTTCAAGCAATTTAGGCAAAAAATAACCGGTATTGCCGGTGCCGGTGCTGCCGCACTTGGGCGGTGTCGCCGCCGCGCGAACATCCTGAATCGTCTTGTAAGGCGCCGCTGCCCACATATAGAGCAACGAGTCCGCAGGCGTCGTGCTGCCGATCCATGCGAACTTGCTCCAATCGAATTGCACTTCTCTACGGCCTAAAAGCTGATCGAAATAGAGCGCCGCGTTTACCACCGCGATGCTCAGACCGTCCGGTTTCGCAACGCTGTATACATAATTTGCTGCCGTTGCCGAGCCCGCACCCGGCATATTCTGAACGATCGTCGTCGGATTACCTGGAATGTATTTTGTCATATAAGGTCCGACCAATCGCGCCCACAGGTCATGCGTGCTGCCGGCCGGATACCCGACGACGAAACGAATGGTCTTGCCTTGAAAGTACGGCGCCTGCGCGCTGGCTTGAGACACGTCAATGACCAACGCCGCCAGTAAAAGAAGCATTTTTTTCATCTGAATAAATCCTCACGTATAGATCTGACCTGAAAACTAATCGCAATCCGAATTCGGCGTCAAGCTTGATATCGGCTTGCCGGAACTGAGCCGCTTAAGTATCGTAGAACATCTAGAGGTTTGTGCTTCATGAATCTGCACAGTTTAAACGTTCTGATTGGCTCGATGGCAATCCTTGTACTGCTATCTGGAAGCGCGGCGCGCTCGGCGGAACAGATTCGCGTCGGCTATGGCTCGCTCAGCACAAGCTATGCGCCGATTTGGGTCGCCGGCGAAGCGCAGTTATTTCAGAAAAACGGCATCACTGCGGAAGTTCTTTATCTCGAAAGCGCGCTCGTGCGCACCGCTTTGATCGCCGGAGATATCGTCATGGGCGGCATGTCCGGCACCACCATGGCTGCGCCGCGCCTGCAAGGCGCCGATCCGATCATCATCGCGAGCTTTCTCAATTCGCTGCAATACCGGCTCGTGGTTCGGCCGGAGATCAAAACGCCAGCCCAACTGAAGGGCAAGCGCGTCGGCGTTGCGGGCTTCGGTCTCGGTGCACATCGTGGCGCTCAGATCATGGTCGCGAAGCTCGGCCTCAATCCCGACAATGACGTCGTCATGCTGCAAATCGGCGGCGATCCGACACGTCTCTCAGCACTGCTGAGTGGCACCATCGACGCCAGCGTATTCAATCCGCCGCTCTACAAACGCGCGGTCGAAGCGGGCATGCGCGTATTGGCGAATATCGAGGAAATGGGATTTCCCGTGCAGGCTTCCGCGCTGGTCACCACCGAACAGTTCGTCAGGAAGAACCCGGATTTGATGCGGCGAGCGATGAGATCGATCATCGAATCGATCTATGTGATCAAAAGCAACCCCGAGCTGACCAAACGCGCGATCCGCAAGTACATGCGCTTTCGCGACGATCGCGACACCGACGAAGCATACCAGATCATGCGCGATGTCACGCCGCGGAAACCTTATCCGACCGTGGAAGGGATAAAAACCGTTCTCGACGAGTTGGCTTTGAAAGTCCCGGCGGCGAGAACCGCTCAACCGCGTGAATTCATGGATACACGGTTTATCGAAGAGCTGGATCGCTCGGGCTTCATCGACGGGTTATACAAATAGGAAAATGCACTGCCCAGAGCGGACCGCAACGATTGCCGCCAGCTATCTAATGAACTTTCTCTGGCTGTCATCTCGAACAGAGTGAGAGATCTTTCACAAGCGAATCACGCAGAGCAAATGCTTTTACAATCTTCCGTCCTTACGGGCGTCGGTCAGAATTTCGCTTGTGGTGCGCACCGTCGAACCACCGCTAAGAACATGCGGGAATGACGGACTAGAAATACACCCTAGTTCGAAATTCGCGGTCCGAAAAGCTTGATCGCATTGTCCCACAGAATTTTTCGCTTCGCCTCGTTCGATATCGGCTGGGCATCGAGATCCGGCAGCGCCCGTTTCGGGTCGATCGCGTCGGGATGCGGATAATCCGTATTCCACACGATGTTCTCCGCGTTTAAATCTTGCACCACGTATTTGAGCGCGCGCTCGTCGCTGTCGCACGAAATCACGCACTGGCGCATGAAGTACTCGCTCGGCAGCATGCGCAGGTTTTCCGATTTTCCCATCACGCTATTGCGTCCATGCGTGTGATCGTCCATTCGCCCGAGCCAAAACGGCAGCCAACCGGCGTTGGATTCGAGAATTGCGAGACGCAGCTTGGGAAAGCGCTCGAGAATACCGGTGAAAATAAAATGCCCCAAGGTCGTCATGTTGTCGCAAGGAAAGCCGAGCGCGTGATCCAGCCCTCGGAGCGCGAGCTCCGTATCACCGCGGCGCTCGCCTTCGAGTTGGCGGAACGGATGAAAGCGGCGCTGGCGATATTCGCCATGAGCTGAGATCGGGAAATCCAGCTCGGAGGCGAGCTGCCAAAGCGCCTCATATTCTGCCTCGTGCAAATAGCGGCCCTCGGGAAGAAACGGATTTCGCACCGAGACCGCGCCGAGCTCGGTGACTGCGCGGCGCGCTTCTTTCACCATTTCACCGACGTCCGAGCCGGGCAGCACCGCAACGAATTTGAGCCGCTTCGGGTCCGCGCTGCAGTAATCGTGGCACCAATTATTGTAGGCCCGGCACATCGCCGCCCCGAGTTCAACGTCTTTCAAAGCGACCCGATAGGCGAAGTTCCCATTGTTCCCCGTGGGAAGCAGAACTTGAATGTCCCAGCCGTAGCGATCCATGTCCTTGAGCCGAATCTCCGACGACCACCACTGCCGATAGGCTTCGCCGTATTTTTCTTCCAATACCGCCCAGGCGCTCGGCGGCGGTCGCAATTGCAGATCGCCTTTGGGAATGATTTTGCCGTCCGGCTCATAGACCATAAAGACGCCGTCCATGAAGGCGACCTTCGGCACGCGATCACGAAATTTCGGCTCGACATACCGTTCCCATAAATATTCCGGCTCGTGCATATGCGCGTCGGCATCGATCACTTTCATTCCGTTCCACATGAGCGGCTCTCCTCCAGAACAAGTCAGAAATCGACGTTAGAAGATTCCGGATCGAGGTGTCAAGCGGCAGTCGTTTTCAGGTGACTCGTCGAGCAATTGCGATCTCGTGTGCTCGGAGCGGCAGCCGTACCGCGCGGAGCTGGGATGCGTTTAAGCGCGATTTCAACATCGTCTAACTCCGACTTGTCGTGTCATAATTATGTCCGGTTAGAGGCAGGATAAGGTGTCACGGCGTAGCGTTGCAGGTTTGCTTTTCGGTAAATTTGACGCTCACCGCAATTCACAATTTCGCCGGCAATGAGATAAGTTCATAGCGCTTCGAGGTGGTGTCGATTTGAGAGCGAATACCTTTCTGATCGTCCTTTGCGTAGCTGCGAGTTTCTGGGCCTGGCAGCAAAACCCAACCTTCGCCCAGCAGAATCTGATTTTCAGTTATAACAATTTGCTGCAGCGCAGGCTTTGGACCCTAGTGACCGCTCTCTTTGTCCATGCCAACCTCCTGCACCTCATCGGCAACATGCTTTTCCTGTTTATTTTCGGCAATACTCTGGAGAAAAACGCCGGGGCGCGCGCTCACTTGGCGACATTTTTTTGCGGGGGGTTCAGCAGTTTTCTTTTAAGTCCGCTGTTTATGCCGCGCGGCGCGGCCATGCTCGGCGCTTCGGCGGCGATCTTCACTGTGGCTGCCTGCGTCATGCTCATTCAGCCGCTAAAATTCTCCTGGCTCTTTTTGGCTCCCCAGGGTTTGGTGGCGCTCATCTATTTTATTTACAATCTCGTCGTCGTCTCTCGCCCGAGCTTCGTTCACGGCTATGATCCCCATGTGGCTTACATCGCTCACATCATTGGTTTTCTCGTTGGCGTTCCCTTCGGCGTAGCCCTGAGCCGTCACTGGAAAAAAAATCTTCTGCTCACGCTTCTCCTCTTGGTGGTCTATCTGGCCATTTTGCACGCCGCCAGAAATTTGCTTCTCGGGCGTTGAGACGGATCACGGCCGTCCGAGTCGAGCGAGACGCTCAGCTGCGGCGGCCAGGGTCTCGTCCTTTTTACAAACGGCAAAACGGGCGCAGTGCTTCCCCAGATGCTTGTCGGAGTCCTGGTAAAACGGGGTGGCCGGAATGCACGCCACGCCGACCTCGGCGGTAAGCCAGCGGGCGAAGTCATAATCGTCCTGTACACGTGCGGGCGCGACTCCGCGCCAGTCGACCATGACAAAAAAGCTCCCGCTCGGCTGAAAAATCTTGAAGCCGGATTTTTTGAGGGCCTCGATTAGCCGATCCCGCCGCCTTTGATAATCGGTTTGCAGCTGCTCGAAAAATGACCAGGGCAGAACTAGCGCCGTTGCCGCCGCCGCTTGCAGCGGCGACGCGACGGCATAGGTAATGAATTGATGCGCTTGATTGACCGCGTTCACCAACGGCGCCGGACCGAGGGCCCAGCCGACTTTCCACCCGGTCACGCTAAACGTCTTACCCAGGCTGCTGATCGTCAGCGTGCGCTCTCTCATGCCGGGCAAAGTCGCCAGCCGGGTGTGAACCGCGTCATCATAAAGAATATGCTCGTAAACTTCGTCCGTAATCGCGATCACATCGTGCTTTAAGCAGAGATCGGCGATGATGCGGAGCTCTTTGGCCGAGTAAACCTTACCGGTGGGGTTATGCGGCGTATTGATGATGATTGCGCGGGTACGTGCAGTGAATGATTTCGCCAGCTCATCGGCGTCGAAGTTCCACTGATCGCCCCGAAGCGGCACATACCGGGGCGTCACGCCGGCCATCGCGAGGTTCGGCACGTAAGTATCGTACACCGGCTCGAAAACGATGACTTCGTCGCCGGGATCGGTAAGGCCCAGAATGGCCGCGAACATTCCTTCAGTGGCGCCGCTGGTGACCAGGACTTCACTCTCCGGATCCAGCTTTTGACCATAAAAACGTTCCGCGTGTCGGGCGATTGCCTCCCGTACTGAGGGCATACCGATACCCGGCGCGTATTGATTTTGCGCGCCGTTGACTGCGCGTACCGCAGCCGCTAAAACTTCCGGCGGCCCGTCGAAATCCGGTGCGCCTTGGCCGAGATTGACGGCCCTGTGACGGCGCGCAAGTTCGTTGATCTCGACAAAAACCGTCGTGCCAAACCCCACTACCCTTTTCGCCATCTCGCCCCGCGAAGGCTGCTGCACCAATATTGCTGTTTACGGCCCCCGATCACTCGAATCGCAGAATGACGAAAAGATTGGAGATTTTCAATTGCAGCTTGGCACTGAGAGCGCTCAAACCTATTGATTGAAAAAACAAACCAGATATCCTTGATAAATGTCCACGCGTCGGGGTCACGGCCAGCTTCCGAGGTAAAGAAGTGTCCGAGCTAGCAGAACAAATCGTTAACTTGAAAGACGGAGATCATCTCTGCCTTTTTTATCACAAAGACCCCGTTGAACAGATGCCGGCGCTGATCCCGTTTATCCAGGAAGCGCTTGCCAAACAGGAACAGTTTATCTACATCGCCGATGATCTCACCGTAGAGGAATTGGTCGGCCACTTACGACTCGGCGGCATCGATGTCGGTAAACATGTGGATCGCGGCGCGTTGAAGCTTTGGACCCGTCGCGAATGGCGCCAGTCCGGGAAGCTCTCGTCACAAAAAAAATCACGTCAGGTACTCGATTTCCTGAAAGCCGCTGCGGACGACGGCTTTGCAGGCGTGCGCTTTGCTGTGGAAATGACCTGGACGCTCGGTCCCGACATCGATCCAGCCGATCTGGAGCACTGGGAAGCGAGCATCAACGAGCTATTTAGCCCCGGTTCGCGCCGGCGGATCGTCTGCCAATACAATCGGAGCCGTCTCTCGCCGGAGGCTTTGCTCGTCGCATTGCACACCCATCCGTTGACGATCTGGGGCAGTCACGTGTATCCCAACTGGTTTTACGAAGCGCCGCTGATTCTGAACGGCAAATCGCCGGCTGCGCGCGTCGACTTTATGATGTCTGTGCTCGAGCGCAGCCGGGCCGCCCACCAGGAACATCTCGAGCTGATCGAAAAACGCGCTGCACTGGCACAAACTGAAATCGCCAAGAAAAGAGTCGAAAGCCTGCTCTCGATCATGCCCGCCGCGGTTTATACCTGCGATTTGGATGGGCGCATCACCTATTTCAATCAGCGCGCCGCCGAGCTTTGGGGTCGCGAGCCAAAACTGCTTAGCGACGAGGATAAATATTGCGGCTCGTTTCGCATGGTGTCACCGGACGGGTTAACCCTACCGCACGAGCGGTGCCCGATGGCCGTATCAATTAAAACCGGTGAGTCGTTTCATAACGAGGAGGTTACCGTCGAGCGGCCGGACGGTTCCCAACTCATCGTTCGTGTAAACATCAGTCCTTTTCATGACGATTACGGACACCTGTCGGGCGCCATCAATACCTTCCAGGACGTCACTCAGTTAAAAATAGCCGAGCAGGCCAGCCTTCATTTGGCAGCACTGGTCGAATCATCCGATGACGCCATCGTCGCAAAAGATTTGGATGGAGTCGTCAAGAGCTGGAACCCGGCGGCGGAGCATCTCTTCGGCTATACCGCGGCGGAGATTGTCGGGAAGTCGATCACCATCATTATTCCGCGGGATCGAAGCGACGAAGAAACCAGGATTCTGGAGCGGATTCGGCGCGGTGAGCGCATCGAACATTACGATACGGTACGGCAGCGCAAGGACGGCAGCTTGGTGGAAATCTCGCTGACGATCTCGCCGATTAAAGATGCCAACGGCAAAATTATCGGCGCATCGAAAATCGCCCGCGAGATCACCAAGCGCAAGCAGGCCGAGACGGCTCTGCGGGAAGCCAGAGATGAATTGGCCAGAGCCAACCAGGAGCTCGAAAAACGCGTAAAAGAGCGGACGGCCGAACTCGAGCGCGCCAATGCGGTGCTGCTCAAAGATCTGGAGGAGCAAAAAAGGCTCGAAGCGCAGCTCCGTCAGGCGCAAAAGATGGAAAGCATCGGAACCCTGGCCGGCGGCATCGCCCACGATTTCAACAATGTGCTTAACATCATCAAAGGCTATGCGAGCTCGGTTGCAAGCC
>Ga0207645_10002555_pt1 | contig 14221 bp, 8 predicted proteins | sample KBSM53metaG_FD_184331 | JGI IMG/M metagenome (GOLD analysis project Ga0207645, IMG submission 184331) | Miscanthus rhizosphere microbial communities from Kellogg Biological Station, Michigan, USA - KBS M5-3 metaG (SPAdes) (version 2) | ecosystem: Host-associated > Plants > Roots > Rhizosphere >...
GAGTGCGCACTGGCTGTTGCGACGCGTCGGGCGCGTTCGGGTTCACTTCGCCTGGAATGGCCTCGCGCGTTTTCGCTGCCTCACCGGCGTTGAATTCTTGATCGGTCGCGCAACCGCTAAAAGCCACGATTCCACAGGCAAGGAAAGCGAAAGAACAGCTTTTCATTGCCGGATAAATAGCCAGCGCGTTCTCGATTTCCAGTGGAGTTAAAAACTGGAGCCGCGGTCGCTGGCCGCGCCGCGGCAGATCGACTCCACCATGCCGGGCTCACGCGGTTCGCCCTTCCGCAATCAAAGGCGGCGAAATCGTTTCGTTGGTGGCACAATAGATTTCGAAAAGGGCTCTGCTGATTTCGGCGAGACGTTTTTGGGTGAGAGTGAGGTACTCATGCAGGCCGTATTCGAAGATGTCGCCTATCGCAGCGAAATCGAGGTCGTAACGCAAGCGGCCGGAGAGACGTTCTGCTTCGTTGGCATAGTTCGTCTCGGGCGATCCGGAAATGCGATGGAGGGCAGCGTCAAGAGAGTCAACGCTGAAGCGGATGGACCGGGGAAATTCGGGATGGGTGATCAAAAATTCCGCGACTTTCCACGGCGCGACCTGCCCAACATAAATCTTGCGGTAAGCCTCAAGTGCGCTGCACGATTTCAGGACCGACATCCATTGGATGGTATCGATGTTGCCGCCGACTTGTTCTCCCGAAGGCAGGAGGAGATGATATTTGATGTCGAGAATGCGCGAGGTGTTGTCGGCTCGTTCCAGAAATCTCCCGATGCGAATGAAATCCCAACCTTCGCTATGTGTCATGGTCGCGTCGGCAATTCCCTGGATCAGATGTGAGCCGGTAATAATGCGCCGGAAAAATTCGTACGGACTCAAACGCAACATCTTTTTCCCGGTCTCGCCTTTGGCGAAAAGGTAGAGACGATTGATGTGTTCCCACATTTCGCTCGAAATCTGTTCGCGCACAGTGCGCGCATTTTCGCGGGCGGCGGCGAGAGAGGAGTAAACGGAGTTCGGGTTCTGGCGGTGCAGACAGACGAAGTCGACGGCGGCCTGGCCATCGGGGTTTTGATAGAGCGAAGTGAAAAGTTCGTTTTCTTCCAGCGAACTGATGATCGGGTTCCACTGCTGCTGCGTGTCGGGATCGCGGGCGTTTTCAAGATCGAGGAGCAATTGCAGATTTACGTCGGCGATGCGGGCATTATTTTCTGCGCGCTCGATGTAGCGACTCATCCAGAAAAGGGAATCAGCGACCCGACTAAGCATATGGGGGAAAACGGAGTGGTGGAGTGATGGGAAAGAACATGAACCGGAGCAGGAAGGCCGTGGTCGGCGTCGCCTTTACTCCATTACTCCAAAATTCCATCACTCCGCGCTTTGTTCCTCGAGCACCCACGTATCCTTGCTCCCTCCACCTTGCGATGAGTTCACCACCAATGACCCTTCGCACAACGCCACCCGGGTGAGTGCGCCGGGAATGATTTTGATTTTCTCCCCCGACAGAATGTAGGGACGCAAATCTACGTGCCGTCCACGGATGACGCCCTCATCGAAAGCGGGAGAGCGCGAGAGCGGAATGATGGGCTGGGCAATGTAATTACGCGGTTCCTTTCGAATGCGCTCCCGAAATTTCTCGCGTTCCGCCTTGGTCGAATTTGAGCCGACCAGCATCCCATAGCCGCCACTTTCGTTGGCCGCCTTGACGACAAGCTTTTCCAGATTCTCCAAAATGAATGCGCGATCGGTATCGTCCGCCGCCAGATAGGTCTGGACGTTCGGCAGAATCGCGTCCTGATCGAGGTAGTAGCGGATCATTTTCGGGACGAAGTGATAGATGACTTTGTCGTCCGCGATGCCGGTGCCAATGGAATTTGCCAGACTGACGTTTCCCTTGCGATAGGCATCGACTAGTCCGGGAACGCCAAGACCCGAATCTTTGCGAAAAACCTTCGGATCGAGAAAATCGTCATTAATCCGGCGATAAATCACGTCGACCGGCTGCAAAGCTTTGGTCGTGCGCATGACAATTTTCCCGTCGCGGGCAATGAGATCGCGGCCCTCCACAATTTCGATTCCCATCGAGCGCGCGAGGAAGGAATGCTCGTAATAAGCGGAGTTGTAGATGCCGGGCGTAAGGAGCACGACGGTAGGATTCGCTTTGCCCGCGGGCGCGATGTAACGCAGAACATTGAGGAGTTCCTGGCTGTAATCTTCCACTGGCCGCACCCGGTGTTGCGCGAACAGATTTGGAAAAACGCGGCGCATGACCTGGCGGTTTTGCACGACATAGGAAACGCCGGATGGGCAGCGCGCATTGTCCTCCAGCACCAGAAAATTACCGTCGCGATCGCGCACCAGATCGGAGCCGCAGATGTGGATGTAGATATTTCGTGGCACACTGAAGTGCATGAACTCCGGACGGAAGTGCGCTGCCTGCCAGACGTAATCTTTCGGAATCACGCCATCGCGCAGAATGGATTGACCGTGATAGATGTCGTGCAGAAAAAGATTGAGGGCAGTGATTCGCTGTTCCAGCCCGCGCTCGATCTTTTTCCATTCCTCTGCGGAAATAATTCGCGGGATGAGATCGAAGGGAAAAATCCGCTCCGTCCCTTGGGCGTCGTTGTAAACGGTGAAGGTGACCCCTTGGCGCAAGAGAGTGAGCTCAGCCAGGTCGCGTTTGCGATCGAATTCTCCTTCCGTCAGCTCGGTGAAACGTTGGAGCAGCCGCTCGTAATGAGGCCGGGCCCGGCCCGGTCCGGCAAACATCTCATCATAAAATTCGCCCGTATCGTATTTGGCGAAGAATTCGGTCACGAATTCAGTTTGTCGCCGCCTCTACGGCACGCAAACAAAAAGGAACGGGTGAATTATATGCGCTCACCTCAATCCTTTCCCACAGGGAGAGGAGGACACAGGTCGCGGGTGCCTTGGGGAATCAGGGCCGGGAGACCGTACGCGAAGCGCCAGGTGAGGGTTCTCCGTTTCTGCGCGGGCTCGATCCTTCGACGGCGCCGTTTTTTGTCGCAAGGACTTCTCGCAAAAATGGCGCGGTTCGGCTCATCCGGTTTTTTGCAACCTGCTCCGGTGTCCCCGTGGCAACGATCTCCCCGCCGGCATCGCCCGCTTCTGGACCGATATCGACAATGTAATCCGCCTCCGCGATTATGCTGAGGTTGTGCTCAATCACGATGACAGTATGACCGTCATCCACCAGGCGGTGCAGCAGGTTCAGCAACAATTCGACATCGGCCATGTGCAAGCCAATCGTCGGTTCCTCCAATAGATAAAGTGTCGATTTCGGCTTGCGCATCTTACGGATCCGCTCGTTTTGCGTGCGTCCAATCCCGCGGGTCAGCTCGGTCGCGAGCTTCAGTCGTTGCGCTTCGCCACCGCTCAAAGTCGGGCTCGGCTGCCCCAGTTTCAGATAACCGAGTCCAGTATCGACGAGCAGTGAAAGCGATCGAGCGATTTTGGGGTTAGCTTTGAAAAATTCGGCCGCCTCCTCGATCGTCATTTCCATCACGTCTCCAATCGATTTTTCGTGGTAAAGAACTTCGAGGGTCTGCGCGTTGTAACGTTTCCCGCCGCAATCTTCACAGGGCACGTAGGTGCTCGGCAGAAAATTCATCTCCAATTTGATCATGCCCTGGCCCTTGCACGACTCGCACCGTCCGCCCTCGGCATTGAAGGAGAACCGGCTCGGGCTGTAACCGCGCATGCGGGCCACCGGAACTTGTGCGTAAAGATTGCGAATCTCATCGAAGACCTTGATGTAGGTCGCCGGGGTCGAGCGCGAGGTTTTCCCGATGGGCGATTGGTCGACTTGGTAAACTGCATCGATCGCTTCCATGCCTCCGACTCGCTCGAACAGCTCCCCGGCACGGTGCCGTTTTCGGTTTAATTGCTCGCGTACCGCCGGCAAAAGGACATCGCCCATCAAGGTGGATTTGCCGCTGCCGGAAATTCCGGTGATGACCGACAGGCGAGCGACAGGAAATTTTACGTCGATGTTCTTCAGATTGTTCGCCCGCGCATTCCTGATCTCGACCCAATCCGCAACATGGAGCAGGCTTCGCCGCGATTTGCGCATGGGATGGCAGAGCGGCGTTTTTAGACAACGCCCGGTCTCCGAATCTTTGGCGCGCTCGATTTCGCGAAGCGATCCGCTGGCCACAACTTCGCCGCCGTGAATCCCGGCGCGCGGGCCGAGATCGATGATGTGATCGGCGCGACGCATCGTCGCTTCGTCATGTTCGACAATGACGAGTGAGTTCCCTTTTGCGCGCAACGCAGTCAGCGTTTCGAGCAGCCGGACATTATCGCGTGGATGCAAGCCAATGGTTGGCTCATCCAGCACGTAAAGAACGCCGCGTAAGTTCGAGCCGAGCTGCGCTGCCAGGCGAATCCGTTGCGATTCACCGCCACTCAAAGTTTTGGCCGATCGACCTAACGATAGATAGCCGAGGCCGACATTGTCCATGAATCGAAGTCGCTGTACGATTTCAGGAATCAATTCGCTCGCGATGGTCTTTTGTTTGCCGCTAAATTTTAATCGCGCGATTTGTTTGGCCGCGGCGGCGGCCGAAAGCGCGGTGAAATCGTCGATCGTCTTGTTTTGCACGCGCACGTGACGCGCGATCGCATTCAGACGCGAGCCTTGGCAGGCCGGGCAGATCTGCGCTTCACTTTCCTCGATCCATTCCGATTCACGCTCCGCGGCCAGCTCGTTTTCGAGGACTGATTCGCCATCGTCGCTTTCGCCAACCTGGAGCGATTGGTTCCAGATTTCGCCGAAGCCGCCGCATTCTACGCAGGCCCCGTGCGGCGAATTGAACGAAAACAAGCGCGGATCGAGTTCTTCGAAGGCGCGCCCGCAACCCGGACAACTCATCTCCGTGCTCATGACCGTGAGTCGACCTTTCGCATCGATGAGGCGGGCGGTGCCGCGACCAATCTCGAGCGCGCGCTGGCTGAGATTGCGCGCCTTGGCGATGCGCTTCTTGTCGATCACACCGACAACCACATCAATGGTGTGTTCCTTGAAACGCTCAAGCTTACGAAATTGCCGCACCGGAACGAACTGCCCGTCGACGAAAAGGGAGTCGAATCCATTGCGCTCGGCCCAACGCGCGACATCGGTGTGAAACCCCTTTCGCGCTTTTACCAGCGGTGCCAGCACCTTGAGGGGACCACGACGCGCCGCTGTCTCCACTTGTTTCACGATTGCCGCTAGAGTTTGTTTTTCGACCGGCAGATTGCAATTGGGACAGAATTGCGTGCCGGTTTTTGCAAAGAGCAACCGTAGGAAATGATAAACCTCCGTCACCGTAGCAACGGTTGATTTCCCGCCACCGCGCGTCACACGCTGCTCAATCGCGACGCTTGGCGGCAACCCTTCAACCAGATCGACGTCCGGTTTTTCCAGTTGCTCGACGAACTGTCTGGCATAGGGGGACATGCTGTCGAGAAAGCGGCGCTGGCCTTCCGAGAACAAAATGTCGAAAGCGAGAGTCGATTTTCCTGACCCACTTAGTCCGGTAATGACGACCATCTGGTCGCGCGGGATCGCGACGTCGATGTTTTTCAAATTGTGCTCGCGCGCCCCATGAACTTGGATCGCGCCGTTTGCGTTTCGTGCCGGGAGCGCGGACATCTTATCCACTCCGGTCGGCATTCTATTGAACGGCTCTTCCGCCGCGCGCAGCGAAATATCGCCGCCATCATCCTGAGCATAGCGAAGCGGAGTCGAAGGAGCCCGTGGGGTGACCTTAAAGCTTTCGCGACGGGATCCCTCGACTGTGCTCGGGATGACGTCACGTAAAAATCTACCGGTGTGCGAGCGCTCAACCTTCGCAACCCGCGCCGGTGTTCCAACGGCCACAACCTCGCCGCCTTCATCGCCGGCTTCGGGTCCGAGATCGATAATCCAGTCGGCGCATTTAATCACTTCGAGATTGTGCTCGATCACAACCAGCGAATGCCCAGCGTCGATCAATCGTTGGAACAATTGCAACAAAATCGCGACATCATCGAAATGCAGTCCGGTGGTTGGTTCGTCGAAAATAAAAAGATTGCCGACGGTTTTTTCTGTCGAGGCAGCCGGGCCGGCTGCATCGTTTTTCTTCGCAGGCGACACGCTTTTATCAGCGAGGTGGCTAACGAGTTTTAGTCGTTGAGACTCGCCGCCGCTCAAGGTATTGAGTGGTTGCCCCAGCCGCAGATACCCGAGCCCCACCTCCTCCAAAATTTCGAGCGGGTCCGAGAGCTTTTCGCGCTCGCCGATCTGGGCAAACCAGGCAGCCGCTTCGGTCACGGTCAACTCGAGCACCTCGTGAATCGATTTTCCGTGCAGCTGAATTTTCAGCACGTGCGGCTGGAAACGTTTGCCTTCACATTCCGCGCAACGGACATAAAGATCGCTCAAAAACTGCATCTCGATTTTCTCGAAACCGGTGCCGTTGCAACGTTCGCAACGGCCGCTACCGGAATTAAAGGAAAATGCACTGGCGGTTAGTCCTTGGGCCTGCGCTTCGGGCAAGGCCGCGAAGAGCTCGCGCACGCGATCATAAAGCCCGAGATACAGTATCGGCGTCGAACGGGGGGTTCGCGCCAGTGGCGATTGATCGACCATGACGATCTCCCCGAGGCGATGTGCGCCAGTCACCGTCCGGCATGCGCCCGGCTCATTTTCGCTTGCCTGGCCTTTGCTCCGCAAAAGATTTCGATACAACACATCTTGAATCAGGGTGGATTTCCCTGAACCGGAAACGCCCGTAATCGCGGTAAAGATTCCGAGTGGAATCTCGACATTGAGGTTCTTGAGATTGTGTTCAGTCGCACCGGCGATTTTGATAACCGATGAAAACTTCCTCCGTGATTTTGGAATCGGGATGGATTTTTCACGAGTGAGATAATCCCGAGTGAGGGATTGGTGGATCGGCCGCTGCGCGGGCGTTGTTAACGCCGAAGCCGCGAAGCGGCTCTTTTTTGATCGCTCCGCGATTATGTTTGGCATCGTCCGCGGAGCGGCCAATCCACACATGAATTTATCCAGCTGGCCGGTCCAAACCAGTTCGCCGCCGCGCTCACCGCGACCGGGACCGATGTCGATCAAGTTGTCGGCCGCCCGGATAATTTGTTCGTCGTGCTCGACTACGAGCAGGGTATTGCCTTTATCGCGCAGGTTATGCATCACGCGCACAAGCCGCCCGACGTCGCGCGGATGCAATCCGACGCTGGGCTCGTCCATTACGAAGAGTGTGTTCACGAGCGATGCACCGAGGCAGGTTGTGAGATTGACCCGCTGCATTTCACCGCCGCTGAGCGTGCGAGTAGAACGATCGAGCGTGAGATAGCCGACGCCGACCTCACAAAGATAACGGAGTCGCGCGCAGATTTCATTGCGCAGCATCGCGGCAGCGCCGTCATCCGGCGCGACTTCGATGTCCGCCAGGATATCGAGCGTGGTAGAAATCGGAAGGGCCGCGAACTGGGGGAGAGTGAGCTGTTGCGGCGCGCTGTGAGCGCCGTTCGTCTGATTTCGGCGGTTACAGACCGCCGCTACAATTTTGTAGTTCAGCGCCTCCGGTTGGTAACGTCCACCCTCACAGCTCGGACATTTCACATAAGCGCGGTATCGACTGAGCAAGACGCGCACGTGCATTTTGTAAGTCTTCGATTCGAGCCAGCGAAAGAAACCGCGGACCCCGTACCAGCGATTATTTTCGTAATCCTCATCCGTGTATTCGTCGGCGCGTTTCTCCCCGTTGATGACAAAGTCCTGGTCAGCCTTCGAGAGTTCCTCGAATGGTATGTTGGCATCGATCTCCTCGCGGGCACAAGCACGCAGCAAATCCTTTTGCGATTCGCCCATTTCCTGCCCGCGAAAAACGCGCACCACCCCTTGCGCGATCGAGAGTGAGCGGTCCGGGATCGCGCGATTCAGATCGATCGCGATGGTGCGGCCGAAGCCGCGGCATTCCGGGCAGGCGCCCAGAGGATTGTTGAAACTGAAAAGGCCCGGGCTCGGCGGTCGAATGTCGAGATCGCAATGCGCGCAGTGCCAGCCGGTCGAAAAAGGAAATTCACGACTTGTAGCGGCCGCCGTGTCGGCCGCCGCAGTTTTCGAAATTGCAGGGGACCCGCCTGCCTCCACGGGAAACGGAATGACATTGATTTTGCCCTTGCCGAAGCGCAGCGCAGTTTCAATCGCCTCAGTTAAACGCGAACGATTTTCCTCGCTGACGACGATGCGGTCCTGGATGACTTGAACGCGCGCGCCGAGGCGTTCGATTTTAGCGTCACTATCTACACGAATAATGTCGCCGTTTAGCCAAATGCGCAGATAGCCCTGTTGCTGCAGAAATTGGAAGAAGTCGCGCGGTCTGGTCTTCGCCGGAACAGAGACCCAGAAGGTGATGAGAATGGTTTTGGCGTTCCCGCACCCGTCATCCTGAGCCGAGCGCAGCGGAGTCGAAGGATCCCGTTTCGTTATCTTTAAGCCTGCGCCCCGGAATCCTTCTTCCGTGATCGTCTCCCCGGGAGCTTCCCTCATCTGGCACTGCGCGTCCTCCTCTCCCTGAGGGAGAGGATTGAGGCGAGGGTTCTTCGGTGCATCGAACAGCGCGAGGACTTGATCCGCGATCGACTTCGCGTTTTCCGGGCGAATTTCGCGACTGCAGCTGGGACAGAATGCGCGCGCCGTGCGGGCCCAAAATAGTTTCAGGAAATCGTTGATCTCCGTAATGGTGCCAACGCTCGAGCGCGACGTTTTTACCACGTTCGATTGCTCGATCGCGATCGCTGGCGGAATTCCGCGAATGTCCTCGACTCGCGGTTTGTCCATGCGCTCGAGGAATTGTCGCATGTAAGGACTGAAGGTTTCGACGTAACGGCGCTGCCCTTCGGCGTAGATTGTGTCGAAAGCGAGCGAAGATTTTCCGCTTCCACTCGGGCCGGTGACAACGGTCAGCTTTCCAAGCGGAAGATCGAGATCGATGCCTTTGAGGTTATTCTGGCGCGCACCGCGGATTTCAACGCAGCCGTGTTCAGCCGGCGCTCTGACGCTGTTTTTTGCCCCGTTCCTCGAACCCACCGGAGACAATCGTTTCACGCAATGCGGTCTGCAAATTTTTCGGGGAAAATACGGGCGATCACCCGCTGCCCAGGGCGGAATCGCCGCTCCTCCCACGCGCGTCAGAAGAATCGTCGGCCCGCGTCAGGATTTGAATCGCCCGGCGAGGTTCTTGCGCTGCTTCTCCAATTCGTCTGGCACGACGCCGCCTAATGACTCAAAGAATTTAGCGTGATCGGAAACCTCTTTTTGCCATTCCTCAGCACTTACATTCAGAAGCTCGCGCATTTGATTGGGCGTGACGCCGCCGAGTTCATCGAGATCCAGATCCTGCATCCGCGGAATGTGACCAATCGGAGATTCAGTGGCGCCGACGCGCCCTTCGCAGCGATCGATAATCCATTTCAATACCCGCATATTGTCGCCGAACCCGGGCCACAGAAATTTTCCATCCGCAGATTTGCGGAACCAGTTCACGTGAAAAATCAATGGCGGTTTAGTCAGCCGTTTGCCCGTTTCGAGCCAGTGCCGGAAATAATCGCCGATGTTGTAGCCGCAGAACGGCAACATCGCCATCGGATCGCGCCGGACTTTCCCAACCGCGCCGGCCGCGGCCGCGGTCGTTTCCGATGCCATGGTCGAGCCAACGTAAGTGCCGTGTTCCCAATCGAACGCCTGGAAAACGAGCGGCATGGTATCGCTGCGGCGCCCACCAAAAATAATCGCACTGATAGGGACGCCGTCGCCGTCCTCGACATGCGGGTCGAGCACAGGATTATTGCGCATCGGAGTGGCGAAGCGGCTATTAGGATGCGCCGCTTTTTCCTTCGAGTCGGGGGTCCAATCGTTGCCTCGCCAATCAATCGCGTGCGGCGGCGGCGGGCCATCCTTCCCCTCCCACCACACATCGCTGTCGTCCGTCAGCGCGACGTTGGTGTAAAGCGTGTCGCGCTCGATCGATTTCATTGCGTTGGGGTTCGATTTGTAGCTCGTCCCCGGCACTACCCCGAAGTAACCGTTCTCCGGATTGACCGCCCACAAACGGCCGTCGCGAATTTGCATCCAGGCAATGTCGTCGCCGACGGTCGTGACTTTCCAGCCGGCGAAATGCTTCGGCGGAATCAACATCGCGAAATTCGTTTTGCCGCACGCGCTGGGGAAGGCAGCCGCAACGTAATGTTTTTTTCCTTCCGGCGATTCGACGCCAAGAATCAACATGTGTTCGGCGAGCCAGCCTTGTTTGCGCGCAAGGTAAGAACCGATGCGTAGCGCCAGGCATTTTTTCGAAAGGAGGACGTTTCCGCCGTAACCGGAGCCAACCGAGATGATCGCGTTATCCTGCGGAAAATGACAAATGAAGCGTCGCTCCGGATTGACATCGAGAAGCGAATGCACCCCCTTGTTCCATTCCGCCTTCGGATCGCTGCCAAGCCGTTTGACTGCGATCTCCCCCATTCGAGTCATTATTCGCATGCTGAGCACGACATATTTGGAATCCGTGATCTCGAATCCAATCTTCGTTAGCGGCGAATCGGGCGGCCCCATAATGTAAGGCACGACAAACATGGTGCGTCCGCGCATCGCGCCTTTGAGCAGGCCATGTAATTTCGAATACGTCTCGCCAGGCTCCGACCAGTTATTCGTCGGTCCCGCTTCTGCCTTCGTCGGCGTACAGATAAAGGTAAATTGCTCAACCCGGGCGACGTCGTTCGGATTTGAGCGATGCAAATACGAGCGTGGAGCCTTTTTCTGGTTCAGCTTGATCAATACCTCCTGTTTCAATGACTCCGAAATCAGGAAGTCGTTTTCGCGCTCCGAGCCGTCACACCAAAAAATATTCTCAGGCTGGGTCAGCAGCTCCACTTCATGCACCCAATCAAGCACGGCCTGATTTGCTGGTTTGTGATCGCCGATTCCGGCTGGCGGTAAAATGGCGGTCGCAGGATTGTTCATAAACGCAGGGCGATCTGGGATGATTGATATCATCAATCGCGCGGAGGACGAATTTCCCTCGCTTCTGCTGCTTCTCCAAGAATTTTTTCGATGGCTGTAGCTGCGGTCGCCGGCCGCGGCCTCGCAGTCAACGGCCTCAGCACCACAGAACGCGTTTGCGCGCCGCATGCGCGGCTGTTTATTTAATGCATGTTCGGGGTGACCACTTCCGACGATTATCGGCCAGTCGCGTGGATGGGTCGTTTTCCGGTGGACGTGACGACAATTCTCGTCGGCATCCACGTCGCCCTTGCCATCGTGGCCTGTCTCCTCGTCGCAGCTGGCGGCGGCGGGCTGCTCGATCTCATGATGTTCGACAGTGCTCGTGTCCTGGGAAGCGGCCAGGTCTGGCGCCTCGCGACTTATGCCTTCATTCATTCGCCCATGCAGCTGCTTTGGTTCGCGATCGAGATGTACATGCTTTTCGTCTTCGGCCGCGAAGTGGAGAAATTCATCGGGCAACGTGCTTATATCGTTCTTTATGCGGTTTTACTTTTCACGCCTTCGCTTCTGCTGACACTTTGGGGATTCAGTCAACGGACTGGACTAGCCGGGTCGCTCGCATTGCATTTCGGAGTTTTTGTCGCCTTCGCGACCATTTATCCATCGGCCGAACTGCTTTTGCGCATCACGGCGAAATGGACGGCAGTGATTTTGGGCGCGATCTACACCTTGCAATTGCTGGCCTACCATTCCTGGACGGACCTTGCAGTCGTCTGGACGAGTATCGCTGCCAGCGTCTGTTTTGTTCGCCTCCGTGGGGTCGGACCGGAGTTTATCTGGTGGGAAAATTTTAAGGCGCGGTTACAGCCGAAACCAAAATTCAAAGTCGTCCCTAAACCCGTTCCGACACGTCGCGAAGAAGATGACATCTCCGAGTCGGTTGATCCCATTCTCGACAAAATTGCGAAGTCCGGTATTGGCAGCCTGACGCCGAGCGAGCGCCGAACGCTCGATCGTGCGCGGGATCGTTTGTTGAAAGGATCAAAATGAGGCTGCGCTGCGCAAAGTCTCGATGAATTCCGCCGGGGTCGCTGCCGCGAGCAAGGCCTCGCGCTGTTGCTCGGTCTGGGTGATCCGCGCCAACGTGCCGACCAGGACAAGATAGTCGTTCACCAATCGCTGCGGAACGGCTACGACAAAAATCAAACGAGCGCGCTCGCCCTTATCGTTCCATGGAATTCCAGCGCGGCTGCGGCTAACGGCGAGGGCGATTTGATCGACCAGAGCCGTGCGGGCGTGAGGAAAAGCGACGCCGTTTTCGATCAGGGTGGAGTTTACCTTTTCGCGTGCTAGGACCTGCGCGAGAAATTCTGCAGGCTGTAGCACGCTCCCGGTTTTTTCAAGAAGACCAATGATCTCGCGTAACGCATTTGCCTGCCGGCGCGATTTTAACTGCAATGCAATGTGCCGTTCATCGAGAATATCCGCTAGCGCGATGGCCATAGAGAAGAGTTGGATTATTGGGGCGAAGCAGTTATCCAGTTAATCGAAGAACCGTGGCAACAGAAAAGACCGATTCCGCCTCCACCGACGAAGCAACCATTTCGTTGCAACGCAGCCTGTACGACCCGGGCTACGTCAATGCCATGTCGCATTTCTATCGCGGCGAGCTCGGGCGCATCATGGTCTGGCGGCAGCGCCTCGACATCACGACCAACTGGGCCATCACCAGCAGCACCGCCATCATCACCATTGCCTTTGCTAATCGCGAGGTCCCGCACATCATTTTCTTTTTCAATCTCGCCATCGTTTGGGTAATGCTCTGGATCGAAAGCCGGCGTTACCGCTTTTACGACGCATTCCGTGCGCGGGTGCGGATGTTGGAAGCGCATTTTCTCGTGCCAATGGTGATGGAAAATCGCCAGATGCTCCAGGGCGAATGGAAAAAACTGGTTTGCGAAGATCTCATTTTGCCGTCATTCAAGATTTCGAAACTCGAAGCCATCGGACGCCGGCTGAAACGGAATTACGTTTTCATTTTCATTCTCATCATGGTGGCGTGGGTGACGAAAATTTTTCTGCACGCGTCCGAACCGATCACAAGCGGCCGAGCGCTTTATCACGCTCTGCGCGTCGGTCACGTTCCCTCCTGGCTGGTGGCGGGCACTTTTATCGGGACCTTTGCCTTTGTCATCGGCATCACCATTTATGTCAGCAAGAAATCCTCCGGGGAAATCACGGAGTTTGGTGCGCACCGGTCGCTCTGGCGGATTTAATATGTCATCCCGAGCGGAAGCAGAGGGATCCCGTCGCGAAAGCGTTAAGGTAACTTCACGGAATCCCGCTGTGAAAGCTTGTAGGTAACGCAACGGGATTCGTCGACTTTGCTCAGAATGACTGAATTTGAAAGGCTTCGCGACATAGTGGCCAAGTTGCGCTCTACCGAGGGCTGCCCGTGGGACCGCGAACAAACCAACGCCTCGCTGGTTCCGGCGCTGCTGGAGGAGGCTTACGAAGTCGCCGGGGCCGTTTATGCGCAAGACGACGCCAATTTGCGCGAGGAGCTGGGCGATTTGCTCTTGCTAATTGTCATGCACGCCCAGATCGCTTCGGAAGAGAAACGCTTCGACGTCGACGAAATCGCGCGAGAAGTTAGCGAGAAATTAGTCCGCCGGCACCCCCATGTTTTTGGGAAAAGTGAGGCGCGGGGAAGCGAAGCAGTCGTCCGGCAATGGGAAGCGATAAAGCGGGAGGAGAAGAAAGGCGATGCGCATTACCTCGCCAGTCTGCCGATAGCATTGCCCGCGTTGATGCGGGCAGAGAAAGCACAGAAGAAAGCAGCCCGGGTAAATTTTGACTGGCGGGAACTGCGCGACGTGATCGCAAAAGTCGAGGAAGAGCTGAACGAAACGAAAAGTGCGGTGGCGTCTGCGGAAGCGCGAATGATCGCCGATGAAATCGGCGATTTGTTGTTTGCGGTCGTGAATCTAGCCCGCAAATGTCAGTTCGAGGCCGAGAGTTTGCTGCAAGCGGCCACCGACAAATTCGTCGCGCGGTTTAACGAGATGGAAGATCGATTGCGCGCGCGCGGAGGAAAACTGGGAGAGGCACCCCTGGAAGAGCTGGACGCCATTTGGGAGAAGATTAAGAAAGATAGCTGGTCCTAGATGAGGAATCTGATTAGCGGTTGCAAAAGTCGCGACGCT
>Ga0207645_10002556_pt1 | contig 14220 bp, 9 predicted proteins | sample KBSM53metaG_FD_184331 | JGI IMG/M metagenome (GOLD analysis project Ga0207645, IMG submission 184331) | Miscanthus rhizosphere microbial communities from Kellogg Biological Station, Michigan, USA - KBS M5-3 metaG (SPAdes) (version 2) | ecosystem: Host-associated > Plants > Roots > Rhizosphere >...
TCGCTGATCTGGAGCAGCTCGGTGTTGCCGCGGGTCTGCGACAGCGTGCCCGGCACCAGCGTCGCGAAGTTGAAGAGCGCGCGGCCGTTGTTCGCGATGCTCTTCAACGTTTCGCTCTCGAGCGTGAACGAGCGTTCGCCGCTGGTGGTTTGCAGCTCGGTGATGCGGCTCGTCACGCGGATTTCTTCGGTCAGCCCGCCGAGTGCGAGCGCCAACGTTCCTGTCGACAGCTTGTCGTTGGCGTTCACGACGAGGTTCGTCCGCTCCAGCGTCCTGAAGCCCTGCAAGGTGGCCTGGAGCGTGTAGGTATCGGGCCTGACGATGGGAAACACGAAGCGGCCGGCGGTATCGGTGACCGCGGTCATCGTGTTCCCCTGCGTGCGGCTCGTCATCGTCACGGTTACGCCGGGCAGGACTCCACCCTGGGAGTCCTCGACGAGGCCCGACACGGAGGCACTTGTCGTTTGCGCGTTGGAAAGCGCGGGACAGACGGCCAGCAGGAGCGCGACCAGCACAGGCCGCCATCCACACCCGTAAGACACGACGAACCGCATAGCTCCTCCTTTGCCCGCACGGTGGCTGGAACCGGTTCCACCGAGGGCCCTGGCTGGAACCGGTTCCAGAAGACGGCTGCCTTGTACCATCGCCGTCCACACCATGTCAATTGAATTGACCCCGCCCGGCAGCCGGCTGGCTGGGGCCGTCTTTTACGCCTTGAAGGTGGGGCGCGGGGCGGCCGTGCTCTCGCGGACGACGAGCGTCATCGAGTACAGGACGGTCCGCTCTTCTGCGCCGATCGGAGTGAACAAACGGCGGCAGGCATCGCGGCCCATCTCGCGCATCGGCTGCACCATCGTGGTGAGTCCCGGCCACGACCGTGCCCCTTCCGGAATGCCGTCGAACGCCGCCACCGACAGATCGCCCGGGACGTGGACGCCGTGCTGCTGCGCCGCGCGGATGAAGCCGATGGCCAGGGCGTCGCTGCCGAGCACCACGGCGGTTGGACGCGTCCGCTGCCGCAGGAACGTCCCCGCATAGACCGCCCCGTCTTCGGCGTCGTAGCTGTTACAGAAGCAGACATCCTCCTGGCGTATCCGGATGCCGTGCGTCCCGAGCTCATCGCGCAGCCCTTGCAGTCGATGGCGCGATTCGACCGACGCACTGGGGCCGCCGGCAAACGCCACTCGCGTGTGGCCAAGCTCCACGAGGTGCGCGCCCAGCGTGCGCCCCGCGGCGATGTTGTCGGCGCGCAGCACCGCGACGTCGCCGAGCGTCTCGTCCGGGGCCACCGCGACGAGGGGCAGTTGCGCGTCCAACGCGGCGTTCACGAGTGCCTTGTCCCGGCGATGACACTTCGCGATGATCAGCCCATCGACCCGTCGCTCGTCGATCCACTCGAACGCGATCGCCGGGTCGTAGGTGTCTCTCAACTCGAGGCTCAGAAGCATCAGGCTGATGTCGCGCGACTGCAGCTCTTCCTCCATGCCGGTGAGCAGCTGCGTGAACCATGGATCCTGAATCGAATCCACCACGACGCCAATGCAGCCTTTGAGGCCAAGGCTCAGATTTCGCGCCGTTCGCGAGGGTTTGTAGCCGAGGGACTCGATGACCCGTGACAGATGGGCCTTCATCGGCGGGCTGACGGAGTCGTCGTTCAAGTAACGCGACACGGTGCTGACCGCGACGCCGGCTTTGGCCGCGACGACGCGAATTGTCGGTTTTTTGAGGGGGGCGCCTCGCGCCGCCGATCGCTTCACGGTGCGATCATATCGTGGGCGTTCGACATTCGCGGCTGGCCTGCCGCGCGCGCCCTGGAATCAGGGACAGGAGCCACGCCATGAGAATCCCCGTCGCGTTGTTGATGGCCGCCGCCTCGCTCGCGCTTGCAGCCTCTGTGCATGCGATCGCACAGACGCGCGCGGGCGGCCCGCAGGCGAGCAGTAGCGGCTGGGCTGGGCGCACGCTGTGGGGCGATCCCGATCTGCAGGGCGAGTGGACGAGCGAAGGGGAGTACGGCGTGCCGCTCGAACGCCCGGCGCAATTCGGGACACGCCCGTTCCTGACCGACGAGGAGTACGCGAAGCGGATCGACGACGTGCGCCGGCGCGATGCGCGCGATCTGGCGCGCGTCGACGTGTCGTCGGGGAACGTCGAAGGCGCGAACGCGCCGATTCCGCACTGGCGCGAATACAACACCACATCGCGTCGGACCTCGCTCATCGTCGAACCGGCCGACGGGCGCCTGCCGCCGCGAGCCTCGCAGGCACGGCCGGTGCCCGTGCAGCGTTGCGGCAGCCTGCAGCGCGGCGAGCCGTGCGATTCGTACGAGGACTACGGCCTCGGGGTCCGCTGCATCGTGCACGGCGGAGGCCTGCCGGATGCGATGTTTCCGGCCGTGTACAACGCGAACATGCGCATCGTGCAGGGCCCGGGCCTCGTCGCGATCACGTACGAACTGATTCACGACACCCGCGTCATCCCGCTCGAGGGCGCGACACCGCGAGAGCCGCGGTTGTCACCAGCGATTCGCATGTACATGGGCGCGGCGCGCGGACGATGGGAGGGCTCGACGCTCGTCGTGGAGACGACCAACCTCAAGGTGGGGACTCGCGGGGCGTCGCCCGGGCTGCGCCTGATCGAGCGGTTCACGCGGACGGCGCCGAATCATATCGACTACCGCGTCACCTTCGTCGATCCGGCGACGTGGACGGCGCCGTGGACCGCCGCCCTCGACCTGGCATCGAGACCGGACGATGCCGGCGTGTTCGAGTACGCCTGCCACGAAGGAAACTACGGCATGGCGAACATGCTCTCCACGTCGCGGCTGTTCGATCGGTAGACGGCGGCCGTGCGGCGCTAGCGCGTGGCCGTCTTGTAGCCTTTCCACACCCACTCGAACGCCTCGGGCATCGTCTGCAGCTCCACGCGGCGATCGACGTGACCGGACGCTTCTGAGAACACGAACTGGTAGGGATAGCCTTTGGCCTTCAGTGCGGCGGCCATCCGGTTGTTCGCCGCCACCCAGTTCCGCATCTGTTCCACGGGCGCGTCGGCGCCGATGTCGTTCTCGCTCACGTGCAGCCAGATGCGCAGCGGCTTGCGATCGGAACCCGGGATGAACGTCTGGTGATAGTCCCAGGCGCCGTTGGGCGCCGTGGCGTTGCGCTGGAGCGCCACGAACGTGCCCGAGTAGCTGATGACGCGGCGATACAGATTGGGGTGGAGCCACGCCATCGTCAGCGCCGCTGCCGCTCCCGAGCTTTCGCCAAGCGTCGCGCGTCCCTCCGGGTCGGTCGTGAACGCGACCTGATAGTCCCGCGTGATCCGCGGCAGCACTTCGGTCTCGACGAAGTTCACGTAGCGATCCGACACCGTGTCGTACTCGATGGTGCGCTGTCCGCCGGGGCCCGGCGAGAGCAGGACCGCCACGATGGGCGGGATGCGCTTTTCGTGGATCAGGTTGTCGAGCATCACCGGCATGAACGGCAGATCCGTCCGCGGCTTGCCGTCCTGGCCCGGCGGCGCATCTTCAGGGATGAACGACCGTTCGTCCTGTACGACGATGAACGGCGACGGTGTGCCGGCGGCGTAGCCGGCCGGCACGTAGACGGCCACCTGCCGCTCGAACGTCTGATGTTGCGGCGGCTCCGCGGGTGGCTGCGCGGCGGCCTGCCCGGGGCCGCCCGGCCGGCCCCCGCGGCCGACCGGACCGGTCGGAAAGAGGCGGCTCTCGGCGGAGTTCATTTTGAAGCGGATGACGCGCCCCTTCGGGACGTCCGGCTTCTCGGTGAACGCCGAGTCGGCGCTGTAGGGCGGTGCGATGCGAAAGTTGCCATCCACCGCCAGCCGCACCGGAACGAGGGGCGGCGCATTCGCAGGCCGCTGCGCCTGTGCGGCCGTGCCGACCGACGCGATCAGGGCGAGAACGAGAGCTCGAGTCGACATCAGCGCACTCCCAGCAGGAGCTCGACCACCAGCTGATCGAGCCGCTCGTATGGTAGACGGCGCGCCGCGAGGGCGTGGCGGTCGATCGGTTCCGCCTTGAGCGTTGCGGCCGCCTCACGGCTGTAGGCACCAAGGGCCGCACCGTCGCCGCGAAGCTCCGCCAGCAACGCCTGGATCTCCGCGTCCGCGGCGAACTGCCGAGCCTTGTCCTTGAGAATGAGATAGGTACGCATGCAGCCGCGGGCAAAATCCCACACGCCGTCGCAGTTCTCCGTGCGATAGGCGTGGGCGTCGAAGTGGCGCGGTCCGTCGTAGCCGCCCTCCTCGAGGAGCTTGACGAGCAGGAACAGCGGCTTGATCGACTCGGCGCCGAACCGCAGATCCTGATCGAAGCGTCCCGGCTTCTGATCGTTGAGATCGATGTGAAACAGCTTGCCGGCCTCGAGCGCCTGGGCGACGGCGTGAAAGAAATTCAGCCCGGCCATCTGCTCGTGCGCGAACTCGGGGTTGACGCCCACCATCTCCGGGTGCGCCAGCGTGTTGATGAAGCCCAGGTAGGCGCCGGTGGTCGGGAAGTAGATGTCGCCGCGCGGCTCGTTCGGCTTGGCTTCCAGCGCGAACCGCAGATCGTATTTCTGGTCTCTGGCGTACTCGCAGAGATAATCGAGCGCCTCGCGGAAACGCTTGATCGCCTCGATCGGATCCTTCGCCGCGTCCACTTCGGCGCCCTCGCGGCCGCCCCAGAACACGTAGGTTCGCGCGCCCAGCTCCACGCCGAGGTCCATGGCGCGCATGGTTTTCTGAACCGCGTACCGGCGCACGCGGACGTCGTGCGACGTGAACGCGCCGTCCTTGAACACCGGCTCGGTGAAGAGGTTCGTGGTGGCCATCGGCACGGTCATGCCGGTCGACGCGAGCGCGGCGCGGAAGGCGCGCACGATCTGGTCGCGTTCCGGCGCCGTGGCGTCGATCGGCACCAGATCGTCGTCGTGGAAGTTGACGCCCCACGCGCCGAGCTCGGCGAGGCAGTGGACCGCGCGAACCGGATCCAGCGGCGGCCGAACGAACTCGCCAAACGGGTCCCGCCCGCGGTTGCCGACCGTCCAGAGGCCGAATGTGAACTTGTCTGCCGGGGTGGGATTGAACGACACGTCTCGACTCACCTGCTGAAGATAATAGTTCGCCGGCGCTCGAACCGGCCTTTGCCGGTAATTTTCCAGCGTTCGCCGCGATCCGTGCGCTTAGACTGCGGCCGTGCCGATGCGCCGCGCCATGGTCCTGGCGCTCCTGCTGGCGTCACCCGCTCTCGCGCTCGACGGGCAGCCGGGGATGCACGATCCCTCGACGGTGGTGGTGCACGACGGCAAGTACTACGTGTATGCCACCGGCGCCGGCCTGCCCATCGCGATCTCCGACGACGGCTGGACCTGGCGGCGCGCGGGCACGCTGATGCAGGCGCTTCCGGGCGGGAAACCAGGCCCTGAGGTGCTCGCCCGCGGCGGCAACAACACGTGGGCGCCCGACGTGATCCGGTCCGGCGACAAGTACTTCATCTACTACTCGGCCCCCGGCACGCAGCCGAAGTCGGCGATCGGCCTGCTGGTCGGCCCGACGCTCGACCCCGCGTCGCCCGACTACAAGTGGGAGGACGGCGGGCCCGTCGTCTGGTCCGACGGCGTTGAGGACAGTAACGCCATCGATCCGGGTGTGTTTCGCGATCCCACCAACCGATCACTGTGGCTTACTTACGGCTCGTACTTTGGTTACATCCGCCTGGTAGAGCTCGACCCGAAGACCGGCAAGCGACTGTTCCCGGACCGGAAGCCGATCGACGTCGCCATCAATTCCGAGGCGTCGATCATGATTTTCCGCGACGGTTGGTACTACCTGCTCGTCACGCACGGGTCCTGCTGCGCTGGCGCCAATTCCAGTTACAACATCCGCATGGGGCGCGCGCGGAAGGTCACCGGTCCGTTTTTGGACAACATGGGCATCGACATGCTCCAGGGCGGCGGCAAGCTGTTCCTCGGATCCCGCGGCCGCTCGATCGGGCCGGGCCACTTCGGGCTGCTCGATCTCGGCGACGGCGTGCAGAAGTTCTCCGCTCATTTCGAAGCGGACCTCGACCGCGGCGGCATCAGCGTGCTCGACATCCGGCCGCTGCTCTGGCGCGACGGCTGGCCGGAAGCGGGCGACAACCTCATTGCGGGTACGTACGAGATCGAATCGGCGCGCACCGGCACGGCGCTCGAGATGGCGGTGCAGGGCATGCCGGTGGGCGGGCCGCGCGGCCGCGGCGCCGGAGGAGCGGGCCGGGGCGGCGGGGGAGGGCGGGGAGACGGCGGAGCCGCCGAACCGATTCCGCCGCAGGACGCGGCGCAGGTGGCGGCAAACTGGCCGGCGGGCGCCGTCGACGTACGCATGTCACCGTACATGCTGCAGGCGCAGCAGAAGTGGACGGTGGCGCCGGCGCCGAATGCCGGCGGCTATCCAGGCGCGCCGTACTTCAAAATCACGATCGCGGGGACGGATCGGGCGCTCACGGCGACGCGCGAGGGCGAGCTGGCCGCCGCACCGGCGTTTACGGGTGCGGCCGAGCAGCTGTGGCGCGTCGACCAGCTCGCCGACGGCACCTATCGAGTGATGCCGAAAGCCGTGCCGGAGTCGAAGGAGCCGCTGGCGCTCTCCGCCGTCGGCTTCAGCACGCCGACCCTCGCGCGATTCCGCGCCGACAACGATCGCCAGCGCTGGCGGTTCAGGGCGCCATGACCGTGCACAGACCGGTGCTGACGTCGCTCGCGCTCCTGAGCGTGCTCGTGTGTCGCGCGGCGACCGCCACGGCGCCGGACGCCGCGGGATTCCTGCAGCGGTGGATCATCCTCGAGCCGATCGGCGTGGCCGGCCAGCTCACCGACGGCGCCGTACAGGCCCTGGTCAAGACAGCGCATTTTCCCGATCAGTTCACAGTGGTGCCGCATGACGGCGACCGGGTGACGGTCGGCGGTGCCGACCTCGCGTGGCACACCGTCGATACGACCCGCTACAACGTGAACCTGTATCACTTCGCCTACGGGTTGAAGAAGCCGACGTCGAACGTCCTCTTCTGGATCGTCACCGTGGTCGACTCGCCGCGCGAGATGACCGGAGTCCGACTGGCCATCGGATCGAACGCGGCGTCGGTCTGGTGGGTCAACGGCGCGGAAGTGATCGGGATCTACAACGACCGGCAGACCGTGATCGACGACGGCGTGTCCAAGCGCCTCACGTTGAAAAAGGGTTCGAATGTGATCCGCGCGGCGGTGGTGAACGCCGGCGGCGCGACCGACTTCTGCGCCCGCTTTCTCGACGCCGACGACAAGCCGATCCGGGGGATCACCGTCAACCTGCCGTAGGTCACTCGAGGTGAAACGCCCCATCGCTCCATTCTTCCGGAGCGACGTCGGCGACAGTTTCGGTGAAGTCCCAGCGGTGGCCATGAAAATCGCGGGCATTGTATTGGCGCTCGCCGTAGGGGTGGGTTTCGGGCTCGGTCAGGATGATGGCTCCGTTTTGCCGGGCGCGTGCGCAGTGACCTTCGGCATCCTCGATCCGGACTTGAACGATATGCGAGTTGTTCGGCGCGGCGTTGCCTTCGGCGATGGTCAGGCAGCCGTCTCCGGCTTTCATCTGGATGCGGTGATTGGCGATGCGCAGGCGGACGGTAAAGCCGAACGCCTTTGACAGCCACTCAGCTGCTGCGCCTGGGTCGGGGTAGATGAGCACCGGGATGACGGTGCAGGGTGGTACCGAACGATTGACTCGCATGGGGCACTCTAGCCGACGACGCGGAGGTCGTCACCCGCGAACACGATCTCGCCGCCGCGCAACGTGCGGGGCAGCGTGCGCTCCGTGCCGCCGCGCCGCAGGCGCAGCGGGCCGCCGAGGGTCGAACGCACCGCCACGCGTTCGACCGCGCCGTTCCGCCACGCCAGATCGATTTCGAAGCCGCCGCGCGCCCGCAGGCCGGTAACGTGGCCGGCCGGCCAGGCAGCCGGAAGCGCCGGCAGCAGCCGGATCTCGCCGGCGTCGCACTGCACCAGCATTTCCGCGATGGCGGCCGTCCCGCCGAAATTGCCGTCGATCTGAAACGGCGGGTGCGCGTCGAACAGGTTCGTGTAGGTGCGTTCGGGGCCGAGCAGGAACTTCAGGATCTCGTAGGCGTGATCGCCCTCGCCCAGCCGTGCCCACAAGGCGATGCGCCACGCGGTGGCCCAGCCGGTGGCTTGATCGCCGCGCAGCTCCAGCGACCGGCGGGCGGCGGCCGCCAGCGGCGGCGTGCGCCGGACGTCGATGTCGTGCCCTGGATACAGCCCGAACAGGTGCGACACGTGCCGATGCTCCCGCTCGGGCGCCTGCAGGTCCCAGTCCTCGAGCCATTCCTGCAGCTGACCAGAGCCGCCAACCTGGAGGGGCGCGAGTCGGGCACGCGTGGCGGTCCACGTGCGTTGGAGGTCTGCGTCGACGCCGAGCGCGCGGGCGGCCTGGGCGACGCTCGCGAACAGCTCGCGGAGGATCTGCGAATCCATCGCCGGCCCCATCGCGAGCGACGCGCCAAATGGATGCAGGTTCTCGGGCGAGAGCGACGGCGACGTGACGAGCCAGCGGTGCGACGGCTCTTCGACCAGCGTGTCGAGGAAGAACTGCGCCGAGCCCTTGAGGATCGGGTAGATCGTGCGCAGGTACGCGCGATCGCCGGTGTACTCGAAGCGGTCCCACAGCGCCAGCGAGAGCCACGCGCCGCCGGTCGGCCACATCCCCCACTGCGGGCCGTCGATCGGCGCGGTGGCGCGCCACAGGTCGGTGTTGTGATGCGCTACCCAGCCGCCGGCGCCGTACATCTGGCGCGCGGTCCGCGCCCCGGTGATCGTCAGGTCGGCTACCAGCGCCGTGAGCGGATCCATCGTCTCGGCCAGGTTGGTGGACAGCGCCGGCCAGTAGTTCATCTCGGTGTTGATGTTGATGGTGTACTTGCTGCCCCAGGGGGGCGACAGGCTCTCGTTCCAGATCCCCTGCAAGTTCGCCGGCTGCGATCCCGGGCGGGAGCTCGCGATGAGCAGGTAGCGCCCGTACTGGAAGTAGAGCGCGGCGAGCCCCGGGTCGGCGCCGCCGGCGAAGCCGCGCACGCGCTCGTCGGTGGGGACGGCCGCCGACGCGCCGAGGTCGAGCGTGACCCGATTGAACAAACGCTGGTGGTCGCGCACGTGCGCGGCGCGCAGCGCGTCGACGGGCGTGCGGCCCGCCGCGTCGAGCGCCGAGCCGGTGCGCGCGGCGGGATCGCCCGTGACGTCGTCGAAGCGGCGATAGCTCGTGGCGGCGGCGATGAGCAGCGTGGCGGCGTCGGCGCCCCGGACCACGAGGGCGCCATCCACGCTCGTGCGGGTGCCGCCCGTGGAGATCACGCGGGCTCGAGCCTCGAAGCGCAGGGCGCCCGTCATCGGGCGGCCGTCGGCCGTGGTGCCGGCGCCGTCGCCGTTGACGCCGCGCATCACCAGGTCGCCGCCGCTGGCTGTGTCGATCGATGCCCGCTGCGGCGTTTGCAGGCGCGCCTCGAACGAGATCTGCCCGGGCCGGTCGGCGGTCAGCCGCACCACGATCACCTGATCGGGCGCGCTGGCGAAGACCTCACGTGTGAAGCGCACGCCGCCGGCCGTGTACGACACGCGGGCGGTGGCCGTGGCCAGATCGAGATCGCGCCGGTAGGTGTCTACGGCTTCCGCTTGTGGAAAGGTGAGGTGCAGGTCGCCGAGCGTTTGATAGGCCATCTGCGCGAGCGGCCTGGCCATCACTTTCCGGCTGACGAGCGTGGCGGCGTCGCGGTACATCCCGGCGGCGAGCAGCCGCCTGACCTCGGGCAGCGCCTCGCGTGCCTCCGGGTTCACCGGGTCGTACGGCCGGCCGGACCACAGCGTGTCTTCATTGAGCTGCAGCCGCTCGTGCACGACGCCGCCGAACACCATGGCGCCGAGGCGTCCGTTGCCGACCGGCAGCGCGCCCACCCACTCGCTCGCGGGGGCGCGATACCAGAGGGTGAGTGGCGAGAGCGGTGGGGGAGCCTGCCCGGTGAGGCGCGGGGCTGGCGGCGCCTGGCGCGCAGGCAACACGGCCCCCGCGAGGATCAAGATCCCCGCGAGAGTCGTGGCGGCAATCGAACGTCGTGTGGCCGGCGCGGTGACCTCCTCAGAACGTGGTGCGCACGCCGAAGGTGAAAAAGCGCATCTGGTTGGCCGCGACGTTCGTCACCTGGCCGAACTGCGTGCTGGTCGGAATCAGCGTCGGCCCCTGCCACTGCTGCCGGTTGAAGACGTTCTGCGCGTCCATCCGCAGCTGCCACGTGCGTCCGTTCCCGGCGCCGAAGTTGCGCTGAATCGAGATGTTGGTGAACGTCAGCGGCATGCTGCGCACGCCGTCGATGCGGAACGGAAACGCGCGCTTCTGGAACGCGGCCGGCACCTTGGCGGGGTCGCGCTCGAAGCCGGCGTCGGTGTTGAACCACTCCTCGCGCGTTGGATCGTCGAGCGCGATGTCGTCGAGATCGCCGTTGAAGAAGATGTTGTTCACGTTGCCGGGTGGCAGATTCCAGTCGAGCAGCGCACCTGGCTGGTATTCCCACGTGCCGCTCACCTGCCAGTTGCTGGCGAACGCCGCCAGCACGCCGCCGTCCTTCAGGAAGTGACGGCCGCGGCCGAACGGCAGCTCGTAGCTGGCCACGCCGGCCAGGCGCCACGGACGGGCGTCGTTGCTCCCCTGCCAGAGCGTCGGCTCCCGGTCGTACTCCTCGACGGTACGGTTGTAGCGCACCCGGTTGGCGGCGAACGACATGAAGCCGCTGAGCCCGCTGCTGAACCGGCGATTCACCTGCACTTCGAGCGAATGCGACTTTGCCGCGCCCAGCGGAAGGTTGGCGTACGTCAGGTTCGTCAGCTCGCCGAAGGGGCGCAGCAGCCGGTTGCGCTGAATCGTCGCCGACGAGAAGGTGGGGTTCGAGGCCAGCCGCTGGTAGAGCACCGGGTCGGTCGTGCGGAGAGACGCGAAGTTGTTGATGAAGAACGGATTCGCCACCTGCGCCGTGAGGAGGGTGTTGGCGGCGGTATTCCGCACGTTGCTTCCATCCCAGTACTGCTCCGGCAGGTAGTCCTGACGGATGCTCACGGGGAGCTGATCGTGATAGGCGCCGGCATACGCGACCTCGACGCCGAGATTCGATCCGAACTGGCGTTGCAGGGACACGCGCCAGCGCTGCTGACGGGCGTGATCGCGCACGCCGTTCTCGGTGCTGAGGGTCCCGCCGAGCAGCGAGTTGACGCCGAGCGCGTCGCCGACCACCGGGTCCCACCGCGTGCCGTCGGCGCGGATCGGAAACGGGTCGAAGCTCTTGGCGCCGGTCGCCGGAGTCGCCCACTTGAACGTGCGCCCCAGATCGTCCGAGATCGTCGACGTCGTCGTGACGCTGTAGCCCGCCTGCGCCGCCACGTAGTCGGCCGCGTTCAAGGTGTCGTAGTAGAGGCCGTAGCCGCCCTTGAGCACCGTGCGATCGCCGATCAGGAATGACGCCCCGGCGCGCGGCATCCACATCGCCCGGCCCGCGTAGGCAGCGCCGGACTGTCCGGCGTCGTTGGCGTAGATCGGCCCGCCGAGGACGGTGAGCGTCGCCGGCATGCCCGGCTGGTTCTGGAGGCCGCTCGCCAGGTAGGCCGCCTGCGCCGCATCGGTGATCGCCAGCTTGGCCGTCTCGTCGAAGGCGACGATCATGTGACCGTCCTGTTCGCGGACGCCGGTCTCGTATTCGAATCGCAAGCCCGCATTGACGGTGAGGCGGCCCAGACGCCACGTGTCCTGGCCGAAGGCGCCCGTCCAGTAGTTGCTGAACGTCGAGGGCAGCGTGTCGTTGATCTGGGCGTTCGTCGGCAGCCCCAGTTCGAACGCGGCCATCGACAGACCGAGGTTGCTCGGCGTCAGAGCCGCTTCATCGCTGAACTGTCGCGTGTAGGTCCGATCGAACGTGAGCTGTCCCGAGCGGTTGCCGCCGCCGGTACGGTCGCGCTGCGCGCGCCGCACATCGATGCCGCCGTGCAGCGTGTGGCGCCCCTTGATGGAGGTGAGGTTGGATTGCGCCTGGATGTGCGTCGCGGTATCGCCGTCCCCCAGGCCGCCGCCAAAGCCCTGATACCCGGTGATGCCCACATTCGGCAGGGTGCAGCCGCCCCGCGCCGAGCAGAAGTCGTCGAGGTAGGCGGGAAGGCCGACGTCGGTCGGCGTGAACTTCTTGAGGCCGCGGAACTCGTCGATCTGGTTGAAACGGTTGGTCGCAAACGACGAGTCGAGCACGGTCGAGCCCATGCTGCGCGTCCACGTACCGGTGTACGACCACTGGTAGCGCGAGCGATCCGCCGAATGGATGCGCAGGTCCGGATCCGCGAGATAGGTCCAGTCGCTCACGTACTCCAGAAACGTGATGCCGCTGGTGCGGAAGAAGAAGCGATCGGTCGACGACGGCGTGAAGTCGAGCCGGAATCCGTACTGCTGGCTCTTGGGCGAATCGGGCTCGCCGCCGCGATAGAAGTTGCCGTTGGGCTGCTGGCCGTTCTCGATGAAGTTCTGGTTCGGTTTCGGGATCATCTTCGAGTACAGCGCCATCAGCGGATTCTTGTAGGTGCCGTCCGGATTGAAGATCCGATCGCGCGGGATGACGTTGTTCGGGAACGGATCGCGGATCATCCGGCTCGGATTCGCCGGATCGGGGCGCGTGGTCAACGGATCGTAGATCTGGTACTGCGCCGGATTGGGCAGCCGCAGCAGGTCGGAGAAGTCGCCCTGCAGATGCTTGTCGTTGGCCGGGATCGTGAGCGACCCCTGAATCTTGCCCGGAATCGCGTCGTTGGCCAGCGAGTAGTTCGCGAAGTAGAACAGCTTGCCGCGACCGTCCAGCACGCCTGGTATGCGGACCGGGCCGCCGGCGGTCAGCGAGAGGTTGTGCGAGCGCCCCTTCTCGAACTCGCTCTTCGCACGATCGTCGAAGGTCGTCTTCTGCTGCTCGGTGAGCGAATTCAGCTTGTTCGACCAGTACTGATAGTTGACGGTGCCGCGCTGGCGGGCCGTGCCGGCGCGCGTCATCATCGAGATCTGCAGCCCCAGGCCGTGCCCGACCGAGGCGTCGAAGTTCGCCGACTCGACGCGCATCTCCTGGATCATGTCGGAGTTGGGCGACGCCGCGATGCGCCGGTTGCTGCCGTTGTTGTTCGCCCCGTCGAGCGTGTAGTTGTTGCCGCCGACCGGCGGCGTGAGCGGATTCTGGGTGCCGGCCAGCGGCAGCCCGAGCAGCGAGCCCGCCGAGAGCGACGTGTTGTCCACGTACCCCTGCGACACATTCGTCTGCGCGTCGTTCACGTTGAGGCCCGGCGAGAAGCGCGACAGCGTGATCGGCATGTTCGAGAACATCGGCAGGCTGTCCACCAGCCGCGTATCGAAATTGGCGCCGGACGAGACCGCGCTCGTGTCGAGCAGCGGCGCCTGGGCGCGGACGACGATCTCTTCGGTGATGGCTCCGACCTCGAGCATGAACGGCACGGTCACCTGCTGCCCGACGCCGAGCACGATGTCGTTGCGCGTGGCTGATTTGAACCCCGGCATCTGCACGGTCGCTTCGTAGGTGCCGGGGTTGAGCAGCGGCGCCTCGAAGTAGCCGGAATCGTTGGTCACCAGGTTCTGCGTGACCTTCGTGTCGACGTTGGTGATCCGCACCATCGCGCCGGGCACGACGCCCTGGGCATCACGAACGGTGCCGGAGATGTTGCCGCGCGTTTCCTGAGCGGCGGTGGTGAGGGGAAGCAGGATTGCCAGGATCAAGAGCCACAGGGTTCGTCGCATCGGAGCTCCTTCGTCGATCGGGACTACTTCGTGGATGCCAGCACGCGGACCACCTCGCCGAACGCCGGCTTCGGCTGCCGCTGCCGATCCCACAGCAGCGGGTGGTTCACGCGCCCGCGGTTCAGCCACGAGTCGGCGTCGCTCAGCCCCCAGAACGTCACACGGGTGATGTCGTCGCGGTGCTTCAGGAGCACGCGAAATGCGTCGGCGTAGTAGCGGGCGAGGGCCTGCTGCACGTCGTCCGGCAGCCCGTTCACGTAGGGATTACTCTCGGGGGGCATTGGTTGGCCGCGCGGCCCGGGCGGCGCCGGCGGCAGCAGGTTCACGTCGAGCTCGGTGATCATCACCTTCACGCCCGTGGCGCGCAGCTCG
>Ga0207645_10002560_pt1 | contig 14212 bp, 15 predicted proteins | sample KBSM53metaG_FD_184331 | JGI IMG/M metagenome (GOLD analysis project Ga0207645, IMG submission 184331) | Miscanthus rhizosphere microbial communities from Kellogg Biological Station, Michigan, USA - KBS M5-3 metaG (SPAdes) (version 2) | ecosystem: Host-associated > Plants > Roots > Rhizosphere >...
TGAGGGCTGCGGTCGTGCTCAGCGCACCAGCTCCCCGATCTTGTCGGTCTTGTCTTTCCACTCTTCGGCGTCGGGCAGCGCCGGCTTGCGCTTGGTGATGCTCTTCCAGCCGTCGGCCAGCGCCAGTTCGGCGTTGAGCTTGATGAAGGCCAGCTGGTTGGCCGGCAGGTCTTCTTCGGCGTAGATCGCGTTCACCGGGCACTCGGGGATGCAGACCGCGCAGTCGATGCATTCGTCCGGGTCGATCGTCAGGAAGTTCGGCCCTTCGCGAAAGCAGTCGACCGGGCAGACGTCCACGCAATCGGTGTACTTGCAGCGGATGCATGATTCGAGGACGACGTGGGTCATGGCGAGCTCTGGAGTGGCTGATCGGGGGGTGGTCGACGGGGCGTGACGAACACGCCGCCCGCATCGGTGAATGACTGGATTTTAGGGCTTCGACGAGGGCAGGGCGGTGGGGGCGGCGGCGGTGGCTTGCGCTGCGTCATCCACGCTGCCGCCGGGCACACCCGGCAGCGGCGCGGCGCCGGCGCCGACCGTGACGATCGTCGGCAACCCGGCATGTAGCATCGCCGCGCGGCCGAGATCGCTCAGCAGGTGATCGCTGTGGCGCTGGTCGGGCCAGCCGGCGCGCGAGACCACGCTGACCGGCGTCGACCCGGGCCACCCGGCCGCGAGCAGGCGCCGCGACAGCGCGCCCAGCTGCTTGCCGGCCATGTAGAACACCTCGGTGTCGGCGCTGCGCGGGGCGTGCAGTTGGCCGTCGCGCGTCATCGCGGTCGTCAGGCTGACGCTGCGGCCCTTGCCGCGGCGCGTCAGCGGGCGCTGGGTCGCCGCCGCCGCCGCGATCGCGGCGGTCACGCCCGGCACGACCTCGCACGCAATGCCGGCCAGCGCGAGCGCCTCGAGCTCTTCTTCGAGGCGGCCGAAGATGCTCGGGTCGCCGCCCTTCAGGCGCACCACGACGTCGACCGCGCGCGCGTGCTTGACCAGCAGCGCGTTGATCGTCGCCTGGCCGGTGCTGTCGCAGAAGCCGCGCTTGCCGACGTTGACCCAGTGCGCGCGCGGCGCGAGTTCGCGCAGCGCCGGGTCGGTGAGCGCATCGAACAGCACGACGTCGGCACGCGCCAGCGCGCGCGCACCGCGCACCGTGATCAGGTCGGCCGCGCCGGGGCCGGCGCCGATGAAGATGACCTGGCCCATGGCGTCGCTCCTGCGGCCCTACGCGGCGGCCTTCACCAGCAGCGCGCCGCTGGTGTGGTTGCTCGCGGGGTCGACGATGATCAGCGAACCGCCGACGCGGTTGGTCTCGTAGGCTTCGATCGGCAGCGGCTGCTGCGTCTCGACGATCACGCGGCCGATCTCGTTGACCGCGAGTTCGTGGGCGTCGATGGTCTGCAGCGTGTGGATATCCAGGCGGTTCTCGATCGCGACGATGCGCGCCTGCACCCAGCGGTTGCCGTGGCGCACCGTGTACTTGCGGCCGATCACAGCGGGTTCGGTGTCGAGCCAGGCCAGCGTCGCCGCGAAGCGATTCGTCTCGTGCACGGTGCCCGGCGTCGCGATCCAGTCGCCGCGCGAGACGTCGAGCTGGCGGTCGAGCGCGAGGCCGGCCGACTGGCCCGCCTCGGCGTAGTCGACGAGCGCGCCCGCGACCCGCACCTCGGCGACGATCGCCTTCTGCTTGCTCGGGAACAGCTGCACTTCGTCGCCCGCCTGCACGCGGCCATGGGCGATGCGCCCCCACAGCGTGCGGGGCTGGTCGCCGGTGCCCTCGCCGTCGGCCGGGCGGGCGACATACTGGACCGGGATCAGCAGGTCGCCGAGCTTGCGTTCCTGCGCGGTCGGCAGGCTCTCGAGCAGCTGCAGCAGCGAGGGCCCGTTGTACCAGGCCGCGTCGAGCGGCTGCGTGACGTTGTCGCCGCGCAGCGCCGACACCGGCACGATGCCGGCGACCTCGATGCCGGCCTCGCCGGCGAAGTCGAGCAGCGCGGCGCGCACCGCTTCATAAGCCTGCGCCGGGTCGTCCACCGCATCGAGCTTGTTCACCGCGAACACGATGCTGGGCACGCGCAGCAGCTGCGCCAGCAGCGCGTGGCGGCGCGTCTGCGCCAGCAGCTTGACGGGCACCGCGTGGGTGTCGAGCTTGGTGATGTCGACCAGCACGACCGCGGCGTCGCTGCCGGCCGCGGCCGTGACCATGTTGCGCGTGTACTGCTCATGGCCGGGGGCGTCGGCGATGATGAACTTGCGCTGCTTGGTCGCGAAATAGCGGTACGCGACATCGATCGTGATGCCTTGCTCGCGCTCGGCCTCGAGCCCGTCGGTCAGCAGCGACAGGTCGATCGGGCTGCCGGCGGCGCGCTTCTCTAGTGTGTCGAGCTGGTCGGCCAGGATCGCGCGCGAGTCGTACAGCAGGCGACCGATCAGGGTGCTCTTGCCGTCATCGACCGAGCCTGCGGTCAGGAAGCGCAGCGCACGATGATCGGGGATGGCAGGTGCCGTGGCGAACGCGTTCATCAGAAATAGCCTTCCTTCTTGCGCCGCTCCATCGAGGCATCGGAGGTGCGGTCGTCCATGCGGGTGGCGCCGCGCTCGCTGACCGTGACCTGCAGGGTCTCGGCGACGATCTCGGCAGCGGTGGCGGCGGGGCTCTCGACCGGGCAGGTGCAGGTCATGTCGCCGACGGTGCGAAAGCGCACCTCGGCGGTCTCGACGGTCTCGCCCGGCTGTACCGGGGTCACGTCGGTCAGCGGCACCAGCAGGCCCTTGCGGCGGATCACCTGGCGGTCGTGCGCGAAGTACAGGTTCGGCAGCGGGATGTTCTCGCGCGCGATGTAGAGCCAGACGTCGAGCTCGGTCCAGTTGCTGATCGGGAACGCGCGCATGTGCTCGCCCGGCTTGATGCGGGTGTTGAACAGCGTCCAGAGCTCGGGGCGCTGCTCCTTCGGCTGCCATTGGCCGAAGCTGTCGCGGTGCGAGAAGATGCGCTCCTTCGCGCGCGCCTTTTCTTCATCGCGGCGCGCACCGCCCATCAGCACGTCGAAGCGGTGCTCCTCGATCGCCTCGAGCAGCGCGACGGTCTGGTGGCCGTTGCGCGACTCGAGCGGGTCGGCCAGGCGCACGGTGCCGCGCTTGATCGAGTCCTCGAGGTGGCCGACGACCAGGCGCTCGCCCATCTCGGCGACACGCCGGTCGCGGAACTCGATCACCTCGGGAAAGTTGTGTCCGGTGTCGACATGCAGCAGCGGGAACGGCAGGCGCCCGGTGTACTCGCCGGCGGCGTTGCGGTTCTTGAACGCCTTCTCGGCCAACCGCAGCACGACGCACGAATCCTTGCCGCCCGAGAACAGCAGCGCCGGGCGCTCGAACGCGGCGACGGTCTCGCGCAGGATGAAGATGGCTTCTTCCTCGAGCCAGTCGAGGTGGGTGTGGTCGAGCTGCGGCAGCAGTTGCTCGACCTGCAACGGTGCGTTCATGGTCTGGATCCGATCATCGAAACGGTTGATTCATCGTGGACGTGCAGGCCGCATTCCTTGGCGCCTTCGTCCTCCCACCACCAGCGCCCGGCGCGGAAGTCTTCGCCGACCGCGATCGCGCGCGTGCAGGGCGCGCAGCCGATGCTCGGGTAGAACTGGTCGTGCAGCGGGTTGTAGGGCACCTCAAAGGCGGCGATGTAATGCCAGACGTCGGCCCAGCTCCAGTCGGCGAGCGGGTTGAACTTGGTGCGGCCCTTGTCGTCGAGCTCGATGAAGGCGACCGTGCCGCGGTCGTTCGACTGCTCGCGCCGCATGCCGGTGACCCAGGCATCGCGGTTCGCGAGCATGCGCGACAGCGGCTCCAGCTTGCGCATCGCGCAGCAGGCCTTGCGCAGCGCGATGCTGTCGTACATCGCGCGCTCGCCGTGATCGCGGACGAAGGTCACGACCGATTCTTCGACCGGCCGATAGACCTCGACCGGGATCGCATAGCGCGCCTCGATCGTGCCGATCAGCGCGACCGTCTCGGCGTGCAGCTTGCCGGTCTCGAGCGTGCCCAATGCGATCGGCACGCGGTGGCGCGCGATCAGGTCGGTGATGACCATGTCTTCGGCGCCCAGGCTGGTCGCCTGCACGACCCGGCCCGGGTGCTCGGCGGCGGCGCGCTGCAGCAGCGCCAGCGCGCTCGCGACACGGGCCTCGAAGCCCGGCGTTTCGCGCGCGTACAGCTCGGTCGCGTTCATATCGCGGCTCCCGCGTTGACGAAGTCGTCGGCGGCCTCGCGCGCCAGCTTCTCGGCGGTGCCGGGCGGCTTCGCGAACAGCGGCAGGTGGTCCTGCGTGTCGCCCTGGTAGTGGCCCGGGAAGAAGCCGAGCGCGCGCTCGGCGGCGTCGCGCGACTGGTCGGCGCGCATCACGACGGCATCGAAGCCGGTGCGCTTGAGGAGGGGCAGCATGTCGACCAGCACCTCGCCGATCGCGCGCACCTCGCCGGCGTAGCGATAGCGCGAGCGCAGCAGGCGCGCCTGGCTGTAGGCGCGACCGTCGACCCATTTCGGAAACTGCAGTGCGATCAGCGCCAGGCGCGGCAGGTCGGCGGCAATCTCGCTGACCTCGACATCGTTGGGCAGCAGCACCCCGACCGGCATGCCGGCGGGCCAATTGCTGCGCACGCCGTGCCATTGCAGCAGCGTCAGCAGGCTGTGCGGCGCCGGCGTCAACGTGACCATCGGGCCATCGTCGCCCTCGATCGCGTGCCAGGGGTCGCGGGGCTTGGTGCGGGAATCGATGAACTTCATTCGTGGCGTCCTCAGGCGGGCTGCGCGGTGCTGCGGCGCGTCGCGTTCGCCGCAACCTTGAAGGGATCGAGGCCGACACGCTTGACCGTGTCGATGAAACGCTCGTTCGCGATGCGCTGGCCGCGGTAGGTCTCGATCACCGCCTCGAGCACGTCGGCGACTTCGTCGGCTGCGAACGACGGTCCGATCACCTTGCCGGGCACGGCGGTGGTCGCGAGCGCCGAGCCGTCGGAGCCGCCGAGCGAGACCTGGTACCACTCCTTGCCGTCCTTGTCGACGCCCAGGATGCCGATGTGGCCGCTGTGGTGATGCCCGCAAGAGTTGATGCAGCCGCTGATGTGCAGGTCGATGTCGCCGATGTCGTAGAGCTCGTCGATGTCGGCGAAGCGCTCGGTGATCTCGGCGGCGACCGGGATCGAGCGCGCATTCGCCAGCGCGCAGAAGTCGCCGCCGGGGCAGGCGATCATGTCGGTCAGCAGGCCGATGTTCGGTGTCGCGAAGCTCGCGTCGCGCGCGGCGCTCCACAGGCCGAACAGGTCGGTCTCATGGACCCACGGCAGCACCAGATTCTGATCGTGCGAGACGCGCGCTTCGCCGAAGCTGTAGCGGTCGGCGAGATCGGCGGCGGCTTCGAACTGCTCGTCGGTGATGTCACCCGGTGCCTGGCCGGCGCGCTTCAGCGACAAGGTCACCGCGCGGTAGCCCGGCACCTTGTGGGCATGCGTGTTGCGCTCGAGCCAGCGCCGGAACCCGCCCGGCGCGTCGGCCGCCGGTTGCCACGGCGCCTCGCCGGCCGGGCGTGGCGTCACGCCGGCCGGCGTCACGAAGCTCGCGGCGACCCGCTCGAGCTCGGCCTGCGGAATCAGGTGCGCGGTGCCGTCGATGTCGTCGCGCAGGATGTGCTCGAACTCGCCGTTGACATCGTCGACGAAGCGCTGGCCCTCGGCCTTCACGAGGATCTTGATGCGCGCCTTGTACATGTTGTCGCGCCGGCCGTGCTTGTTGTAGACGCGCACGATCGCTTCAATGAACACGAGGATCTGCTGCCACGGCAGGAACTCGCGGATCACGGTGGCGATGACCGGCGTGCGGCCCATGCCGCCACCGACCAGCACCTTGAAGCCGACCTCGCCGCGCTCGTTCCTCAGCACGTGCAGGCCGATGTCGTGCCAGGCGATCGCCGCCCGGTCTTCCTTCGCGCCGGTCACCGCGATCTTGAACTTGCGCGGCAGGAACGCGAACTCGGGGTGCAGCGTGCTCCACTGGCGCAGCACTTCGCAGTACGGGCGCGGGTCGACCTCTTCGTCGGCAGCGACACCGGCGAAGCAGTCGCTGGTGGTGTTGCGGATGCAGTTGCCGCTGGTCTGGATGCCGTGCATGTCGACCGCGGCAAGCGCGTCCATCACGTCGGCGCTGCGCTCGAGCGGGATCCAGTTGAACTGCAGGTTCTGGCGCGTCGTGAAGTGACCGTAGCCGCGGTCGTACTCGCGTGCGATCCGGCCGAGCGCGCGCAGCTTGGCCGAGTCGAGCTCGCCATAGGGCACGGCGATGCGCAGCATCGGCGCATGGCGCTGGATGTACCAGCCGTTCTGCAGGCGCAGCGCGCGGAAGTCGTCGTCGGGCAGCTGGCCGCGCAGGTGGCGCTCGAGCTGGTCGCGGAACTGCGCAGCGCGCTGGTGGACGAAAAGCCGGTCGAATTCGGTGTATTGGTACATGTCAATAGATCACTTTGAGGCCAGCACTGACGAGCGAGACGCACAGCAGTGCGCGCACCAGTTTTTCGGGCATGCGCCGGGTCAGCTTGGCACCGAGCCAGATGCCGGGCACCGAGCCGATCAGCAGGGCGCCGAGCAGGCCCCAGTTGACGTGGCCGAGCGTGGCGTGGCCGATGCCGGCGATCAGCGTCAGCGGCACTGCATGTGCGACATCGGTGCCGACGATGCGGTGCGAGCCGAGACGAGGGTACAGCAGCATGATCAGGGTCGCGCCGATCGCGCCGGCGCCGATCGAGCTCAGCGACACCAGCACGCCGAGCAGCAGCCCGCACAGCACGGTCAGCAGCGGCTTGCGCGATTCCGGGATCAGCCGCTCCAGCCGCAGGCCGACCGCCTGCCAGACCTGCTTGTAGGCCACCGTCACCGCAGTCAGCAGCAGCGCGATGCCGAGCGAGAACGTCAGGGCGCTGGCCCAGCCCTTCGTGATGCCGGTGAAGTGCATCAGCGCGACCGTGGCGAGCGACGCCGGGATGCTGCCGGCCAGCAGCAGTCGGGTGATGCGCCATTCGACATGGCCGGCGTCGTGGTGCGCGACCGAGCCGACGGTCTTCGTGATCGAGGCGAACCACAGGTCGGTGCCGATCGCGACCGCCGGGTTCAGCTTGAACACCGTCAGCAGCAGCGGTGTCATCAGCGAGCCGCCGCCGACGCCGGTCATGCCGACAATGGCGCCGACGCCGAAACCGCTCAAGATTGCTATCAGATCCATTCGATGCCCAGGTTCGGGGCGAGCAGCGACAGGCGGCCGGCCGATCCGGGAATGTACGGATCGGCGATATGCATGGAAAGTACTTTTTCGTTTCTTGGTTATCGTTCTGTGGAATATGAATAAGGCCCGTGCGACCTAGAATTCGCCGATGAATGACAGCGCAGGCGCATGGAATCGGCGCCGCTGGTTGGCCGCGGCCGGCCTCTTGATCCCGCTCGCGGCGTGCCAGACCGCGCCGCCACCGGCGCCCACGCCGGCAATCACCGTGGCGCCGCCACCGCCGCCCGAACCACCCGTCCCGAAGCCGCCGCCGCGTCCGCCGCGGATCGGTCTGGCGCTCGGCGGCGGCGCGGCGCGCGGGTTCGCCCACATTGGCGTGATACAGGTGCTCGAAGAGAACGGCATCCGCCCCGATCTGGTGGCGGGCACCTCGGCCGGCAGCCTGGTCGCGGCGCTCTACGCCGCGGGCAAGAGCGGCGCCGAGCTCGGCGCACTCGCCGAGAAGATGGACGAGACCGCGTTCACCGACTGGTCGTACCCGGGGCGCGGGCTGATCCGGGGCGAGGCGCTGGCCAAATACGTGCGCGAGCAGACCGGCGGGCGCCGCATCGAGCAGATGCGCATGCCGCTGGGCATCGTCGCGACCGACCTCGACAGCGGCGAGCCGATCCTGTTCCAGCTCGGCGACCCCGGAGTCGCGGTGCGCGCATCGAGCGCGGTGCCGGCGATGTTCCAGCCGGTGCGAATCGGCACGCGCGAATACGTCGATGGCGGTCTGGTGGCGCCGGTGCCGGTGCATTTCGCGCGCCAGATGGGCGCCGATCTGGTGATCGCAGTCGACATTTCGGCCGCGCCCGACGGCAACGCCACCGGCGACGCGATGCGCATGCTGCTGCAGACCTTCGCGATCATGGGGCGCAGCATCAACAACTTCGAGTTGCGCGACGCCGACGTGCTGCTGCGGCCGAAGTTGTCGCATGTCTCGGGTGCCGACTTCGCGGCGCGCAAGCGCTCGCTGCAAGCCGGCCGCGACGCGGCGCAAGCACAGCTCGCGCTGCTGCGCGAACGCATTGCCGCGAAGACTCGATAGCAGGACAGGCGCACGATCGGGCGCCGCAAATAAAACGGCCCGGTGCGAACACCGGGCCGGAAAGGTACCTTGACGAGGGGATCAGAGGGTACCGAGGAGACAACCTTCAGGAAAGCCGCCGGCATCGCCAGCGGCAACCTTCAGATTGGACGATCCTCGGGAAAGTTCAAGCGCCCAACAAAAGTTTACGCGCCTGGGCCTCGATCTCCCCAGCAGACTCAGGCAGCGCGCTTGGTCTTGGTGACCGATTGCGTGGCCTTGGTGGCCTGGGCGCTGATCGCCTGGAAGTTGGCTTCGGCGACGTCGGAGGCTTGCTTGACGGCCTTCTGCACGCCTTCGAACGCGTTGTTCGCGGCGGCCACTGCCGACTTCACCAGCGCAACAGCGTTCTCGCTGCCGGCCGGGGCGTTCTTGACAGCGGAGTCGACCACCGACAGGAACTTCGATTGCGCTTCGGCGGTCGTCGCTTCGGCAACCTTGGTCACTTCGGCGCTGGTCGCGGCGGCGATGTCGTAGAGGTGACGGCTGTACGCGGCGGCCTTCTCGGCGGCCGGTTGCAGCAGGCCGGCTTGCAGCGTCAGGAACTCTTGTGCGTCCTTGGCCGACAGCACGGCCTTGGTGTTCTCGGCGGCTTCACCGATCGCGGCGCGGGCCACTTGCAGGTTCAGTTCGACGAGCTTCTCGACGCCTTCGAAAGCCTTCGTGGTCAGGCCGAAGAGGACTTCGACGTTGGACTTCTGGGCGGCAAGGACTTGTTCAGCGGTCAGCATGGTGGGATCTCCAAAGTGGACAGGAAGTGAAACATCGTGTTGTCCGGCAGCCTTTGCTGCACCGCAACATAACCGCAAGTATACGGATCGAGCGCGCCGATGCAAGGTATTTTTGCTGCAGTGCAGCAACTTAGGGGGATGTGTCTATTGCCGGCTGACGTCTCGGACGGAGATGGCCGCACGAGAGATGCCACGAAAATGGCGACGAAACACGCCGCCAACGATGCCGATGCAAGCCTTCTATGCCGATCAGTTCGTGTTGCCATTGCCGCCGGGGCATCGCTTCCCGATGTCGAAGTACCGGCTGCTGCGCGAGCAGCTCGAGGGCCAGCCCGGCCTGCAGATGTGTGCCGCGCCGGAGGCCAGTGACGGCGAACTGGCGCTCGCGCACACGCCTGACTACGTGACGTCGGTCAGCGCCGGCACGCTCGGCGCCGCGGCGCAACGCGAGATCGGCTTCCCGTGGAGCGAGGCGATGGTCGCGCGCTCGCGCCGATCGGTCGGCGCGACGATCGCCGCCGCACGTGCCGCGCTCGCGACCGGCGTCGCGGCCAACCTCGCCGGCGGCACGCACCATGCGAGCGCCGACAAGGGCGGCGGCTACTGCGTGTTCAACGACGCGGCGGTCGCGGCGCGGCTGATGCAGGCCGAGCGGCACCGCAGCCACCGCGAGCTGCTGCGGGTCGCGATCGTCGACCTCGACGTGCACCAGGGCAACGGCAGCGCCATGATCTTCGGCGACGATCCGACCGTGTTCACGCTGTCGCTGCACGGCGCGAAGAACTTCCCGTTCCGCAAGGAGCGCAGCGACCTCGATGTCGACCTGCCTGACGGCTGCACCGACGGTCCGTACCTGGCGGCGCTCGACGCCGCGCTGGCCGAACTGTGGCGCCGCCATGCGAGTGCGCCGCCCGGCCTCATCTTCTATCTCGCCGGCGCCGACCCGCACGAAGGCGACCGCCTCGGCCGCCTCAAGCTGACGACCGCGGGCCTCGCCGAGCGCGACCGGCGTGTGCTCGTGGCCGCGCGCGAGCGGCGCATCCCGGTGGCGCTGTCGATGGCAGGCGGTTACGGGCGCGTCGTCGACGACACGGTGCGGGTGCACGTCGGCACGATCCAGGCCGCACTGCAAAGCTGGCGCGAATGGAACAATGCAGGCGCATGACGACCGAACGCCCAAGCTCGAAGCCGCAGCCCCAGCCGCGCAGCGCCTACCGCCATTTCTCTCCCATCACGACGCGCTGGATGGACAACGACGCCTACGGCCACATCAACAACGTCGTCTACTACAGCTTCTTCGATTCGGTCGTGAACCGCTACTTGATCGAGGCCGGTGTGCTCGACATCGAACACAGCCCGGTGATCGGGCTGGTCGTCGAGACGCACTGCAACTACTTCGCGCCGCTTGCGTTCCCGCAGATGGTCGACGCGGGCCTGCGCGTCGTGCACCTCGGCGCCTCCAGCGTGCGCTACGACATCGGCCTGTTCGCGGCCGGCGAGGCGAGCGCCGCGGCCTGCGGCCATTTCGTCCACGTCTATGTCGACCGCGCCACCCGCCGGCCCGCGCCGCTGCCGCCGGCCCTCGTTCAAACCCTGCAAGGACTGCTGTGAACCCGAGACCCATGCCCACGGCCGAACAGGCCGCGATCGTCGACGCCGCGATCACGACCCGCCGCTCGCTGCGCGCGTTTTTGCCCGACCCGATCCCACGCCAGACGATCGAAGAGATCCTGGCGGTCGCATCGCGGGCGCCGTCGGGCACCAACACGCAACCGTGGAAGGTCTATGTACTGACGGGCGAGGCCAAGGCCGCACTGTCGGCCAAGATCGCCGCCGCCTACGACGACCCTGCCGAGCGCGCCGCGCACACCGAGGAGTACGCCTACTACCCGACCGAATGGAAGGCGCCGTTCATCGACCGGCGCCGCAAGGTCGGCTGGGACTTGTACGGCCTGCTCGGCATCGCCAAGACCGACAAGCAGCGCATGCATGTGCAGCACCGCCGCAACTACGAGTTCTTCGGCGCGCCTGTCGGCCTGATGTTCACGATCGACCGGGCCATGCAACAGGGCAGCTGGCTCGACTACGGCATGTTCCTGCAGAGCATCATGATCGCCGCCCGCGGTCGCGGCCTCGACACCTGCCCGCAGGCGGCGTTCATGCAGTTCCACCGCATCATCAGCGCGCATGTCGGCGCGCCCGACAACGAGCAGGTCGTGTGCGGCATGTCGCTCGGCCATGCCGACCCGAACGCGATCGAGAACTCGCTGGTCACCGAGCGCGAGCCGGTCAGCGGGTTCGCGCGTTTTCTTTCATGACGCGACGCCTCGCGGCGTTGGCGCTTTTCGCGTTGCCGTTCGCGGCCCAGGCCGCCGAGATCGAAGGCCGCGGGATGTCGGCCTGGTGGAGCCTGCCCTTCGTCGGCATGCTGCTGTCGATCGCCGTGCTGCCGCTGGCCGCTCCCGCACTGTGGCACCACCATTTCGGCAAGATCGCGGCCGCCTGGTCGCTCGCGTTCCTGCTGCCCTTCGCCGCGGTGTCCGGGCCCGGCGTCGCCGCCGCGAGCGTCGTGCATGTGCTGCTCGGCGAGTACCTGCCGTTCGTGATCCTGCTGACCGCGCTGTTCACCGCGGCGGGCGGCATCTACGTGCGCGGCAACCTGCACGGCAGTCCGGGGCTGAACGTGAGCCTGATGGCGATCGGCGCGGTGCTCGCGAGCTTCATGGGGACCACCGGCGCGTCGATGTTGATGATCCGGCCGCTGATCCGGGCCAATGATTCGCGCCGGCACGTCGCCCATGTGATCGTGTTCTTCATCTTCATCGTCGCCAATGCCAGCGGTTCGCTGACGCCGCTCGGCGACCCGCCGCTGTTTCTCGGGTTCCTGCAGGGCGTGGAGTTCTTCTGGACCGCGCGCCGCATCTTCTGGCCCACGCTCTTTCTGGTCGTCGCGTTGCTCGCGATCCTCTTCGTGATCGACAGCTACTGGTACCGCCGGGAGGGCACGCTGCCGGTCGATCCGACGCCGGACACGCCGACCTTCGGCATCGATGGCGCAATCAACCTGCTGCCCTTGCTGGCGGTGATCGGCCTGGTGCTGCTCAGCGGGATCTGGAAGCCCGGCATCGCATGGTCGGTATTCGGCACCGAGCTGAGCTTGCCGCAGCTGGTGCGCGACGGCGGGCTGATCGCCGTCATCGTCGCGTCGCTGGCGATCACGCCCGCCGGCGTGCGCGAGGCGAACGAGTTCTCGTGGACGCCGATGCAGGAGGTCGCCAAGCTGTTCGTCGGCATCTTCCTGACGATGCTGCCGGTGCTGGCGATGCTCAAGGCCGGCGCTGCCGGGCCATTCGCCGGCGTCATCCATGCGGTGACGAATGCGCAGGGCCAGCCCGAGCCCTGGGCCTACTTCTGGTCCAGCGGCGTGCTCAGTTCGTTCCTCGACAATGCGCCGACCTATCTGGTGTTCTTCAATCTGGCCGGCGGCGATGCGCAGCGCCTGATGACCGAGTTGGCCGCGACGCTCGCCGCGTTGTCGGCCGGCTCGGTGTTCATGGGCGCGAACACCTACATCGGCAACGCGCCAAACTTCATGGTGAAGGCCATCGCCGAGAGCCGCGGCATCCGCATGCCCAGCTTCTTCGGCTACATGCTGTGGTCGGCGGCGGTGCTGCTGCCGCTGTTCGTCATCATCACCTTCATCTGGTTCCGCTAGAGAGATCGCACCATGAACAAAGCTTCCATCCTCGTCTGCCGCGCCGTCTTTCCCGACATCGTCGATCGCCTGCGCGAGCATTTCAACGTCGAGACCAACGAGGCCGACGTGGTCTGGTCGCGCGACGAACTGATCGCGCACCTGCAGGGCAAGGCCGGCGTTTTCATCACCGGCACACAACCGATCGACGGCGCCCTGCTCGACGCCTGCCCGAGTCTGAAGGCGGTGTGCAGCATGGCGGTGGGCTACAACAACGTCGACGTGCCGGCCTGCACCGCGCGCGGCGTGCTCGTCAGCAACGCGCCCGACGTGCTGACCGAGACCACCGCCGATTTCGGCTTCGCGCTGATGATGGCGACGGCGCGCCGCATCAGCGAGAGCGAGCATTTCCTGCGCAGCGGCCAGTGGACGAAATGGAGCGTCGATGCCTTCGCCGGCAGCGACGTGCACAGCGCGACGCTGGGCGTGCTCGGCATGGGCCGTATCGGCCAGGCGATCGCGCGCCGCGGCGCGCTCGGCTTCGGCATGAAGGTGATCTACCACAACCGCTCCAAGCTCGACGCTTTCGTCGAAGCCGAGCTCGGCGCGCGCTACGTCGACAAGGAAGAGCTGCTGCGCCAGAGCGACCACCTGGTGATCGTCGTGCCCTACAGCGCCGCCTCGCATCACCTCGTCGGCGCCGCCGAGCTGGCGCTGATGAAGCCGACCGCGACGCTCGTCAACATCGCCCGCGGCGGCATCGTCGACGACGCCGCGCTGGCGCAGGCACTGGCCGACAAGCGCATCGCCGCCGCCGGCCTCGACGTCTTCGAGGGCGAGCCGACGGTGCACCCGGCGCTGCTGCAAGTGCCCAACGTCGTGCTGACCCCGCACATCGCCAGCGCGAGCCTGCCGACGCGCCGTGCGATGGCGAATCTCGCGGTCGACAACCTGATCGCCGCGCTCGGCGCCGGGCCGAACGCCGGCCGGCCGTCGACCGCGCTCAATCCCGAGGTGCTCGGCTCGATCGGCTGAGTCGCCGCAGCGAAGCGCCGCCGGCACGCGCGCTGTAGGAGCCGGCCGACAATCGCAAACGCCCGCACCCGATGGACTTCGGCGGCGCGCCTCATGAGCATCACGCCATGAGCGCCACCGCCGCACGCCCCGCTCGCCGCTGGCTGCTGATTGCCGCCGGCATCTTCGCGGCGCTGATCATCGGGGTGGGCCTGTGCGAAGCGGCCGGCTGGCCGTTCCTGGTGGCACCGATGCAGCACTGGCTCGCGACGACGCTGCATCGGCGCGTCAGCTTCAGCGAGGACCCGGCGACGCAACCCAGGGTCGTGATCCGACTGCTCGGCCGCATCCGCATCATCGCCGGCACGATCGAGATCGGGGCGC
>Ga0207645_10002564_pt1 | contig 14183 bp, 9 predicted proteins | sample KBSM53metaG_FD_184331 | JGI IMG/M metagenome (GOLD analysis project Ga0207645, IMG submission 184331) | Miscanthus rhizosphere microbial communities from Kellogg Biological Station, Michigan, USA - KBS M5-3 metaG (SPAdes) (version 2) | ecosystem: Host-associated > Plants > Roots > Rhizosphere >...
GCAGATCAGGATTGACACCGTCCGCTTTCTCGCTTCGGACGTCGCCATCGTCGACGGTCCGTACGAAATCAGCGTCGCCGGCACCGCGCCACGCCCGATGAGCACGACGATCGTCGTCAAGCGTGAAGCCGACGCATGGCGGATCGCCGCCATCAGAAACATGGTGCCAACGCAATAGGGACTGGGGACTGGGGCTGGCCGCCCTACCCGCCCCACCTGCCATACCCGCCCTACGCGTGCTACCCCACATGGACGCGCGGCCGGCGCAGTGGATCGGGCTCTGACTTCCTCAGCACCTCGCGCGTGACCGGCGCAGTGTCTCCCTCGCCGAACGCCAGGAACTTCAGCACGTAGGTGATCGGGTTCCCCTCGGTCCAGCCGAAGTAGACGTGCGGGAGGTGGCCGGTGAGGTCGCGGATGTGCAGCAGCAGCGCCGCGATCGCGTTCGGGATCGCCGGGCTCTGGCAGCGCAGCACGCGGTAGGGGCCGACCTGCACGCCTTCGACCTTCAGCACCTCGGTGAACTGCGAGGCGTCGCCGGGCCGGACCTCGAGAAACAGCACCGAGCTGTCCAGCGTGAGGTGATGCGAGCTGCGCGCTTCGCGCACCTTGTCGTCGTACTCCCGCACCGATCCATCGTCCGGGCGGTTGGCGATGATGCGGATCGACTCGCTGCGGTCCGCTTCCTCGATGAACGCCGCGGCGCGCTCGTCGAGCACGAACCCCTGCACCCGCAGCTCGGTCGAGCGCAGCGTCCTCGACACCAGCGACGAGACGACGATGCCGAAGATGAACAGCAGCGCGATCTTCAGCCCCTCGGGGCGCTCGAGCATGTTGGTGATGGTCGTGTAGAAGAAGACGGCGGCAATCGCGAAGAACGGCACCCACCGCGCCACGCGGCGCCATGCGCTGATCGCGACCGCCAGTGCCGCTGAGCTCATGAGCACGAGCACACCGGTCGCGTAGGCGCCGCCCTGCGCTTCGACGTCGGCGCGGAACACCAGCGTGACGATGATGTTGATGCCGGTGATGATGATGACGAGCGGGCGATTGGCGCGCGCCCATTCCGGCGCCATGCCGTACTGCGGCAGGTAGCGCGGCACGAGGTTGAGCAGGCCGGCGAGCGCCGACGCGCCGGCGAACCACAGGATCGCGATCGTGCTGACGTCGTAGACCGTGCCGAACAGGTGTCCAAGCCGCTCGTGGGCCAGGTAGGCGAGCGCGCGGCCGTCGGCCGCGCCGCCCGGCTGGAAGGCCTCGGGCGCCACCAGCACCGCGGTGACGAAGCTGCTGCCGAGCAGCATCACGCTCATGATCAGCGCCGCCGTGCGCAGCAGCTTCTTGGTGTTGCGGATGCGTCCGGCCGGCGCCTGCTCGGTGTCGCCGGCGTCGCCGCGCACCAGCGGCATCACCGCGACGCCGGTCTCGAACCCCGACAGGCCGAGTGCGAGCTTGGGAAACAGCAGCAGCGCCATCGCCGTCATCATCAACGGGTGGCCGTGCTGCTGGCGCAGCGATCCCTCCCAGGCGCCAAGCATCTCCGGGTGCCGCGCGATCGCCTGCAGTCCATTGACGATCAGCGCGATGTTGAGGCACAGGTAGATCGCGACCAGCACCACCGCGACGGTGATCGCGTCGCGAAATCCCTGCAGGAAGATCGCGCCCAGCACCAGCAGCAGCAGGATCGTCACCGGCACCGGATGACGCAGCCATTCCGGCGCCAGCGGGTTCTCGATCAGGTGCGCCGCCGCATCAGCGGCGGAGAGCGTGATGGTGATGACGAAGCTGGTGGCGGCGAACCCGAGCAGGCACAGCACGACGACCTTGCCCTTCCATCGCGGGAAGAGCTGCTCGAGCATCAGGATGCTCCCCTGGCCGTAGGGGCTCATCTCGGCGACGCGGTTGTACATCGGCAGCGCGCCAAAGAGCGTCAGCAGCACGAGGACCAGCGTCGCGACCGGGGAGAGGGTGCCGGCGGCGATGAAGGCGATGCCTGGCTGGTAGGCGAGCGTCGAGAAGTAGTCGACGCCCGTCAGGCACATCACCTTCCACCACGCGGCGGTGTGGACCGGCCGGACCGCGGGCCCGGCGGAACTTTCATAGCCTTCGTAGAGCCAGTCGTGGACGCGCCGAGAGGAGGGGCCGCCAGGCCAGAGGGAGTCCTTGAGCACGCGTGGAGTGTATCAGCGCGGCCCTGCCTGCCCCACCTGCCCTTACTGCCAACGCCGAGCATTCGATTCAGGTGAGCCGCTTCACGAACCAGTCCCGCGCGAGCCGCGAGACTTCGTCGAGCGTCCCCGGCTCCTCGAACAGGTGCGTCGCGCCGGGCACGATTTCGATCTCCTTCTCCGAGCGCAGCCGCGCGTATGCCTCCCGATTCAGCTGAATCACCACGTCATCGCGCCCGCCGACGATGAGCAGCGTCGGCGCGGCGACGCGCTCCAGCGCGTCTTCAGCGAGATCGGGACGGCCGCCGCGCGACACCACCGCGCCGACCGCCGCCGGCCGCTCGGCCGCCGCGATCAGCGCCGCCGCCGCCCCCGTGCTTGCGCCGAACAGGCCGACCGTCATCGACGCCGTCGGCGGCGCCGTTCGCGCCCAGTCGACCGCGGCCATCACCCGCTCGCCCAGCATCGGGATGTCGAAGCGGAACTCGGCGGTGATCACGTCGACGCGCTCTTCGTGCTCCGTCAGCAGGTCGAGCATCAGCGTCGCCAGCCGTCCGCGCTGCAGCGCGTCGGCGACGACGCGATTGCGCGAGCTGTGCCGGCTGCTGCCGCTGCCGTGCGCGAACACGACCAGGCCCACCGCATCAGCTGGCAGGCTGAGGTCGCCGTTGAGCATGGCGCCAGCAGCGTCGATTCGAACCGGCACCGGGGTAACGGATTCGCTTTGTACAGCCATGAGCGTGCTCCAGGCGAGGTTGGCTTGCAAAGTCAGTGCGAACAGGTGGTCCGACACTTGCGAACAATTCGAGATTCGGGCCGGAGGACTGCGATGGACTCCTACCAGTCGAGCCAGAGCGACGCCTCGGTCAGGCCGTTCGCCGACCGCCGCGAAGCGGGAAAAGAGGTGGCGTCGCGGCTGCGCAAGTACGCCGGGCGCGACGATACGGTCGTCCTCGCCCTGCCGCGCGGCGGCGTTCCGGTCGCGTATGAAATTGCGGAGGCGCTCGATGCCCCGCTCGACATCTTCGTCGTGCGCAAGCTCGGCATGCCCGGCCATCCCGAGTACGCGATGGGCGCCATCGCCTCGGGCGGCATCCGCGTCATCAGCGACGACGTCATCCGCTGGTATGGAATCTCGCCGGCGGCGATCGAGGCGGTCGCACGCGAGGAGCTCGCCGAGCTGGAGCGCCGCGAGCGCGAATACCGCCGCGGCCGGCCGCTCGTCGATCTGCGCGGCCGCACCGCGATCCTCGTCGACGACGGATTGGCCACTGGCTCGACGATGCGCGCGGCGGTGCAGGCGGTGCGCACGCTGGGGCCGGCAAAGGTCGTCGTCGCCGTGCCGGTCGGCGCGCCGTCGACCTGCGAGGAGTTCCAGGACATCACCGACGACACCGTCTGCGCGCGCACGCCGGAGCCGTTCTCGGCCGTCGGGTTGTGGTATCGCGATTTCTCGCAGACCTCCGACGAGGAGGTGCGGCAGCTGCTCGAGGATCACGCGCAGCACGTCCGCGCCAGGAGCGCCGATCATGAATGATCGCCAGGCGATCGACGTCGTGCGCCAGGCCGCCGCGTGGTTCGAGCCCTCGCCGGACGGTTTCGCTCCGCTGCTCGACATGATTGGCGACGCCAGCCTCGTCCTCATCGGCGAGGCGTCGCATGGCACGCACGAGTTCTACCAGGCGCGCGCCGAGCTGACGAAGGCGCTGATCCTGCGCAAGGGGTTCAACCTCATCGCCGTCGAAGCCGATTGGCCCGACGCGTATCGGGTGAACCGCTGGGTGCGCCACGCGAGCGACGATACGACCGCGGAGATGGCGCTCGCCGACTTCACGCGCTTCCCGCGATGGATGTGGCGCAACCGCGACGTGGTGGCATTTCTCGACTGGCTGCGCGCGCACAACACCGCGAAGGACGCGGTGGAGCGCGTCGGCTTCTACGGCCTCGATCTCTACAGCATGCACACCTCGATCGAGGCGGTGCTGGCCTACCTGCGCAAGGTCGACCCGGCGGCGGCGGAGCGCGCCCGCTACCGTTACGGCTGCTTCGAGCATTTCGGCGAGGACACGCAGGGGTACGGATACGCCGCCAAGCTCGGGCTGTCGCGCTCGTGCGAGCGCGACGTGCTCGAACAGCTCGTCGACCTGCGGCGCCGCGCGGCGGAGTATGCCAACCGCGACGGCCGGATTGCCGCCGACGAATATTTCTTCGCCGAGCAGAACGCGCGCCTGGTGCGCAACGCGGAGCAGTACTACCGGGCGATGTTCGGCGGCCGCGCCGAGTCGTGGAACCTGCGCGACACGCACATGATGGAGACGCTCGAGGCGCTGCTGGCGCACGTGCGCCAGATGGCCGGCCGAGCGCGCGCCGTGGTCTGGGCGCACAACTCGCACCTCGGCGATGCACGCGCCACCGAGATGGGCGATGGCGGCGAGCTGAATCTGGGGCAGCTGGTGCGGCAGAAGCATGGGCGCGACGCACGGCTGATCGGCTTCAGCACGCACACCGGCACCGTGACCGCGGCGCACAACTGGGACGATCCGGCGCAGAGGAAACGCGTGCGGCCGTCACTGGCCGGCAGCTACGAGCGGCTGTTCCACGACGCCGGCGTGAAGCAGTTCCTGCTGCTGCTCGGCGGGCATGCGGGCGGACCGCTCGCCAGCCCGCGGCTCCAGCGCGCGATCGGCGTCATCTACCGTCCCGACACCGAACGCCTCAGCCACTATTTCCGCGCGCACCTGCCGGAGCAGTTCGACGCAATCCTGCACATCGACGAGACGCAGGCCCTCGAGCCGCTCGAGATCTGGGCGCACGACGAAACCGACCTGCCCGAAACCTATCCATCGGCGCTGTAGACCCGTCCGCCGCAGCCGCGGTTTTTGTCTTCTTCGTGTCCTTCCTCCTCTTCGTGCGCTTCGTGGCTCGCCATTCGTCCCTGCCGGCAGCAGTTCGTCACAAATTCGGCGACGTGACATTTCTTTACGCCGGCCGCCGCCTATAATCCGACCTGGCGCAGGCCACTCGACGGCGTTCGAGAGTTCGCGCCGCTCCCGTAGCGCAGGCCTTCAGGCCTGCCCACCAGCGGCGCCGGCAGCCCTGAAGGGCTGCGCTACGAGTACAACGAAGCCCAATCTGCGGGAGGAGAGCGTGATTCGTCTGCAAAGCGTTCTTGGTGTCGCTCTGGTCGCTGTGGTCGTGGGCGGCGCTGTCGTGGTTCGCTCGCAGCAGCGCGCGGCGCGCGAGTGGCGCTACTACGGCGCCGATCACGCGTTCACCCGCTACTCGCCGCTCGATCAAGTCACGCGCGACAACGTCAAGAGCTTGAAGGTCGCCTGGCGCCGGCCGGCGGTGAACTCGACGCTCACCGACGCGTTTCCCGAGCTTCGCGTGAACCCGTACTTGAAATCGACGCCGATTGTCGTCGACGGCGTCGTCTACACGCAGAACGCGCACGGCCTCGTCACCGCCTTCGACGGCGCGACCGGCAAGACGCTGTGGGAGCAGGAGCCGGCGAAGGAGGAAGCGGCCGGCGAGCCGACGCGCGGCCTCGACTTCTGGCAGAGCGGCGCGGATCGCCGCCTCGTCGCGATCCGCGGCGAGTTTCTCTACGCGCTCGACGCCAAGACCGGCAAGCCGGCGTCCGACTTCGGCACCGGCGGCCGCGTCGCGCTGCATTTCACCGATCCGCAGCCGCTGGCGGGAAAGTTCACCGACACCTCCGGCGCGATCGTCCTCGGCGACGTGGTCGTCGTCGCCGGCTACACCAACGGCGCCGGCGACGGCGGCGCGAAGAAAGAGCGCGCCCGCGACGATATCCGCGGCTTCAGCGTGCGCACCGGCAAGCTGCTGTGGACGTTCCACGTCGTGCCGCAGGCCGGCGAGCCGGGCGCCGACACGTGGGGCAACGAGTCGTGGAAATATGCCGGCGACCTCGGCGCCTGGAATCCGCTGAGCGCCGACGACGAGCTCGGGTTTGTCTACGTCCCGCTCACTGCGCCGACCTCGGCGGCGTACGGCGGCTGGCGGCCGGGCGACAATCTCTACTCCAACGCGCTGGTCGCGCTCGACGCGAAGACCGGGCGCCGCGTGTGGCACTTCCAGATGGTGCATCACGATCTCTGGGAGTACGACAACGTCGGGCCGCCGACGCTCGCCGACCTCACCGTCGACGGTCGCCGAATCAAGGCGGTGATTCAGCCGAACAAGAACGGCTTCCTCTACGTCCTCGATCGCACCAACGGCAAGCCGGTGTGGCCGATCGTCGAGCGGCCGGTGCCGCAGTCGAACGTGCCGGGCGAGAAGACGTCGCCGACGCAGCCGTTTCCGACCAAGCCGCCGGCGTTCGATCGCCAGGGCTTCACCGACGACGACCTGATCGACTACACGCCGGAGCTGAAAGAGAAGGCGCGCGAAGTCGCGAAGCAGTACGTGCTCGGCCCGCTCTACACGCCGCCGACGATGTCGACGCCCGACGGCACCAAGGGGACGCTGATGTCGCCCGGCGCGTGGGGCGCCGCCAACTGGCACACCGGCGCCTTCGATCCCGAAACGGGGATGTATTACGCCGTCTCGCACACGCTCGCCGCGCCGATTGGCGTGATGCCGACCGAAGGCGCCGCCGACGCCACGATGCCGTATCAATGGGCGTTCACCCGTCCGGCGCCGGGCTCGACGCCGCCGCCGGGCGTCGTGCGCGGGCTCGGGCCGCAGCTGCAGGGGCTGCCGATCTGGAAGCCGCCGTACGGCCGCATCACCGCCTACAACATGAACACCGGCGAGCGCGCGTGGGTCGCCGCCAACGGCGACGGCCCGCGCAATCATCCGCTGGTGAAGGATCTCAAGCTGCCGCCGATGGGCATCCCCAACCGCGCCGCGCCGCTGCTGACGCGCACGCTGCTGTTCGTCGGCGAGGGCAGCGACGCGATCATGGGCACGCCGCAGGCCGACTGGGGCGCGGGCAACAAGTTCCGCGCCTACGACAAGGCGACCGGCGCGGTGATCTGGGAGATCGAGCTGCCCGCCGGCACGACCGGCGGGCCGATGACCTTCATGTCGGCCGGCCGCCAGTTCATCGTCGTTCCGATCGGCGCGAAGGATCATCCGGCGGAGCTCGTCGCGCTCGCGCTGCCGGATGAAAAGACGACCGTCGCGGGACGCTGAGCGCCTACCAGCGAACGCGCAGGTTGACCATGGCGGCGCGGCTGAATGCGCGCGCGGACGGCCGGCGACTGGCCGGCGCGGGCGAGGGTGGCGCCTCGTACAAGGTCGTGCGTCCCTGAATCAGCGCGTCGATGCCGGCGCCCACCGCCGCGTAGACGCCGGTCGACACGAGGAGCGCTGCCACGCGCGTGCCCGGGCAACCGCCGCCGGGATCGTCGCGCCCGCAGTCGGCGATGCCGCCGGCGAGGAGGCCCATCCCGACGCCCACCACCGCGCCGATGATCGCGCCGTTTTTCAGCGAGTCGCCGCGCCGCTGGATCCGGCGGACGCGCGCGGCGTCGAACTGGCGCTCGGAGCCATCGACGAGCAGCACGATCGAGTCCGGGGTCAGCCGGAGCAGCCGTCCCGTGGTTTCGCTGCCGGTGTCGTCGGTGACGTAAACGGTTTCGATCCCGCCCGACGGCGCCAGCGCGGGCCAGCGCGAGGTTTCATTTTGCGCGTGGGCCGCGCCCGGAACGAGCGTGGCGATGAGAATCGCAGCGAGTCTTTTCATGCGGCGCGATCGTGCAGCCTTCCGCCGAGGCAGCTGCCAGCGATGCCGATGACGACCGCAACGCCCAGCAGCAGCGGAAACGGACCCGGCGTCATGTTGTGCACGACATACTCTCGCACGGTCGGATACCCGCTGGCCCTGAAGGCGCGAATCCGATCCGGCTCGTAACTCATCCGGTCGGGATAAGCGAGGTTCGACGTCAGAAACGTCAGCCACAACACGATGACGCTCGTCGCCGCGGTCGTCAGGCCCGCGGCCGCCGCCGCCGTCATGGTGCGCGTTCGCCGGCCGGCGAGGTAGCCACCGACTCCCCACACGAACAGCAACCCGAATACGGTCAGGAAGAATCCGAGCGTCGCCTCGTGCTGATTGTCGGGGAACTGGAACACCAGGTCGTGCAGGACGAACGCGGCGGTCGGCGCGAGCGTGGCGACCACGACTCCAGCAGACAGCGTCGATGTTCGGATCGTCATCGGGTGCTGCTGATTTGACCACATTCTGCCGAGGACGACACGGCGGAGACATCGGCCCTCAGAGCCTCCAGGATCCGAAGGATATGATGACGTGGTGAAGAAGGGCCGCCCTTCCCTGTCACGATCGATCGCTGCCATCTCGCTCGCCCTCCTCTTGATCGCGGCCGGCGCGGCCTGGTTGTGGCGCCCGGCCGGCGGACCGCGCACGACGCCGACCGGTGCGAGCGTCGGCCGGCTGCCTCGCGGCGTGCAGCCGTCGGCGCTGAACGTCGTGGTGATCACGCTCGACACGACGCGTGCCGATCGGATTGGCGCGTACGGCTGGAAGCCGAGCCCGACGCCGAATCTCGATCGCCTCGCCGCCGAGGGCACGCTCTTCGAGCACGCGACGGCGCCGGCGCCGCTGACGCTGCCGGTGCACTCGTCGCTCTTCACCGCGAGGTATCCGCCGCAGCACGGCGTCCGCGACAACGGCGGCTTCTTCCTCGACGAACGCGAGACGACGATGGCGGAGCGGTTGAAGGGGGCGGGGCTGAAGACCGGCGGGTTCGTCGGCGCCTACGTGCTCGATCGGAAATGGGGCATCGCCCAGGGGTTCGACCGCTACGTCGACGACTTCGATCTCTCGAAGTTCGACACGCCGGCGCTCGGCGAAGTCGAGCGCCCGGCAAACGAGGTGGCCGACCGCGCGCTCGAGTGGCTGGCCACCGTCGCGTCTTCGCGGTTCTTCGCCTGGCTGCACTTCTACGACGCGCACTCGCCGTACGCGCCGCCGGCCGAGTATCGCGCGCGATTTCCCGACCAGCCGTACATCGGCGAGATCGCGTTCGTCGACGCCCAGATCGGCCGCGTGCGCGCGTTTCTCGAGGAGCACGGCCTCCTCGATCGCACCATCATCGTCGTCATCGGCGACCACGGCGAGAGCCTCGGCGACCACGGCGAGAGCACGCACGGCTTCTTCGTCTACCAGTCGGTGCTGCACGTGCCGCTGGTGATTCGCACGCCGTACGACGCGCTGCGCGGCCGCCGCGTCGCCGACCTGGTGCGTACGGTCGACGTGATGCCGACCGTGCTCGACCTCGTCGACCTCCCGGCGGCCGAACACGTCGACGGCCAGAGCGTCGTGCCGCTGATGACCGGCGCGGTGCGCGAGCTCGGGCTCGGCGCGTACGCGGAAGCCCTCTACCCGCGCTACCACTACGGCTGGAGCGAGCTGCGCAGCCTCACCTCCGAGCGCTTCAAATACATCGAGGCGCCGCGGCCCGAGCTCTACGATCTGGTCCAGGATCCGGAGGAGACGCGCAACCTCTACGACGAGCGGCGGCCGCTGGCCGATCGCATGGCGGCGGTCCTGGCCGCCGCCGGATCGGCGAACGCCGCCGACGTCAAGCCCGCCGCCGACGTCGACCCCGACACGCGCGCCCGCCTTGCCGCGCTCGGCTACGTCGGCACGTTCGTCGCCGCGCCGGCTGGCGACAAGGCGGCGCTGGCCGATCCCAAGGACAAGATCGAGCTGTTCAACCTGATCAGCCGCGCCCGCGAGCAGCTGCACGATCGCCGCGACGCCGACGGCGGGTTGCAGACGCTTCGCCAGGTCGTCGCCACCGACCGGAACGTCGTCGACGCCTGGCTGATGCTGGGCAACGAGTATTCACGCCGCCGCGAGCTGCCGCGGGCGCTCGAAGCGTTCCAGCGGGCGCTGGCGCTCAAGCCGGACTACGACCTGGCCGTGTTCAACATGGCCAACGTCTACCGGACGATGGGGAAGGATGACGAGGCACTGGTCGGCTACCGGCGGCTGCTGGAGATGGATCCGCGCAACGCGCAGGCGCACCAGGCGGTGGCGCAGGTGCTGGTCGATCACGGCAGGCTGGCGGAGGGCCAGGCATCGCTGAACCGCGCGCTCGAGATCCAGCCGGCGATGGCGGCGGCGCGCAACACGCTCGGGGCGCTGCGATTGAAGCAGGGTGACGTCGACGCAGGCGAGCGGGAGATTCGCGCCGCGCTGGCGCAGAACGCGCGGCTGCGGAACGCGCACTTCAACCTGGCGCTGGCGGCGGAGCAGCGCGGCGACACCACGGGCGCGATCGCCGAATACAAGAAGGAGATCGAGCTGTTTCCCGGCAGCTACATGGCCGAGTTCAATCTCGGCAAAGTCTACGAGAAGCTCGGCAACCCCACCGAGCAGCGCGCCGCCTGGCGCGCGTCGATCGAGAGCAACCCCGACTTCGCCGAGGGGCACCTCTTTCTCGCCAAGCTGATGTTCGATCTCGGCGATCGATCCGAAGCGGTGAAGCTGGCGCAGCGCGGCATCGGGCTGGCACCCGAGGCCGAGTTCGTGCCGCTGGGGCATTTCGTACTGGCGGATGTCTACGCGGCCGAGGGGCGAAGAGCCGACGCCGAGCGCGAGATGGCCGCCGGCCGTCGGCTCGCTTCACGCATCCGCCGATAGCAAGCCCCGCGTCAATGCGCGGACGACTTCGCCGGCGGATCGGTATCGAAGATCACCCAGAACTTCCGCGTCGTATCGCTGCTCCACTTGTAGTCGATCCCCTTCGGGACCAGCGCGACGTCGCCGGCCTTGAACTTCTCGGTCTGCCCCTCGGGCGTCGTCAGGGTGACGTTGCCGCTGAGGAAGACCATCAGCTCGGCGTACTTCGTCTTGTGGAAATTCGGCGAGGTGTTCGGCTGCGTTTCCCAGACGCCGACCGACGAGCCGTCGGCGCCTTTGTAGTACTCGTGCTCCTTCGTCCGGCCGGTGCCGGCCAGGCCCTTCCCTGCCGGGCCGTTGCGATCCAGCTTGAAGAAGGTCGGCGTGCCCTGCGGCGAGGCCGTGGCGGCGGCGACACGGTCGAAGATCACCCAGTACTCCTTCAGGTTGTCGGTCTTCTTCCACTGGAACTCGGTGCCGCGGGGGATGAGCACGGCGTCGCCGGCCTTGAATGTTTCCTCGCGGCCGCTTTTGTCAAGGAGTGTCACCGCGCCTTCGAGAATGTAGATGAATTCGGTGCTGTCGACGACGCGCATCCGGCCGCTGAAGTCGGGCGACGACCAGATGCCGGCGGCGACGCGCTCGTCGGCCTTCGAGCGGTAGTAATGATGAATCTTCGATGAATCGCGATCGTTCCCTTTCAGCCCCACGCCGGCCGGGCCGTTGGGCTCGAACCTCACAATCCTGGATCCCGGCTGCGCGGACAGCGACAGTTCTGTCGCCACCAGCAGCGTCAACATCAGCGCGCGTTTCATGAGCACCTCGGCGTGAACCTTACAGAGCGGCTATAGCCCTGTCAAATTGTTGGATCGGCGCGCACGATGCGCGCATCGCGACCCGGCTTTCGCGTTGACAACCTTACATGTGTCGTGTTCAATGGCGCTGACCCAAACCACCTTTACGGAGGTCTCCTGCATGGCCCGGCTCTCATCTGCGGTCTCGCTCCGGTCGCACCTCACGCGCCTCATCCTGACGGCCGTCGTCGCCGGCTTCTTCGCCGCGATCGCGTCCGCGCAAACATCCACCGGCGGCCTGCGCGGCTTCGTCAAGGACGATACCGGCGGCGTGCTCGCCGGCGTCACCGTCGAAGCCACGAGCCCGTCGCGGATCGGCGGCGCCGCCGTCGAAGTGACCGACGCCCAGGGGTTGTACCGCTTCGAGAACCTGCCGATCGGCGAGTACACGCTCACCTTCACGCTGCAGGGCTTCGGCACCACGCGCCGCGAGGCGATTCGCGTCGAGGTCGGGCGCACCATCCAGCTCGACATGCAGATGAAGGTCGGCAACGTCGAGCAGTCGATCGTCGTCACCGGCGAGTCTCCGGTCGTCGACGCGGTGCACTCCGGGATCAGCAGCAACTTCAACCAGGAGATGCTGCAGAACATCCCGTCGTCGCGTCAGTCCTACTTCGACATCGTCACCTACACGCCGGCGGTGCGCATCAACCAGGTGCCGAACGACTCGCGCTTCATCATCTTCGGCTCGTCGAGCGATCAGAACCAGTTCCAGTACGACGGCGTCGACATCTCGGCCGTGTCGAACGGCGGCGTCTGGGACTTCCCGAGCCCCGACATCATGCAGGAAGTGCAGGTCAACGCCGTCGGCGCGTCGGCGGAGTTCCACGACTTCCAGGGCGGCGTCGTCAACATCGTCACCAAGTCCGGCGGCAACGCGTTCCGCGGCAGCGGCAGCTTCTACATCATCCCGCCGGGCCTGGTCGGCAACAACACGCCGAACGAGCAGTTCCCGTACAAGATTCACTACAACCAGCAGTACACGATCGAATACGGCGGCCCGCTGGTGAAGGATCGCGCGTGGTTCTACGCCATCCTGCCCGGCACGCGCGGCCTGACGACCGGAGTCGGCGTCGATCCGAATCTCGACAAGCAGGGCGGCAAGAGCTACAAGCCGTTCGCCAAGGGCACGGTGCGGCTCAGCCAGCACGACAACCTCAACGTCGGCTGGAACAACAACATGTTCTGCTGCGGCGCAACGGCCAGCCGCACCGCGCCGCTGATCACGCAGACGGTCGAGCACGGGCACAACCCGGTGCTCACCAGCCAGTACACGCACACCTTCGGTTCGGCGACGCTGTTCGAGGCGCGGGCCGGCGGCATCTACATCCGCGACAACTTCACGCCGGTGTCCGACGATTTCGTCACCCCCGGCCGCACCGATCAGGGCAACGGCACGTCGAGCGTCAACGGCCAGACCGGCAGCAAGCAGTTCCACAACCGCACCACCGTCGACGCCTCGCTGTCGCACAGCGCCAGCGACTTCCTCGAGGGATCGCACGACTTCAAGTTCGGCGTGCAGACGGCGTATGCGACCCAGCGCACGGTCAGCATCCGTTTCAGCAACGTCTCGTATACCGATCTCAACGCCGCACCTTACCTGGCGACGTTCCAGGATCCGCTGGCCTCGGGCGGCCGCATCCGCACCGCCGGCGGCTACCTGCAGGACAACTGGACGCTGAACGACCGCGTCACCCTCAACCTGGGTGTTCGCTACGACCGGATCCAGGGCGACATCCCCGAGCTCTCGGCCGGCGCGACGCTCGACGGCATCAGCGGCGACGCGTCGTTCGAGGTGCCGAACAGCATCACCTATCCGGCGGTCGAGGATTTGATCGGGTTCAATACCTGGTCGCCGCGCCTCGGCCTGACCTTCCGTGCCGACAAGTCGGGCAAGACGGTCGTGAAAGCGAACTACGGCCGCTTCTACGGCAAGCTCGCGACCAGCATGTTCAACAGCATGTCGCCCGGCGCGACGCCGACGATCACGCGGCGCTACAACACCGCGACGCGCGCCTACGACATCCCCTTCAGCGTCGTCGACAACCGCATCAACTTCAGCGTCAACCCGGACCTGAACAATCAGTACACCGACCAGCTGTTCCTCGGCGTCGAGCGCCAGCTGATGGCGAACATGGGCGTGAACGTGTCGTTCGTGTGGAAGGAAGAGAGCGACTTCATCCGCCTGCAGGACGTGCGCGGCACGTATGCGGAGCGGGCGATCGTCGATACCTTCGAGGGCCGCAACTTCCCGCTCTCGGTGTTCAACCTCACCAGCTCGCAGGCCTCGCGCCTCTTCCAGGTGGTCAACCGCTCCGACTTCGATCAGTCGTTCAAGTCGGCGGTGATCGAGTTGAACAAGCGCTTCTCCGATTCGTGGCAGACCCAGGGCTCCTACACCTGGCAGGATTCGAAGGCGTTCGGCGGCGGCGCGGTCACCGGCAGCACGCAGCAGGACTTCTCCAGCCTGAGCTCCACCGGCGGGTTCGGCCGCGATCCCAACGACTTGATCAACGCCTACGGCCCGACGGCGACCAACTCCAC
>Ga0207645_10002567_pt1 | contig 14168 bp, 10 predicted proteins | sample KBSM53metaG_FD_184331 | JGI IMG/M metagenome (GOLD analysis project Ga0207645, IMG submission 184331) | Miscanthus rhizosphere microbial communities from Kellogg Biological Station, Michigan, USA - KBS M5-3 metaG (SPAdes) (version 2) | ecosystem: Host-associated > Plants > Roots > Rhizosphere >...
GTGGTGCTGGAGGGCACCGTCATCCCGCCCCGCTCGCTGGTGGCCGGCGTTCCGGCCAAGGTCCGGCGCGAGCTCAGCGACGAGGAGTTCGCCGGTGTCCAGCACAACGCCGCCCACTACCAGGAACTGGCACGCGCGCACCGCGAACTTCACAACGCCTGAGGAGCACAGCGCCGGGGCCGGCGCCGTTCAGTCCAGGGCGATCGGCCCGAGCTCGGAGAGCAGCTCGCCCGGTCCGGGATTCCCGGCGGGGGTGGAGCCACCGAGGTGGTTGACCACGCCCCAGACGGCGTTGAGCCCGGTGGTGACGGCTCCCTCGGCCCAGCCGGCGGTGAAGGAGACGTCGTCGCCGGCGAGGAAGATCCCGCGCTGTTCGGCCGGCAGCCCGTCCTGCTTGAAGTGCGTGAAGAGCCGCTGCTGGTAGCGGTAGTGTCCCGGCAGGTTGGCCTTGAAGGCGCCCATGAAGTTGGGGTCGGCCTCCCACGAGACGGTGATGGGCTGGCCCACGATGTGGCTGGCGATGTCCACCCCGGGGTAGATCTGCTCCAGCGAGTGCAACATGAGCTCCGCCCGTTCCTCCGCGGTGAGCGAGAGCCACTTCAGCGCGTCGTCGTTCCAGGTGTAGGACAGCAGGATCACGGCCGGCTGGTCCGGGCCGTTGTCCAGCAGGTAGGTGGCACGGTTCAGCCGGTCGGTCAGCGTCATGGACAGGACCTCGCGGCCGGTGGCCGGGTCGATGTCCTTCCAGAACGGCCGGTCCACCATGACGAAGGTCTTGGAGGACTGCATGTAGTGGGAGCGTTCGATCGCCGTCCACAGTTCGGCGGGGAACAGGGCCTCGTCCGTGTGGATCCGGGTCGAGAGCAGCCATGACTGGCAGGTTGTCACCACCGCCGGGTAGGCGGATTCGCGTCCCCAGCGTTCCCGGATCCGGAAGTCGCCGCCGCCGTCCCGGGCGATGCGGTCCACGGCGCCGCGCGGCGCGCCTGCGTGCAGCGACGCCAGCGAGGTGCCGTCCGGCCAGTGGGCCATGCCCGACGGCGTGTGCTCCCACAGTGCCTCGGGGAGCCGCTGCGCGCCGCCGTCGATGAGCCGGTGCCGGTCATCGGCGTCGGTGTAGACCACGCGAAGGATTTCGAGGATCGAGTTGGGGAAGTCGGTGTCCCAGCCGCCGGTGCCGAATCCCACCTGCCCGAAGGCCTCGCGGTGGGCGAATCCGGCTTCCTTGAAGGAGTCGCTGCCGGCGATGAAGCCGTAGAACGTCTGCTCGTCCAGCTGCGGGAGCAGCGCGTTCCAGAGTTCCTTGATCCGGGCTGTGTCCCGGGCGCGGATGGCGTCCTGCATCTCGGCGAACCCGGCGCCGTCGTTCACGGCGGCCTTCCACGCGTCCGCCACCTCACGGAAGAACGGCGGCAGGTCTGCCGCGGTCTCGGCATAGTATTTCTGGCCCGCAAGCTCGATCACCGTGCTGGAGGTCGCCGGCGCCAGTGGATTGGGGAAGGCCCGGGTCTGCAGCCCGAGCAGGTCCACGTAGTGGTAGAAGGCCTTGCCGGATTCCGGGAAACGCATTCCGCCGAGGTCTGCCACGATCCCAGGCGCGGACGGGAAACTGGCGGTCCGCAGCCGGCCGCCGATCCTGTCGGCCTCGTAGACCACGGGCCGCAGGCCCAGCTTCATGAGCTCATACGCGGTCACCAGTCCGGACAGTCCGGCACCGACGACGGCGACTTCGGTCCCGTAAAGCTCGGGCGGCACCGATCCCAGGCCCTCCGGGTGGGCGAGGTAGTGGTCGTAGCTGAACGGGAAGTCCGGATTCAGCATGGTGACGGGCGCCGCGCCCGCTTCAGCAGCGGGTTCGGGAGCCGGAAGTTCGGTGGCGATGGTCATGAGATCTCTGCCTTCAGTTCCTGGTGTGTGGTGGTGTTGTCAGGGTGGCGGCTTGATAGGTCAAGGTAGTCCTCGTGGCTCAGCGCAGCCACCCTGGAGTTCTTCCGGCCGTAGCCGAAGTAGGCGGCACAGCCAACGAGCATCCAGGCACCGAACACCGCCCAGGTCTCGGCGCCGAGGTTGGCCATGAGGTAAACGCACATGAGGGCGCCGAGAACCGGTGTCAGCGGAAAGAGCGGGACGCGGAAGCTGCGCGTGAGTTCGGGCCGGGTCCGCCGCAGGTAAATGACTGCCACGTTGACCAGGGCGAAGGCGAACAGGGTACCGATGCTGGTCGCGTCCGCGAGGGCACCGAGCGGCACCAGGCCGGCGGTCAGTGCGACGGCGGTGCCCACGATCAGGGTTCCGGCAGCCGGCGTGCCGGTCCGGGCCGAGATCCGGCCGAAGACCTTGGGCACCAGGCCGTCGCGCGACATCGAAAGCAGGATCCGGGTCTGCCCGTACAGCACGGTCAGCACGATGCTGGCGATGGCGAGCACGGCGCCGACGGCGAACACCACGCCAACCCAGGGCTGGCCGGTGATTTCCTCAAGGATCTTCACGAGGGCCGCCTCGGTACCGTCGAACCAGCCCCAGGGGCGCGCGCCGATGGCGGCGACGGCCACAAGCACATAGATGCTGGTGACGATCAGCATGGAGAGCAGGATGGCCCGCGGGAGGTCGCGCTTGGGATTCCGGGCCTCCTCGCCGGCCGTGGAGGCTGCATCGAAGCCGATGTAGGAGAAGAAGACCCGGGAGGCTGCGGCCGAGACGCCGGCGGCGCCCATCGGCATGAGGGGTTCGAAGTGTCCGCCGTTGAAAGCGGTGAAGGCCACGGCGCAGAAGAACAGCAGGATGCCGACTTTGACCAGGACGATCGCCGTGTTGATCCAGGCGCTCTCCTTGGCGCCGCGGACCAACAGCACGGTGGCCAGGGCGACAATCACGATTGCGGGCACGTTCAGCACGCCGCCGGCTCCCGGCGGCTGCGAGATGGCGTCCGGGAGTTCCAGGCCGAAGACCGCCAGGGCCTCGTTGACGTACTGGCCCGCACCGACGGCGACGGCGGCCACCGAGACGGCGTATTCGAGCACCAGGCACCAGCCGCAGATCCAGGCCATGCCCTCGCCCATGGTGGCATAGGTGTAGGAGTAGCTGGAACCGGCGGCAGGGACCAGGCCGGCCATCTCCGCGTAGGAGACGGCGGAGAGCAGGGCGGCGAAGCCGGCGATGGCGAAGGAGATCCAGATGGCCGGGCCGGCGAGCGGCACCGACTGGCCCAGGATGACCAGGATGCCGGTGCCCAGGGTGGCCCCGACGCTGATCATGGTCAGCTGCAGGACACCGAAGCTGCGGACCAGCCGCGTGCCGCCGTGTCCGGTCTCGGCCTCGCGGACCAGTTGGCCGATCGGCTTGCGGCGCAGGAGCTGGGCGGTGAGCCCGGGACGGCCGGCTTCCGCCGGCGGGCGTTCGCCGATCAGAGTTGGCACAGTCATCGTTGACGTCCTTATCTTCAGTAGTGGTCGGTTTCCCGAACCAACCCTAGGCGTGTGAGCCACCTCTCAAGGTTGTGCAAAATGACCTGTAGTCTTCCCCCATGAGACTTAATGCACTTGGACTCCGCCGGCCGGGCGGCCGGCACGGGGGCCGCGGCCGTGGCTGCTGAGGACCCGGAGCGGCTCGGCTTCGTCACCCTGACGCAGTTCCTGGGCCAGTTGCCTGCACTGGCCGTCGTGCACGACGGCGGCAACGGCCAGGAGCGCCTGCGCTGGGTGGAGCCCAGCGAACTGGAAGATCCCACCCCCTACCTGCTCGACGGCGAGTTCCTGCTCACGGCCGGCCTGCCGTTCGTGGGCGGGGGCGGCAGCGAGGAGGCGGTGGACGCTTACGTGCGGCGCCTGGTCCAGGCCCGCGTGGGCGCCCTGGGCTTTGGCCTGGAGCCGTATTTCGACGCCGTGCCCGATGCCGTGGTGCGGGCCTGCCGGCAGCACAACCTGACCCTGGTCGCCATCCCGGAGAGCCTCCCGTTCGCCGCGCTGGGACTGGAATTCTCCCGGCTCCTCGAGTCGGACAACGCCAAGACCTTCCGCCAGCTGGCCGACACCAGCCGGCAGCTCATGCGCGCGGTCTTGTCCGCGCGCCCCGAGCACGAACTCCTCGCGGCCCTGGTCCAGCGCGTCCCGGTTTGGGCCGTGCTGGTCGGCGCCGACGGGCGGGTGCGCGCCCGCGGTTCGGGCCCCTCCCCCGGCCCGCAGGGCGCCGGCGCCGCTGCCGCTGCCGGCACCGTGCCGGGAGTTGACTCCGCCGACCTGCAGCCGCTGCTGGCCAGGCTGCTCGCCGGCAGCGGCCCGCGGGTGGAGATGGATTCGTTCGACGCCGCGGGCTCGTCCCTCGTCTTCGGATATCCGCTGCGCAGCACCCGGGACGCCAACCTCGGCGCGCTCATCCTCGGCACGGACGCCCCGCTGACCCCGGCCCAGAACAGCGTTGTCTCCACCGCCGTCGGGCTGCTGGAACTGCTGGTCCGCCAGCGCATCAGCGGCTCCCTGGCCCCGAGCCAGCTGGCCACGGCGCTGCTGCTGCACCCGGAGAGCGTGGCCTCAGGATCCGCACGGCATGTCAACGGGTTCAAGGACCTGCTGGCCCAAAGCATCTCCTCCACCCGGTCCGGCCAGCTGCGGGTCGTGCAGGGTGTCCGGATTGACGCCGCCCCGGACAGCACCCGGACCCCGGGCGGACCGGGCGAGGCTCCGGTGCGGGCGCTGCTGGAGTGGCGGCGGCTGTTCGACACCAAGCTGGTGGAGCTCACCGAGTACGGCTTTGCCGCCATCACCAGGCTAAAGGTCGACGACGCCCTGCTCGCCGAAGTGGAGCGGCTCGGCTGGCGCCTTGTGATCGGCAGCGGCACCGATTTCGCGAACCTGCCGGAGGCTTACCGGCACGCCGCTTCACTGCGCAACCGCGTTCTCACGAGCCGCCGGAGCGTCCGGGCGGACGACGTGACGTGGTCGGTGGCCGGCCTGCTGGGACCGGCTGCCGGCACCATGCTGGCGGGCCATCTGCTGGCACCCCTGCTCGCCCTCGAGCCGGAGCGCCGCGCCAGCCTGCTCGGCATCCTGCGGGCCTGGCTGGGCGAAAACGGAAGCTGGGACGCCACGGCAAAGGCCACGGGACTGCATCGAAACAGCGTCCGCCGGCAGATCGGCATCATCGCTGAGCTGCTGGGCCTTGACCTCAACCAGGCCCAGGCGCGCGCGGAACTCTGGATCGCCCTGCAGTACCAGGCCGAGCCTGATCCGCCCACCCCGGCCACCGCAGGTCAGGCGTCCAGTGCACCGGCCACCGCAGGTCAGGCGTCCGCTGCCGGTCAGACTCCCCAGGAGCGGTAGAGCTCCGGGCGGCGGTCGCGCAGGTAGTCCACGGCGTCCTCGATGCCGTCTGCCGCGGCGCGGCCGGGCTCACCCAGCTCGGCAAACAACAGTTCCGGCCCCGCTCCGGCCGCGGCCAGGACCGAGCCGTCCGGGCCCGCGACGATGCTGCCGCCGCGGAAGTCGCAATCATCCTCCGAACCGGTGTGATTGGCGTAGGCGACCGTCAGCTGGTTCTCCAGGGCGCGGGCCCGGATCAGCACCTGCGGCACGGCGTCGAATCCGCCGGCGAGTGCCGTCGGCACCAGCAGCAGGTCCGCGCCGCGCAGGGCGGCAGCCCGCGCCGACTCGGGAAACTCAATGTCGTAGCAGATGACCAGCGCCGTTTTGTGCCCGTGGAAATCCACGACGCCGGGGGCAGCCGCGGCGGGCGTAAACGCGGCCCGCTCGTCCGGGCCGAACAGGTGCACCTTGTCGTAACTGAGCAGCTCCTCGCCCGCCTCGTCGACCAGGGTGGCGGAAATGTGCCACCCGCCGGCCGGCGTCACCGCGGGCAGGCTGTAGACCAGGGCGATGGTGTTGCGCCGCGCGATGCCGGCCAGGACTTCCCGGAGCGCGGGCAACCTGCCGGGATCGAACGCCTCCCGCAGCCGCCGCGGCGCGTAGCCCACGGGGAAGAGTTCCGGGGTCACCAGCAGCTGCGCGCCCGCGGCGGACGCATTGCGCGCCGCGACCTCCACCGCGGCGCAGTTCGCCTCGATGTCCAGCACGGCGGAGTTCGCCTGCATCAGGGCCAGCAGCACCATTACCACCTCACGTTTCCGGGCGCCTCCGCGGGGCGCGGCGGGCTCTCCCGACCAGAGTAGCCGCGGCCCGGAACGCGGGGTGTGGTGCAATTCCACCCGGACAGCGTGCCAGCGGGGCAGAACGTCCTTGCCGCGGAGACGGCGGGTGCTGACCGCCCTCTCCCCGGCATTCGTGCAGCGCGGCCGTTATCGTTGCGTTAACTTCTTGACTACAAGGCGTGAATGCGTCACGCTTCATAGCATGCCCTCACCAACGCGCTCAACGAGGAGCCGAACCAAGAACCCCGGATCGCAGTCCGCCCTCCGGCATTTGAACCAGCAGCGGATCATTGAATGCCTCCTTGCGGGCCCATCCACGCAGGCGGAACTGGCCCGCCAGACCGGGCTTTCGACAGCCACGGTCTCGAACATCGTCAAAATCATGCAGGACGCCGGGCTGGCCTCGACTGAACCGATCACCAGTTCCGGGCGGCGCGCCCTGAACGTCCGGCTCAACAGCAACGGGGCCGTCGCCGTCGGAATCGACTTCGGCCGGCGCCACCTGCGCGTCGTGCTGGCCTCGCTGAGTTACCACGTGATCGCCGAAGAGTCCGTCCTGCTGCCCCTGGGCCACCACGCCGAGGAAGGCATCCAGGCCGCCGTCGGGGTGCTGGACCGGCTGCTCACGGACAGCGGTGTGGAACGCAGCGCCCTGGTGGGTGCCGGCGTCGGAATTCCCGGCCCGATCGACCGCCGCACCGGCACCGTGGCGCAAGGCGCGATCCTGCCCGAATGGGTGGGCATCAACATCCTCAAACGCCTCGAAGAAGCGCTGGAACTCCCCGTCTTCGTGGACAACGACGCCAACCTGGGCGCCCTCTCCGAGGTCACCTGGGGGCCGCACAGCGGCATCAGCAACCTGATGTTCCTCAAGATCGGCTCGGGCATCGGCGCGGGGCTGATCCTCAACGGCGTCCCGTACTACGGCAACGTGGGCATCACCGGCGAAATCGGCCATGCCACCATCCACGAGCACGGACTGATCTGCCGCTGCGGGAACCGCGGCTGCCTGGAAACCATCGCCTCCACCACCACCATGATCGAGCTCCTGAGCCGCGGCGAGGACCGGCCGCTCTCGCCCGGGGACATCGTTCGCAAGGCCCTGGAGAAGGACTCCGCCACGCTCCGTGTCGTGGACGACGCCGGGCTCGCCGTCGGGCGCGCCCTGGGCAACGTGGCGAACCTGATCAACCCCGAAGTCATCGTGGTCGGCGGCCCGCTGGCGGGCCTTGGCCAGCTGCTGCTGGACCCGATCCGGCGCGGCCTGATCCGCCACGCGGTGCCGGTCATTGGCGAGACAACCACCCTCACGATGTCGTCCCTGGGCGACCGGGCCGAGGCCCTCGGGGCCACGGCTTTGGTCTTCCAGCACGCCGGAATCCGGCGAAACTAACCATTTCGTTATGCGGCTGTTGCGTTAAAGACTTGACGACAAGGGCTGTGATCCAGTTTACTTTTCCATCAGACGGCCCTGCGGTTTGCAGGGGCGGACAACGAAGTCATGCATTGGAGGCGTAAGGGCAGATGACGTCCCTCAACACGCACAGTGATCCGCTAATCCTCGAGATGCGTTCCATCACCAAGGAATTCCCCGGCGTTAAAGCTTTGGCCGATGTGAGCCTGCGGGTGAAGGCCGGCGAGATCCACGCCATCTGTGGTGAGAACGGCGCCGGGAAATCGACCCTGATGAAGGTGCTCTCGGGTGTATATCCCTACGGCACCTACACCGGCGACATCGTGTACCAGAACGAGGTCCAGGAGTTCAAGGACATCCGGGCCAGCGAGCACGCCGGGATCGTGATCATCCACCAGGAACTCGCGCTGATCCCCGAACTCTCCATCATGGAGAACATCTTCCTCGGCAACGAGCCCACCAAGCGCGGCGTGATCAACTGGGCCGAGGCCCGGACCCGGTCCACCGAACTGCTGGCCCGGGTGGGGCTGCGCGAGGACCCGGACACCCCCATCAAGGAGATCGGCGTCGGCAAGCAGCAGCTGGTCGAGATCGCCAAGGCCCTGAACAAGTCGGTCAAGCTCCTGATCCTGGACGAGCCCACGGCGGCGCTGAACGAGTCCGACTCCCAGCACCTGCTGGACCTCATGCTGGGCCTCAAGGGCCGCGGAATCACCTCGATCATCATTTCGCACAAGCTCAACGAGATCGAACAGATCGCGGATGAGATCACGATCATCCGCGACGGCAAGTCGATCGAGACCCTGAACGTCAAGGCCGACGGCGTCGACGAGGACCGCATCATCAAGGGCATGGTGGGCCGGACCCTGGAATCCCGGTTCCCGGACCACGAGCCGAAGATCGGCGAGGTCCTCTTCGAGGTGAAGAACTGGAACGTCGGGCATCCGCAGATCCAGGACCGCCTGGTCTGCAAGAACTCCAACTTCTTTGTCCGCCGGGGCGAGATCGTCGGGTTCGCGGGCCTGATGGGCGCCGGACGCACCGAGCTGGCCCGGTCCGTGTTCGGCCGCTCCTACGGCCGCTTCATCTCGGGCCATGTCTACAAAGACGGCAAGGAACTGCAGCTCAGGAGCGTCCGCCAGGCGATCGACGCCGGGCTGGGTTACGTCACCGAGGACCGCAAGTCCCTGGGCCTGAACCTGCTGGACGACATCAAGGCCACCACCGTCTCGGCAAACCTGCGCAAGATCAGCAAGAACTTCGTGGTGGACGCCAACAAGGAATACGCCGTCGCGGAGGAATACCGGAAGTCGCTGCGGACCAAGACGCCCTCCGTGGAGGAAGGCGTCGCGAAACTCTCGGGCGGCAACCAGCAGAAGGTCGTGCTGGCGAAATGGATGTTCACCGACCCGGACGTGCTGATCCTGGACGAGCCCACCCGCGGGATCGATGTCGGGGCCAAGTACGAGATCTACGGCATCATCCAGAAGCTGGCCAACGAGGGCAAGGCCGTGATCGTCATTTCCTCGGAACTGCCCGAACTGCTGGGCCTCTCGGACCGGATCTACACGATTTTCGAAGGCGCCATCACCGGCGTGCTGAACAAGGACGAAGCCAGCCAGGAAAGCCTCATGAAACTCATGACGTCCGCCCGCAAGACCGCTTGACCCTATGGGACAAACCAGAACAATCCGAACACCCCGGACACAAGGACTGAAACAATGAACGCGCTCAAGAAGCTCTTTGGCGGCAACACCCGCCAATTCGGCATGATCTTCGCCCTGGTTGCGCTGATCGTGTTCTTCGAGATTTTCACGGAGGGCCGCACGCTCACATCGGGCAACGTCATCAACCTCTTCAACGGCAACTCCTACATCCTGATCCTCGCCATCGGCATGGTGCTGGTCATCATCGCCGGGCACATCGACCTCTCCGTCGGTTCCGTCGCGGCCTTCGTGGGTGTCTGCGTGTCACTCTTCATCCGCGACTGGGGCCTGCCCTGGTACATCGGCGTCCTGATGGGGCTCGGGCTCGGCGTCCTGATCGGGGCCTGGCAGGGATTCTGGGTGGCCTACGTCGGCATTCCCGCGTTCATCGTGACGCTGTCCGGCATGCTGATCTTCCGCGGCGCCAACCAGTTCGTCGGCAAGTCGAACACCATCCCGGTCCCGGCGGATTTCCAGTACATCGGCTCCGGCTACCTGGCCGAGTTCGGCCCGAAGACCGGCTACAACAACCCAACCATGCTGATCGGCCTGCTCGCCGTCGCGTTCGTGATCTTCAGCGAGATCCGGTCCCGCCGCAACGCCAAGAAGCTCGGCGCCGAGGTCCCCGAAGCCTGGGTCATGGTCCTCAAACTGGTGCTGGTCTGCGGCGCCATCCTCTACGCGACGTACCTCTTCGCCACCGGCCGTCCGGGCACGTCCTTCCCGGTGCCGGGCCTGATCCTCGCGGTCCTCATCATCGTCTACGGCTTCATCTCCTCCAAGACCGTCATCGGCCGCCATATCTACGCGGTCGGCGGCAACCGGCACGCTGCGGAACTCTCCGGCGTCCAGTCCAAGAAGGTCAACTTCCTGGTCATGATGAACATGTCCTTCCTGGCCGGCCTCGCCGGCATGATCTTCGTCGGCCGCTCCACCGCCTCGGGACCGTTCGACGGCGTCGGCTGGGAACTGGACGCCATCGCGGCCGTCTTCATCGGCGGCGCCGCGGTCACCGGCGGTGTGGGCACCGTGATCGGCTCGATCATCGGCGGCCTGGTCATGGCCGTCCTGAACAACGGCCTGCAGCTGCTCGGCGTCGGCGCCGACCTCACCCAGATCATCAAGGGCCTCGTGCTCCTGATCGCCGTCGCCTTCGACGTCTACAACAAGACCCAGGGCAAGAAATCGATCGTCGGCATGCTGATGAAGAACTTCGGCCGCAGCAGCGAGATCAAGGCCGACGAGACCACGCAGACCAAAGAGGTCATCTCGAGGGGAATCTAATCCCCTCCCCCAGTTCCCCAACCCCACAATTCTCCGCACACCACCGAAAGAAAGTGAACCAAGCAATGCGAATGATTGGTAAAGCAGGAAAGGCAGCAGCAATCGCTGCTATTGCGGCACTGGCGCTGACAGCCTGCGGCCGTTCCGACACCGGAACCACCAGCGGTTCCTCCACCGGAGGCGAAGCATTCCCGAAGGGCTCCGCGATCGGCGTCGCACTCCCCCAGAAGACCTCCGAAAACTGGGTCCTGGCCGAGCAGCTGTTCAACGACGGCCTGACGGCGGCCGGCTACAAGCCGGACGTGCAGTTCGCCAACGGCGGCGTCTCGGAGCAGCAGAACCAGATCAGCGCCATGATCACCAAGGGCGACAAGGTCATCATCGTCGGCGCCATCGACGGTGCACAGCTGGGCACCCAGCTCCAGCAGGCCAAGGACGCCGGCGCAACGATCATCGCGTACGACCGTCTGCTGCTGAACACCCCGAACGTGGACTACTACGTGGCCTACGACAACTTCAAGGTCGGTGAACTCCAGGGCAAGGCGCTGCTGGACGGCATGAAGGGCAAGAAGCCGGAAGGCCCGTACAACATCGAGCTCTTCGCTGGTTCCCCTGATGACGCCAACGCGAAGGTCTTCTTCGACGGCGCCATGAGCGTCCTGAAGCCGAAGATCGACGACGGCACCCTCAAGGTCCTCTCCGGCCAGACGAGCTTCGAGCAGGCTGTGACCCAGGGCTGGAAGGCAGAAAACGCCCAGAAGCGCATGGACACCCTCCTCGCCGGAACCTACGGCACCGCAGCCCTCGATGGCGTGCTGTCCCCGAACGACACCATTGCCCGCGCGATCCTGACCTCCGTCAAGGCCGCCGGCAAGCCGCTTCCGATTGTCACGGGCCAGGACTCCGAGGTTGAGTCGGTCAAGTCCATCATGGCGGGCGAGCAGTACTCCACCATCAACAAGGACACCCGCGCGCTCGTTGAGCACTCGATCGTCATGGTCAACGACATTCAGGCAGGCAAGACGCCCGAGATCAACGACGACAAGTCCTACAACAACACGGTCAAGGTTGTTCCCGCCTACCTGCTGGAACCGGTCATCGTCACCAAGGACAACGTCCACACGGCGTACGAGAACGATCCGGTCCTCGGCCCGATCACCAAGCAGTAGTTCCTTATCTGGGCGACCGCTTCACCGGCCGCGCCAGAGTACAGAGCCCCGGCTCTCCCGCAAGGGAGGGCCGGGGCTCTTGCGTTGGCGGTGGTGCGCGGCCGTGGTGTCCCGGCTGGGACCTTGGCGGTGACCTTGGCGGTGACCTCGCCTGCGGCAATCGGCTTCACAGCGGAGACATAGCTTCGCCGGGAGGTTCGCACAGCGGCCCGTACCACTGTGGGACCAGCGCCGGGCATCGGGTCCGGCAAGAGATCCCCCATAGACACCCAAGAAAAATTAGGAGCACCGTGAGCGTTCTTGCCCGGAGTGTAGGCAACGCCTTTCGAAACAAGGTCAGGACCGCCGCTGTGGTGGCGGTGCTGGCCGTAGCCATTGGACTTGCCCTGGCCATGCTCGTGGCCAACCAGGCCGTCACCGGCAAGGTTGCCGAGCTGAACGCCTCGGTGGGCACGGTCCTGACCGTGAACCCCGCCGGCGGCCAGGGGTTCGAGGGCGGGGGCGAGCCGCTGACGTCCGCCCAGGCAGCCACGGCGGCGGCCGTCCCCAACGTCAGCAGCGTGGTCGGCACCAAGGCGCTGCGCCTGCGCAACGCCGCTGACATGGCCGCCGAGGCCGCGTCAGGACGGACAGGCCAAGGCGGCCCCGGCGGCCAGTCGGCCACCTCCGTCACCACGAGCCTCACGGCCGCCGTCGACGCCGGCACCCTCGGCAACCGTAACCAAGCCAGTACCGGCGCCTCCGGAAGCAGCACCGCGCAGGCCGCACCGGCGTTCTCGCTGCCCATCACGGCAACGGGCATCGGCGCCGAGATGGACTCCACCGGCAAGGCCCTGCAGCTGACGCAGGGCACCGGCCTGGGCAACTACACCGCCGCGTCCACCGGCGCCCTGCTGGGCACCACCCTGGCCACCAAGAACGGCCTCAGCGTGGGCTCGACGTTCACCATCGGTGATAAAGCCTTCACCGTCCAGGGGCTGTTCGACGCCGGGACCGCGTTCGGCAACAATGCGCTCTACGTGACGCTGCCGACCGCCCAGACCCTCGCCGCGCTCCCGGACGAACTCTCCGCCATGATCGTCACGGTCAACAGCATGGAAAACGTCGACGCCGCCAAGACCGCCCTGCAGACGGCGCTGGGCTCCGACAAGGCCGACGTCACCCAGGGCCAGCGGAACCTTGAGACCGCCGTCAGCTCGCTGGACAGCGTCAAGAACATTTCCTTCATCGCCTTCGTCGCGGCCCTTGGCACCGCCGGCCTGATCATCCTCCTGATCATGGTCATGCTGGTCCGCGAACGACGCCGCGAGATCGGTGTCCTGAAGGCCATCGGCGCCCCGAACCGCACCATCGGCCTGCAGTTTGTGCTGGAGGCCCTCGTGCTGGTGGCCATGGGCAGCGTGGTGGGCGCCGCCGTCGCCTCCCTTGCCAGCGGCGGCATCGCCAGCGCCCTCATCAGTTCAAGCAGCAGCACGAGCGCGGCGGCCACCGGCCAGCGCGGCGGCGCTGGCGGCTTTCCCGGGGGCGGGTTCCCAGGCGGGGCGGGCGGACCGCTGGGCGGGGCCAGCCAGCTGCTGACCTCCGTGACGGCGAGCGCCTCCCCCGGCGTCATCGCCGCGGGCATCGCCGCAGTTTTCGGCGTCGCCATCATCGGCGCGCTCGTCCCGGCCCTGCTCACCGCCCGCATCCGTCCCATCGAAGTCCTCCGAGGAGAATAGCCATGATCGAAGTCAAGAACCTGGTCCGCACGTTCAAGTCCGGCGACCGGACCATCAAGCCGGTCAACGATGTCAGCTTCGAGCTCGAGCAGGGCACGCTGGCCTCGATCGTGGGCAAGAGCGGCAGCGGCAAGAGCACCCTGCTCTCCTTGCTCGGTGCGCTGGACAAGCCCACCAGCGGCGACGTGGTGGTCAACGGCGTGAGCCTGGCCAGCATGCCCGACGGGAAACTGACCAACTACAGGCGCCGGGACATCGGCTTCGTGTTCCAGCAGTTCAACCTGATCCCGAACCTCTCGGCCGTGGACAACGTGATGCTGCCGATGGAATTCGCCGGCGTGCGAAAGGCCGCGCGCGCCGAGCGGGCCCGGCAGCTGCTCGAACAGGTCCAGCTCGATCCGGACAAGCACGGGCGGCGCATCAACCGGCTCTCCGGCGGCGAGCAGCAGCGGGTGGCGATCTCCCGGGCGCTGGCGAACGAACCCAAACTGATCCTGGCCGATGAACCCACCGGCAACCTGGACGAGCAGACCGGCGAGCACATCATCGAGCTGCTCAGCACGCTCAGCCGGGACCACAACACCACCATCCTGGTGGTCACCCACGACCGTGCCCTGGCCAACAAGACGGACCGGCGCTTCCGGCTCCAGCAGGGCCGGCTCACGGAGGAAACGGCCCGGACCCGTGCGACGGCGGCCCTGACCGGCTGAGGACCGGCCGGCTGAGTACCGTCTGCTG
>Ga0207645_10002572_pt1 | contig 14152 bp, 15 predicted proteins | sample KBSM53metaG_FD_184331 | JGI IMG/M metagenome (GOLD analysis project Ga0207645, IMG submission 184331) | Miscanthus rhizosphere microbial communities from Kellogg Biological Station, Michigan, USA - KBS M5-3 metaG (SPAdes) (version 2) | ecosystem: Host-associated > Plants > Roots > Rhizosphere >...
GGCTGCGGGGCGGACGGCCGAGCGGCAGCCGCCTAGCGGGAGTCGTCGCCGCGGTCCCGGGCCTGCCGGCCCGTGCGGTAGCCGGACCAGAACGCCAGCAGGAGCAACCCGATGCTGATCAGCGCGACCCCTGCCCAGATCCACGGGCCCATGATCATGAGCCCCTGCAGCACGACGGGCCCCGTGGCCAGCGGAGCATACGCGACCCAGCCAAAGTCCTCCTGCGTCACCGGCCGGGCAAGAAGGGCCAGCCCGGCGAGCAGCATGGCCGCGGCAGTGAGCGGCACCGCCACACGGCCCAGCAGATTCTTCCGGGCACGGCCGGAGTTCCGATTCCCCCGCTGCTCCATGGCCATACTGTAACCATTCGGCGCGGCGAACTGGCTGGGGAAACGGCCTACTCGATGATCAGGTCAGGTACGGGCCTGCGCCCTCTTGCCCGCCAGCGAGCCCCCCAGGGTGGAGTTTGAGCGCCCGGCACCGCCGCGCCGCCCCCTGATCACCCGGGCGGACGATCCGGGCACGGCGGCCCGGCCATCGGCGCTGCGGTCCCTGATCAGGCCGGTTCCGGCGATTTCCCTTGCCTGGGCGACGCCGGCAACGGCGGCTTTCTTGGTGGGAAACGTCACTGAGACTGCCATCAGTTGCCCTGCCCCGTCCATCATCCGAATGCGGTAGCCGCCGTCGGGCGCGTCCACGAGCTCAAAATATCCCGCCATTTGCAACACTCCTAGTTCCCTCGTATCCCCCGCCGGGATATTAGTAAGTGTACTTATTTTACGGTGCGGGGAAAGTGCTGAAGGTCCCGCCCTTCGTCCGCCGGCGGTCGCCGCGGCCGTCGCCGTGCCTGGGTCGCGGCCGGTGGGCGCGGGCGCGGATCACGGAAGCGGGGTGTCGCTGCGGCGGACGCCGTCTTCATGCAGTTCCAGCGCGCTCATGACGAGGGCGAAGTGGCTGAAGGCCTGCGGCGTGTTGCCCAGCTGCCGGCCGGTCTCGACGCCCCACTCCTCGCTGAGGAGCCCGACGTCGTTGCGCAGCGCCAACAGGCGCTCGAACAGCTCCCGGGCCTCGTGGCGCCGGCCAGCCCCGATCAGGGCCTCGACCAGCCAGAAGGAGCAGGCCAGGAACACCCCCTCCTCGCCGGGCAGCCCGTCATCGCTCTGTGCCGGCAGGTAGCGGCGCAGGAAGCCGTCGTGCGTCAACTCGCGCTGGACCGCGTCGATGGTTCCGATGATGCGCGGATCATCCGGCGGGAGGAACCCCACCCGGGGCAGCAGCAGGAGGCTCGCATCCAGCTCCGGCCGCCCGTAGGACTGCACGAACGTGTTGCGGTCGGCGTCGAACCCGTTGGCCATGACCTCGGCGTGGATGGCGTCACGCAGCTCCTCCCAACGGTCCGCCGGGCCGGTCAGGCCGAAGTCCCGGACGCCCTTGACCATGCGGTCCGCCGCCACCCAGGCCATCACCTTGGAGTGCGTGAAATGGCGTTGCGGGCCGCGCATTTCCCACAGCCCGTTGTCCGGCTGGCGCCAGGCCGTCTCCAGATGTTCCATGAGGGCCACCTGCACATCCCAGGCGTCGTCGGTGTGTTTGAGCAGGGAGTTCCGGGTCAGGGACAGGCAATCGAGGACCTCGCCCCAGACGTCGAGCTGCAGCTGGCCGGCCGCACCGTTACCGGTCCGCACCGGAGCGGAGTTTTCGTAGCCCTTCAGCCACGGCAGTTCGAGCTCCGGCATCCGGCGTTCGCCGTGGAGCCCGTACATGATCTGCAGATCCGCCGGGTCCCCGGCGATGGCGCGGAGCAGCCAGTCGCGCCACGCGCCGGCCTCCTCCGTGTAGCCCGCGGCCAGCAGCGCCTGCAGCGTGAGCGTGGCGTCGCGGAGCCAGCAGAAGCGGTAGTCCCAGTTCCTGGTGCCGCCGATCTCCTCCGGCAGCGACGTCGTGACGGCGGCCACGATCCCGCCGGTGGGGGCAAACGTCAGGGCCTTGAGCGTGATCAGCGAGCGCTGGACGGCGTCGCGGTAGCGCCCGGTGACCGTGCACTTCGCCGACCAGCGAAGCCAGAACTCCTCGGTGGACGCCAGGACCGTTTCCGGGTTCACCGACCGCGGCCGGCGGAGGTGGCTGGGGCTCCAGGTCAGCACGAAGGGCACACGCTCCCCGGCCTTGACCGTGAAGTCGCTGACGGTATGCATCCGCTCACCGCGCAGCGGCGCCTCGGTCACCAGATAGGCGGCATCGGGCCCGGCGACGGCGTGGATCCCGAGCTCGTCGTGGCGGACCCACGGCACAATATGGCCGTAGTCGAACCGGAGAGCCAGTTCGCCGCGCATCCGCACCGTGCCGCGGACACCGACCACGATCCGCACGATATCCGCCACCTCGTCCCGGGGCGGCATGAAGTCAATGATCCTGACCTTGCCCTCGGGCAAATCCCACTCGGTTTCAAGGATCAGCGTGCCCTTCCGGTAGCGGCGGCGCGTGCATTCCCCGCCGCCCGCCGGCGCCAGGAGCCACCGGCCGGCCGCGGGGGAATCGAGGAGGGCGCTGAAACAGGCCGGCGAGTCGAAGCGCGGCAGGCACAGCCAGTCGATGGAGCCTTCGGTGCTGATCAGGGCAGCGGTGTGCAGATCGCCGACCATTGCGTAATCCTCGATGCGTACCATGACACTTACAGTGCCACACCGCCATCCCCCCGGCACGGTGGAGGGAGCACGGCGGAGGGCGCACGGCGGAGGGCGGAAGGGGAAGGGGCATGGCAGGACACGTGGCCGCTGTGCGGATCGGCACTTCCGGCTGGAGCTATGACCACTGGGACGGGGTCCTCTATCCGCCGGGCCTGCCGGCCCGGGACAGGCTGGCATATTACACGGCCCGCTTCGACACCGTGGAATTGAATGCCAGCTTCTACCGCTGGCCGAAAGAGGACTCGTTCGCCAGCTGGCGCCGCCGCCTGCCCGACGGTTTCGCCCTCTCCGTCAAGGCGCCCCGCGGCCTGACGCATGCCAAGAAGCTTTACGCCCCCGAGGTCTGGGCGGACCGGATCACCCGGTGCTGGCACGAACTCGGCGACAAGCGGGCCGTGCTGCTCGTCCAGCTGCCCCCGGGTTTGGCGCGCGACGACGCCCGGCTGGACTACTTCCTGTCGGCTCTGCCCGGCTGGATCCGCGTCTGCGTGGAGTTCCGCCACCCCAGCTGGGACGACGACGCCGTATACGACCTGCTGGAACGTCACGGCGCGGCCTACTGCATCATGAGCGGCGCCGGGCTCCCGTGCGTCCTGCGCGCCACCGCGGCGTTCGTCTATATCCGGCTGCACGGCCCCGACCACGACGTCCTGTACGGCGGGTCCTATTCCGATGACGACCTGCGCTGGTGGGCGGACCGGATCCGCGAGTGGCAGGCCGGCGGCAAAGACGTCTACGCGTATTTCAACAACGACGGCGGCGGCAACGCCGTCCGCAACGCCGCCACACTGCGCGGGCTGCTGGGTCAGCTGCCACGCTGGTAATCCGGCGTGGCGGAGGGCCCGGGTCCGGGGACCCCGCCGGCACGGCCGGAGCCCGGCACTGTGGGAGAGTGGAGGCATGGAATTGGCCTCGCAACCAGCGCAGCAGCTGCCCGTGTCCGGCAACAGGGCCTTCCGGCTCGCCCACTGGGTGTCGGACACCGTCAACGGGTTCCGGCTCAAGACGGCCCGGCGCTGGAAGTTCAGCCCGCAGACAGTCGCCTATCAGGGCTACGGCTCGACCGAGTGGGTCAGGGTACTGGGCCGCGTGGTCCTCACCAGCCGGCCGGTGCCCGGCGGCAAGGCGGAGCGGCTGGCCCTGAACGGCAACCAGAACTTCCGCGGCTGGCGGGCCTTCACGAGCGTCCCGGTCCAGTTCACCGAGGTGGAGATCCAGATCGGCGGCGTCACCACCCGCGTGCATGCGGACCGCGGCGGCCTGGTGGACACCCTGGTTCACGTGGCGTTGACCCCGGGCTGGCATACGGCCGTGCTGCGCGCCGAGGGAACGGAACCGGTCGAGGCCAGGATTTTCGTGATCTCCCCGGACACCAGGCTGGGCATCGTCTCGGACATTGACGACACCATCATGGTCACCGCCCTCCCCCGGCCCTTCCTGGCGCTGTGGAACACCTTCGTCCTGAACGAACGGGCCCGGATGGCGACACCCGGCATGGCCGTCCTGCTGGATCGGCTCAAGGTGGAGCACCCGGAGGCGCCGGTGATCTACCTGTCCACGGGGCCGTGGAACGCAGCTCCCACCCTGGCCCGTTTTATTGCCCGGAACCTCTATCCCTCCGGCGCGCTGCTGCTCACGGACTGGGGACTGACGCACGACCGCTGGTTCCGCAGCGGCCAGGAACACAAACGGCGGAACCTTGAGCTGCTGGCCCAGGAGTTCCCGAACATGCGCTGGCTGCTGTTCGGCGACAACGGCCAGCACGATGAAGAGATTTACTCCGGCTTCGCGCAGAAGCACCCGGACCAAGTGGCCGCGATCGGCATCCGGCAGCTCTCGGCCAGCGAGGCCGTCTTCGCCGGCGGCCACTCCGACACCGGAGACCACTCGGAGTCCTCCGTCCCGTGGTTCTATTCGCCCGACGGCGCGGGGCTCGCCAAGGGCCTGCAGGACCTGGATCTGCTCTAGGTTGACCCGGCTTGAGGGGCGTCAGGCTGCCGGGTGCGGCTCTCCGACGTCGGCGGTTTTGTCCTGCCCGCCGGCGCTGCCGGGCTCTCCGGCGGACGCCGCGCTGCGGGCCGCGATGACCTCCTGGAGCCAGTAGTAGGAGGCCTTCGGCGTGCGGACCTGGGTATCGAAATCGACGTGCACCAGACCGAACGGCTGCTTGTAGCCGGCGGACCACTCGAAGTTGTCCATGAAGGACCACACATAGTAGCCGCGAAGGTCGATGGCCTCGGCGGCGCCGCCGGGACGCGTCGCTTCCAGGGCCGTGCCGATGTGGTCTGCGAGGTAACGCAGACGCCGTTCGTCCGGGATTATCCGGCGGTCCGTCCCGACAGGCTGGACCACGACGTCCTCGAAACTGGCCCCGCCCTCGGTGATGAAGACCGGGGGCAGATCCGGGTAGCGGTCGGCCATCTCGGCCAGGGCGACGGACATGAATTCGGGCTTGACCGGCCAGCCGTAGGCCGTGGTCTCGGTGTCCGGGAACTGCGCGATGTGGAAGGGCGCACCGGGTGTCCCGCTGAGGTCGTCCCCCATGGCCTCGGCCATTCCGGGCGGCACGGCCCCCTCACCCGGACCCGCCCCGACAAGGGTGGGCATGTAATAGTTCAGGCCATAGAAATCCAGGGGCTGGGAAATCAGCTCCATGTCTTCGCTGGACGGGCTGAAGGACGACGAAAAGAAGGTGGCGGCCCGGATAACATCCGGGTATTTGCCGAGCAGCACCGGATCGGCGTAGAGCCGGTTTTGCGCCACATCCATGAGTCCGGCACTGACCTTGTCCAGCGGGTTCGCGGTGGCCGGGACCATCGGTGAGTAGACGTTGGTGATGCCGATGTCGCCCGGCACCTTGGCGGCACGCAGCGCCTGGAGCGCCAGGCCGTGGCCCAGCAGCTGGTGGTGCACGCTGGGGAGGGCCTTGAGCATGAGGGCCTCCCCGGGCGCGTGCATGCCCAGGGCGTAGCCGTTGGTGGTGACTGTGGCGGGCTCGTTGACAGTCACCCAGCGCCTCACGCGGTCCCCGAAGGCAGCTGCGGCGATGGCGGCGAAGTCCCCCAGCCGGTAGGCCGTGTCACGGTTCATCCAGCCGCCGGCCTCATCCAGGGGCAATGGGGTGTCCCAGTGGTAGAGCGTGGCCATCGGGGAAATGCCGTTGGCGAGCAACAGGTCGATCAGCCGGTCGTAGAAGTCCAGCCCGGCAGGGTTCGCGGGTCCGCTCCCGCCGGGCTGGATCCTGGACCAGGACAGCGAAAACCGGTACGAGTCGATCCCCAGCTCCTTCATCAGAGCCACGTCCTCGGGCATCCGGTGGTAGTGGTCGCAGGAAACGGCCGGGCTCTGGTCCTCCACGATCGACCCCGGCTTCGCGGCGAAGACATCCCATCCGGAAGGGCCGCGGCCGTCTTCATCGAGTGCACCCTCGATCTGGAAGGCGGAGGTCGCCACACCCAGGGTGAAGCCGGGCGGAAGAAGGGAAGCCAGATCCTTGGCGGAAGCGTTCATCGACGGGGACCTCTATGTAGTTTCGGTGGTTGGTTGACTGATCTTAGGCTCCCCCGGGGGTGAGCGCCACGACCCTGGCCGTTTGACGGACGCGATGCCAACGGCCACTGTTGATCGGTGCACGTGAAAATTGAACAGGGCGTCAACCGCCGGCCGCCGGCGGCGCCGCCCAGCCCCGGCCGCCAGGCGGCAGCCCTCCTTTGCTTCCTGGCGGTCTCCCATGGGGTGTCCTTCGTGGCGTCGCTGGTCATTATCGGCAACGCCGGCGGCTGGTACGCGGCGGCAGAGAAAGCTCCTTGGACTCCGCCGGGCTGGGCCTTCGGAGCGGTCTGGACGGTGCTCTACACGACCATGGCAGTGGCGGCGTGGCTGGTCTGGCGCCGGGGAACAGGGCTTCGCTCCGGGCGCGGCCGGGGGGCCATGACCGTCTACGCCATCCTGCTGCTCGTCAACCTCGCCTGGGCGCCCCTGTTCTTCGGCATGTACCCCATGGCCGGCGCGGCCGCGCTCTGGCTGGCCCTGCTGCTCATCGCCGTCCATACGGTGGCTGCCGCCGTCACGGTGGTCCGGTTCGGCCTGATCAGCCGGGCGGCGGGACTGCTCATGCTGCCGTACCTCTCCTGGATCGTGTTCTCGCTGAGCCTGAACGCCTATGCCGCCGCCAGCAACTGATCCCAAGTGTTTCCCCGTCATGGCCCGGGTTCCCAGCGGACGGGGAGCACGCGCACAAGGGGATCCCGACGCCGGATGATGCGCACCGGGATGTCGCGGCTGCCTTGGCCGGCATGGTCGTTCCGGTGGTGGAAGGTGTCGTCCTCGACGGCGGGACGCCAGGCGCCGGCGTCGTAGTCCGCCCGGCTCCTGGCGTCCCGCAGCACGGCGAAAGCGTGCAGAATGGCGCCGACATCGGGAGGGTCGGGGTCAGACTGGCCGACGTCGGGATGGTGCCGGCGCATCAGCGCCCGGAAGGCGCGGCCAATCTCCTGCCTGCCCGCCTCCGGCGAGACGTGCAATAGCGCGTAGTAGCCTCGGGGATCAGGGTTCCTGCCGGCCATGGTCGGTCTCCGTTGCATGCAGCCGGAGCCGGAGCGACGCTGCGGGCGCCGCTCCGGCCCGGGGGCTACTTCCCGATCTCCTGCATCTTGTCCTGCGAACGGGTGACTTCAATCTTCCGCGGCTTGGCGGCCTCCGCCACCGGGATGCGGAGCGTCAGGACGCCGTCGGCGTAGTTTGCCTTGACGTTCTCCGTGTCCAGGGTGTCGCCGAGGATCAGCTGGCGGCTGAACACTCCACGGGGGCGCTCCGAGACCGTCAGTTCCACGTCGGGCCGCGCCGGGTCCCGCCGTTCCGCCCGGACCGTCAGGACGTTGCGCTCAATGTCGAGTCCGATCGAGTCGACATTGACCCCCGGAAGATCGAACGCGACGACGAATACGCCGTCTTCCTGCCACGCGTCCATGGGCATGGGCGCCGGGCGTGCCGCCGTCCCGAACACCTGCTGCGCAAGCCGGTCGAAGTCACGGAACGGGTCCGTCCGAATCAACATCATTTCCCACTCCTTCAGCGAGACTTGATCTGCATTCCTTCTACAGCCCACCACAATTTTTGTGTGGTAGTGGGTATAGATTTTTTATAGCACCGGTGAAACACTGATGCAAGGGAATTTCCGGAACGGGAGGAAGACCATGGCGGACCGAGGCGCGAATTCAGGCCTGTACGCCATCTCGGTAGTGGCGCAGCTGGTGGGCACGGGGCAGCAGAATATCCGGCTCTACGAGCGCCGGGGGCTCCTCGCGCCGGACCGCACTGCGGGTGGCACCCGGCAATACAGCGACGCAGACCTTGTGGTGCTGCGGCGGATCGGCCAACTCCTGGCAGAGGGGCTTAACCTGGCCGGCGTGGCCAAGGTGATGGAACTCGAGGCCGCCAACGCCCGGCTGCGGGCCGAACTCAAGCGGGCGCGCAGCCGCTGACGGTGCTCAGTCCTGGCTGGTGTCGGCGGTGGAGAGCGTCCCGGTGACCTGTTCGCCCGGAATCCGCGCCGTCCGCCAGGTGTCCAGCGCAATGACGCCGCCCAGGATCACGAGCGAGATCGAGAAGGCGCCCAGGGCGTCCGTCATCCAGTGGTAGCCGAGGTAGAGGCGGCTGACGGCGGCGAAGAAGATGCCGATCCCCGCCACGATGAAGGCGATGACAGCGGACATGGGGTTCTTCCGGCGCGAAAAGACCAGGTACGTGGTGACCAGCAGGAAGTCGCACGCGCCGAGGACGTGGCCGGACGGAAACGAGAACGTGGAGTCGGCGCCGAAGAGCATGAGGTCGATCGGAGGCCGGTGGCGTTCGACGATGTGGCCGATGACCTGCGCCAGAATGACGCCGGTCAGCATGGCGCCGGCCAGGAGCATCGGCCGCCAGGCGTGCTTGGCGAGCAGGCCCCAGGCCACCGTCACGATCAGGACGATGATTGGCAGGCCGATCGGGCCGAAGATGATCGCAAGGATGATCATGATGATGGTGGTGGGTTCCGCGCGCAGGGTCAGGAGCCAGGTCCGCACGGGCTCATCCGCCGCCGAGATGCCGCCGTGCTGCAGGACTCCGGCGAGGATTACCACGAACAGTACGGCGCCCGCGATCATCAGGACGACGGCGGTCCGGTAGAGATTCCGGCGCGCCGTCACGCTCATGAAGCGCTCCTCCACGACGAACTTTTCGTGGAAGGTCCGCCACCGTCCCTGGGGTTTGCCTGCTTGAGCCTGTGCCATGTCGCTGTGCCGCCTTTGCGCCGTGTTGTGGATGGTCCCCGTTGAAGATTATCCCTGTTATTCACCGGGCGGCGGGCACATCGGCCGCCCGGGCTTCCCGCGGCAGGGTCCCGGTCCGGCGGCCGGTTGCGTAACCCGCCGGCCGGACACTGCAGGGCCTTGCTGTGAGCCGCTTCACAGTGTAGCCTCCAACACAACTTGTGATGCTTATAAAGCAACTCTTAGGAATCAATGATGAGCTGGATGGAGAACAACATGGTCGAGGAAAAGCCTGACGGCGCCGGCGCAGGGCGGAACCGCGGCAAGGTCACCGACGTGGAGACCTACGGCATTGAGCGGATCCCCGAAAAGGACCGCAATGCCAGCGCCTTTGACTTGTTCAGGGTTTCGTTCGGCGGTGCCAACACCTTTGCCACCGCCTTCCTGGGCGCATTTCCGATCCTGTTCGGCCTGTCGTTCTGGCAGGGGCTCGCCGCGACGGTGACGGGCCTGGTTGTCGGCGCCCTCCTGCTGGCGCCCATGGCCGTCTTCGGCCCCACGAACGGAACCAACAACGCGGTGTCCTCCTCCGCCCACCTGGGCGTGCACGGCCGGGTGGTCGGATCATTCCTGTCACTGCTGACCGCGCTGGCATTTTTCTCCATCTCGGTCTGGAGCTCCGGCGATGCCCTGGTCGGCGGGCTGAACCGGCTGGTCGGCCTGCCGCAGGACATGGGCTCGTTCGCCGTCGCCTACGGCCTCTTCGGTGGACTCGTTCTGGTGGTCTGCGTCTACGGGTTCAAGTTCATGCTGCTGGTGAACAAGATTGCCGTCACCGCGGCCACCCTGCTGTTCGTTGTCGGCTTCATCGCCTTCGCGGGCGACCTCAACCTGAACTTCGAGGGTGCCTTCGGAACCGGATTCGACGGCGTCGGCGTCGCAGGGTTCATCCCGGCGTTCATCGGCGCGGCCCTGATCGTCATGTCCAACCCCATCTCCTTCGGCGCGTTCCTGGGCGACTGGGCGCGCTACATCCCCACCGCCACCCCGAAGCGCAAGGTCATGGGCGCGGCGCTGCTGGCCCAGCTGGCCACCCTTATTCCGTTCGTCTTTGGCCTGGCCACGGCGTCCATCATCGCCACCAAGGCGCCGGAATTCATGGACCCGGCGGCGCCGAACTACGTCGGCGGCCTGCTGGCGGTCTCCCCCGCCTGGTACTTCATCCCGCTCTGCGCCATCGCCCTGATCGGCGGCATGTCCACCGGGGCGTCCTCGCTGTACGGGACCGGCCTTGACTTCAGCAGCGTCTTCCCGAGGTTCAACCGGGTCCAGGCCACCCTGTTCATCGGGGTCCTGGCGATCGCCTTCATCTTCGCCGGCCGCTTCGCCTTCAACCTCGTCCAGAGCATTTCCACGTTCGCCACCCTGATCGTGACCTGCACCGCGCCCTGGATGGTGGTGATGATCATCGGTTTCATCACCCGCCGCGGCTGGTACGACGCCGATGCCCTCCAGGTGTTCAACCGGCGCCAGACCGGCGGACGGTACTGGTTCAACCACGGCTGGAACCTGCGCGGCATGGCGGCCTGGCTGGTCAGCGCCGCCGCCGGGTTGAGCATGGTGAACATGCCCGGCCAGTTCCAGGGGCCCCTGGGCAACCTGGCCGGCGGTGTGGACATCAGTCTGCCGGCATCGCTGGGGCTTGCAGCCGTCCTCTACCTCGGGCTGCTGTGGATCTTCCCGGAGCCGCGCGGAGTGTTCCCGGCCGCCGGGCCGCGCTGGATCCCCTCGAAGGACACCCCGGTGCCGCCGGTCATCGATGCGGCTGGAAACACGGTCGCTGCCGGAACACCGGAGGCAGCCGCGCCGGACCTGCACGGCGACTTCGACACGGAACTGGTGGGCCAGCGGTGACGTGGTTCGATCTCAGCGTCCCGCTGCGCACGGGAATGCCTGTCTATCCCGGCGACCCGGAGGTCCGGATCGCATCGGCACTGACCGTGGAGGCCGACGGCGCCAACGTGCTCTCGCTCGGGCTGGGCTCCCATTCGGGTACCCACGCCGACGCACCCCTGCATGTGGGCGACGGCTGGGCAGCTTTGGATGAATTGCCGCTGTCCCTTTTCGGCGGCGTCGCCGAAGTCGTGGACGTCCGGGACGTGGCCCGCGGCGGCGCCATCACCGCCGCGCACTTGGCGGGAATCGCCCCGGCGGGCTCGGCCGGGGAGCCTGGGAAACCCGGGTATCCGGGCAGTCCAGAGAAGATCCTCCTGCTGCACACCGGCTGCGCTGCGGCGTGGGGAACGGAGGAGTACCTCAAGCACCCGTGGCTGGAGGCTGCGGCGGCGCAACTGATCGTGGACCGCGGCTACCGCGCCGTAGGCCTGGATGCCCTCAGCGTGGATCCCACCTCCCCCGGCGCCACGCACGGCGACCAGCAGGGCAACCAGGACGGCGGCCCGGCCGGCGGCGGCTTTCCCGCCCACGACATTCTGGCCGGGAACGGCTGCATCATCGTGGAAAACCTCACCGGACTGGAGCAGGTCCAGCGGGCCACAGACGCAGGATCCGACGTCGAGCTCTTCCTCTTTCCCCTCAGTATCCCCGGGGCCGACGGCGCCCCGATCCGGGCCGTGGCCCGGCCGCTGCCGGCTGCGGTGCTGCAGCCGGCTCCGGCCCGCGCCCTCAGCCGCGAAGAGGTCCAGGAGGCAGCCGACCGCCTGGTCGCCGCCTTCGCCGCCACGGACACCGAGGCCTACTTTGCGGCCTTCAGCCCGGAGGCGACCTTCATCTTCCATCCGGAAGCCCAGCGCCTTGGGTCCCGCTCCGCCTACCGCACCCTGTGGGACAGCTGGCTCGCCGGTGGCTGGCGTGTGCTCGAATGCCGGAGCAGCGAGCAGGATATCCAGCTCCTCGGGGCTACCGCGGTGTTTTCACACCGCGTGGCCACGACGGTCCGGGTTGACCGGGACGGTGGCCGCGATACGAGCGATGAACGGGAGACCATCATCTTCTCCCGCACCCCCGACGGCGGCGTTGTTTGCGTCCACGAGCACCTTTCGGCCTGCCCGCAGTGATGCCGGGTGATTAGACTCACTGGGACCACCCGGGCCTGGGTGGATCTGCAGGTCAGCCGCCCGGGCCGCAATGTGCGGGCATTTGGCGTCCGCACGGGCCACGCGCACATGCGGCGTGGTGATTTGACGGGCCAATAAATATGACGTTACTGTTCCTGAATCCATTGGGGCCGACTAGAAGTACTCCAAGAAAGACAGAGCGATGACCACCATTACCGAGCCCATTGAGATCCAGGTCGACAACCGGCGCGTGCTCGACGACCGACTCAACGACGCCGTCCGCGGGCTGCAGCAGCTCGCCATGACAACCGGGACGCACGGCATTTTGCTCACGCGGCACAAGCCGGGCCACTACACCGCGGCCCTCTCCGACCAGGTCCCCTTCGGCATGACCCGCGAGCTCGTTCACTAAGCTGAGCCACCGGAAAACCGGACGCTGAGATCCGGACTTAAAAGAGCCAGGTCCCGGGCGGCAGAGCATCGACTCGCCGCCCGGGACCTTTTTGGCGTTTCAGGGACAGTTCCCGGTCATGGTCTGGTCACCAGTCATGGACGGTGCCGTCCACGAGGCGGTTGTAGGGCAGGTAGGCCTGCTGGTAGGGGAACGCGGCGGCGGCTTCTTCGTTGAATTCGACGCCGATGCCGGGCTTGTCGCCCGGGTGCAGGTAGCCGTCGGTGAAGGTCATGGATTGTTCGAAGACCTCGTTGGTTTTGTCCGAGTGCTGCATGTATTCCTGGATGCCGTAGTTGTGGATCGCCAGGCCCACGTGCAGCTGCGCGGCGAACCCGACCGGGGAGATGTCGGTGGGGCCGTGGAAGCCGGACTTGATCTGGTACTGCGCGGCGTAGTCCATCACCTTCTTCAGCGGGCTGATCCCGCCGAAGTGGGTGGAGGCTGCCCTCACGTAGTCGATCAGCTGTTCCTTGATCAGGGCCTGGTAGTCGTAGACGGTGTTGAAGATTTCCCCGATCGCGAGCGGGGTGGTGGTGTGCGCCCGGACCAGGCGGAGGGCTTCCTGGTTTTCGGCCGGGGTGCAGTCCTCGAGCCAGAACAGGTCGTAGGGTTCGAGCGCCTTGCCCAGCTTCGCGGCCTGGATCGGGGTCATCCGGTGGTGCCCGTCGTGCAGCAACGGGATGTCCGGGCCGAACTCGTTGCGCACCGCCTCGAACACGGTGGGCAGGTGGCGGAGGTAGGCGCGGGTGTCCCAGTCCTCTTCCTGCGGGAACGCGCCGCGTCCGGCCGGTTCGTAGTCATAGCGTTCCCCGGAGGCCTGGGCCTGGGCCGCGACGCCGTAGACGGCCTTGATCCCGGGCACCGCGGTCTGGATCCGGATCGACTTGTAGCCGAGCTCCAGGTGCTCACGGACCGAATCGAACAGCGAGGGCAGGTCCGCGCCGGAGGCGTGCCCGTAGGCGCGCAGCCCGTTCCGGGACGCCCCGCCCAGGAGCTGGTAGACCGGCATCCCGGCGAGCTTGCCCTTGATGTCCCACAGGGCCATGTCCACGGCGGCGATCGCGGCCATCGTGACCGGGCCGCGGCGCCAGTACGAGGACCGGTACAGGAACTGCCAGGTGTCCTCGATCCGGTGCGGGTCCTTGCCGATCAGCAGCTGCGCGACGTGCTCTTTCAAATAGGCGGCCACGGCGAGCTCGCGCCCGTTCAGGGTCGCGTCCCCGATCCCGGTCACGCCGTCCTCGGTGGTGATCCGCAGGGTCACGAAGTTCCGGGAGGGGCTGGTGACGAACACTTCAGCGGCAATGATTTTCACAACAGGTCCTTATCTGCTCTAACGGGGGGTGTCTTAGTGGCCCGGCGCCAGCGGCCCGGCCTCGGCCGAAACAGTGCCGGCGTCGCCGTCGGAGGTTCCGGCAGCGCTGCCGGTGCTTCCGCCGGACGAAGCTCCGGCGCCGGTGCGGCGGGCCTGGATCTCGGTGAGGATGCGGGCGTGCATGGCATCGGTGAGCGTGTACTTGGCCATCACGATCACGGCCAGGATGGTCATGACCGCGGGCAGGGCGCCGGCGGCGAGCTGGATGCCGAAGACGGCGTCGGGCGTCTGGACGGCGCCGGACTTGTAGCCGCCCAGGGCCAGGGCGTAGGCCGCGAGCGCGCCGCCGACTGCCTGGCCGGTCTTGC
>Ga0207645_10002573_pt1 | contig 14148 bp, 11 predicted proteins | sample KBSM53metaG_FD_184331 | JGI IMG/M metagenome (GOLD analysis project Ga0207645, IMG submission 184331) | Miscanthus rhizosphere microbial communities from Kellogg Biological Station, Michigan, USA - KBS M5-3 metaG (SPAdes) (version 2) | ecosystem: Host-associated > Plants > Roots > Rhizosphere >...
ATACAGGCCGCCGAGCAGCAGGCCCTGGATCAGGGTCTCGATCATGCGGTCGCCACGCCGAAGTAGGCGGCGCTGATCTGCTCGCGCGAGAGCGCGTCGCTGGCGCCCTCGAGCGAGACGCGGCCTTCCTGGAAGCAGTAGACGCGGCTCGAGACGCGCTGCGCGGTGCTCACGTCCTGCTCGACCACGACGATGCTCATGCCCTCGGCGGTGAAGGCCGGCAGCGCGTCGTAGATCTCCTTGATGACGATCGGCGCCAGGCCCAGCGACAGCTCGTCGCACAGCAGCACGCGCGGGTTGCTCATCAACGCGCGGCCGATCGCGACCATCTGCTGCTGGCCGCCTGAAAGCGCGGTAGCTGGGTCGTGCCGCTTCTGCGCCAGGATCGGGAACAACCGGTAGAGCCGCTCGAGCTGCCACGGGCCGCGGCGGCCCGCCACCGCGCCCATCAGCAGGTTCTCTTCGACCGACAAGCTCGAGAACAGGCGCCGGCCCTCCGGCACCATCGCCAGGCCCTGGCGAACGATCTGGCTGGGCGGCAGCCCGCCGATCGGCTGACCGTCGAAGCGGATGCTGTCGCGGCCGGATTTCACCAGCCCGGTGAGCGCCTTCAGGAACGTGCTCTTGCCCGCGCCGTTCGCGCCGATGATCGCCACCACCTCGCCCGGCCCGAGCTCGAAGTCGATGCCGAAGAGGGCCTGCGCGTCGCCATAGAACGCGGTCAGCGCCTGCGTCTGTACCAGGGCCGTCATGTGTCCATCCCCATGTAGACGCGCCGCACCGCCGGGTCGGCCATCACCGCGCGCGGCTCGCCCTCGGCCAGCGTCTGGCCGAAGTTGATGACGAGCAACCGGTCGGCGATCGACAGCAGCGCATGCACCACGTGCTCGATCCAGATCATCGTCACGCCCTGCGCCTTGATGCGCCGCAGCTCGGCCACGAGCTGGCGCGCCTCGGGCTCGGTGAGCCCGCCGGCGATCTCGTCGAGCAGCAGCAGTTGCGGGCGCGTCGCCAGCGCACGCGCCAGCTCGAGCCGCTTGCGGTCGAGCAGCCCCAGGCCGCCGGCCGGCTTGTTGGCGTGCGATCGCAGCCCCGTCTGCTCCAGCACCTGCACGGCGGTGTCCCAGGCGTCGCGCTCACGCTGGCCGCCGCCGAAGCAGGCCGCGGTGACGAGGTTCTCGAACACGCTCAGATGACCGAAGGGCTGGGGCACCTGGTAGCTGCGGCCGATGCCGGTGCGGCAGCGCCGATGCGGCGGCAGGGCCGTGACGTCGCGCCCGTCGTACTCGATCCGCCCGGCATCGACCTGCACATCGCCCGAGATCAGGTTGAACAGCGTGGTCTTGCCCGCCCCGTTCGGCCCGAGGATGCCGAGCGTCTCGCCGGCCTGCACCGCCAGCGAGATGCGGTCGGTCACCTTCACGGCGCCATAGGACTTGCTGACCTCGTGCAGCGCGAGCAGCGACATCGTCGGCTCAGCCTCAGGCGATCAGCGCGAGCTTGCCGCCGGTCGGGATGCTGCTTGCGGTCTCGTTGTTGACGATCACCAGCTCGACCTTGCGCTTGCCGCTGCCCTTGACCCACTGGCCCAGCACCAGCGGCGTCTTGCTGACGTTCTTCATCGGGCCGGCACCGCCCCACTTCACCGGGCCGACGACGGTGCCGACCGAAGTCGCAGCGACGGCATCGCGCACGTCGCTCGCCTTGAGCGACTTCGCGCGCTGCAATGCATTCGCCGCGACTTCGAACAGCGCGTGGGCAAAGCCGATCGGCTGCGTCCACTGCTTGCCGGTGCCGGCCTCGTAGGCCTCGGCCAGCGCCTTCGCGCTCTGCTGCGTCAGCGACGACGTGAACGGATGCGACGGGCTCCACCAGACCTCGGTGCTCAGGCTGTGGCCCAGGTCGCCGAGGGCCTCGATCGCGCCGGGGAACAGCAGCGCCTTGCCCAGGGTGACGATCTTGGGCCTGAAGCCCTGCTGGCGCGCCTGCGTCAAAAAGGTCTTGGCGTCCGGCGGGATGACGACGCCGGTGACGATCTCGACGCCGTCTTTCTTGAAGGCGGCGATCTGCGCGCTGAAATCCTGCGTACCGTTCTGGAAGCGGCCCGGGTCGATGAGCGTGTAGCCCATGCTCGCGAGCGGCTTCGGAAAACCCAGCTCCTTGTCGCCCCAGGCGTTGCCGTCGCCGTCGTTCGGGAACAGGCCGCCGACCTTCTTGTTGGTCGCTGCGGTCTTCCAGCCGTTCGAGAAGTTGGCGATGACGTCCTCCAGCCCCCAGAAGAAGTGGTACGTCCAGGCGAAGCCCTTCGCCGGGTCGCCCTTGCGGCCGAAGAACCAGGGCTGCCACGGCACCACGCTGCTGATGCACGGGATTTCGTTGAGCTCGCAGGCATCGCTCACCGGGTTCGCCGTCTCCGGCGTGCCGGCCGTCAGCACCAGCGCGACCTTCTCCTTCAGGATCAGATCGTTGGCGACCTCGCCGGCGCGGTTCGGGTTGCTCTGGCTGTCCTTGAGCACGATCTGCACCGCGTGCTTGCGGCCGCCGATCGCGATGCCGTCCTTGAATGCCGTCTTCATCTGGTCGATGACCCACTTGTCGGCTTCGCCGAACGGCGCAAGCGGGCCAGTCTGCGGGCTGACGTAGCCGATCTTGACGGTGTCGGCCGCGAAGACGGCGGGCACGGCCGCGCCGGCCGCGGCGGCGGCGGTGCCCTGGACGAAGCTGCGACGGGTCAGGCTCATGGTGGTCTCCTTGGTGTTGTCGTGGGTGCGAGCGGGAATCATGGCGCCGGCGGCGCGCCGTCGAAAGCCCGTTGCAGCAGCGTGCGCAAGGCGGCACGCTCCAGCGGCCGCGGGTTCGGATACGGCGTGGTCGCGGCCAGGTCCGCGGCCCGGTCCAGCCCATCGGCGGGCATGCCGATCGCGCGCAACGAGGTCGGCGCGCCATGCCGCGCGGCCAGGTTCTGCAGGGCCTGCGGCACGACCCGGGCGCCGACGCCGAGCGCGCGGCCGATGCGGGCCAGGGCCTGCGGCGCCTGCGCCGCGTTGTAGGCGATCGCATGCGGCAGCACGACAGCGTGCACCTCGGCATGCGGCAGGCCGAAGCTGCCGCCCAAGGTGTGACACAGCTTGTGGTGCAGGCCCATGCTGACGCTGCCGAGCACGGTGCCGCACAACCATGCCGCGTAGAGCGCGTTGCCGCGGGCGGCGAGGTCCTGCGGATTCGCGCTCAGTGCCGGCAGCGCGGCCGCGCCGGCGCGGATGCCCTCCTCGGCCATCAGCGCGACGACCGGGTTGCCGTCGTGCGCGTACAGCCCTTCCGCGGCGTGGGCGATGGCATTGAGCAGGCTGGTGACCGTCAGTGCCAGCGGCAGCGTGAGCGTCAGCTCGGGGTCGTAGATCACCGTCTTCGGCAGCACCTTCGTGTCGCGCCCGGTCTTCTTCACGCCGGCCTCGGTGATGCCGTAGATCGCGGTCACCTCGCTGCCGGCGTAGGTCGTCGGCACCGCGATGATCGGCAGCGCGCTTTCGAGCGCGATCGCCTTGCCCAGGCCGATGGTCGAGCCACCGCCGATGGCCACCGCGCAGTCGGCGCCGATGCGGTGCGCTTCGGTACGCGCCGCTCGGGCGGCTTCGATCGGCACGTGCATCACGGCGCCCGCGAAGACGCCCGCCGCGCATTCGCCCAGCAGCGCCGCAACACGCTCAGCCGATGCGGCATGCCCGGGGGTCGACAGCACCAGCGCGCGGCGCACGCCGAGGTGCCCGAGCTCCGCCGGCAGTTGCGCCAGACTGCCCGCGCCGAAGACGATGCGCGACGGCTGGGCGGCATGCACGAAGGGGGTCATCGCAGTTCGGCCTCGGTGCGTCAGCGGGGATACCAGGGCGCCAGGGTCGCGTCGACATTGACCCACACGCTCTTGACCTGCGTGTACTCGCGCATCGCATCGAAGCCCATCTCGCGACCGTAGCCGCTCTGGCCGACGCCGCCGAACGGCGAGCCCGGGTTGACGCGCTTGTACGAGTTGATCCAGACCATGCCGGCGTGCAGTTCGCGCGCGAAGCGGTGCGCACGCTGCAGCTGGCCGGTCCACAGGCCGGCGCCGAGCCCGTAATCGGTGCCGTTGGCGATCTCCAGCGCCTGCGCGTCGTCGTCGAAGGTCAGCACGGTCACGAACGGGCCGAACACCTCTTCCTGCGCGACGCGGTCGTGCCGGGTCTTCGCCTTCACGATGGTCGGCTCGACGTAGCAGCCGCGGGCCAGTGCCGCGTCGGCCGGCGCCCGGCCGCCGGCGATGAGCTCGCCGCCCTCCTGCTGCGCCAGCCGCGCGTAGGCCAGCACGCGGTCGCGGTGCTGGGCGCTGGTCAGCGGCCCCATCTCGGTGGCCGCGTCCAGCGGGTTGCCCAGGCGGATGCTGCGTGCCAGCGTGCTGAAGCGCTCGAGGAATTCATCGGCGATCGCGGCGTGCAGAATCAGCCGGCTGCCGGCGATGCAGGCCTGCCCCTGGTTGTGGAAGATCGCCCAGGCACTGCCGTTGACCGCCGCCGCCAGGTCGGCGTCGTCGAAGACGATGTTCGGGCCCTTGCCGCCGAGCTCCAGCTGCACCTTCTTCAGGTTGCCGGCGCTGGCCTGCACGATGCGCTTGCCGGTCGCCGTGCTGCCGGTGAACGCGATCTTGGCGATGCCCGGGTGCTCGGCGATGCATTGACCGGCCACCGCGCCCAGGCCCGGCACGATGTTGACCACGCCGGGCGGCATGCCGGCCTCGGCCATCAGCTCGGCGATCCGCAGGCTCGACAGCGGCGTGATTTCGGCCGGCTTCATCACGATGGTGTTGCCCGCGGCCAGCGCCGGCGCCATCTTCCAGCTCGTGAACATGAGCGGGAAGTTCCACGGCACGACCTGACCGACCACGCCGACCGGCTCGCGCAGCGTGTAGTTCAGAAAGCCGGCCTCGACCGGGATCGTCTCGCCCTGGAACTTGTCGGCCATGCCGCCGAAGTAGCGAAAGCAGGCCGCGGTGCGCGGCACGTCGAGCGCGCGGCTGTCGCGGATCGGGTGCCCGGTGTCCAGCGATTCGAGGCGCGCCAGGTCTTCGGCGTTGGCCTCGATCAGATCGGCCAGCTTCAGCAGGATGCGGCCACGGTCGGCGGCGGCCAGGCGGCTCCACGCCGGGAACGCGCGCTGCGCCGCGACGACCGCCGCATCGACGTCGGCGCGGCCGGCCATCGCCACCTCGGCGATCGGCGTGTCGTCGTGCGGGTTCAGCGTGGCCAGCGTCGCGCCGTCGGCTGCGTCGACGAAGCGGCCGTCGATGAAGAGCTGGTGACGGATGGGCGTGCGAAGCCCGACCGCGGCCTGGATGTCCGCGAGATTCATGGGAACTCCGGTGATGATCGGGGCCGCCGAAGCAACCCCGGCGACTCAGCGCTTGAGGGAAAACCTCTCAAGCTCTCAGAAGGCGACCGGGACTTCCGGTGCCTCGCCCTTCTGGATTTCGTGGACCAGCGTCGGGCTGCCGTTCTCCCACACCAGCAACATCGAGCGCTTCGGGCTGTAGCCCTGGTGGCGGCAGTAGGCCGGCATCGCCGCCATGTCGCCGGCCTTCATGATCACGCGCGCCAGCGGCTTGCCAGACTCCTTGTGCGCGCAGTCCCAGTGGATCTCGTCGCACATCTGGAAGAACCACTCGACGCGGTCGTTGCCGTGCACGATCGGCAGGATGTGCTCCTCGGTCGTCGGGCACATGTAGCTGTGCTTGACGACGCTGGTGAAGCTCGGGTTCCAGGTCACCTGGCTGCGGCTCAGGAATGCGAACAGGTTGAACGCGTGCACCTCGTTCTCGAAGCCGGGCTCGGGATGCAGCTCCGGCTGGTCTTGCGGCACGTCGGCGAAGGCGCGGTTGATCGGCGTGCCGCGTGCGTCGGTCCGCAGCTCGAGGTCGCCCTTCAGGCCGACGCAGCGCTTGGCCAGCTCGCGTGCCCGCGTCACCGCGGCGCGGTTGTTGCCGTTCTTGCGGCCATAGGCCGAGCCGGTCTCCTGCGGCGCCGCGAACGGGTCGAAGCCTTCGTTGGTCCAGTCGTCGAGCATGGTCTTGAAGGTTTCGCCGATCTGTTCGGTCGGGAAGTTCTCGAGCAGGTCCACGCCAGCCGCCTTCATCGTCGCGTTGTAGCTGCCGGCGAAGAAGTCGACCGTCGTGTAGTGGTTGACGGTGCCGATGACGTGGTCGAAGTTGACCCAGCCGTAGAAGAAGCCCCAGGCGACGTCGCGCATCAGCGCGCGCAGGTAGGCGCCGACGTCCATCGTGTGCGAAAGCGGCCGGCCGTCGCGCGTGGTCCAGCTGATGTGCGCGAAGTACTCGTCGCGCCGGAACGTGAAGCTGCCGAGCGTGAAGGTCTTGTAGCCCAAGGTCGCGTCGGGCTGGCTCGCGATCACTTTCGCGAGTTCTGCGGGTGCGTTCATCGTGTGTCTCCTCGAACCGAAGGGATCAGGCGGTCTGGCAGATCTCGGCCCAGCGCTCGATGCTGAGATCGCCCTTGCAGGTCTGCTGGATCAGCACCGCGGGCTTCGCGGCGCGGAACTGATATGCGGTGTTCTTCGGCAGCATCGCCTGGTGGCCGCGCTTGATCTTCATCCACCCCATCCGCTTGCCTTTCGGCTCGCCTTTCACGAGCACTGCGCCGTTGTGCTCGGCGTCCGGCACGGTCTGCTCGGCGTCGAGCTTGACGAGGTGGATGTCGACTTCGCCGTCCATGCAGAGCGCGAACTCGTCGTGCGCGCAGGTGTACCAGGGCGAGGTGCCCTCGGCACGGATCGTCTCGAGCACGTAGATCTGGTTCTGGCCGAACACGACCTTCTCGTACGGCTTGGACTTGCTCGCGATCTCGAAGCAGTTCGAGAACGCATAGTTCTTGACGTTGTCGCCGATGATCTGGACGCCGCCCTTCTGGTAGCGGTCGAGCGATCCGAACACGGTCTCGTAGGCGGTGGCGGTCATTGACGGGTCTCCTTTGACATGCCGTTCCGGTTCGTGCCGATCGCGCATCGGCGCGGCACTTGGCGACAAGTCTAGGCAGCGTTCCGTGCGCTTGGTAGAGGGAAGCTCGCAAGCTGATTGTTCGGCAAAGTCGAACAATCGGCAGGGTTATCCCTCGGCCTGCCGCAGCGCGCCCCGACCGCTACTCGATGATCGATGCCGACAGCAGCCCGCGCTCGATCAGCGCGCGGTCCCACGGCGGCGTGCCGGAGAAGCTCGCGCCGAGCGTCTCGAGAAAGAGCTTCAGCTTCAGCGAGCTGCGCACGGTGGTCGGATAGAAGACCGAGAGCGAGAACGAGGTCAGCAGGTGTTCGGGCAGGACCAGCTTGAGCGCGCCGGACAGCACCGCTTCGGATGCGACCAGCGTCGGCAGGCAGACGATGCCGGCGTGCTCGAGCGCGTACTCGCGCAGCAGGTGCACGCTGTTCGTCAGCAGCACCGGCTGCAGCTCGAGAGAGATCACCGGGCCGGGTCCGTGAAACGCCAGGCGCTCGCGGGTCGGATAGCCCGAGTACCAGCCGATCCGATGGCCTTTCAGATCGCGCGGTCCGCGCGGGGTGCCATGGCGCTTGACGTATTCGGGCGACGCGCAGAACACGCGCCGGACCGCGAACAGCTTCTTCGAGATCAGCTCTTCGGAGCGCGGCGGAAAGATCTGCAGCGCGCAGTCGAAGCCTTCCTTGACCGGATCGATTGCGGCGTCGTTGACGATCATGTCCAGCACGATCTGCGGATAGCGGGCCTGGAAGTCCTGCAGCACGCGCGCGAGGTGGCCGAGCACGAAGCCGGGCAACGCGTGAACACGCAGGCGGCCGGTCGGCGACGTCGTGACCTCGCGCATCTGGTCGACGACCTCGTTGGTGCGGCCGACCAGCTCGGCGCAATCGCGCAGGAACGTGTGGCCGAGTTCCGACAGGCGCACGCTGCGCGTGTTGCGGTGAAAGAGCGGCGCGCCGACGAACGTCTCGAGCTGCTGGATCCGCGCGGTGACCACCGACCGCGAGACCCGCATCTGCCGCGCCGCCTCCGCGAAGCTCTGCGATTCGGCAACGCGCACGAACGTGTCGATCGCGGAGAAGCGGTCCATCGCGTCGTGACGTTGGCAGCGCTCAGCGACCGCCGATGCGCGCGCGCACGGTGCTGGCGCGTGCTGCTCCGGAACAGCTTGCGATATCGGCGGATGTCATCGTTTACATGGCTTTATCCAGCGCATCGCGCTGCGTGGCAGGCAGTGTAGAGGCGGCCGCGACGCGTCCGGCGGAGTGGCGCTTGCAGCCTGAAGCAGCGCAGTCATGCGATCGATCCGTTGCATGATGTAAGGGTAGGTTGCGACTCGAGCTTTCACATTCGATATGGGAGAGAATTCCCGTGACGACGTCGTCCCGTGCTGTCGAAGTCACGGCTGCGGCGCCCACGCGAACAGCGGCCCGGCGGCGGTGGCGGCCTGCGACGCGTGCAGAGTTTCTTCAAGCCAGCAAGGTGTGATTTGGATTTGACCGCACCGGCGCGCGATGTCGACGCGACCTTCACGCTCGATTCGACGTTGCTCGCCCAGCGCCGATCGTCGAGTGCCCGGCGCATCCACACGATTCAGATTCCGGCGATCCGGACCATCGGCTTCGTCGTCCTCTGCCTGATCGCGATCCTGCAGGACCTGCGCAGCGGAGTCGGGCTCGGCGATGCGCATCTGAACTGGCTGATCGCAACCAACCTCGCGTACGCCGGCATCAGCTGGCTGTCGCTGCGCTGGTTCTACGGCCGCGCCGGTCGGCTCGACGTGAGCCTCGTGTTCTTCCACCTCGACCTGCTGGTCTGGCTGCCGAACCTCTACCACCTCGAACAGAACCACCTGTTCTTCGCCTACTTCCTCCTGATGCGGGTCGCGGACCAGGTCGGGTTCGGGTTCCGGCGTGCGCTCTATTTCGGCCACGTCGTCGTCGTCGTCTACATCCTCTATTCGCTGTGGATCTATTGGGCGATGCCCGCGCAATCGCAGTGGATGGACCGCTTCGCGATCGCGGCGATCATGTACCTGCTCGGCATCTACCTGGCGTTCACCGGCCTCGTGATCGAGCGCCTCCGCCACCGCATGCAGAAGGCGGTGCGCACCGCGCGCGAACTGGTCGACACGCTCGAGCAGAAGACCGAGGCGCTCGAGGAACAGACCCGCGAGCTCGAGCGCTCGCGCGTGCAGGCCGAGCAGGCCAGCGTCGCGAAGTCGCAGTTCCTTGCGACGATCAGCCATGAGATCCGGACGCCGATGAACGGCATCCTCGGCGCCTCCGAGCTGCTGCTCAGCACACCGCTCGCCGGCAGCCAGCGCCACTACGCCGAGACCGCGCACCGTTCGGCGACCGCGCTGCTCGCGCTGATCGACGACGTGCTCGACCTGTCGCGCATCGAATCGAGCAAGCTCGCGATCCACACGACCAACATCGACCTGCGCTCGCTCGTCACCGAGGCGGTCGACCTGATGGCGGTGACGGCACGCGACAAGCCGGTGGTCCTGAGCTGCACGTTCTCCACCCGCCTGCCGAAGCGGGTCGAGTGCGACCCGTTGCGTCTGCGCCAGATCCTCGTGAACCTGCTGCACAACGGCGTCAAGTTCACCGAGCAGGGGCGGGTCGATCTCGAGGTGATCTCGCTCGCCGATGCGAACGAATCGGTGCGCCTGCGCTTCGAGGTCCGCGACACCGGCATCGGCCTCGCCGCGGAGCAGTTCGACTCGGTCTTCGACGCGTTCACGCAGGCCGACGCATCGACCACGCGACGCCACGGCGGCAGCGGCCTCGGCCTGGCGATCGTGCGCGAGCTGGTGCAGCTGATGGGCGGGCAGGTCGGCGTCGAAAGCGAAGTCGGCGCCGGTTCGAACTTCTGGTTCGAGCTCGAATTGAAGAAGGCCGCCGAACCGGCGGTGGTGCCCGACATCGTGATCGACGAGTCGCGCCGTCCGTCGGCGACGGTGCTGCTGGCCGAGGACGACATGGTCAACAAGATGGTCGTCGAGGAGATGCTGAAGGCGCTCGGCTGCGAGGTCGACGTCGTCAGCGACGGCGATGCGGCGCGGGTCGCGGCCGCGCGCACCCGCTACGACCTGATCTTCATGGATTGCCACATGCCGGTGATGGACGGCTTCGAGGCGACCCGTCGCATTCGCGCCGACGAGGAGGGGATGGACGTGCACACGCCGATCGTCGCGCTGACCGCCGATGCGCTGGCCGGCGACCGCGAGCGCTGCCTCGCCTGCGGCATGGACGACTACATGACCAAGCCGGTCAAGAGCGCGCTGCTCGCGGCCGCGGTGCAGCGCTGGACCGGACGCCGCACCCACGCGCTGTCGCAATGGTGAGCGCCCGCCGGGACGCGACGCGCGGTCAGTGACCCGGGCGCGCGCCGCTCAGGCCGCGAGCACCGGAATCTTCGCGATCCGCGCCTGCCACTCCTTCGGTCCGGTGTCGTGGACCGAGACGCCGGCCGAATCGACGGCGACCGTGACCGGCATGTCCTTGACGTCGAACTCGTAGATCGCCTCCATGCCCAGATCGGCGAAGCCGAGCACGCGCGCCTCGCGGATCGCCTTCGAGACCAGGTAGGCGGCGCCGCCGACCGCCATCAGGTAGGCGCTCTTGTGCTTCCTGATCGCCTCGATCGCGACCGGTCCGCGTTCGGCCTTGCCGATCATCGCGATCAGGCCGGTCTGGCCGAGCATCATCTCGGTGAACTTGTCCATTCGCGTCGCGGTCGTCGGGCCGGCCGGGCCGACCGCTTCGCCGCGCACCGGATCGACGGGGCCGACGTAGTAGATGACGCGGTTCGTGAAGTCGACCGGCAGCTGCTCGCCTCTCCCCAGCATGTCCTGGATGCGCTTGTGCGCGGCGTCGCGGCCGGTCAGCATCCTGCCCGACAACAGCAGCGTATCGCCGGGCTTCCAGCTCGCGACCTCGGCCTTCGTCAAGGTGTCGAGGTCGACCCGCTTCGAGCGGTTGTAATCGGGTGCCCACTTGACGTCGGGCCACAGGTCGAGGCTCGGCGGCTCGAGGTACGCGGGGCCCGAGCCGTCGAGCACGAAGTGCGCATGGCGGGTCGCCGCGCAGTTCGGGATCATCGCGACCGGCTTGCTCGCCGCATGGGTCGGATAGGTCGCGATCTTGACGTCGAGCACCGTCGTCAGGCCGCCGAGGCCCTGCGCGCCGATGCCGAGCGCATTGACCTTGTCGAACAGCTCGATGCGCAATTCCTCGACCTTGTCGCGCGGACCGCGCGCCTTCAGATCGAACATGTCGATGTCGTCCATCAGGCTCTGCTTGGCCATCAGCATCGCCCGTTCCGCGGTGCCGCCGATGCCGATGCCGAGCATGCCCGGCGGGCACCAGCCGGCGCCCATCGTCGGCACCGTCTTCAGGACCCAGTCGACCAGGCTGTCGCTCGGGTTCATCATCACGAACTTGCTCTTGTTCTCGCTGCCGCCGCCCTTTGCGGCGATCTGCACGTCGACTTTGTTGCCCGGCACGAGGGCCGTGTGGACGACCGCCGGCGTGTTGTCGCCGGTGTTCTTGCGGACGAAATGCGGGTCGGCGACGATCGATGCGCGCAGCGGATTGTCGGGATCGAGGTAGCCCTTGCGCACGCCGTCGTTGACGGCGTCCTCGAGGCCGGCCGGGAAGCCCTCGAAGCGCACGTCCATGCCGATCTTCAGGAACACGTTGACGATGCCGGTGTCCTGGCAGATCGGGCGCTTGCCCTCGGCACACATCTTCGAGTTGGTCAGGATCTGTGCGATCGCATCCTTCGCCGCCGGGCCTTGTTCGAGCTCGTACGCGCGTGCCAGGTGCGCGATGTAGTCGGCCGGGTGGTAGTAGCTGATGTACTGGAGCGCAGCGGCGACGCTGTCGACCAGGTCGGCGTATCGAAGGGTGGTCATGAAGGAGTAGGGTACGCTGCGATGCGCCAGTTTATAGACACGCTCCTTACACTCGATCGCCATCGCCCGTCGCTTGCCATCGCCTCCCGGGTCCGGATGTCGGAAATTCGGGATCGGGCACGATGGACCTCGACCGTCGGGCACGGGCATCGAGTAAGCGCTTCGTAATAGCATGGCCCTAACGTTCCGCTGTGGAACAAGCAAAGGAGATCTTCATGACCGTCGCCGCGCTGCCCGTCTACCCACCGCCGCCCGAAGCCGTGCAGGGCGCCCATGTGTCGGGCATGGAGGCCTACCGGAAGCTCTGCGCGGAAGCCGACGCCGACTACGAAGGCTACTGGGCGCGGCTCGCACGCGAGCTGCTGACCTGGAAGACGCCGTTCACGAAGGTGCTGAACCAGAGCGAGCCGCCGTTCTTCAAGTGGTTCGAGGACGGCACCCTGAACGCGTCGTACAACTGTCTCGATCGCCAGGTCGAGGCCGGTCTCGGCGACAAGGTCGCGTTGATCTTCGAATCGGACGACGCGAAGGTCACCAAGGTGACCTACCGCGAGTTGCTCGCGCAGACCTGCCGGCTCGCCAATGCGCTGAAGACGAAGGGCGTCAAGAAGGGCGATCGGGTCGTCATCTACATGCCGATGTCGGTCGAGGGCATCGCCGCGATGCAGGCCTGCGCGCGCATCGGCGCGACCCACTCGGTCGTGTTCGGCGGCTTTTCGGCGCAGAGCCTGCGCGACCGCATTGCCGACACCGGCGCCCTGATGGTGATCACCGCCGACGAGCAGGTGCGCGGCGGCAAGCAGCTGCCGCTGAAGGCGATCGTCGACGAGGCGATCCTGCTCGGCGGCTGCGACGCGGTGAAGGACGTCATCGTCTACCGCCGCACTGGCGGCACCGTCAGCTGGCATCAGGGCCGCGACAGCTGGCTGCACGAGGTGATCTACGGCGTGGCGGAGACCTGCGAGCCGGAGTGGGTCGAGGCCGAGCACCCGCTCTTCCTGCTCTACACGTCGGGCTCGACCGGCAAGCCGAAGGGCGTGCAGCATTCGACCGGCGGCTACCTGCTGCACGCGGCGCTGACGACGAAGTGGACCTTCGACCTGAAGCCGAACGACGTCTTCTGGTGCACCGCCGACATCGGCTGGGTCACCGGCCACACCTACATCGCGTACGGGCCGCTCGCGCTCGGCGGCACCGAGATCGTGTTCGAGGGCGTGCCGACGTATCCGGATGCCGGCCGTTTCTGGAAGATGATCCAGGACCACAAGGTCTCGATCTTCTACACCGCGCCGACCGCGATCCGCTCGCTGATCAAGGCCGCCGAGGGCACCGCGACCGCGCATCCGCGCAACTACAACCTGTCGAGCCTGCGCATCCTCGGCACGGTCGGCGAGCCGATCAATCCGGCCGCGTGGGAGTGGTACCACAAGCACATCGGCGGCGGTCGCTGCCCGGTGGTCGACACGTTCTGGCAGACCGAGACCGGCGGCCATGTGATCACGCCGCTGCCAGGTGCAACGCCGCTCGTGCCGGGTTCCTGCACGCTGCCGTTCCCGGGCATCATCGCCGAGGTCGTCGACGAGACCGGCAAGGACATGCCGTGGGGGCAGGGCGGCATCCTCGTGATCAAGAAGCCGTGGCCGAGCATGATCCGCACGATCTACGGCGACCCGGAGCGCTTCAAGAAGAGCTACTACCCGGACGACTTCAAGGGCCGCTACTACCTCGCCGGCGACGGCGCGATCCGCGACGAGCAGACCGGCTACTTCACGATCACCGGCCGCATCGACGACGTGCTGAACGTCAGCGGGCACCGGATGGGCACGATGGAGATCGAATCGGCGCTGGTGTCGCACACCGAGCTGGTCGCCGAAGCCGCCGTCGTCGGTCGGCCCGACGAGACCACCGGCGAGGCGATCTGTGCGTTCGTCGTGCTGAAGCGGGCGCGCCCGACCGGCGACGAGGCGAAGGCGATCGCGAAGGAGCTGCGCGACTGGGTCGGCAAGCAGATCGGCCCGATCGCGAAGCCGAAGGACATCCGCTTCGGCGACAACCTGCCGAAGACGCGCTCCGGCAAGATCATGCGGCGCCTGCTGCGCTCGGTCGCCGACGGCAAGGCGATCACCCAGGACATCTCGACCCTGGAAAACCCGGCGATTCTCGAGCAGCTGTCGCAGAGCAACTGACGTCG
>Ga0207645_10002574_pt1 | contig 14147 bp, 15 predicted proteins | sample KBSM53metaG_FD_184331 | JGI IMG/M metagenome (GOLD analysis project Ga0207645, IMG submission 184331) | Miscanthus rhizosphere microbial communities from Kellogg Biological Station, Michigan, USA - KBS M5-3 metaG (SPAdes) (version 2) | ecosystem: Host-associated > Plants > Roots > Rhizosphere >...
TGCTCCCCTCCCATATCCTGCAGGGACAATTGGGAACATCTTAATCATTATTGGAATAATTGTTCTGGTTATTTGGATTGTATTAATGGTTATTGCGGCGTTGAGGCATACCTGATTTTACGTTTTGTCTTTACTCGCAGAACAGAATATTCAGATATATTGAGAATAATGAGAGTAAGTTAAGAATAACGTTCCTAATTACTACGTTCCTATAACATTCTACTAAAGTCGTTTTATAGTATGTAGGACATTATAATCCTAATAGAAAACAACTGGTGGGAAATTGGTTGTTTCTTGTTCATTCAAACTGTAATTCCTCCCACTCAGTTGGTTATTAGTAATTTGCTTGCTTGCAGAACTGTCTTAATTCATTCAACTTTAATGTCGATTATATTTGAACATGACAAACTATTAACAAAAATTGGCAAGCAGTGAAAATTGATGACTGGCGGATTGTCAGTTATTCATTGCAATGGTCCAAGGCAATTTAATAAATGGCTCCGGCCAGCCTCACTTATCTTAAGCATCGAAATTACAGATAAACTTCTTGTTTACATTGCATTGTGTATTAACACACTGTACTGCCGCGCTTCATCTAAAACCAACCAACGACATCAGCGAAACTCACAATGGCGAAAAGAATTGCGCCAATTACTAGATATATAAAAGAGAATTTAGTAATAAAGAGCGCCTTGTCATTATTACCTAACATTGCTTTTATTGAAGAATATGAAAATGTAAACACAATTCCGGCACCATAGACTATCGAGTAAGCTCTGGATATTTTCTCCTCGTGTGTAGGAGCCGAAAATGACGAAAGTGTGAGAAAAATTAATGCGCCGGAAATAAGAGTGGCATTGATATATAGTATGTCCTTAGTCTGTAAATCTATCAATTTCTTTTGTAAATAATGGCTTGCTAAAATGTCTTTCCATCTGTATTTTATGAAATACTAATACAATAGCGAAGTTTAATTTTTCTCTATTTATTCGTGTTACTTCAAAGTGTCGTGACTGTTTGGAGAAGAGGGATTGTTAGTTTCTACGCTAGCACCATCTTTTAGGAGTTCGTTCGCTTTTGAAGTAAAATTCTTGGGAACTTTCGTGTTATCTTGTGTAAGACTGGATGTTTTTACATCCAAACCTTTCGAGCCCTTCAGAGCATTTAAAACGTCTGTGCCGGGCTTGACAGTTCCTTCCCTCTCGACTTTTTCACGTGGTGTGCAATGGCTGGGCGGACTTGTGTCATCACATGTCGTGCAGAACGTGTTGCCGGTACCCGACTGATAGATAGATTCAGTATCCACCTCGTCTCCGCAGCAACGAGTCTTTCCATTATCTTGTGGATAACAACTAATATCACGTACCACTTTTCTGGCTTCAACGAATACTTGGATTGGAGAGGATAATGAGTAAACAGAGGCAACAATCAGAATAATAGCAGCGGTAAAAGCTACAAATCTAAAATTCATTGATGTGAAATTGGAGCTCATCGTAATAAATTTTTCGTGACGCCGCTATCAATCCTATCTAAAAGACACTAGCTAGTGATGCGAAATAAGAAGGCATAAGTAACTTAGGTAAGGCATGTTCTTATATTTAGGAGGTATAATTTCTCCCAACTCTTCATACGTACGTTTCATGGGGCCGGTGGGACCGCTCCGCTGCATCAGCATCCCACCGGTATTATTAAAATTATTTCATATTATGTTGACTCATGTTTTATATCAAACTAAGATGGCGGTGGTGCCGTAGCCGATGGGATTATTTTCGTCCATTAACGTGCACGGCTCTAATCTCGCTGGAGTAACTTGAGTTGCAATCCACTTCTCAAATCTCTTGCGATACCCCCTGGTTAATTAGTTGATAATTCTATTTATTGCATTTATTATGCAATTGGAATTTAATCTTGCATTTTTTACGGGAGAATGTACCGACCCTCACTATCAGAACTCAAACAATCCGGATTATTAAAATTCTTAAATATTTTTTTGTGATTGTCAAATTATGGGAAATTCAGCGTCTTTGTCAAATACGATGTACGATATTCTGAAGGTCATGGGTAAGGATGCGGAGTTTCTGTACGATACTATTGATAAATACACGGACGACGCGGAGAAGGAAAATAAAAAAGAACTGGCCAATACATGGAGAAAAATAAAGTCGGATAGATTGAATCACATAAACTTGCTGAAGGAGGCCCTAGAAAAGGAGATTCACGGTGGATAGAATGTGATGGAATTACTCAAGGACTACTGGTTGAAATTAATCAGCTATTACTAAAACGAGATTGATGGATATTCCTAGACGTGTCATGAATTAAATATGATAAATCTTAATGGCGAGCACGATAGATAGAATGGGCACATGCGATTCTTGTAATTCAGGCAATCAGGTGGAGTGGTGTGAAAGCTGTAATAGGTTCATGTGCAAGAACTGTGACAATGAAATTCATTCAGTTAGCCTCCCTTAACTTTACAGTAAAATAAAAAATAGTTTGCTCTAGGAGAAAAATTCAATTAAGAATTGGAACTGACCTTGTCACATATACTTAATATTTATTGTGCATTCATTATCAAATGGCAGAGGATGAAGATGCAAATACAATCTCAAGAATGGAAAAAAATAAGGCTAGTCCCAAAAGGAACCCTAATACCGATTACACTAAATATGCAGTGGGCGGAGAATCCAAAGAAGTTCCGGCACCAACAGGACTAGAAGAAAATCGTAATCTAAAAGAAAGAAGAGAACAGTCAAAAAAACAATAATCTTCTGTGATAATCACCGTGCCATCTTTGTGTGACGAGAATTTTCGTGACAATAATCAGTGTAAACACATAGAAGAAAGCAAATGAATGAATTAGTAATGACATAAGAATCCCCAGTTAAGGTTATTGACGACGAGCTAACCAAATATCATTTTAAAAAAGCAAATTTTAATTGTCTTAGGTAAGGATTGTCTGAGATTGTAATAAAAGACAATGTCAAATTTTTTGCCAACGTATTAATCACCGTCCTCGAAGTAAAAGTGCATCTCTTAATCATGCACGTTTGACAAACGTCATCTCAATAAAAATACGTCGGGCCATTGAGAGAACGGAACTGGCCTGGCGCCCGGCGGATGAATAAGAACTTTATTTCGGTTCTATCCATTTAATCTTCAATAAATTATAAAAAAGTTAGAGCTGCGGAAGATAGCACGGAAAAGTGTAAGCAGAAAGGTTTTGAAAAAGATTCGGAAGCTAAAATTACTTTGAGCTTTGCTTGAGTTTTTCGCTTGCGTTACCAAGTAAACTTCCTAGCCCACCAGCAATTTTCTTACCTATCTCTTCCGTCTTATTTAGTATTTGTTTGCCTGCTTGACTGGCATTCTTGCCCAATTCTGACCCAGTTTTATTCATTCCTGCGGTGGCATTCGCGACTGCTTTTGAAGCGATCATGTTTGCCTTTGCAGTTGCGTTACCCGGTTTTGAAGCAGTCATATTTAGCTTTGCAGTTGTGTTACTTAGAACATTTAAAACAGTCGTATTTAGCTTTGCTGTTGCGTTACCCGGAGTCTTTGAAGCGGTCATATTTACTTTCGCAGTAGTGTTAGTTTGAATCTGGGCATTTGCAGTTGTGAAATAGAGCAAAGCAATTGTTAGTGCTACAGCTATGGTTCCTTTCGTTAGTATATGCATGAAGTATTCATGTACATCATTGTTTTAATATCTTATATTCAAATCAGAGAGGCTTTAGGTATTGAATCATGAAATGTAAATAAGGAAAATGGAGACAGTTCAGAAAATTGTGCGAGGCTCCAGTCTTAGAGGTTTTTCATAGGACAGAAAGAACTCATCTTGTGACCTTGCCTAAATCCTCAATTTTTACTACGAATTTATTGCGGCAATCAGGACAAATAAAAAATGCTATTGCATGTGCTCCGGTATCGTGATTCTCAAAATCAATTACAGACGCAGTCATGCGGTTTTGACTATTGCAATAAATACATAGGAAAACCATCGTTTTCATACGTTCAATAATTTCTTGCTTTTGGTTGGAATGCTCAATAATCCGTTTTTGGTTGGAATGGTCGCCACTCATATCCAAGTGCCAATTTATAAAACTATAAAAATTTATAAATTTTTCTGAACTCAGTTTAGCTAATTTGTCCTTTTTTAATTACTTACTAGGTTCATTATTGTGTTCTCAATTTGGTCTAATTTTACAGGCTTCAATAATACCTCAACTTTCTTGTCGCGCAATTTAGGATGCTTTTTTACTACAGCGGGTTGACCGTAATCAGCGGTAGTCATTAGTATCGGTGCTGAAGGATATACATCTAATATTTCAGTCGCTACCTCCGTTCCACTTTTATTGCCTGATAACTTGGAGTCTAATACAAAGACATCCGGTGGTTGTTTTTCAAAATCACTTAATATATTATTTCCTTTTGTGTATCGAGCAATAACATCGTAACCTCTATTCGACAAGTAATCACTATATAGGCTCAGATTGTCGTCATCGCCTTCAATTATCATGATTTTAAGTTTTTCTGGTTTCTTTATGAGTCTCAAAACCCGAGTATTATACTCTCTTCAACAAACTATTTACGGATTGATAAAATGGATTGTTGCCCGTTTTAAATTATTTTATATTTTGTTGTGAAAGGTGATACCGACGTAAGACCTAGTACATCCTACGTTCGCTGGTGGGACTATTTTCGTCCGTTATGGCGTACGGCTCTGGTCCCGCCAGTCGTTAACTTTCTTAAACTTTGTTGACGCTATCCTTAGTGAATATCTAAGTGGGATTCTAGACAAATGATTTTCAAGGCCGGCATCAGAGTTTTGTTCATTTCTGTTTTGATTCTTTCTGTTTATTGGATTAGTTATTTACAATTGGGCAATGCACAGACTGAAAACTGGAAAAGATATGACGACCCAGGACGAAAATTTACTTTTTTATATCCTCCCACCTGGACCGTTAACAGTACACGCCATGACAATACTAATGGTTTTACGGAAGTGATTCTTACGAATCCAAATTCGACTAGAATGAAAGTTTCCGTACTTTATACACCAAAAGATTCGTTACTGGAATCTGACACAGGTAAGACAGTGCTCCCCTCAAAGGCATTAGCAACCTTCGAGGAGCAAATTAGCGTCGATTACGTTTTGTTCAACAGTACTGGTAAATTTCCACACAAATATTCCATTCAAAACTACCCATCTGCAAGTGATATAATAGACTTTGAAAAGATTAAAGGACGACCAGGAAAGATGTTATATGTCCTAGCCAAAACTACTGACAAAGATACTTTAGTGTTTTCGTTATCAGATAGCAAAAGGACATTTTACAAATCACTTTCAAATGCGTCACAGATTATAAACTCTATTTCGGTATCAACCTGACTATTCTTAATGACTAATTGAAGGAACTAGTTACCACAATCCTTAACAGAAATGACCGATAGATTACAAAAGTACCTTTATAGTAATCGCAGGTTTTTCCGCTGTAAAACCGGCGGAGCTCTTTTAATATTTTGTTGCAATAGAACATGCAATGGCCTGGTTATCGTTCAGTTCCATTGCCTAAGCACGCATTTGCGACTCGTTGCTTTAATTTTTTATATTTTGTTGGCGAGAGAGTGATTGCCTTTCGTACGTCATCGGCGGTGGGGTTTGACCGTGGGAGACAACCAATATCCCAGCGCTGTTTGAATCATTTTCCTGTAATTTACTTACCACCATCTTTGTTATTTGTTCTGCTATTTCAATCTGCACTTGTTCACTTAATTGCAGTAATTGAGTTGAATGGGACTGTATCCAAGTCTCCTGACTTAAACCCGAATAACCCTGACGTATCGACAAGTCGTAGAATAATTGTTGATTACGTGGATATCTTCTTATCGCTTCTATAGAGGATGATACAGTAATAGCTATCAGGAGAGGATTGTTTTTTATAATTGATTCTGTCTGCTCTGCAGTTTGCTTTTTTATCCTTTGATATCCTTCCTGATTATCAAATGCGTGAATAAAATTACTACGAGCATTTATTTCATTATTAATAGATAAAAGTTCACTCCTTTTCTCTTCAGACTCTTTATAGTAAAAATCGAGCGAGGCCTTAATTTGCCCCAGCTGATTTTGGGCCCAGTTAAGCTGAAATACGAAGTTCCGTTTTTGCGATTCTAAAATCTGAACATCGTTACAAAGCTTTGAATATATATTCCCAAGATATGGCAATCTGATACCATAGCCTGCCAATTGGGCTACACCTTCGGGGGTCATTCTAAGACCGTTCATCAAATCAAACAGGTTTAAAAAAGGCTTGATGTTCCCTTTTACATGTTCGTACATTGAGATGAATACCTCATTGTTTTTTAGACGCTGAAACTTTTGATAAATTACAAACACATTATCCGCATCAATGTCTAATTCTGTCGCTACTTGAAGTAACGTCTTTCCTTCACCAAATAATTTTAAGGCCTGAGTTTCTTTACTTACTTGGCTAGTGCTTTTTGAAGCGTCAGCATCTGAAGAACCAAAAAATTTCTTCTTAACATTAGAGATAGTATTGGGAGATACATGGCATTCTTTCATAATCTGTTTCCAGCCATAACCATGCTCAAGCATTTCAAGAACATATTCCTCCTTTTCTGCTGGAGTTTGCTGAAATGGGTTTACCATGAAACATAATGACACCAACTCATTGATAGCTCTTTCTATTCTGTCCTTGTAGTAAAGGTATTACTACAATCTGCGATACATACTACTACAAGTTGCTATTTCTTACTACATACTAGTACAAACTGAATCTGGAAAGATATTTAATTTATAAGTCCAATTAATTTTATTTGAAACCACAATTTCTGTACGGTATAAAATTATAATTCACTCGTGTTACCTTTCACTATCTTCCAGCCTTTATTTCGAAAACGCTGCACTTTGTCTAGAAAATTAGTGTAAAAATAAAACCATTTTCCTATCCTGCCGTTACAAGTGAAGCGGATTAAACTAAGACCGACCGACCGTATAATTTCTACGCTGTAGTTTGCTTTTTTCAGTATAACAAGCATCGAGGATTCAATATAGTGTAAAAAAAGTTTAAGACAATTAGATATTTTTTTATTTTGTGCACAGACAGTAGTCCGTAAGATAGAAAATGTCAAGAAAAACTATAGAGGTTGACTCTGAGATGATTGATAAAACTCTTGAGGATTTAGCTAAACTTATACTTCGACTTAACGAGAACACGAAGAAAACAAGGAAGGAAAAGAACACAATTAAGAAAATTCAAGAAATACGCGATACATTACAGGATTCGGTGCTCTATGCGAAATTGAAAAAAAGCATACAGTAACTATCATATTTTTAAAACTAAATTTCAACTGTTTTTCTTCCTTTGTTAGATAAATATATTTTAGATTTTTCTTTTGCCTTGATGACGTAGCCCCTGTCAAGTAATTCGTCGACTAGGTTATCAGTTTGAACTTTGTCTAAAAGACCAATATCACTTCCTATTTCATATCTATCAAAAGCTTGAACGCTATCACTAACGCTTTTTTCATAGAGTTTCAAAAGGAAGGTCTGCCCAATATCTTCATGAGCCATTAATTGATTCGAGCACATTAAGAATAATTAGCGTTATAATATCTCTGAGATTTCAATCATTATGACAAATAAATCCACAAAACAGGCGAAGGTGGCTCAGGCACTCGTAAACCCCAGTTAGGAAATAACGATAAAAACATAATAAAAATAAAATATACTCTAATCGATGCTTATCATTTTACCTTTGGTCTTGTCTTTAGACTTCTTGTTAAACGTTATTTCAAGCAGTCCATTGATAAATGTAGATTTCACGCTTTCAATATCTACTTCAACGGGCAAATCAATAACTTCGTGGTACCTTCTTTTTGGGTCTTCAGTTCTTATGTCGACCTGATTTTCATTTGCGTTTATCTTAATCTGTTCCTTAGAAACGCCAGGTAATTCTATTGCTACTTTAACTTCTTTGTCGGTTGTAGAAACCTCTGACAAGGGCTGTCTTTCTGAAAGAATTCTCGCTCTTGAGAAGCCGCCTGCCCTCATACGAGGCTTAACATTTCCAAATTCTCTAACAATTGGCTTGCCGTCGGGTCCTATTGTGGTTGTCGAACCGTACACTAACGGACCAATCTCTCTGACCTTAGCCCCATCTTCAGTCACGTATTCTCTTATCAAATCCTTTGGCACTTTATCCTCAATATCCTTAAGATTTTCTTCAAACTCTCTTTCCATTTCTCTTCTCATTTCATCAAATCCTTCAAAAGGATTGCTCCTTCGACCAAAAGGCCAGTTTGTCCCGAAAAATCGATTAAACCAGTCGGATGGCTCAATACTCATTTATGATATAACGACGAGATATCTAATAAATCAATCGTCAATAGATAAAACCGAAGCCTGAAAGGCAATGGTTGTTGTGTCCAGAATAGACAAAGCCCTGGTGAGCTGTCTTGTTAATTCGAAGCCACAGACAAGCAAGAATCGCCTACAATCTTGTGCGAAATTTACTTGCGTCTTTGTTTGCTTTGTTTGCCATTTCTTTAATTGTAGAGATAGAGCTTTGCAAATAATTTATGGGTCCCGCTAGTACACCGAGCCATCCACTCAAGACTTCTATCGGTATTTCTAAAATAATAGACAAACTGTAATTTGGTTTATTACTTATTGGATTGTATTGTCAATCTTAATCGGCTGCTCAGGATGGAGCTACTCGGATTCTTTCGAGAGAGGAGGCTGGGTCAAGGTATTCTATCCTGATGCTCAAACCAAAAAGTTGCAATACTACTCACAATTTTTCAACACGGCCAACGGATGCGATTGCTCATCAACAGCAAGTGAAGTAAGTAGCAGTACTTTACCTTCACGAGTAATTAATTTAAGAACATCAATAATTTCCGCTACCAAGTAGCGCACTTCTTCAAAATCTATTTCTGCTTCTTGAAAAAACATTGTCAACAAATCTGGAATTATTACTATATTGATTCTGTAATCGTTGATAATTTTGGTAAGCTCATATTTCAAATAGTGAGTGAGTTGGTATACAGTAAATACTCTCGAAATCATAATCCTTTTGAGATTCTTTTTGATGTTCAGACCATATTGCTTCATAAAATCTATGAACTGGTAAACATCAGTGCAATTTCCAGCATCAAGTACAAATACTTTTGAAGCTCTTAAGCCTCCATATTTCTTCGGCAGTAAACACTGCACCGCCAGCTTCATTAGCATCAGGTTTGCCATTCTAGAGTTACCAAGGATACACATTGCATCATTGGATAGTAGTTCTATGGTTTTATTTGGAGTGACGTCAATTGCGAATGATATTTGATTAAGATAGTCATAAGCGGTTTTAAGATTTATATTTTTGATTTTATTGTCTGTAGGAGTGATTACGGAACTTATCTCTTCTTCGATGAGTCTTGACATGGAGCCTAGCTTTACAGTGTTAAGCTCTTTTTAATCAAGGAGCTACCTTTGGAGAGGGAGGGGTTTGTCATTCTGTAAGATTGAGATACATATTCACTTGTGACAAAATAAACTGATGCTCAACTAACCGTAAAAGTTTGACATGCCCAATTATTCGCGGATTGGCTTATCAGCGGTTCTCATTGTTTCCTATGAATACTATGCCCAAAATTGGGAAAAATTTGAACAGTGGTTAGCTCGCATGAATTAGATAGTATGCCTAGAACTGTATGTGCTCGTACTTCAAAAAGTCCAATAATTCGTCCCTAGTTTGAAATCCATAATACTTCATCATACCATTATTCATCTTGGAACTATTTTGTATATTGCACCCTCTATAGTAACAATGTACAATAATCCATCGTATGGTCCAACTTGCATATCGGCTATCCCTCCAAATTTAGATCCAAAAAGTATTTGATCCAGTTCGTCGCCAGAATTGGTATCGGCAATTTTATCATTCAGATCGTTATGAAGACTAAATCCAGTTCTATTCTCGTTCATATCAAAATGATAAAGGCGTCCAACTGTAGTTCCCACAAATACATCATCTTTGTATTGCTCCCCGTATTTGTCAGAATTGAGGAATTTGATTGCGCTGACACAAGCAGGTATCTTCCATGTGAATTCTGGTCTACTATATTTCCCTTTGCCTTCGAAATCTACTAAATTGTCTGGGTTCAATTTCATATTACCAATTGAGAGATCGTAATTACCAATTTTGTCAGGCTTCCAAATACCCTGTACTCTTGACCATCCACTATTAAAACCAGGCTCAACTAAATTAATTTCGTCACCAAATTCAGGTCCGTCCTCTGTATCCCACAGTTTACCTGTTATAGGATCAAAATCTATCCCAAAACTATTTCGTATGCCATAAGCGTAGTACAAATTTAAGGGATAAATCTTTCCAAGAATATGATTTGGTGGTGCTTGACCGTCAAGGGTGATTCGGATTATGCCACTTGTTGTGTCAGGAAACGCGCCGTTTTTGATATTTTGAGCCTGAGTCGCCTTGTATTTAGTCTGATCTCCTACTGTAGCATATATATTATGATCAGGACCTATCAGAAGTTTTCCGCCCACATGAAAAGATTTTCCTGTAGCAGGTGTGGAAAGAAGCAATTTGGGATTCTGCAATTTAGAATCACTTACTAACTCATATCTCCAAAGTTGGTTACGCGCTTTCTCTCCGTTCGTCGCAGACTTGGTATAGTATAAGAAAACATAAGGATTGGAATTATTAGTTTGGTTCAATTCAACAGCAATTCCTAACATTCCTCTCTCCTGTGAATGCGAAACGTGTACATCGAGCATCGTTTCAGGCATCTTATTCCCAATTGTGATTCTTTGTACCGTGCCGTGGTTCTTCTCTATAATCAAAATATCATCCGGACCTAGGAAAGCCATACCAGTTGGCAAACTAAGTCCGTCTATAACCTTTTCCACCTTAAGCCTTGGATCCTTAACTGTAGGCTCATTGGATGCAGATTTAGTTCCAGTATCCTGTCCGTAAAGAATGCTATACTGGCCTATTAAATTGATACATAGAACAACTGCAATTAAAAATCGAAGCATCCTGCATGTTGAAAAAATATGAGATTTAAGGATTTAGATTCAAATTCTAGTAAACTGGTGTAGAAAAAAATCCAACAATTAAAAAACGGATAGATCGGATTTAACATTTGTGCACTTATCGAATTCAAAATCAATGAACTTATTGATAAAATAAACGCGAAAGATTCCATACTTGAAGCCGATCCACTCGATAGTGAAGTAAGGGTATTGGGTTGGATCTTGTACAAGGTTTGTAGTAACGAGTTGCCCGTAAAAATCTAAAGCAGCTTTTTCCTACGTAGGTTATCTCGTGCTCCAAGCAGCTTAATAACGAAAGGAATTTCTTGGATTCTTGGAATTATTCAGGTATGTCTCTACGGCCTCTTTATTTAATTTGAATTTATCAGCCAAACTGAGAAATTCATCACGTCCAGGAGATACAAGGTCTATCCACGTATTGTAGCCATTTCCTAGATCTTCAAGCGAACCTTCAGTTTTTATGTCCTTTTTATTATAGGAGATAATCGTTTTCAATGTCATTATTCTGTTCCTTTCACAGTCTTATCTTCCCTTATCAGATTATAATGGAAGGAATGACTGGCTAGACATAACGACTAATCGTGATTCTCTACTTATCATAGAGTTGCGAAAGTTTTTTTCCAGAATTACAATAAGATATCCAATCTCGTTGCGTAGTCAATCCTAATTTCCTTGTAAACGCTCTGGCTTCATGGAATGGAAGAAAGGTCAACTATTAAATGCTACGTAGAAGGTCAAAGATATGTTTTTAGAGAAATTTTGTTTATTGGCCTAATTCATCTTCATGATAATCTAAGAACCAGTCATTGAAGCTTGCATTAGATTATGCCAATAATAAATTAGGCGCCGATTGCTATATGATTAAACTAAGAAAATTGAATTTCAGACATTGCGAAGGCTACTACTCTAAAAACCCAAAGGCCTGCATTTTTCCCTGTTCAATTTCAGAAATAGATAAAGATGATCAAATGTTGGAAGTTTATGAAAGAGTAATACTTTGGTCCAATGTCGTCCTTGTCTCTACTCCTATAAGATGGGGAAATGCCAGTTCGCTGTATTACCAAATGGTTCAAAGGATGAATTGCGTTCAAAATCAATCAGTTACTAATCAACAATACTTAATTCGTGATAAAACAGCTGCCTTTATAATAACAGGAGGTCAGGATAATGTTCAACATGTTGCAGGGGAAATGCTAACTTTTTGGTCACAGCTAGGATTTGTGTTTGGCAAATTCCCCTTTGTGGGGTGGACTAGAGGATGGTATGCCGAAGATACCGAGAACAATTACAAGAGCATGATATCAGAAAATGGTGCTGCAATGAGGAAGGATATAATACGGACGGTAACGGGTGCTGTAGAAATGTCAAAATTAATTCTGGAAAATAAGTACGACGAGCGACTAATTTAAAAAAAAGTGGTATATTTTCTTGTCCTAAGCAATTTCTCAGTTTAACCTGAGATATTAATTCATTGTAAAGTAAACATACGGGGTTCATTTAAATTTCGAAGCAAATTGAACTCCAGAAGATTTAAGGTCTAAACGAGTCGCGATTGTAATCGTATTATACTATTGAGTGCATAGAGTATTATCTTCTGTACAAATGGTGTCTCGGGTTTCTGTCCCGTTCCCCGAAGCACTATTGCGGTAGAGGGGAAAGGCCAAATACGGGACTGGCCGAAAAAAGCCCCTTACCATACAGGAGACTTACGAATTACGCTTACGTGTTTATTAGCACTTAAAAGATAAGATCTGAAATCACCACATTTGATCAGTATATAATTTCGTATGTTTTTCGAGGAGATAATCAAAGACGGTAATAAATGCCGAGTCGTTGAGTATGGCTGAATTTTCAATCGGAACTAAATTTAATACAAAAATGAGAAGAATTTTTTATTATATAATTTAAGTAGACGATGATCAATAATGCATTGCGGGGTCATAAAACCACGATATATTTTTGCCGTTTATCAGATTTAACTATCCGCCAAATTGCCCCATATTTGCACTGCAAAACCGATTGCTAATAATATTGCGCCTAGTTGAGCAACTCTTGTTTCTAATAACCTATGTTTTTCTTCGTATATGTTTTCTTCACCGCGGGTTTGAGACTCTTTTTCGATTGTTTTCTTGGATCTAAAAATCCTGCCGTATCCAATTAGGATAGATGCAATCAAGTTCAATATCAAGCCCGAAAGGATGAGTATATTTGTCAAGGATTATCTATCTTAATATCGTCACTAATGCTTTGAGGCCGTCCAAATATTAGTAGAAATCAAGTTGGCAAATATGTTGAAGCAACATATTTTACTAAATCATTTTCTAGCGTTACTGGCATAATGAATAGTACATTAAATAGGAATCTGAGGAGGATCACAATTACAATAATTACGATTATCACTAGTGCGATATAAACCAGCGTGTTTAAAACCATATATAGTCTAGGTGCATAATTGTATAAATAACTTTAATGCAGAGCGAGCGGAGTCCTCTTTTTATCGTCACAACTTACTTATGCAATATTGTACTATTAAGCAACGCCACCTGCAACGAGATAAAGGAAACTTAACGCAATTGAAAAGAAAAAAGTAGAGGAACAAGATGACTAAAATTTTTTCTTTAAAAGCTGCAATTATGATCAGAGTATTTCTAGGCGGATTGATATTTCATTCAATAACATTTCAATTCCTTCCGATATAAACAAGGCTCAAAAGATATATTACATTTGCAGTTCTAAGACATCAAAGCCAGAAGCCAGACTTAGGTGATTCCTCTGACTCTGGTGAGAACTATTTTACAAAAGCTCGTCAAAATTACCTACTACCTAAACCCAATAAAGACAGGCGACTGAGTAATGTGAAGTTACTACTGAATTTCTCTGTTCGTGTTATAATGACGTAACTCGCGGTAGAACGGATCATGAAGTAGATAGCAGCAACGGTCATAATTGCTGTTCCTATTCCAACCAATTGGTAGAGTTCCAATCCTGGCCTTTAACCTATTTGTTATTCTTTAAATTTAGTACAATTACATTTGAGACATTTTCCATATTCTTGATT
>Ga0207645_10002580_pt1 | contig 14136 bp, 13 predicted proteins | sample KBSM53metaG_FD_184331 | JGI IMG/M metagenome (GOLD analysis project Ga0207645, IMG submission 184331) | Miscanthus rhizosphere microbial communities from Kellogg Biological Station, Michigan, USA - KBS M5-3 metaG (SPAdes) (version 2) | ecosystem: Host-associated > Plants > Roots > Rhizosphere >...
TTCCTCCCCACGGCTTCCGGAAACATCGGCATCGGCGTCAATGCCGGCGTCAACTGGTCATTCGTTATCGCCTATCGACCGAACATTGACGCGGGAGCCGCGGCCTCTTGTTCATCATCGGTTCCGGGTCGGCCTCCGAAATCTATCTTGATCCCAGCAAGCGCGAACACCTCCACGTCGGGCGAATCCAACGTCGCGCCAACGAGCGGTGCGACAGTGACAAAGCTCCAGCGTGTCGGATGAACATTGACGCTTGGTCCGATCAGGAACTCGTATTCCGGATGGCTCCGCGATTCCTTTTCGGTCTTACGCTCCCAAAGCATTTCGACACCGATATTTAACGTTGGATCGATAACCGCATACGTGAGCGCGCTGCTCAATGCGACTTCCCTTTCGCGCCCACCACCAGTCTCCTGCTCAAACGTGAAATTCGCGGCCCAATTCCAGCGATTGGCGAAGCTTTGGCCAAGAAGCAGCTTCAGCTCCAATACGTCGGGCGCATTGTCATTGAAATTCCATTCGCCGTAGAGCGTAGGATTGAGCGGGATTTTGCCCCACTTCGCGAGCGCGTACCGCAATTCCACACTGGAGCCTTTGTAAAAAGATTTGCCGTCTGCAACTCCCCAATTCTGATAAAGGTCGAGCTGGAAACGATACGGCAGGCCAATCTCGATTTCGTGCCGGAAAGCGTGCTCATCCTCGCCATCCTTGAATTCCGGCGTCCAGAAACTATTGATCGCGATCGAGCCTGGCGGCCGCACGTAAACACGGCTCGTCCCAAATGTGCGTGTGGTTGTCCATTCAGGTTGTTGATTTGGCCCAACTAACGTCTGTTGGCTGTATCTCTCAATAGGGGCGACCCCTGTAACTGTTACGCTTTCGGTTGTTGACTCTCCTTGAGACGGCGTCGCGGCAGTATTCTGAGCGACAGATTTTTCCAGGGAACCGAAGAATGCGACTGCGATGAATGCGCAGAAGCCAAAAATAGATGTTTTCATTGACGGCAACCGTAGCAACATGCGGAGCACTCTGCTGCCGCTGGAATGCTATTTTTTGACGCTCAATTGCGCCGTACAAATTCGCGCCGAGAATGTTCGCACTGAATTCCTGTGATCGAAGGACACGCTTCCGCCCTGTCCTGGTCGCCAAGCAGCCTACTTGTGGCGAATAAACAAAATCGGCAGGCTGGCAGTCTGCGGGGCCGAGTCAGGCAAGATGCCTGACTTCCCCGCCGCAAGCTGCCGCTAAAAAAAAGCAACCCACCGCCAGCAGTCAAAGCATGGATATGATAAGTTCCAAGGCAATGAAGGCCGCTTTGCGCATCGGCGTCGTTATAGCTGCCCTTTTCGTCGTTGCGATGCTGATCTGGCAGGGAGTCACGGCGCATGGCGCGCCTGACCCAACGCGGCCCAACACCAGCCCGACGGTCGCGTTTCTCGACATCGGAATTCTCGTCTTCCGCGAAGGACTCGAATGCATTCTGGTGCTGGCCGCCATCACCGCGAGCATGACCGGAGCCAAGCGCAGCCACCGCCGGCCGGTCGCGCTGGGCGCAGGCGCTGCGTTTATCGCAAGCTTAATCACCTGGTTTGTCGCCGTGCGCATCGTTGGCTCGCTCAGCGACAACATGTCTGCGCTCGATTTGCAGGCCGCAACCGGACTGCTTGCCGTCGTTGTCCTGCTCGTGATCATGAACTGGTTCTTTCACAAGATTTATTGGGGCGGCTGGATTCGCGCCCACAATCGCCGCCGTAAAGCCCTGCTCGAAAGTGCGCACGCAGTCGAAATTTCCCAGCGGCATCTCTGGTGGGGATTGATCTTGCTCGGATTCACTTCACTATATCGCGAAGGATTTGAGGTTGTCCTGTTTCTGCAGAGCTACAATCTGCGCCTGGGCGGTGGGGTTGTGCTCAAGGGTGCGCTCTTGGGCATGGTGCTGACGGGTATGGTAGCGGTGCTCACGTTTGTTCTTCAGCAGCGCCTGCCATATCGCAAAATGCTGATCACTACTGGCATTCTTCTGGGCGTCGTCTTGCTCGTAATGGTCGGCGAACAAACGCAGGAGATGCAGTTGGCGCATTGGATACCGACAACACCGATTAGCGGGTTGGAAAACATGATTCCGGCGTGGATGGGAATGTGGTTCGCCGTGTTTCCGACCGTAGAAACGCTCGTCGCCCAATTGATCGCCGCGGTTTTGGTAATCGGATCCTATTATGCTGCTCGACACTTTGGAGGCGCGCTGCCCCAGAGGGCCGATCCGGCCCAGGAAGCGCGAGCCGAAGCCGATGCCGCGATCGTGGAGAATTTGGGAAGCTCCGTAAAGGCAGGCTCGCCACGGAAAGAATCGGGCCGCCTGGCGGAAGTGCCGCCGGTGTTCAGCGGCAATGCCGACACGGCTGCGACCACAGCTGCCAGGGTTTGAGATCGAGTCGCGGTTCCCATTCGGTCCCGTCGCTCTGATCAATCGACGGCGTCCGCAGACAATGCTAATTACGATTCCGTGACCAAAATCGACAGAGTGGTATTGTTGGCGGCGGGACGCGGCACCCGCATGCGTGAAATGACAGCCGACTTACCCAAGCCGATGCTGGAAGTCCGCGGCAAACCGGTTTTGCAGCATATCGTGGAAGGATTGCGCGAGGCGGGCCTACAAGACTTCCTGATTATTGTCGGCTACCACGCCGATGCCGTGCGAAATTTCTTTGGCGACGGTTCTCGTTACAACGTCAAGGTCCAATATGCGACCCAGGTTGTTCAGGACGGAACCGGGCGAGTGGTCGATCTTGCGCGCAATTTTGTTGAAGAGTCGCCGTTCGTTTTGAGCTACGGTGACATTTTGGTCGAACGGGCAAACTACAAACGGCTTCTCGATCTTCCAGACGATGTTGAAGCAATCATCGCAGTGAAACGCGGCGAAGACGTCAGTAAAGGCGGTGCGGTCTTTCTCAACGATAGAATGGAACTGGTCGATCTTCGCGAGAAGTCGTCGCCGGGAGAGCCAACAAGTCCGTGGTACAACGCGGGCATTTACACATTTCGACCGAGCATTTTTGAATTCACGGCAAAGTTGAAACCTTCACCGCGCGGGGAGTACGAGCTGACCGATGCGATTCGTGAGCTCGCGCAGTCCGGCAAGAACGTGAAAGCGCTGGAGCTCACGGGCGAATGGGCAGACGTACGCGATCCGACGGTGTTAGCGACGCTCAATGCGCCGCGGGCGATACAACCGGTGGTCAAAACCCAGTGACTGAATTCCGACGGGTCGCAAATCACCGATCACTAATCACACCTTCGGCCGGTGGTTCCTCGCCGATCTCCTCTTCGATTTCGCGGCGCCATTCGCGCGAAAGCCATGGCCGCAGTAATCCGTATAGCAAGTAGGCCAGGAACAGAACTGCTGGCATCCACTCGTAATACATCACCGTGAAAACAATAACGAGTATGATGGCAAGAAAACGTGGGATCGACTTCTTCGTCTTCCAATTAACCGCCTTGAAGCTCGGATACTGGAACCGGCTGAACATCATGAACGAGAGAAAGAGCAGCAACGGCGGTAGAACGAAGCGCCAGTTGCCGAGGTGATGTTCACCTTCAGCAAGCCAAAGAAGAAACAACGTGATCGACGCAATCAGGCCGGCGGCCGCAGGTATAGGAAAACCTGTGAAAGTATTTTGGTGAGCGGCTCCTCCGTTTGTCGCGGCCGCGGAATTGAAGCGCGCAAGACGCAACGCGCCGCACGCCAGGTAAACGAATGCGATGATCCAGCAGGCATTTGGAAATTGATTGAGAACGACTCTGTAAACCATGAGTGCCGGCGCGAGACCGAACGATACGATGTCGGCGAGTGAGTCGAACTCGCGGCCGAATGGAGTGTCGTGACCGCCGAGTCGCGCAAGTCTTCCATCTAAAAAGTCAAAGACAAACGCGCCGAGAATGAACCAGATGGCTTCGTGAAAACGATCCGCGGCAAGATCGGCATTAGTGCCTTGTAACAGGGCCCCTTCAAGAATTTTGAGCGTGGCCGTGAAGCCACAAAAGAGATTACCTGCCGTCATCAGATTCGGCAGCAGATAAATCTTCGAAGGTTGTTCGTTCATCAACTGGAAAGGCGCGCGACGATTGTCGATCCGCCAAAAACGTGGTCTCCCACTTTCACGAGTAGTTCAGCGTTGAGCGGCAAATATAATTCCGTTCGCGAACCGAAGCGAATCATTCCGAAGCGATCACCTTTTTTTAATTCTTCGCCGACTTGCGCCCAGGCTACGATCCGTCTTGCTATGGCGCCAGTGATCTGTCGCACGACGATCGTCACGCGCGGGTTCTCGAATGCCCACGTCATGGACTCGTTCTTCTCCGAACAGTCGGGACGACGTGCGTCGAGATAAAGTCCTTCCCGATGTTGACGATAAACGATGCGCCCATCGATCGGTGCGCGATTTGTGTGCACATCGAAGATCGACAAAAAAATTCCGACGCGGCAAGTATTCGTTTTCAGAACTTCATTTTCGTTCATCTCCACGATTTCGCTGACCGTCCCATCAGCTGCGGCCACGATCACACTCGGATCTGTTGGCGCTGGCCGATCTGGGTCCCGGAAAAAGGCGACAGTGCAAAAAATCAGCAGTAAAAAAAGCATGGATAACCATGGCGATACGAACCAGGTGGCCACCGAAGCCAGCACCAAAAACGCAAGAATCCAGCGTGCTTCCGAGAGCGTTTGGAGGCGCATAAAGGCAGTGTATCTTCCAGGCCGAAAAGATGCTGGTCAAGGCGACAAAAATGAATAGTGACCGTTAGCGGGAGAGACCACAATATCATGGGCTACTCGGTCCCACTGCCTTCAACCGGTAGCGGAAATAACCCGCTCGCAACCACGAGATTATTAGTTGTTTTTGGGCCAATTTCTCGGTATGCTGGTTGGTGCGGCCTCGATGGCGCACCTTTATGGCGCAAGTTCAAGAAGAAATTCCAGTCGAAAAAGCGCATGGCGGAAGCTCGACTGGGATAGACGCAACGCAAAAATACGACGCCGCTCAAATTGACAAACTGGAAGGTCTTGAGGCGGTTCGGAAACGGCCTGGGATGTTTATCGGAGACCCCGATGAGCGAGGCCTGCACCACCTCGTCTTCGAAGTGCTCGATAATTCCATCGACGAACATCTTGCCGGATTTTGCACAAAAATTGAGGTGGTCGTGCACATCGATGGATCCGTTTCGGTCCGAGACAACGGCCGGGGCATTCCTGTGGATATTCATCCAAAATGGAAGATGCCGGCAATTGAACTGGTGCTGACAAATTTGCACGCTGGCGGAAAATTCGGACAAGGCGCTTACAAATATTCCGGTGGTTTGCACGGTGTCGGGGCGAAATGCACGAATGCACTTTCGGAATGGTTCAAGGTGGAAGTCTCGCGCGATGGCAAGGTTTACCACATGGCTTTCGCCAAAGGGAAAACAACCGACAAACTCACGGTTATCGGCGAAGTCAAAAACAAAAAGACCACCGGAACACTCATCACGTTTTTACCCGACCCGACGATCTTCACGATCACAACGGAGTTTAAATTCGAGCGGCTGGCGACGCGATTGCGCGAGCTGGCGTTTCTCAATCCCGGCCTCGAAATCACACTAGCCGATGAGCGGAGCGATCCACCGAAAAAGGAAACATTTTTCTACAAACACGGCATCGAAGAGTTCGTAAAACAGCTCGGCGAAAACAAGCAGGTGCTTCATCCGAAGCCGGTAGTGATCTCGCGACAGCGCGATGAAGTTTTTGTCGATGTTGTTCTGCAATACAATGACAGCTACAACGATCAGATTTTGCCGTTTGCTAATTCCATCCCAAATCCGGATGGCGGAACGCATTTGACTGGCTTCCGCACTGCGCTGACAAAGGCCGTTAACCAGTACGCGAAATCGAGTAATTTTCTCAAGGAGAAGGATCCTTCGATCTCGGGCGACGATGTGCGCGAAGGTTTGATTTGCGTCCTGAGCATCAAATTGCCGAACCCGCGGTTCGAATCGCAGACCAAGGTGAAGCTCGTGAACACGGAGATCGACGGGATTGTAAACTCGGCCGTTTACGAAGGTCTGATGACTTACTTCGACAAGAATCCGCCGATCGCCCGGCGCATCTTTGACAAGGTGCTCACGGCAGCCCGGGCCCGCGAAGCGGCGCGAAAGGCGCGGGAAACGATTCGCAAAGGCGCGCTCACCGGTGGCGGGTTGCCGGGAAAATTGGCGGATTGCTCCGAGCGCGACCCGGAATTGACCGAACTTTATATTGTCGAAGGTGATTCGGCGGGCGGCTCGGCCAAGCAGGGTCGCGATCGGCGTTATCAGGCGATCCTGCCAATTCGCGGCAAGCTCATCAATGTCGAAAAGGCCCGCGAGGATCAGTTTCTCAAAAACAACGAGATCCAGTCGATGATCACGGCGATCGGCGCGGGCATCGGCAAACAGAAAGAGGATGGCAACGGCAAAGATGAAGGCCGCTTCGACATCACTAAGTTGCGCTACGGTCGGATCATCATCATGACCGATGCGGATGTGGACGGTTCGCACATTCGCACACTGTTGCTGACCTTTTTCTTTCGCCAGATGACCGAACTGGTGCGCGCAGGCAAGATTTACATCGCGCAGCCTCCGCTTTATCAAATCAAACGAAAAAAACGCGAAGAATATGTCGATGATGATGTCCAGCTGAACAAAATCCTCATTTCGCTGGGTGCGGAGGATGTGCGATTGAAAAACCTGGAGGATGACAAAGAGATCACGCCGGCGCAACTGAAGGACCTTCTCGAATCGCTCGAGAAACTTGCCAAACTAAGTGAAGCAGTCCGCCGGCACGGTGGCGATTTCGAAACTTATCTCGCCGAACGCAATTCCAGGTCGGGCAAGCTTCCGGGGTATCTGGTGAAGGTGAGAGAGGGGAACGAGGAGACCGTCCATTATTTTCACGATGAGAAGGAGGTTCGCCAATTTCATCATGAGAATCTCGATCTTAATTTGTTCGATGCCGAGCTCGGGCAGGAATTGCTGCCGCTTGGGGAATCGCCGGTGCGGGGAAATGGCAGCCGCAGACGCGGAAAACTCGTTGAACTACACGAGTCCGCGGCGATTCAGAAACTGATTGCCGAGCTCGCCCGCAAGGGCCTCAAAGTTGGTCATTACGCCGCGAGCGACCGGCCGATCTTCGAGCTGGTTGAAGGCGACGGCGAAAAAGCCGTTTCACATCCTCTGTTTTCGATTCCCGAAATTCTTCAGAAGATTTTGGAGATTGGCCGACGCGGGGTCCAGATCAAACGCTTCAAAGGCCTCGGCGAGATGAACGCCAAGGAGCTGTTCCAGACCACAATGAATCCGGAGAAGCGCAAACTCCTCAAAGTAGACTTGAATGACGATAACGCCGTCGATGCCGATAAAATGTTCACGATTTTGATGGGCGACGTCGTCGAACCCCGTCGCCAATTCATCGAAGACAACGCGCTCAACGTGCGGAACCTCGATGTGTAAAATTCACGATGGGGGGTCTGTTTCACAAACTGCGCCATCCGCGTCGCTGTTATGTCGTCTGCGCAATCCCGCGTTGCGGAAGCAATTTGCTGACGGACGGTCTGCACGCCACTCGCCGGGCAGGCGTGCCGAAGCAGTTCTTCCTCGCAAAGTTCGAGTCTCGCTACGGGGCGGATCACGGACTCAATCCGGCCAGCAATTACGCAGCGTACGTGCGCGGCATCGTCCACGCGAAGACGACCTCAAACGAAGTCTTCGGCTTTAAATTGATGAGCTGGTACCTGGACGATTTTCTGACTCGCCTGCGGGGAGCGGGTGTTTTCGGCGACGCTGGAACAAACGATCTCGACCTTCTTCAAAATGCCTTTCCCCGTCTCCGCTTTGTGCACGTCGTCCGGCGCCACAAACTACGGCAGGCGTTATCGACGGCGCGCGCACTTCAGACCGGGCTTTGGAAAGTGCAAAAGGGAAAGACCGCCTTGCGCGAACCGCAGTTCGACCCGGAATTGATCGAGCAATGTCTTAAAGAGGCCGAGCGACAAGAAAAGCTTTGGCAAAGCTTTTTCCAGCGGGTCGGGGTCGATTCTTTCCATGTCGATTACGAAAAACTGTGCGAAGATTATGAGACGACGATTCGTGCGGTCCTGGATTTCTTAGGAATCTCGCTGCCGCGTGATGCTCGCATCGGTTCTCCTAGAACGGTCAGGCAAGCCGATGAAATTTCACGCATCTGGGAAGAGCGTTTTCTCACGGAGCGCCGGGCTTCGTGTCCTCCCGCGCAAGCTTAGCCGCCATGTATAACGCAAACGAAAAAGTAGAGCCGATAAATGTGGCCGAAGAGGTGTCGAGATCGTTCCTCGATTACTCGATGTCGGTCATTATCTCGCGTGCGTTACCGGACGCACGTGACGGGCTCAAGCCATCGCAGAGGAGAATTCTCTATGCGATGCACGATTTGTCGCTCTTTCCAAACCGACAGCATCGCAAATGCGCGAAAATCTGTGGAGATACAAGCGGTAATTATCATCCGCACGGCGAAGCGGTGATTTACCCCACGCTTGTCCACATGGCGCAATCGTGGGCGATGCGTGAAACGCTCATCGATGGCCAGGGCAATTTCGGCTCAGTCGAAGGGGATCCGCCCGCTGCGATGCGTTACACCGAAGCGCGCATGACCCATCTCGGCGCCGCACTCATGACCGATATGGACAAGGACACGGTCGACTTTGTCCCCAATTACGACGAGACCCGCACCGAACCGACTGTTTTCCCATCCGCATTTCCGAACCTGCTCGTGAATGGCGGGACCGGCATCGCGGTTGGAATGGCGACAAACATCCCGCCGCACAACCTTCGCGAAGTTGTCGAAGGCATATGTGCACAGGTCGACGATCCTGAGATCACTCTGGAAGAGCTGATGAAGCATGTGAAAGGGCCGGATTTTCCCACCGGTTGCACCATCTACGGGGACGCAGGGATCAAACAATATCTCGAGACTGGCCGAGGCAGCATGAAAGTGCGCGGCAAAGCCGGCATCGAGGAACTCAAAGGCGGCAAAGAGCAAATCGTCATCACCGAAATTCCGTACAACGTGAATCGCGCCACTCTGGTTGAGCGCATTGCCCAACTCGTAAACGAGAAGACCATCTCGGATGTCACTGCCATCCGGGATGAATCCGACGAAAACACGCGCGTTGCGATCGAACTAAAACGCGACGCAAATCCAAAGGTCGTTATCAACAACCTTTATAAGCACACCGCGCTGGAAAGCTCGTTTGCCGTTATCATGCTGGCGATCGATCACGGCCGGCCAAAACTCCTTTCCCTGAAGGATGCCAACGCCGCTTATATCGAGCATCGCCGCGAAGTCGTCTTGCGACGAACCCGCTTTGAGCTCCGGCGGGCCGAGGAACGGGCCGAGACCCTCGAAGGCTATCTCATTGCTCTCGCCAATCTGGACGAATTCATTCGGATCATCCGCGAATCTGCGAATCGCGACGAAGCGAGAGTTAAATTGCTCGCCTTCGAATTCACTCGAAAGCAGGTCGAAAAAACCGGAGTTCTTATCCGCAGCGAAGCGCGTTTAGTGGAAGGCCGCTATGCCTTCAGCGAACATCAGGCCAACCAGATCCTCGACCTTCGCCTCTATCAGCTCACTGGTATGGAGCGCGACAAGATCGAAGCCGAATACAAAGATCTCCTTAAGACCATCCAAGATCTGCGCGACATTTTGGCGAAGGAGAAACGTGTCCTTACCATCATTAAGAAAGAGCTGCGCGAAATTGTCGACAAACACGGATCGGATCGTCTAACCGACTTCGCTCGCGACGAAGGCGAGATCAATATGGAGGATCTCATTGTCAACGAAGGTTGCATCATCAGCATCACTCACGGCGGCTTTATTAAGCGCACTGCCGTAAGCGCATTTCGCGCCCAGCGCCGCGGCGGCAAAGGCGTGATCGGCATGTCAACGCGCGAGGGCGCCACCGAGGAAGAGGAAGGCGATTTTGTCGAGCACCTCTTCACCGCCACGACGCATGACTACCTGATGTTTTTTACCGAATCAGGACGCGCTTACGTCGAAAAAGTTTACGAGATTCCCGAAATGGGACGCGCAGCCAAGGGGCGTTCCATTGCAAATATTCTGGATCTTCGTCCCGATGAGAAGATCGCTGCGACGATCCGGGTTCAATCCAAAAAATCGGGCACTGGACCAAGCGCCGTCGATCAGACCTGGGACGAAAATCTTCATATCGTTTTCGCGACGCGCTCTGGCATCGTCAAAAAATCCAACCTTTCCGATTACGCGAATGTCCGGAAAGGCGGAATCATCGCGATTCAGATCGAGGAAGGCGATTGCCTGATCGACGCCAAACTCACCAACGGCAACAATGAGCTTGTGCTGATCACGAAGGAAGGAATGAGCCTCCGGTTCCATGAAGAGCAGTTGCGCGATCAGGGACGCAACACGGTGGGTGTGTGGGGAATTCGGCCAGATAAAAAGGATCACGTAGTTGCGATCGCAATTGTTGATCCGAGCGCAATGTTGCTGGTGGCTGGCGAGAATGGCATTGGCAAGCGAACCCCATTTGATGATTACCGCCGTCAATCTCGCGGCGGCAAGGGCATCATCACCATGAAAACCGGTGAGAAGACTGGCGAAGTTGTCGGAGCCCTGACAGTCACCGATAACGACGAGCTGATGCTTATCACAACCAAAGGCCAGATGGTGAGGACGCGTGTAAAGGAAATCCGCGTCGTCGGCCGAAACACAATGGGCGTAAAACTGATGGACTTGCGCAATGGAGAAAAGCTCCAGGCGATTGCGCCGGTCGTTAGCCAGGCCGAAGAAGAAGCGCAAATCGCTGAAGCCCCCGTCGAGACAGCATAAGCAAACGTTTGATCCTGCTGGAAGCGAATGGCGCGTGGCTAACAGTACAAGAAGAAAGGAACACCGGTCCACGGTGTTCCCTTCCAATTGCTGCTGGCGCCCAGCTTAGTAACCACCGGAGCGATGCGTAGTCATTGTGCTGGTCGCTCCCGTAGTGGGCTGGGTTACGGCAGTTTCATGTGTTGTTGTTGTTGTCGTCGTCTCGGCTTCTTTCGTCGCGCAGGAGCCCAGCAGCATCACGGCGAGCATCGAAAACAGAGAAGTAAGAATGAACGGTTTTTTCATAACGATTGTTTCCTCTTTAAGAACAATTCGTCACAAGTCGCTTCGCCAGACGTATTAGAGACAAGAATTCTAGCTAAATTTCGATCTTGGCTCGCTGTCGCTTGATCTGGCTGCGCCGGCGTTTAGCTTCGAGTATCTTTTGCTTTAATGCGGCAGGCCGTCGCGACTTTCGACGGCGAGCTTTTTCGAGTTCAGCGATCTTGGCCGTCCGGTTTTTTTCCTGAGCCTGCTCTACTGCATCCAGCAAGCGTTCCCGCGCAAGTTTGCGATTTACTGCCTGCGAACGCGAATCCTGTGCGGTAACCCTGATGCCACTCGGACGGTGACACAGCGTTACTGCGGTTGCAACCTTGTTAACGTTTTGCCCGCCCGGTCCGCTGGCTCGGGCAAACGTTTCCTTGAGATCTGCATCGCGAATACCAAGGCGCCGCATTCGCTGCGTTAACAGGTCTTCCGACATTAGTGCACTACTCCATCGCGTCTTGAGAGAAACTTGCGAGTCGTGGCTCGCGTTTTTCAAACGAACTGCCGATGGCCGGACTCGAACCGGCACGGGCCTGTTACGGCCCAACGGATTTTAAGTCCGTTGCGTCTGCCATTTCGCCACATCGGCTTTTTCGCGATGTAGTCTAATTCGATTCTAAAATGCGCCAACTCGATTCCAGAGATCGGAGGGAACACGCGGTCGAGGCAATCCGGTTTCATGCCGTTACGATGATAAATTCACGTTAGCATTGCTGATCAGTGTTCATGGAAACGTTTCCGGATCCCACTGATCCGCTCGGATGGCGAGCCGATTTTTGCCATGGAGAAATCCATCCGAAAAGACGACATGCTTCACGCCCTGATCGACGCCAAGGCCGATTGGGTGCTCGCGCCTAACGCCTTTCCGTCGGGCTCGCCGAAGGCCAGCGCCGCCCGGCATCATGGCGACGTCGATAGCGACTAGGCAAGGTTAGAGGCCACCCTTGGGCGCATGACTGGGAAGGTTATCGGCAGGCAGTATTTTCGCGTTACTGGAAAGGTTTACACTGGCCACATTTCCCTGCTTCACGTAACCGAATGATCTGCTGGAGCATGGGAGTATCAATTCTATGTATCGGCCGATTGGAAGAGAAACGAGAGCAGCATATACTTATGATCGATGACGAACCTAACGAACCCGCGGCGCAGCCAGATGAAGAGTCCGCTGAGCAAACGGATCCGCCGGAACAGCAAGTGACCGAACAGCCCGCCGAAGCCAACCGGTCAGAAGGCGCACCTCTGGACGAAGCCATTCGCGATGCACTACAACTCGATCTGGAATCGGCGGGTCATACCAGCGACGGCAAAAACGGGGGACTGCTCATCATGGGAAAACGATCCCAGGGCTTTTGCCAAGATCGTCGCCGATAACTATCTCAGCACAGAGTTTGACCACATGCCTGGCCTGGTAGCTCCGGAGGGGATGTCGTGTTGGTCGTCCTACCCGGGCGGGAAAGTTTCAGACTTTTGCTACCTTCACTATAGCGATGGTTGGAACGTAATCGTCAGCCTAGCTAACATACCTGATTACGTGAAGGCACGAGCTATCGCGCCCGAGCGGAAACCAATGTGCACCTATTCTTATGACTGCACGGACACGGGAGTGTTAGTCTTAAACGGAATAATAATAACAACAAACTCTTGCGAGAAATCAGTATATGACTAATCTAAAATTCCTAAACGAATCGACTACTCGAATATAAATACCTTGATGATGACGACTCCGCCTTTTTTTATAAGTCTGGGCTAATGGTAGATGCTGACGGCGCGTATCATGCCTATCACCCGGATGGAAGTGTGACTTATCCATTGCAGCACCGTTAAGTTTTTGAGAAAAATTCTACGATGCGAAACTACTGCGTGCTGCGCGAATCGCTGGCCAGGTTTTCACTCGTGTTGTGCTGCGGTCTCTCAGTCGGCTTTTCGGCGCTGCTGGCATTTGGAGCCGGTGAGCCTTCCCATACCCCTCAGCCTTTCGCGTGCGAAGTTCGTTATTATTTTCGTGAGCATTTTCGTCATGCGAAGCCCGGGGAGAAAAGCGTCTCAGCGTCGGCCTTTGAACGGGAGGCGCTGCCATTGTCCCGCGTTACGATTTCAAATGGCGTACCGGAACGAACCGTAGAGGGGCGAGTGGCACATCTGCCTTATCAGTTTTTGGTAAAGATTAGGGGAGGGACCGACAGCGAAAATGGAACTCTCGAAGTCAATGTTCTGAATAGCTCGGGCAAGCCTGCCGCTGGCTTTCCGCAGGTCATGGCAAATCCTCTTACAAAGGCAGGGGACTCAAGCCGCAAGGAGTTCGACCTGACCATCGGGAAGAGCCGCAAGCAGAAGATCAAGAAAGCGCTTCTCACGCAGGACGAGTTCCTTACCCATGTCGATTTAATTGTTGGCATGGACGACGATTTTCTATCGGCGGATTTCCCAAAATGATCTGAAGCGCATCTAAACTGCGCGAATTGCTGCTTGCGTTGCCCCATGAGGTCCGGCCGGATCGCATTGTTGGTACTCAAACTAGCCCTCGGGAAATTGGATAACTCTCTCGTCGCCTTCCATCGCAGGTTCCTTTACCTTTGCCTTACGGAAAATCATCCACACCCCGCCGAGAACGAGAGCAGCGCCTAGCAAGGACGAGATCGGAAATGTCTCGCCACCTAGCAACCAGCCGAGCATGACTGCGCCTGGCGGAGTTATAAGCGAGATACTTTGCAATTGCGCCAGAGTCAATCGTGGCAGGAGCCAGTACAGAAGCAGAAACGTAAGTGCGGATCCGATGACGGCGAGGTACACCAGGCAGAACACCGACGTGGCAGTCCAGGGAAACCGCGCTGGGTTTCCATCCACCGCAAACCCAAGCACCAACAACGGCGCAGTTCCGAAAATCATCTGCCACGCCGCCAACATTGCAGGCGCGAGCT
>Ga0207645_10002582_pt1 | contig 14126 bp, 11 predicted proteins | sample KBSM53metaG_FD_184331 | JGI IMG/M metagenome (GOLD analysis project Ga0207645, IMG submission 184331) | Miscanthus rhizosphere microbial communities from Kellogg Biological Station, Michigan, USA - KBS M5-3 metaG (SPAdes) (version 2) | ecosystem: Host-associated > Plants > Roots > Rhizosphere >...
AGATGAAAAATCGCGTCGAACTTTTCGTCGCCAAATTGTTCCCGCCAATTCAGCTTCGCTAGATCGGCTGCAACAAAATCGCCACGATAGCCCCCGAGATTCTTGAAGTCGCCAGAGCGAAAATCGTCGATCGCGCTTAATCGCGAGCTTGGAAATCGCTCCTGCAATTCCAGAACGAGATTAGATCCGATGAAGCCGGCGGCGCCGGTCACGAGCAGGTTCAATTTTGCGTCGGTTGCTGGCACAGGAGAAACGCGCGTGGAAAACGCGCCTGACTAAATAAATCTTGAACGGGGAAGCGCAAGCCGCTATTGCTCGCTTAGTTCTTTGCGAGTTTGAAACAGTGGATCGGCGCGAGAAATCCGGTGTGAAGCCGGAGCAGTTGCGCTGCTGTAACTGGATACGATTTCCCACAAGCCAATCGTTTGGCTATGGAACACAGACTTGTAGTCTGTGCGCCCAGCGCACAGGCAGAATGCCCGTGTTCCGAACAGCGGTGAAGGCGGGAAAAAGGTGAGTCCGAAAAACCTTCGGGCCGCAAGCCAGGAGCCAGAATATTCGAACCGATCCGCCTCATTCGCCAGCGTGACGCTGAACCAGATTTTAACTTTTTGGGTCCGCCTCGCTGTAAACCGATTCCGGAATCCGCCAGTCCGGCTCGGACCGCGAAAAAACTTCTTCGCAAAAAGAAGAATGAGAGTGGAGCGAACGGCTCTGCCGCGAGTTCTCCTCTCGAAACAGGAGGATTTGAAGTGCAAAAAAACCGTTCGCTATTTTTTTTGGCCCCGTTTCTCGCCACGTCGATTTGCTGCGCCCAGGATTCATCGCCGACACCTGCGCCAGAATCAGAGCCAATCGTCATCACTGGAACTCGGACGGACATTCCGCTCGATCAATCGCCCGCCAGCATTAGTGTCGTGACTTCGCAAGACTTTGAAGAAAAACAAATCGTTCGCGTCGCCGATGCGTTGCGTGAAGTCCCCGGCCTTTCCGTTGTGCAAAGCGGGACGGCCGGCCAGCTCACTTCGGTTTTCACGCGCGGCTTGCGTAGCGAGCACACCCAGGTGCTTCTCGATGGCATACCCATCAACCAAGGACTGGCAGGCCTGATGAATTTCGCCGATTTCACCACCGATGATATCGATCGCGTTGAAGTGGCGCGTGGACCACAGAGCACACTTTACGGCCCGCGCGCGCTGGCAGGAGCGATTCAAATTTTCACCAAGCGCGGCGAGGGCGATCCGACGTTCACGCTTACGCAGGAGGGTGGATCCTATGGGACCTTTCGCGAGGCATTCGAAAGCGAAGGGAAGTTGGGACAGCTGGATTACTCGCTCGGCCTTAGCCGGCTCGACACCGATAATGCGCGACCGAATAACCAATATCGATTGACTAACGCCATCGCGGACATCGGGTGGTCGCCGGATACGACGCTGCGGATTGGCAGTTTGATCACCTACTCGCTCGCTGACACCGGAAATCCGAACACGATTTTTGATCCAAAACCGCTCGATAATTTTCTAACCGAACGCTGGTTGATCGGACCGCATATCGATTGGCAGCCGGTTGAATGGTGGGACCACCACCTCATCGTCGGCTACGACCACGAGCGCCAACTGAACGACCCGAACCAGGATGGATTTGTAGGTCCAACGCGAGCGTTGTTCGAGCGAACACAGGTTGACTATCAGAATGATTTACGCCCGACTTCATGGCTCACCATCACCAGCGGTTTCTTTTACAGTCGTCTCAATGCCGGACAGGAACGGCCGTTCATCTTGCAAGACTTTGGACCACAGCCACGCTTTGTCAGCGATCACACGGAGGAGACCGGCGTCTTTGCACAACTGACACTGACGCCATGCGAAAATTTGATTTTCGTTAGCGGTGGCCGATTCGATCACTTCAATCAATTCGGAGACGTCTGGACCTGGCGGGAAGCGGCCAGCTATCTCATCCGCCAAACCGACACCACCCTACACGCCAGCGTGGCGACCGGATTTTCGCCACCCACCAGCCAGGACAAGATTTTCGGAATGAATTTCGGACTCGAGCCGGAACGCGATTTGGGCTGGGACGCGGGAATCGAACAACGACTTTGGAACAAACGCGTCATTCTCGGTGCAACTTATTTCCACAACGATTTGTCGAACGTCATCGGATTCAATGGCCTTTTTGACACGCTCAACCTGGGGAAGGCGCGAACGCAAGGTATCGAATGCGAGCTTCGAGCGCGGCCGTTGGATGAACTCGACCTAGTCGCGACCTATACTTATTTAGACGCGGAGAAAATCGGGTCAGCGGACATTTCACAATTGCCAGGCGCCCGCTTGCCGCGGCGGCCGCGCCATGAAGCGTATGTCTCGGCCTCATACCTGTGGTGGAAGAAATTGCGTACCACGCTTTCGGCAAAATGGGTGAATGCGCGGGAAGAACTGAATTTCGGCGGACCGAACTTCGATATCGAAGATTACAGCTTTGCGAATTTTGCGGCGGAATACGAAATCAGCCCGCATCTGTCTGTGGTCGGTCGCATCGACAATCTTACGAATGAGCATTATGCGGAAGTGTTCGGGTTTCCCGCGCTCGGCCGCGCCGCCTACGGGGGAGTGAAATTGCGATTTTGATAACACTGGCCGTCATCCCGAGGCGCGCGGACGCCGAGAGACCTGACGAAGAGGGATAACTTGTGTCCGTCATCAGCTTTGCAGGTCCCTCGCTTGCGCTCGGGATGACGGAGGTAATTGTCATTTCGATCTGCTCGTCATGCTGAGGCCCTTGTCATTCCGAGCGAAGTCGAGGAATCTCTAAATATTATGTCGGAGGGGAGGGATTCTCGACTGCGCTCGATATGACAGGAGTATGAATCCTCTGCTCTATTGCCTCATCGGCGTTGCTGGCGGCGTATTGCTGGCTGCGTTTGTTTTTTTTCTGACGCGCCGTGATTCGAAAATTGGTCCCCTCATTCTAGGTAGAATCGAGTTGCTTGAGCGTGCGCAGGAACGAGAAGAAAAGGTGTTTCGCGATGAATTGGCGCGGAACCGCGAGGAAAATGCCAACGCGGCCAAATCGCAACGCGAAGAACTGACCGCCTCGTTGGAAAGCGTGCGTGGGATCGTCGATCTGCGCTTGCAGGAATTGCAAAAAGACAATGCGCAGCAAATCGAAAGAATGCGCGCCACGGTAGACGAAAAATTGCAGGGAACACTTGAAAAACGCCTGGGCGAATCGTTCAAGCTCGTGAGCGAGCGATTGGAAAAGGTACACCAGGGTCTCGGGGCGATGCAGCAACTGGCAAGCGATGTCGGTGGCTTGCAGCGGGTGCTGACCAATGTGAAAACGCGCGGCGGCTGGGGCGAAGTGCAGCTGGGGACGCTGCTCGAACAACTACTCACTCCGGAACAATTCGATCGCAATGTGCAAACACGGGATGAAAGCGGCGAACGCGTAGATTATGCGATCAAACTGCCGGGCGAAGGAAATGGTGCCGCAGTATGGCTGCCGATCGACGCCAAATTTCCGATGGAAGATTATCAGCGACTAATTACGGCACAGGAAAGCGGCGATTCAATGCTAACCGACAGCGCGATGAAAGATTTGGAAACGCAGCTGAGGAAATCGGCGAAAGATATTTGCGGGAAATATATTAATCCGCCGAAGACGACCGATTTCGCCCTGATGTTTCTGCCGACCGAGGGATTATATGCCGAAGCGATTCGTCGAGTCGGTCTGGTCGAGCAGGTCCAGCGCGATTGCCGGGTAGTCTTCGCCGGGCCGACCACGCTGGCAGCGTTGCTCAACAGCCTGCAAATGGGATTTCGCACTCTCGCGATCCAGAAGCGATCGAGTGAGGTCTGGAACTTGTTAGCTGGAGTTAAGACTGAGTTTGCCAAGTTCGGTGATTCACTTTCGAAGGTGAAAGACAAGCTCGACCAAGCCGCCAGCGACATGGACAAAGTGGCGGTGCGCTCCCGCGCGATCACGAAAAAGCTGCGCGATGTGGAAGAGCTGCCGAGCAACCCGCAGCCCTTGTTGCCGGAGTTGCTGGCGGACGAAGAAGAGGAGACATGATTCGTTAAAAGCGTTACAAAGTTAAATTGGATCCCGCTTCAACGTTTCCTCTCTTCCTACTCTTAATCGTATTCCTATTCTTCTTCCTGGTACGCTAAAAAGAATGCGAGTAAGAATAAGACTCACAGCACATCGTCCCACTTTGCCTTGTCCTTGAGCAAAATCTCGCGCAACAAGCGAATCGGCGGCATCCCGTGATCGAGCAGCTGATTGTGAAATTGTTCTAACGAAAACTCGGCATCCTGCTGCGCCTTGTAATCGTCGCGCAATTTCAAAATCTCCATTTTGCCGAGGCTGTAGTTCAAGTAGCCGTAATCGAAGGTGCCGCGCATCGCTTCACTGCGCGCCGGTTTATCTTCGTAGTAGCAATTTTCTCGAAAGAACTTGGTCGCCTCATCGACCGACATCCCTTGGGTGTGCATTTTTACCGAAACGCAAAGCCGGCAAAGCCGGAGCAACGCTTCCGAAGCCTGTGCCATCCGATATTTTGCCGCCCGTTTTTGTTCCTCGGTGGACCCGGGAGGTTTTTTGGGGCCGCCGAACCCCTGGTCCAGCATCATTTGCTCGCAATAATGCGCCCAGCCCTCAATGAAGGCGTAGCTGCCAAAAATCTTCTCAATCTTATTCGCGCCCGAGGCGTTCAAGCGCAGAAATTGCACATAATGACCCGGATAGGCCTCGTGAATCGAGGTCACATCCGCGGTGTAGTAGTTAAATGAGGTAAGCCATTCTTCCTTTTGCTGCTCAGTCCAGGTCGGATCGACCGGCGTGACGTAATAAAAAGCTTCGGTCGCTTTTTTCTCGAACGGCCCCGGTGTGTCCATTGAGGCAAACGAGGTCGCCCGGTCATATTGCGGCGTTTCTCTTACCTGCGTTTTAGCATTCGGCGGAATGCCGACAATCTTGTGCTCGGTAACGTAACCGCGGATATGATCCAAATTCTTCGCAATATCGGGAATTAATTTGTCGGCGCCGGGATGATCTTTCTGGATTTCCTTGAATACTTCCGCCGGCGATTTATTCGGATCGATGATTTTGGCGGCATCGGCGAATGTTTGTTGCTCCTCTTTTAACTTCGCCAGTCCGATCTCGAGAATCTTGGCCGGCGGCAAATCGACCAGCTCAGTTTCTGTTAGCCACCGTTGATACTTGGCCTCGCCCAAGGCGAAGTTTGGCGTCGCTTTCGGGAGCTTGTCCTTTTCCAGCCAGCTCGCGAAATCGCTGAGTGCGGTGGCGGCTCTGCGATTGGCATCGATGAAATTCCCGCGCAGCTCCTGATCCTTCACGGTCTCGACCGCAGTCACCATGTCTTTACGCAAAAAATCGGCGGAACCGCGTGCGATCTGGATTGCGAGTTCGACGTACGGCCTGGGCAAAACCGCCTCCAGATTGGTTTTGCCGGCGATGAGAATATTCGGGATTTGGGCTTCAATTTGGAGCAAGCTGCGAACCCGGTCTTCCAGCGGTGCGAAATTGCGCGCGATGTAAATGTTTAAGTCGGCGCAGCGCGCATAGGTCATGGGGTTGCGCTCGAACTTGTGGACATCCTGGAATTCGAAGAGCTCGTTCGCGATTGCGGCTTGCAAGATGCGTAAGTCGATTCCATTGCGCGTATTCAATTCCTCGGGCTCGAATTTCCGCAGCCGGTCCTCAAAACGGCGAAGACGCTGCAATTCGGCATCGAGCGCAAGCCGGCTGAAATCATCCGTCCGGCCATCGAATTCATGGAAACCGAGCCGGGTTGCAAGAAACGGACGCGCGTTCAGGTAACCTTTGATGAACTCATCCGCCACCGCGCTGAAATCGGCATCGGTGTTTTGCGCGGCGTTAAGCGCCGGAACGATCGCGAAAAGGATGAGGAGGAGAAATCGTTTCATCATTGGGCTAACAGACTATTGAGAAACCCTCATCCTAGCCTTCTCCCCCAGGGAGAAGGAACCGCTCTCTGGTGCAATTACGGAGACACGCGAAGTGGCGGCTTCCTCTCCATTAGGGAGAGGATTGAGGTGAGGGCAGTTTTTCAACAGTTTGGTAGGACGGGACGTTAACGAATGGGTTGACCATTGCCAAAAATTTCGCCCTGAGCGAAAATCATGATCTTCATGAAACGTCGATTCGTTCTTATTGTGGTGGGGTTCCTCGCGGTCATCAACGGGCTACTGGTGTTGCGGCTCTTCACCGCCCACGCGGCGGAAAATGATCCGGATAGCGGCTACGCGCAGATCGCAGTCTTCGCCAAAGCGATACAGTTGCTGCGACAGGATTATGTGGATGATAATAAGACGAGTTATCACGATCTCGTCTATGCCGCGATGAAGGGCATGCTCGCCTCACTCGATCCCCACAGCCAGTTCATGGAACCGGACGATTTTCGCGAGATGCAGGACGATACCCGCAGCCGCTTCAATGGACTCGGTATCGAAGTATCGACCAAAAATGGTGTCCTCACCGTCGTCACGCCGATGGAAGACACCCCGGCGGCGAAGGCGGGCATTCTGGCGGGCGATCAGATTTTGAAAATTAACGGCACGCCGACGGAGAAATTGGAATTGCAACAGGCGGTCAATCTGCTGCGGGGCAAACCAGAACAGAAAGCGACCCTAACGATTCTTAGACCGTCCAGCAAAGAAGTTAAAGATTACGTGCTGGAGCGCGCCGAAGTAAAGGTGCAGAGCGTGAAGAATCCCCATCTCATCGATAAGGAACTGACCGGCGCATTCAAGGTCGGTTACGTGCGGGTGGTGCAGTTCAACGAACCGACGGCCGAAGAGTTAGCGAAGACGCTCGATGAATTGCAGAAGCAAGGAATGCAGGCCCTGATTTTGGATTTGCGAAATAACCCCGGCGGCCTGCTCAACAGCGCGGTCGATGTCTGCGCCCAGTTCCTGCCACCTAACACAATAGTCGTTTCCACTCAGGGACGAGCGGCATCACAAGAACGCGACTACACCACTTCCTCCACGGCAAAGGAGCGCCCGCGTTTTCCGCTCGCGGTATTGGTCAATGAAGGCAGCGCCAGCGGCGCGGAGATCGTTTCGGGGGCGCTCAAGGACTTAAAACGCGCCATCCTTGTCGGCGAAACAACTTTCGGGAAAGGATCAGTGCAAAATGTTTTGCAACTGCCTGATGGATCGGCTTTACGTTTTACCACCGCGAAGTACTACACTCCGGGTAAGCAGGTCATCCACGGCAACGGAGTCACGCCGAATATTGCAGTGCCAATGACGGCTGAACAGGAGCACGCCCTTTTCCTTTCGCGCAACAGCGACACCAAAATCGGGGACGAGAAAACGCAGGTTCGTTCGCGCGACCCGCAAATGCTGCGCGCGATTGACGCCCTCAAAGGTGTAATGACCTACGCGCAGGAAAACTCGCCGAAAAACGAGGCCAAAAAATAGTCGTCATCCCAAGCGAAAATGCCAGTCCGGCTCGGACCGAGGGATCTCGGCGTGAAGCTTTAAGTAACTTCAACGGGATCACTCGACTACGCTCGGGATGACGACTGCTTTGTGACAATTCTCGCGATCGAAACCTCTTGTGACGAGACCGCGGTGGCGATCTTGCGCCGCCGAAACCGCCAGTGCGGCCCGGAGCTGCTCGCCAGCGAAGTGGCCTCGCAAATTGCGGAGCATGAAAAATTCGGCGGCGTAGTGCCGGAAGTCGCGTCCCGCAATCATGTCGCGCAGCTGCCGTGCTTGCTCGAGCGCGCAATGGGATCCGCGAAGATTACGATCAATGAGATCGACGCCTTCGCCGCCACGAGCGGACCGGGACTCGCCAGTTCGCTACTTGTCGGAAATTCGGCGGCGAAAGGTCTGGCCATCGGGGCCGGCAAACCATTTCTCGCGATCAATCATCTGGAAGGGCATTTGCTCTCGCCATTTTTTGGCCGCGAAAAAATCGAGCCGAACATTGCTCTGATCGTGAGTGGCGGGCACAGTTTGCTCGTCAACGTGCGGGGCGTTGGCAATTACGAAATTCTTGGCACCACGCTCGATGACGCCGCCGGGGAAGCGTTCGATAAGGTCGCGAAGTTGCTTGGGCTCGGTTATCCGGGCGGCCCTGAGATTGAAATGCGGGCGCAAACAGGTAACGCGAAAAAATTCGATCTTCCCCGGAGCATGCTGAACTCCGGAGATCTGAATTTTAGCTTCAGCGGCTTGAAGACGGCGGTGCGGTATTTGTTGCCCAAGCACGTCATCCCGAGCGCAGTCGAGGGATCCCGCCATGAAAGCTTAAAGGTAATGCATCGGGATCCCTCGACTCACGCTCGGGATGACGTACTGGCGGATCTCTGCGCCTCATTTCAACAAGCGGTCATCGACGTTTTGCGCGAAAAGAGCTTGCACGCAGTGCAACAAACCAAATCGCGACGTCTGACATTGAGCGGCGGGGTGAGTTGTAATCGTGCGCTGCGAGAAAATTTGCGCGCGACCTGCCAGAAAAATGGTATCGAATTTCTTGTGGCCGCGCCGTGGTTGTGCACCGACAACGCGGCCATGATTGTGTTTGCAGCAATGTTGCGCATGGAAGCTGGTTTCAGGTCGGAATTGACAGAAGAGATCGATCCCAATCTGAAGCTTGTTAGCTAACCAATGGCCCCACAACTTGGATTCCATGAGCTGGTTTGGCTGTTCCAATGTGACAGCCGCAACCGCGGAATTATTCGCCAGGGGTTCGACGAGGCAGCCTTGCTCTGGAAGGCGGCAAAAGCGACCACCGGCGACATTCTTGAGATTGGGAGAAACCAGGGTGGTTCCACTGCGCTGTTGGCGGCGGCGAGCATTGATCGCGCGGTCTATTCAATTGATATCCGCGATCGTACTCACGCGGCGGTGCGCGACTTTCTCCAGCGGCCGCAAATTAACGGTCGCGTTCACTTATTGTTAGCTGATTCGCGACAAGCGATTCCGGGACGAACCTTCGGGTTACTCTTTATCGATGGCGATCACAGTTTTGAAGGTGTGCTGGCCGATACGATCGCGCACTGGAATGCGTTGCGCGCCGCGGGAAGGTTTCCCGCGCTGGCGGCATTTCATGATGCCTTACCGAACGAAAATTTCCGCTGGCGCGACTCGCACCGCAAAGTGCATCAGTTGCTCACGCGTGCGAAAAATCTGCTGCGCAGGAAAAAGAAAGGCGAAATCGCGCGCGATTACGAAGAAGGAGTCTATCGCGTTTGCCACAAGTTGATCGAACTCGGCTGCGCTGAACCATGGGCCGCCGCGGCTGGGTCCATGTTTGTGCTGAGGAAGTTGCGCGACTTACCGGAGGATTTCGCGGCGCGATTTGGGCCGGCTGATGCCATAGCGGCAGCCGCAGGCGGCATTTAGTCAGTACTCGCGCGCGAGCAGATAGTTCGCGATTTCGCGCAGCGGGTCCCCGTCCTTGCCAAAAATTTTGAGCGCGCTCTGCGCTGCGGTCGTTAATCGCCGCGCTTCTGCGCGCGATGCTTCCAGCCCAATCACCGCCGGATAGGTTGCCTTTTGGGCAGCGATATCTTTGCCTGCGCTCTTGCCGAGCTTCTCGCTCGTTTGCGTGACGTCGAGAATGTCGTCGATCACCTGAAAAGCCAGGCCTAGCGCGTAGCCGAACTTTGTAATCGCGTGCAATTTTCTTGAATCGGTATTTGCACTCATTGCACCGAGGCGGACGGACGTCGTGATCATGGCAGCGGTTTTATTTTCGTGGATGTAACGGAGTTCAGCGCGCGAAACTTTTTTCCCTTCGGCTTCGAGATCTGCCACCTGGCCGGCAATGAGCCTGCGGCTGCCGGCCGCGATCGAGATCTCGCGAAACATTTCCGACATGGAGTAGCGGCGTGTCGGTTTAGCGCGGGCCGCAATTTCGAACGCGACGGTAAGCAACGCGTCGCCTGCCAGGACGGCAATGCCGTCACCGAAAACTTTGTGGCAGGTCGCGCGGCCGCGCCGGAAATCGTCGTTGTCCATGCTCGGCAAATCGTCGTGAACTAACGAATAGGTGTGGATGCACTCCATTGCGCAGGCCAACGGCAGTGCGTCACGCATTCTTCCCTTGCAACCTTCAGCCGCAGCGAGACAAAGAATCGGGCGCAACCGCTTGCCGCCGGCAAACAAACTGTAACGCATCGCTTTGTGAATGGTCGGCGGCGCTGCATTTTCTTTTGGCAGGAACCGATCCAGCGCGTGATCGATCATCCGCTGACGAGATTTGAGATACAGGGTCAAATTCACGTTACCGAATGCTGCGACTCGATGCTGGATATTACATTCTTGATGCTCGATGCCTGATGCTCAACGCGAAAGTTCACTGCGCGGTCCCAGACTCTGATTCTGGGGAGCGCAGGCTACCAAGGTCGTCGGTAGCTTGCCGACAACAATTCCCTGTGTCGTAACCTACAATATCTCAAATATTCTCCGCCGTTTCGGTGGCAGCGATAGGTTTCACGCGCATGGCGAGGAATGCGCCGAACAACAAGATGGCGGCGCTCCAAAGTTGTGCGGTGGTTAAATGTTCGCCGAAGATCCAAGCAGACAGAGCCACTGCGCCGAGCGGGCACAATAGCTGGAGCGTTTGGGCCAGAGCGACACCGATTTCCTGGATGGCAACGTAATAAAGGACGTGCGCCATCGTGATGCACGTAATGGCTGAGATCGCGAGAATGAAATTCACGAACCAGCTTACTTCAGCCGGGGTCGCAACATTTCCAAAAGCACAGGTGAGTGGGAAAAGTAGGACCGAGGTAATAAAACTAATGAGACCAAAGCTACGAATAGAACCGAGTCGGGCGGACGGACGCTTTACCAGGACGCCGTACAGCGCCCAACAAGTGGTGGCGATGAAGGCAATCAGCAATCCGCGAATAGCGACGTGCCCGGTATTGGCCCCCGGTTGAAACCAAAAGACCCCAATTGCGCCGAGCAATCCGAGCAAGGTGCCCACTTGGAATTGCCATTGTCGAAGATTGTGGCGCTCTTCCGGAAAGAAGATGAGCGCAAGCAAAGCAGTCATGATCACGGACGAACGGGTGAAGATGGCGTAAACGCCTGGACCGATGTAAAAAAGGGCGATCGTCTGAGTGATTTGATGGACGACGTTTGGGACTGCCGGGATCAGGCAGAGAACGAACGCGCGAAGATCGAGCCGCGGTCCGCCTCCTCGCCGAACGCGAAAAGCGACGAAGGGGGCGATCGCAATACAGGCAACGCTGTAACGGTAAAAATTTTGCGCCCAGACATCGTAGTAGCGCAGGAGGTAAAATTGGAAGAGTGATGGGAGCGACCAAATGATCACGGTGGCGAAAAGTGCCAGATACCCTCGAGAAATGTTGCGCGTCCCCGAGCGCGGCTCCGGCGACGTGAAGGGGGATAAAAATTTCACGGACTTGAATTTTGCTGGCTTACTGGCATTTGATCGCGCAAAAAGATAGGTGCCGAAGGAGGAGCCATGACCATTTCAAAATTTCTACCAACCGCAGCAATTATTTTTTCACTGACAATCCTGGGTGCTGAAGCGAAGCCGCCAGCTGGATCTGATGCGAGCAATCACGTCAACAAAGGCGTGGAGCTCGCCCAGCAACGCAAATACGACGAGGCAATCAAGGAATTTAACGCCGCGATCGAGGCGAATCCAAAGAGCGCCAAGGCCTACCTGAATCGCGGAACGGCTTATCGTGCGTTGCAGAAATACGATGAGGCGATGGCGGATTTCGCCAAGGCAATTGAGATCGCGCCCAAGGATGAGATGGGATACATCGAGCGGGGCCAGACTTTCGTCATGCAAAAGCAATACACGGAGGGACTGGCGGATTTGAGTAAGGCAGCCGAGCTGAAACCGGACAATACGATGGCGATGCGACTGCGCGGGTTCGCCGAGATTGGACTGGGGGACTGGGACAAAGCGGCTGCGGATTTTACAGCGGTCTTGCAAAAGGATCCGACCGATGCGCAGGCCTATGAACGACGCGGGTTCGTGTTTCGCAGCCAGAAGAAATACAACGAAGCCATCGCCGATTACGACAAGAGTCTGGAGATCAAACCCGATCCCGATGTTTACGCAAAGCGGGGTTATACCTACGTAACCTATCTGCAAAACTACGAGAAAGGGATCGCCGATTATCAGCAAACCCTGAGGATCAACCCGAACGATTACGATACGCAACAGCGCTTGCAGTACGCGCAATCGGCCCTCGCCGCCAAAAACGCTCCGCCTCCCGCGCCTACTCCTGCACCGACACCGCAACCTGGCTTGTTTACGCCCCTGAACATCGGAATCGGGCTGGTCGTCCTGCTGGTCGTAATTGGGATCATTTTCGTCTTGGCCCGCCGCCGCGGAGGCGGTGAAGACGATGCCGAATCGAGCGGGCGGATCCGCTAAGAATTTGCTTTGACAGGGCAGGCCCGGCTGATAGTTTGCGGACGCTTTTTGCTGGACGAAGCGGTCCCAAGGTCGTTCAAACGGCGGCTCTGGGACTTTTGCTTCTCTGGCGCGAGCGAAACCGGTTCGCCCATGTAGCTCAGTTGGTAGAGCACGTCCTTGGTAAGGACGAGGTCACCGGTTCAATCCCGGTCATGGGCTCCAGTGAGCCCGCCAGCACAAAAGCATCAGACGAAGTTTAGTTTAAACAGGAGAATTCGAAAATGGCTAAGGAAGCATTCAAACGCGATAAGCCGCACGTAAACGTCGGCACAATCGGTCACGTGGACCACGGTAAGACTACGTTGACCGCCGCGATCACCACTGTTCTTGCCAAAAAAGGCATGGCCGAGGTGCGCAAGTACGCTGACATCGATAACGCGCCGGAGGAGAAAGAGCGCGGTATCACGATTAATACCGCGCACGTGGAATATCAGAGCGAAAAGCGACATTATGCCCACGTCGATTGCCCGGGCCACGCCGACTACGTGAAGAACATGATCACCGGTGCAGCGCAAATGGACGGTGCCATCCTGGTGGTTTCGGCCGCGGACGGTCCGATGCCGCAAACGCGCGAGCACATCCTGCTGGCGCGCCAGGTGGGCGTGCCCTCCATCGTCGTGTTCCTGAACAAAGTGGACATGGTGGACGATCCCGAATTGCTCGATCTGGTGGAAATGGAAGTGCGCGACTTGCTCACGCAGTATGAATTTCCGGGCGACAAAATTCCGATCGTGAAAGGCAGCGCACTCAAGGCGCTCGATGGCGACGCTGATCAGGAGAAACAAGTCCTCGCCCTCGTCTCCGCGATTGACGATTACATTCCAGTGCCAGACCGGCCGATCGATCAGCCGTTCCTGATGCCAGTCGAAGATGTGTTCAACATTGAAGGCCGTGGCACAGTCGCGACCGGTCGTGTTGAGCGTGGCGTGCTCAAGAAAATGGAGGAAGTCGAGATCGTCGGTATTCGTGCCACCGCCAAAACAACCGCGACCGATATCGAGATGTTCCGCAAACTTCTCGATGAGGCGCGCGCGGGCGATAACGTCGGCGTGCTGCTGCGCGGAACGAAAAAGGAAGAGATCGAACGCGGCCAGGTCATTGCCAAGCCGGGCACGATCAAGCCGCACAAGAAGTTCAAGGCAGAAGTGTATGTCTTGAGCAAGGAGGAGGGCGGCCGCCACACCCCGTTCTTTACTAATTACCGGCCGCAATTTTATTTCCGCACCACCGACGTGACCGGAACGGTCAAGTTGCCGGATGGCGTCGAAATGGTCATGCCGGGCGATAATGTCGCCATTGAGGTCGAGTTGATTACCCCAATCGCGATGGAAAAGACGATTCGCTTTGCCATTCGCGAAGGCGGCAAAACCGTTGGCGCCGGTCGCGTGGCCGAAATTCTGGATTAATAATCTTCCTCTGCCTCTTCCGCTTTGTCTGTTCTCTTGAGCATTCTTCGAGAAAGAGGAAGATTAGGAACAAGTGAAGGAGGAAGATTTTATACGCCAGTAGCTCAATTGGTAGAGTAGCGGTCTCCAAAACCGTCGGTTGGGGGTTCGAGTCCCTCCTGGCGTGTTGTTTCGCTGAACAGTTAAAACGGTTACAATGTTAAATTGTCAGAAATCAGTGATCGGGTTCCGTTTCAACAATGTAATACT